>Ga0228535_1000056_pt1 | contig 326717 bp, 223 predicted proteins | sample SJ1metagenome_FD_168457 | JGI IMG/M metagenome (GOLD analysis project Ga0228535, IMG submission 168457) | Enriched culture of PCE-dechlorinating microbial communities from Ithaca, New York, USA - SJ1 | ecosystem: Engineered > Modeled > Simulated communities (microbial... > Unclassified...
CCAGCATCGAAGGGCTGAACACAGTATTGAAGGCCAACGAAGTAGCGAAGTTGAAAATCAATGCTGCTGCTGCTGCAGGCGACATTATCGGTTTCCGTGTATATGCTGTGAACTGGGATGGCACATTGGTTGACCCCGATGGAAAATCATTCTACGTGGGTGTAGGCGCCAGTGCTTCTACCACACTTGCATTCCAGCAGGTAATCACTGCTCCAATAGGTGCGGGTGTTGCAGTTCCGTCAACTATCGTTGCCTTTACACCTCCTGCAGGCGTTGCCATAGCAAGTGAAGAGTTCACCATGACCATCGGCCATAGTGTGGCACTGACATTTGCCAATATCCAGAGACTGGATAACAACAATAATCCAGTGGCAACCTGGGCTGCAACAAAGAAACTGCAGATCATCGGAGTAATCCCGGCCGACCTGCAAGAAAACATGACCTATACCGGTACATTGACATTGAAGAATGGTGCGGGTATCCCTGTACACATCTCCACACTGACATTGGCTAAGGTATTGCCGACCGCTGACCTGGGAATCACCTACAAGACCAATATCCATCACGATGTGAATGGTGAACAGGTTGTGTATGGCTATCCGATGCCTTCTCTTTATTATGACGTAACAACCGCTCTCAATGTGCCTGCCACGATGACCGACCTGGTTGTGACTAACGGATCCACCTACCCGGCTGTATCTCTGCCGAATTGGAATTTAGCAGCAACCACACCGGCCTTCGGAATAACTGCAGCAAATATTCCTGTCGCAGAAATCGGCGTTCCTTATTTGCCGGCAGCTGCTCCCGGACATGGCAAGATCTACAATCTGACACTGTCGAGGAATTATGGACCGGTGAAATACAATGCAGCATCACCTGCAGGAACTGGTGTAAACTATAACCTGAACTGGACCGGTACTCCGGCACTCAAGGTTGAATTCCGTTCTTATGTACAGGATCTGAGCGACTGGTTGTATGCTGGTACAAACCAGGCCAACACGCCTGTATTGAAATACGGAGCCAATCTGACAGGTTATCCGTTGACCAACATCACTGCCATGCCTCCCGCCGGTGCACGTATCAACCTTACCAATACAGCACCTGCACTACAAGACGGCAGAACGTTCACCATCACAGGTCTGAGAGTACTGACCGGAGCCAACTTTACCGTTGCCAACGAGTATTTTGTTCCTTCAGCCGGTGCTCCTGGTACAATCAATTTCACTGCAGTGATCACTTCTGTACCTGCAGGTCCGGTTCCAACCAAACTGGAAGTAACATTGACCGATAACTTTGGTCATCAATATACCTTCGTTGTACCGAAAGTATTTGACATGACACCCAATTAGTCGATCAATCAATTCAAGGAAAAGACGTCCATACTTTATGGACGTCTTTTCCCTTTTGTACAGCACTATTTATCTAATTTTCAATAATTAATGAACAAAGCTTACTTTCAATATCTCTTTAGTGAGAAACGGGAGTTCTATAAGCAACTGGGAAAAAAACATAACATGACTGGATGGAAGGCATATCGTATAGCACATGGCAAAAGAGCCAGGAGCCTTAAAGAATACCTTATCTATTTGGAACTCCACAGGACAGGGATGATCAGCTGAACACTGCAAATGTGGTTTTGTCATTAACAAAATAGTTTATTAAAATTTAATAAAGAGCTGATGAAAAAGATTTTTATCTATATGTTCGCATTGGTTCTTCTTCCCCTGTTTGTTACAGCACAGGAAAAAGAAATAAAGGAAGAAGGAAAAACCGTATTCAAACCCCATGCGACCCTGCAACTGCAGGGTGGTGCAGCCCATACGTTGGGTGAAGCAAAATTTACAGACCTGATCTCGCCGGCTGCGGCACTCAATCTGGGTTATCAGTTTACGCCCATGTTCGGGATGCGCATCGGCGCCTCCGGATGGCAGGCCAAAGGTGGATGGGTGGCTCCGGCTCAAGTGTACGATTTCAAATTTGTACAGGGAAATATCGACCTTGTTCTCGATCTGGCCACTCTTTTGAGCAGTTACAATCCTGAAAGAGCGGTCAATCCTTACCTTTTCGTGGGAGGTGCCTATGCCTACGGTTTTGAAAATGGCGCCACCGGACTGAATACCAACGATTATAATCTGGAATATCTTTGGGAAGACAGTAAAGGATTCCTGGGTGGACGCTTCGGACTGGGCATCAATTTCCGTCTGAGCGAGGCGGTAGCTCTCACACTGGAAGGGAGCGCAAATTTGCTGGATGATCATTTCAATTCCAAAAAGGCAGATAACCCCGACTGGCAGTTTAATGCCCTGGCAGGGTTTAAAATTAATCTGGGGAAAACCTATACCCGGACAGAACCGGTATATTATGAACCTCAACCGGCACCGGCACCTACGCCGGCACCGGCACCCAAACCAGCACCGGAACCTACACCGGCGCCAGTAGTGATGAAAGAGTTCCCGCAATTGCCACCGGTATACTTTGCTTTCGACAGCGACGTACTGGATACCCAGAAATATGCATCCGAACTCAGTGTCATCGTTGCTGCTTTGAAGGAATTTGGTGATACCGACGTGGTGATTACCGGCTATACAGACCATAAGGGATCCAATGCATACAACGACAAACTGTCGCTCCGCAGAGCCGAATCTGTGAAGAACTACCTCACCGGAGAAGGAATCAATGCCTCAAGGCTTTCGACCTTGGGAGCCGGTGAAGATCCCAAAACTTCGGGTGAGGAAGCGCTTACCATCAAGGCCCGCCGCGTGGAGGTTGCCAAATAAAGAGTACACGGAGAAAAGAATTAAACAGATTACAATAACAGCTTTAGTCAGTTTATATCGTAAAAATGCGATAGGTTTAAATTCTACTTCCGGAAAGCAGGAACGTCTTTCACAGACGTTCCTGTCTTTTTTATCCGCTTAAGGGATCGTTGAATTGTATGATTCTGCTTGAAGATAATTTTTAAAGTGATGATGTCTCAATAAACCAAAACTTTGTGTAACTTTGTGGGATTTTAGATGTATAGAAAAATAATTTTTATTTATGACAAATCCAATAGTTAAGCGTATTATGCTGCCTGACGGCCGCGAAATCACGCTGGAAACAGGGAAACTGGCAAAACAGGCCGACGGATCCGTAACCCTTCGCATGGGTGACACGATGATATTGGCAACCGTTTGCGCAGCAAAAGATGCAACCCCGGGAACCGACTTTATGCCTTTACAGGTAGAATACAGGGAGAAGTTTGCCTCCGCCGGACGTTTTCCGGGTGGATTCCTGAAAAGAGAAGGCAGACCCTCCGACTCTGAGATATTGACCAGCAGGCTAATAGACCGAGCCCTCCGTCCTCTCTTCCCCGACGATTACCATGCCGATGTTTTTGTAAATGTGATTCTCTTCTCCTCCAATGGCGAAGATATGCCCGATGCACTGGCCGGCCTCGCCGCCTCTGCCGCACTGGCGGTATCCGATATACCTTTCAACGGACCAATTTCAGAAGTACGTGTAGCCCGTATCGAGGGAAAATATGTGATTAATCCCACTTTCAAGGAACTTACTAAAGCCGATATCGACATTATGGTGGGTGCCACCCTCGACAACATCATGATGGTGGAAGGTGAAATGAATGAAGTGTCGGAAGCCGAAATGCTCGAAGCCATCAAAGTGGCACACGAGGAGATCAAAAAACACTGCCAGGCTCAAATTGAACTGACCGAAGCAGTGGGCAAAACAGTAAAACGCACCTACAACCACGAAGATAACGACGACGAATTGCGTAAACTGGTGTGGGATAAATGCTACGGACGTGCTTATGAGGTGGCAGCATCACAAAATCCGAACAAGCACCAGCGCATGGAAGCATTTGAGACCATCCTGGCCGACTTCATGGAGGCGCTCCCTGAAGATGAGCGCGAAGAAAAAGCACCACTTGCAGGCCGCTATTACCACGAAGTGGAAAAAGAGGCGATGCGTCGTAGCATCCTCGACGAGGGTAAACGACTCGACGGACGCCGGACCACCGAAATACGCCCCATCTGGAGCGAAGTGGACTTTATTCCCGGCCCACACGGATCGGCACTCTTTACCCGCGGTGAAACACAGTCGCTTACAACCGTTACACTGGGAACGAAGCTCGACGAAAAGATGATCGATGATGCGCTCGTACACAGCTCGGACCGTTTCCTGCTCCACTATAATTTTCCACCCTTCTCCACCGGCGAAGCTCGTCCGCAACGCGGTACCGGCCGTCGCGAGATCGGTCACGGCAATCTGGCCCACCGTGCACTCAAACGGATGATCCCACAGGGATATCCCTACGTGGTTCGCGTGGTATCTGACATTCTGGAATCAAACGGTTCTTCCTCCATGGCCACCGTCTGCGCGGGAACACTTGCACTGATGGATGCCGGCGTGAAAATCAAAAAACCGGTCAGCGGCATCGCCATGGGACTGATATCAGAGAACAAGGGACAGAACTATGCCATTCTCTCCGACATTCTCGGAGACGAGGATCATCTTGGTGATATGGACTTCAAGGTATGCGGCACCAAAGACGGAATTACTGCCACACAGATGGACATCAAGGTGGACGGACTCTCTTTCGAGATCCTGGAGAAAGCATTGGCTCAGGCCAAGGCAGGACGCGAGCATATCATGGGCAAAATGATGGAAACACTTTCAGAACCGCGTGCCGATCTGAAACCACATGCACCGCGCATCGAAGTGATTGAGATACCGAAAGACTACATAGGCGCCGTGATTGGCCCGGGTGGAAAGATCATCCAGGGCATTCAGGAAGAGACCGGTGCCGTCATCACCATTGAAGAGATTGACAACAAGGGACGGGTGGAAGTATCTGCTACCAACAAAGCTTCCATCGATGCAGCCATGAACAAGATCAAAGGTATTGTGGCCGTACCCGAAGTAGGCGAAGTATACGAAGCTACCGTACGCTCTGTGATGCCCTACGGCGCATTCTGTGAATTTCTACCCGGAAAGGACGGACTGCTCCACATATCCGAAATCGACTGGAAAAGACTCGAAAAAGTGGAAGATGCAGGCATCAAAGAGGGAGACAGGATACAGGTAAAACTGATCGATATTGACCCGCGGACGGGAAAATTCAAACTCTCCCGAAAAGTATTGCTTCCGCGTCCTCCGAAAGAAGATAATCCGCATGGCGAACATCAAGACCGCCCTCGCAGGACAGAAGATTGATATTCTTTCAAACCATATCACTATCCAAAAGCGGACATTTCTGGTCCGCTTTTGTTTTTTATACAAATATAGAATCATTCTAATTACAAATATCTGTAGTTTTCAACTCATTATTTTTGTAATTTTGCAACCTTAAAGACCGTTTTTGCAATAAAACGAAACAACAACCAGCAATATCCGCAAAAACGGGTTATCCGGAATATGAACAAACAATTGCTATTGGGTGCTGAAGCCATTGCACAGGCGGCACTGGATGCGGGCATATCGGGTGTCTATGCCTACCCCGGCACACCTTCGACAGAAATAACCGAATACATACAAAAATCGCCGCAGGCAAGAGACCCCTTTGTTCGTTCGGCATGGGCGACAAATGAAAAAACGGCTTATGAAGCTGCGCTGGGCATGTCGTTTGCCGGCAAGCGAAGCCTGGTATGTATGAAGCATGTGGGACTGAACGTTGCTGCCGATGCATTTATGAACTCTTCCGTCACCGGTATACATGGCGGATTGGTGATCGTGGTAGCCGACGACCCTTCCATGCACTCCTCCCAGAACGAACAGGATAGCCGTGTATATGGCAAATTTGCACTGACACCGGTGCTGGAACCGGCAAATCAGCAGGAAACTTATCAGATAACGCGGTATGCCTTCGACCTGTCCGAGCAGACAGCACTGCCCGTACTGCTACGTATACCCACCCGGCTCTCTCACTCCAGAGCAGTGGTTACAAAAACGGAAACACGTCCACAAAACAGGCTGGATCCTTCGAAAGAAAAAGGAAAATGGATCCTGCTGCCGGCAAATGCCCGAAGAAACTATCAGCAATTGCTGGAAAAACAGCAGGAGTTGGTTTTATTGTCGGAATCTTCCCCCTATAACAAGGTAAAAGAAGGAATTGGAAACAAAGCTGTAATCGCATTCGGCATTGGTTACAACTACACCATGGAAATAATCAGCAGCTACGAACTGCAAATCCCTCTGTTGAAAATATCGCAATATCCGTTGCCTGAGGAGAAAATAAAAGCATTTTGTAATCAATATGACGATATCCTGATTGTGGAAGAAGGATACCCGGTATATGAGGAACTGCTGAAAGGTTATTTCGGCAACCGGAAGTTCCGGGGACGACTCGACGGGACATTGCCACGTACGGGGGAACTCTCTCCCGCCCTGCTGGCGAAAGCACTCGGTTTACAGACTCCGGAAGTGAAAACGATCCCTGCAATTGTCGTGCCACGGCCACCGATGCTCTGTCAGGGATGCGGTCACCGCGACCTGTTCGATGCTCTCAACATGGCAATGGAATCCTATCCACATAAGCAGGTCTTCGGCGACATAGGTTGCTACACGCTTGGAGCAATGCCTCCCTATAGTGTCATCAGTACCTGCGTAGATATGGGAGCTTCCATCACCATGGCCAAAGGTGCTGCCGATGCGGGCATTCGACCGGCAGTCTGCGTGATTGGCGACTCCACCTTCACCCACTCGGGGATGACGGGACTGCTGGATGCGGTGAACGACCGTTCGCCAGTCACCATCATTATATCCGACAATGATACAACAGCCATGACTGGTGGACAGAATTCAGCCGGCACCGGAAGGTTCTTCGATATCTGTAAAGGGCTGGGCGTGGAGGAAGAGCATATCAGGTTAATTATTCCATTGAAAAAGAATCTGGATGAGAATAGAGCCATCCTCAAAGAAGAACTTGATTACGAAGGCGTCTCGGTGATCATTTCACAACGAGAATGTGTACAGACATTGAAAAAACAAAAAAAACAATGCAAAAAAACATCATTATTGCCGGAGTAGGTGGACAAGGTATTCTCACCATCGCATCCATCATAGATCTGGCAGCCATGGATCTGGGTCTTCACGTGAAGCAGGCAGAAGTACATGGCATGAGTCAACGCGGCGGCGCCGTTGAGTCACACCTACGCATCTCCACTGAAGAAATTTACTCGGACCTGATTCCTCTCGGGAAAGCAGATCTGATCCTCTCTATTGAACCAATGGAGTCGTTACGATACCTTCCTTTCCTATCGCCGGGAGGAGTCATCGTCACATCAACGGAATCCTATGAAAATATCCGGAACTACCCCGACAAAACAGAACTATTGAACCATATACGAGAATCTGCCTCCTGTCTGTTGATAGACGCGGGAGCAATCGCCACGGAGGCCGGGAATGTGAAGACATACAACGTAGCCATGCTGGGTGCCGCAGCACCTTACACCGGTATGGAAGCAACAGAACTGGAAAAAGCAATCGCCACTTATTTTGCCGATAAAGGAGAAAAAATCATTGCGACGAACCTGAACGCCTTTAGACTCGGAAAAGATTATGCACAAAAATAAGATGACCTGGAACTCCGACATTGAATGTGCCGACAGGCAACAACTGTACGAGATACAAAGTGGACGCCTCACTGCGATGATTCACCGAATCTACGACAACGTACCTTTTTATCATAACAAGTTGAAGGAGGCAGGCATAGAACCCGGCGACATCAGAAGTGTGGATCAGCTGAAATATCTGCCCTTTACCACAAAAACCGATCTTCGCGATAACTATCCCTTTGGACTGTTCACCGTACCGCAAAGCGAGATTGTGCGAATCCACGCATCAAGTGGTACCACAGGGAAGCCCACGGTGGTGGGCTATACGCAACAGGATCTGGAGATATGGGCTGAGGTGGTAGCACGCAGCCTCACCATGGCTGGCATACACAGTGGTGATACCATCCAGATTGCCTATGGCTACGGGCCATTTACGGGAGGACTGGGACTGCATTACGGGGCTGAAAAAGTGGGCGCCACCGTGATTCCCATATCGACCGGGAACACCAAAAAGCAACTACAATTTATGACCGACTTTCGGGCAACCATCCTGGCCTGTACGCCATCCTATGCGGCACATCTGGGTGAAAGTATCCGTAAAGAAGGAATCGCTCCGGAAGAGATCAAACTCCGCATTGGTGTTTTTGGTGCGGAACCCTGGACTCACGAGATGCGCAGAGAAATTGAACAGCTGCTGCAGATCAAAGCCTATGACATTTACGGGCTGAGTGAAGTGATAGGACCGGGTGTATCGATGGAATGCGCCTGCCAGTGCGGAAACCATGTATTTGAAGATCACTTTATCCCGGAGATCATCCATCCCGAAACATTGGAAGTGTTGCCCGATGGTGAACTGGGTGAGTTGGTCTTCACACCGGTGAGTAAGGTGGCCATGCCTCTTCTGCGTTACCGTACACGCGACCTCACCCGGCTTCACAGGGAGAAATGTGACTGCGGGCGAACTCTGGTACGCATGGAGAAATGTTTGGGGCGTACCGACGACATGCTTATCATTCGTGGTGTAAACGTCTTCCCCTCGCAAATAGAATCGGTACTTATGGAGATGACCGAAACTACGCCTCACTATCAGCTGATTATCAAAAGGGAGAACAATCTCGATACAATGGAGGTACTGGTGGAGATAGATGAAAAAAACTGGTCCGACAGTATCCGCGAACTTGAAGGCATACGACAGCGCATTGACCACAATATTAAATCAACGTTGGGTATCAGTGCAAAAGTTCGCCTGGTGGAACCGCACAGTATCGAACGATCGGAAGGGAAAGCCAAACGGGTGATCGACCACCGACAGTGCTAATTAATGTAATGTACTTCCGTCGCTAAAGACAACATTGTTTCAAAGAGCTGACTGATGATAGCTAAAGACTAAAACTAACATACCAACCGCTGAAAGCTTCATGTTTGCTCCTCAAGAGCTGAAAGCTGAAAGCCGAAACCGAAAATAAAATGCACATCAAACAACTTTCTGTTTTTCTGGAAGACCGTTCAGGGAGACTCACTGAACTGACCCGGATACTGGCTGAAAACGACGTGAATATTACCGCGCTCAGCGTCGCAGAAACGGCCGATTATGGTATTGTACGCATGGTAGTGGGCAGGCCCGAACTGGCAAAAAAAATACTGGAGAAGGCTGGTTTTTCCATAGGACTCACCGACGTAGTCTGTGTGAATATCCCCGACAAACCGGGGTCACTTTATCGCATTCTGGAGATCTTGACTGCAGAAAATATCAACGTGGATTATATGTATGCTTTCTCTAACAACGATGTGGCACTGGCGGTCATTCGTGGCGCAGATATCTCACAAATGAGCGGAGTACTCGAGAAGAACAATCTGCAACTTCTCTCTCAAGTCGATATTTACCAACTGTAAGCCAATTCCTAACCACTGAAGGAAGTAAATTTACTCTTAAAAGCCAACTGCTGACAACTAAAAAAAACTATGCCCCGATTTTCAAATAGTACAACCAATCTCCGTTCATCAGAAATCCGCGATCTGATGAGTCTTGCCACGGCTCCCGATATGATCTCCTTCGCCGGTGGTATGCCGGGCAACGAGTTGTTCCCGCTCATGATCATGGACAAAATTTACAACTCGCTCACAGAAAAAGAGAAGCAGACCGCCATGCAGTACGGTCCGACAACCGGCCTTCCTACTCTTCTTGAGTCATTGTCGGGCTATCTGGAGACAAAGGGACTCCCGATGAAAAATAACCGACTGATCATCACAACCGGCTCACTTCAGGCAATTCATATCCTGGCAAAGGCTTTCATAGACCCGGGAGATCCGGTGCTGGTGGAGACACCCAGCTTTATCGGGGCACTGTCAGCTTTTCGTGCCTGCCAGGCCGAACTGATTACCGTACCGCTGATGAGTGACGGGATGGAAATAGATCAGTTGCAAAAAAGATTGGAAAGCACATCTATCAAACCGAAATTTCTCTACTATGCACCCAACTTTCACAATCCGGCAGGAATCATCTACTCACCGGAAGTAAAACAGGAGATGGTTAAACTACTGAAAAACAAGGAAATACCCATCATTGAGGACGATGTATATAGCGACCTCTATTTTTACGAGGAGGACCTGCCAAAGATGCAGCTGATCAAAACAATGGATCCGGAAGGAATAGATGTTTGCTTTACGGGTTCATTCTCGAAGATACTGGGACCCGGACTGCGTCTCGGATGGATGCTTGTGCCCGAATCGGTCTACCGGAAGTGCGAGTTGATCAAACAATCTATCGACGCCTGCTCGCCCAGCATCTCACAGGTCATTGCGGACAAATTTATCCGTGAGGGACATATTTACACCTATGTCGCCCAGGTCCGGGAGGAGTACAAAAAACGGGGAGTGGCCATGATTGAGACACTGGAAGCCTGCCTGCCGAAGTATGTGACATTTGAAAAGCCCCGCGGAGGATTCTATGCCTGGCTACAACTGCCTGAAGGTTGCGATGCAACCGATGTATTGAAAAAAGCGATTGAAAATGGGGTGGTCTTTGTCACCGGAAAGACATTTGATCCCGACGGAATCCGTAACGACCACATGCGGGTGTCTTTCTGCAACACCGACGTGGAAACCATCCGCCGCGGTGTTCCGGTGATTGCGGAAGCAATTCGTGAGGTGTATGGCAGGTAAGACACACACCTCACGAATTTTGCCACTATTAACCCAAGAAGGCGATCAACACGCCAGCAGCTACAGCCGAGCCAATCACGCCTGAAACGTTACTGGACATACAGTACTGCAGGATGTGATTCGATTTATCATATTTCAGCGCCAGCTCGTTGGCTACACGCGATGCCATGGGTACAGCACTCAGGCCGGTAGCGCCCACTAGCGGGTTAATCTTCTTCTTCGCTCCCTTGTTATAAAGCTTCACGGCCAAAATACCTCCACCTATAGAGATTGCGAAAGCAAACAAACCCAATACAAGAATTCCAATGGTCTCCCAACGGAGAAATACAATGGCTGGCATGGTCGCCCCCACGCACACCCCCAGGAATACCGTGGCGGTATTCATGATCGGGCCGGAAGCGGCATCTGCCAGACGTGCTGTATTGGGACCTATTTCCTTTAAAAGGTTACCCAGCATCAGCATACCAATGAGAGGAGCGGCAGAAGGTACAAGCACAGAAACGACCAGCGTCAGTACAATAGGGAAAATAATCTTGACTGCCCTCAGATGTTTGATCTCGTTTTTCGGAGGATATTGCTTGTCCATCTTCTTCATGTGAATGGCGAACTCCTCTTTTGTCATCAGCAGCTTTGCCACGGCGGGGATGATTACCGGAACCATCGCCATGTAGGAATAGGCAGCAATGGCAATGGGACCCAGCATGTGTGGCGCCAGCTTGATGGTGGTGTAGATGGCAGTAGGTCCGTCGGCTCCTCCGATAATACCCATGGAGGCCGCCTCAGGCAACGAATAGCCCATCAGTACCGCAAGGATGACCACCGTAAAGATACCAATCTGTGCCGCACCACCAAAGAAGGCTAGTTTCAGGTTTCTCAGCATCGGACCAAAATCGGTCAAAGCCCCCACTCCCATGAAGATGACGGGAGGGAGAATACCTGACTTGATAAGAGAGTAATAGAGAAAATTAATGATGCCATACTTGGATGCTATCTCGGGCAGGTTCATCAGGCTTCCGTCAGGATTCACAACCATGTTACTCTCGACAACCGCCAGCCCTGCACCGGGGAGGTTCGCCAGAAGTACGCCAAACCCAATGGGCACCAGCAACAAGGGCTCATACTGTTTAAAAATACCCATATATAATAGCATCCCGGAGATGACCCACATCAGGACAGTGCCCCAGTCGACAAGACCAAAGCCGGTTACTTCCACTATGTTAGAAAAGAATTCACCCATCATGATTGCATTTTAATAAGTATGTCATCTTCATCTACGGAATCACCGTTGGCGAAACAGATCTCTGTCACCACACCATTTTCTTCGGCAGCGACAGCATTGTATGTTTTCATCGATTCAATGTATCCGACGATATCGTCTTTTTTCACGGTATCCCCCACTTTCAGCGGAGTCTCCGACGAATCTTTGGTAAGAAAAAATTTTCCCTCAAGCGGCGAAATCACCTCTTTCACTTCTCCGCTGGACGACGGAACGGGTACCACGGGCTTTTGCACGGAGGGTGACATGTCTGTCTGTACGGCAGATGCGGAGGCTCCGGCAGTTTGGGTACCGTTACTTTCTCCATCGGGGTATGAAATATTTACCACGTACTCCTCGTTGTCGATGGTCACCACCAGTCTTTTTGGCTGAAAACCGTTTCCATTGACTGCCGCGTCTACCGGAACGGCAGGGGCTGACTGTGCGGCCTTTTCTGCTTTCCGCTTTGCCAGATCTGCCTCGAAAGAGCGTTTGGCATCACCCGATTTGTATGCTCTGTATTGTTCGGGATGCATGGCCAATTCAAACAACTCTTCGTCGTCCTGACCCAAATCCCAGTTCTTCTTTTGCATCTCAGCCCTGAACTCGTCCAGCTGATCGGGATAAAGATCCTGCGGGTTGCCGGTATAAAACTCACGTCCCTGCTGCTTTGCCAACTCCACGATTCCGGTAGAGGGTTCCCCCGGAAGCTTGCCGGACTTGCCCAGGATCATGTCCCAGATATTGTCGGCGATCATAGACCAGCGCTCCTTGCCCTTTTCAAGCTGCAGCACATTCATCAACGCGAGATTCTTCACATACTGGCTGTATGGAGTGACCAGCGGGGGATACCCCACCTTGGGCCACACATAGGTAACCTCGTCAAAAAGCTTGATCAACAGGTCGTCTTGTGTGAGTTCAGGCTGTCCGTTCTTTGCTTTCCACTTGTTGAGGGAAGCAAGGTTGTTCTCGAGATCGGCCATCAGGCTTCCCATCATGCCGCCCGGCAACCCGGGGCCAATGAGCAGCGAGTTCATCACCCTATTTTTGGGATCGATGTAGTAGCCCAGAAAGTCATCCATGAATTTCTGCGTCAACGAACGCACCTTCATGTATGCCTGCATATTAATTTCCGGCACGTTGAAACCGGCATCCTTCAGCATCGACTGCACCGCCAGCACATCGGCATGACCTGTACCCCACGAGAGGGGTTCCATGCCCACATCGATGTACTCCGCCCCTGCGCGGGCAGCTTCCAGAATAGATGCCATCTGGAAGCCGGGGCCTGCATGGCCGTGATATTGCACCGGGATCTGTGGGTGGCGTTCCCGGATGTTTTTGATGATCATGCCAATGCTTGCCGGGCGACCTACGCCTGCCATATCTTTCACACAGATTTCGTCGGCGCCCATTTCAATTAGCGTATCGGCCAGCGAGGTATAATATTCGACCGTATGCACGGGCGAAACGGTGAGACTCAGGGCCGCCTGGGAGATCATCCCCGCTTCCCTGGCAAACCGGATGGAGTTCTCCAGGTTGCGCGGATCGTTAAGCCCGTCGAACGACCGGGCAATATCGGTACCTTGCTTCTTTTTTACCTGGAACATCAGCCGGCGTACATCGGCAGGTACCGGTGTCATCCGAATCCCGTTTAGCCCACGCTCCAGCATATGTGTCTGAATACCGGCCTCATGGAAAGGCTTGGTCCACTTACGGACAGCCGTATTGGGATTTTCGCCGAACAACAGGTTGATCTGTTCAAACCCGCCACCATTGGTCTCCACACGCGCAAAGCATCCCATTTCTATGATTGCGGGAGCTACTTCTGTAAGCTGTTCCACCGTAGGTACGTACTTTCCCGATGACTGCCACATGTCTCTGTATAAGAGACTGAATTTTATCTCTTTTGCCATATATAATGTTTTAATTTATTTCTTCTGAACCGAGTCCACCTTCCCGCGACCATGTGTAATCATATCGACGGCAGCCACGATGGCAGCCATTTTTTTTGAATGAATTTGCCTCTCAGGTTTATTGGCGTCTCCATGATTTTTCTCATCCGGTATAAATCTGTTGGTGAAATTGATTACCAGATTTCCAAGTCCCACCACCAGCCAAAGTACAATAATCACCATGATCATACCAATGGCCAAGAGGCCTAATGCCTCATTTAAATTTTCCATATGTATTTGTTATAATTTACTATCGCACAAGGATAACCCGATAACCCGACTGAGCTAGAATGAACGGAATTAACACAAGAATGCAATTTTTAGAGGTCAAAAATACAAAAATTATTCGGTTTTATGCACGAAAACTAACGAAATGCGCAATTTAAGATTATTTAAGTCACTTTTTTGAGCACTGCAGTGACGGGATTTCCCATTTTTAATACTCATCTCTGGAATGATTTATTTTGAATAATTTCATCAGTTCAACAATCACGATGGGAAGCAGCGACAATCCGACCACGTAAAGCCAGTGCGTACTGTCCATCTCCACCACTCCAAAAACAAACATAACTCCGGGAATAAGCAAAACAAGTAACAATAACAGTGTGGAGAGAAAGATAGCTCCCAGCAGTGGTTTATTGCTCCACAGGCTGGTTTGGAAAGATGAAATCTTGTTGGAATGCAAATTACGTACATGTAACAACTGGGAGAAACCCAGTACGGCAAAAGCCATGGTTTGTCCAAGTGGCCGACCGCCGTCTACATATCCCATAATGTAGGCTGCCAGTGAAATCAGCCCGATAGTTGTTCCCTGGTAGAAGATTCTCCAAATCATTCCTTTTGTAAAAAAACCCTTCCTGGGATTCCTCGGCTTGCGGGTCATAATATCTTTTTCCGCCGGATCCATGCTCAACGCCAATGCCGGCAGACTGTCGGTCACCAGATTGATCCATAAAATAAGAATGGGTGAGAGCGGGTTGCCGATATTAAAGATAGAGGCAATAAAGATCAGAAGTATCTCTCCCACATTTGCAGACAGCAGAAACTGTATGGCTTTCAGAATATTATCGTAGATACGACGTCCCTCTTCCACAGTGCCTACGATGGTGGCAAAATTGTCATCAGTAAGGATTACATCTGAAGCACCTTTAGCTACTTCCGTTCCCACAATGCCCATAGATACGCCGATGTCGGCCTGCTTGAGTGCCGGCGCGTCATTCACACCATCGCCGGTCATGGCCACAATATCGCCCTGCGACTGCCATGCCTGTACAATACGTACTTTATGTTCGGGAGCCACCCTGGCATAGACCGAATAATCCTGTACCGTGCGGTTGAGCATATCCTGCGATGTTTCCTCAAGGTCGGAACCGGTGATACCCTTATCTCCATCCCTATAAATACCAATCTCCGAGGCGATGGCTATAGCCGTAATCTTATGGTCTCCGGTAATCATCACGGGCCGTATACCGGCCGTGCGGCATTTTCTGACCGCCTCCACTACCTCGGGCCGGGCCGGATCAATCATTCCAAGTAATCCCACAAAAACAAGTTCTTTTTCAACCGTGTCCACAGTCACCTCTGGGGGAACGGAATCCATATCCTTATAAGCCACACCCAACACCCTTAGGGCCGATTTTGCCATCCGGAGATTCTCTTTATGAATGATTTCACGGTCTTCATCGGTAATAGGACGAATTGTTCCATGTATGAGTATTTGCGAAGTGACATCCAGTATTTCATCGAGTCCTCCCTTCACATGGATGCGAAAACATCCTTCTCCCATCCTGTTGATGGTGGACATTCGTTTTCTTTCAGAATCGAAAGGCACCTCCCCCACCCGGGGAAACTGCTGCTCCAGTATGAGTTTGTTTTTCTTCATTCCGAGTGCCACGTCCACAATTGCTGTCTCGGTAGGATCTCCGGATGTTTCGTGTTTGCCGTCTGCCAGTATCTTAAGATGGGCATCAGTACACAAAAGTGCCGTCTGTAAAAGGAGATTCACATTGCTGTCAAGCTCTCCGGCAGGAGGATCATTACGAAAATCGATCCGGTTGCCTCCGCTCCATCCTTCCACCACAGTCATCCTGTTTTGCGTGAGTGTGCCGGTTTTGTCGGAACAGATCACCGTGGTGCTTCCCAGCGTCTCCACCGACGGCAGGGTACGCACGATGGCATTCAATTTCACCAGGCGTTGCACACCAATAGCCAGCACAATCGTTGATACAATCTGCAGTCCTTCGGGGATAGCTGCCACGGCAAGACTTACCGCCATCATCAACACCTCCAGCCAGTCGTTTCCATACAACAATCCCACGAGGAAAATAAAAGCACAGATACCCAGCGCCACATACCCCAACACCTTACCCAACTGTTCAAGCCGCTTGCCCATGGGTGTCTCCGTTGCCTGCGTATTTTGTAGCATATGGGCAATCTTGCCCACCTCAGTACGCATACCGGTAGCAATAACCACACCTTTGCCCCGCCCATAAGTGACCATGCTGGTAGAAAAAGCCATGTTATTACGATCTCCCAACGGAATTTCCATATCTTCAAGTGTCCCGCTGTTCTTCTCTACCGGTACCGATTCACCCGTAAGGGCGGATTCCTGTATTTTCAGGTTTGCAGTTTCAATCAACCGCAGATCAGCTGGAATGATATCACCTGTGTCAAGTACCACAATATCGCCCGGGACAATATCAGTGGAAATCACCTCCTCCACCTGTCCTCCACGCAACACCTTCGAGTGGGGTGAACTCATCTTGTTAAGCGCTTCAAGCGACGACTGCGCCTTCAGTTCCTGTATGGTACCGATGATCGCATTCACAACCAGAATAGCCAGTATTACGAAGGTTTCCACCAGCCCCTCCCCTTCCATCACACCAATCACCGCCGAGATAATGGCTGCCACCAGCAGGATAAGCACCATACTGCTTTTAAATTGTTCAAAAAAAATGATGTATGGTGATTTTAGTTTTGTCGATTCAAGCCGGTTAGGTCCGTACTCTGCAAGACGCTCTTCTGCTGTCTCCATGGAGAGTCCCGAATGAAGATCGGCACCCGCCTGCTGTAAAATATCTTCGATGGATTGGCTGTAATGCCGGGCTGGTTGTTGGTTCATCTCTTTCCCGCTATTTGATTATTTTTGTGCCACTTGTCAGCCTGGCACCGCCTACATACGTTTTTTATTCTGTAGGTAAACATTTGAGGACCCGGGAATGTTTCCTGAATTAACACCTTTCAACATCCATGCATCAATATATGTTGTATAACATAAATATAACATTTTTCTTTCTCACCCTATTTTTATAAATTGCAAGCGCTATTAAGACATGATGACTTTGTGAGTCTTCGCCGACGCAAAGTCATTTTTATTGCCTTTTTTCGAATAGTATAAATGATCAATACCCAACGTTTTCTCAACGCGATACTGATCAATGTGACACATTTTTTAAAAAAATTTTCTAATCATGAAACGGGCATGAATTACGAAGTAATCGACTTTGTCAAAATTATTCTCACAAAAAGAGTATTATTACTGCGAGTTCCATACTATATACAATATAAAAATAAAAAATCGTATGAAAGTCTACAAAACAAATGAAATTAAAAACATTGCCCTTATTGGCAATGCGGGTTCAGGTAAGACCACCCTCGCTGAAGCTATGCTTTACGAGTGTGGTCTTATAAAACGACGTGGTACCATCGACGGGAAGAACACCGTGAGCGATTATTTTCCCGTGGAAAAAGAGTATGGTTATTCTGTTTTTTCCACCCTTTTTTCATACGAGTGGAAAGAAAAACTGATGAATTTTATCGACTGCCCCGGGTCGGATGATTTTGTGGGTGGCGTGGTCTCAGCGCTTAATGTCACCGACATGGCACTGATGCTCATTGATGCAGCTAACGGTGTGGGCGTGGGGACCATCAACCAGTTCCGTTACGTAGACGAAATGAAGAAACCGCTTGTACTATTGATAAACCGCATGGATCATGAGAAAGCAGATTATGAAAATACACTGGCTAACCTCAAGGAGCTCTATGGCAGCAAGGTGGTGCCGGTGCAATACCCCACAGGTAACGGAATTGCATTTGATGGTATAGTGGATGTACTGAAGCAGAAGTACTACCATTGGAAGCCGGGAAGCACGGCTCCCGATGTGCTTGAAATTCCCGAAAGTGAGCAGGAACGAGCCAGTGAATATTATCAAGCTCTCCTCGAAGCAGCAGCCGAGAACGACGAGGGACTGATGGAGAAATATTTCGATCAGGGCTCACTTACCGAAGAGGAGATGCGCGACGGTATTCACAAGGGAATGGTGAGTCACATGCTGTTTCCACTCTTCTGTGCCTCTGCAGAGAAGAATATGGCGGTGCACCGGCTCATGAACTTCCTGAGTATGGTGGCCCCTTCTCCTACCGATGTAACAGCACCGGTAAACAGTGAGGGTAAAGAAGTAAAAGCAGATGCTACGGCACCCACAAGCCTCTTCTTCTTCAAGACAACAGTAGAACCCCACATCGGGGAGGTTTCCTATTTCAAGGTGATGTCGGGAAAAGTGAAGGAAGGCGACGATCTTGCCAATATAAACCGCGGTTCCAAAGAACGCCTGGCACAGATATATACCGTGGCCGGACAAATCCGCAACAAGGCGGAAGAGTTGCAGGCAGGCAGCATTGGCGCAGCAGTGAAACTTAAAGATGTGCGTACCGGCAATACGCTCAATGCCAAAGGAGCCGAGCATCTGTTCAGTTTTATCAAATATCCTGAACCCCGCTATCGCAGAGCCATCAAAGCGGTAAACGAATCCAACTCCGAGAAGATGAGCGAAGCACTCACACGCATGAAGGAGGAAGATCCTACATGGATCGTGGAAGTATCGAAGGAGCTGAAGCAGACAATCGTCTCGGGACAGGGCGAGTTTCATCTGAGAACACTGAAGTGGCGCCTCGAGAACAACGACAAGATAGAGATAGAATTTCTGGAACCAAAAATTCCTTACCGTGAAACTATCACCAAGTCGGCACGCGCCGATTATCGCCACAAGAAGCAGTCTGGTGGTGCCGGTCAGTTCGGGGAGGTGCATCTCATTGTGGAACCATATACCGAGGGGATGGCTGTTCAGGAAATATACCGCTTCAACGGGCAGGAATTCAAGATCCAGAATCGCGACACGCAGGTAATAGACCTTGACTGGGGTGGCAAACTGGTGTTTGTCAACAGTATTGTGGGTGGTGCCATCGATGCCCGTTTTCTTCCGGCCATTCTGAAAGGGATCATGGGACGCATGGAACAGGGACCGCTCACCGGATCCTATGCCCGCGACGTGCGGGTAATTGTCTACGACGGCAAAATGCATCCGGTAGACTCCAATGAAATCTCCTTTATGCTTGCCGGGCGAAATGCATTCAGTACCGCCTTCAAAAATGCAGGGCCTAAAATCCTGGAGCCTGTTTACGACGTAACCGTATCTGTACCGGGAGATTATATGGGAGATGTAATGAGTGACCTGCAGGGACGCCGTGCCATTATCATGGGTATGGAGAGTGAAAAAGGGTTTGAGAAGCTGAAGGCGAAGGTACCTCTGAAGGAGATGGGCAACTACTCCACCTCACTGAGCTCCGTGACAGGAGGCAGGGCTTCTTTCACCATGAAGTTCTCCAATTATGAACTGGTGCCTTCCGATGTGCAGGATAAGTTACTGAAAGCTTACGAAGAACAGGAAAAGGAGGATTAATCATCATTCCCTCTTTTGAAATATCAAAAGGGGAATGGTCATACCACTGGTTCAGTATTTTATTAGCAGGAGCGACCGTCTGGCCGCTCCTGATTTTTATCACGCCTGGCACGCCAATGCGTAGACCATTGAATATAAACAACTTTATATCATGAAACTGAAAGCTAAAAACTCTTTTCCAGGTTTCTTTTCAATGCCTGCAGAAACTCCTGTGTGGTAAGCCAGGTATCACGTGAGGCATCATTACCATGTACCAGCAACGCAAGATCCTTTGTCATTTCGCCTCCTTCTACCGTTTTCACGCATATCTCTTCCAGTTTTTGACAGAAATTGATCAGTTCCGGGTTATGATCGAGCTTTCCCCGGTGTGCCAGTCCGCCCGTCCATGCAAAGATAGAGGCGATAGGGTTGGTGCTGGTCTCCCTTCCCTGTTCGTGCTGTCGAAAGTGGCGCGTGACGGTGCCGTGCGCCGCTTCGGCCTCTACTGTCTTGCCATCGGGTGTAACCAGGATGGAAGACATCATGCCCAGTGAACCGAAACCCTGGGCTACGGTGTCGGACTGCACATCTCCATCATAGTTCTTGCAGGCCCATACAAAGCCTCCGCTCCATTTCATGGCTGAGGCCACCATATCGTCTATCAGCCGGTGTTCGTAGGTGATACCGGCCTCCTGAAACAATTCCTTGAACTCATTTTCATATACATCCTGGAAGATATCCTTGAAACGTCCGTCGTATGCTTTGAGAATGGTGTTTTTTGTGGACATGTAGAGCGGATACTTCTTTGCCAGTGCCATCTGAAATGAGGAACGGGCAAAGCCATATATCGACTCGTCGGTATTGTACATCGCCATGGCCACGCCATCGCCCTGAAAGTTGAAAACGTCCCAGCTTCGTGTCTCGCCATCTTCACCGGTGAAGGTCATTGTGAGTTTACCCTTTCCTTTGATCACTGTGTCAGTCGCACGGTACTGATCTCCAAAAGCATGACGCCCGATGATGATGGGCTCGGTCCACCCCTGCACGTAGCGGGGGATATTGCTGCAGATGATAGGCTCCCGAAAGACGGTACCACCCACGATATTTCGGATGGTGCCATTGGGTGACTTCCACATCTTCTTCAGGCCAAACTCCTCTACACGTGCCTCGTCGGGCGTGATGGTGGCACATTTGATTCCCACATTGTATTTTTTGATTGCCTCTGCCGCATCAATGGTCACCTGGTCGTCGGTGGCATCCCTGTTTTGGATACTGAGATCGAAATATTTGACATCCAGGTCGAGGTACGGCAATATGAGCTGCTCTTTGATAAATGACCAGATAATTCTGGTCATTTCATCTCCATCGATCTCCACGACCGGATTTTGGACTTTTATCTTTTGCATATACTTTATCTCTCATTAATGGGAACAAAGGGTTGTTTTTCGCGGACGTTCTTGTATGCCGGACGGATAAGACGCTTGCTTGTGAAATTCAGCTCCTCGATGCGGTGTGCAGACCAGCCCACAATGCGGGCCATGGCAAACAGCGGTGTAAACACTTCACTGGGAAGCCCTATGGCCTCATACACGAAACCCGAATAAAAGTCCACGTTGATACAGGTTCTTGCTTTTGCTGTTTCCTTCTTGAAACCGAGAAACACTTCCACTGCACGTTGTTCAATCAACTCCATGAATTCAAATTCTTCGAGACGTCCCTTCTCTATAGCCAGTTCGCGCGCCATAGCCTTCAGCAGGTCAGCCCGGGGATCGCTGATGGTGTATACCGCATGCCCTATACCATAGATAAGACCTGTACGGTCGAATGCCTCTTTGCGGAGAATCTTTAACAGATAATTGTCGATCTGACTCACACTCTTCCAGTCGTTCACATTCTTTTTCATATCCTGGAGCATTCCCTGCACCTTGATGTTGGCACCACCATGGAGTGGTCCCTTGAGGGAACCTATTCCTGCAGCGATGGCCGAATAGGTATCTGTTTCCGTGGAGCTGGTAACCCGCACTGAGAAGGTGGAGTTATTTCCTCCGCCATGTTCGGCATGCAGGATCAACGCGAGATCGAGTATTTTAATATCCAATTCGGTATATTTATCGCGCCCCTTCATCATAAAGAGGAAGTTTTCCGCCACGGAGCGGTCTTCATAGGGATGACGGATATGCAGCGAACGCCCCATCTGATCGTGACGCAGCACCTGATATGCGTAGGCAATGATGGTAGGAAACTTTGCAATAAGGTTCACCGACTGGCGTACAAGGTTTTCCGGGGAGATATCATCCGGGTTTTCATCGTAGGCATACAGTTCCAGTACACTCCGGGCCAGGATATTCATGATATTCTTACCCTTTAGCGAAAGGATATTCATGGTTGCCGTATGATTCAGTGGCATGGTATGCGCAAGGAGTGATTTCACCGCGTCCAGTTCCTCCAGGGTGGGCAGTTTTCCGGAAAGAAGAAGATGGGTTGTCTCTTCAAAACCAAGTCTGTTTTCAGATTGAATACCTTTCACCAGCTCTTCCACGTCCATACCCCTGTAATAAAGTTTTCCGGGTATAGGCTTCAGGGTTCCATCCTCCTGTCTCTCATATCCTACCACGTCACCCACACGGGTGAGACCCGCGAGTACGCCCGAATGATCTTCATTTCGCAGGCCACGCTTTACACCCATTTTTGGAAAAAGCTCCTTGTCTATATTGCTCGTGAAAGCGATGGAATCCGATAAAATTTTCGTCAACTGTTCATTATCCATATTTTCTGTCTGTTTGTTTTGTTGTGATACTACAAATGTTTTGTGGAGCCGGTTTCAGGATGGCTTTTGTTTTAACATTCATTCAGTCTCTTTTGTTTACTTTTTCCTCTTTTTCTTACAAGTTTTCTATTACCTTTTGTGAAAATTGTGATGTAGTCAGTGGTTTACCTTGTTCCATGAAGCGTGCCAGGTCAGGTGTCGCGTAACCCGCTTCGAAAAGCTTTTCGAGCGACTCGGTGATAAGTTTTCCTGCATCGCGCCATCCCATATAATCCAGCATCATGACACCGGAAAGAAGCAGGGAGCAGGGATTGGCCTTTTCTTTCCCTACAATATCGGGAGCCGTACCATGGGTTGCTTCGAAGATAGCATGACCGGTACGGTAGTTGATATTGGCACCGGGAGCGATGCCTATTCCGCCCACCATGGCAGCCAACTGATCCGAAATATAGTCACCATTCAGGTTAAGAGTAGCTACGACAGAGTATTCTTCGGGTTTCAACAAGGTATTCTGCAGAAATGCATCTGCTATGACATCCTTGATAAAAACCCTGCCCGATGAGAGAGCCTGGTTGTAAGCTGCCACTGCCACATCAAGTCCTTTTTCGGCTTTTATACTGTTGAAGCGGTGCTCGGTGAAAGTCTGGTCCGGAAAATCACGTTCGGCAAGCGCATATCCCCATTTCTTGAAGCCACCCTCTGTAAACTTCATGATGTTACCCTTGTGTACCAACGTGACGGAAGGCAGCTTATTTTCCAGTGCATAGAGAATGGCAGCACGTACCAGTCGCTCGGAACCCTCCAACGACACCGGCTTCACTCCGATGGAAGTGGTCTCCGGAAAACGGATATTTGCAACACCCATCTCCTCTTTCAGGAAGGTCAGTACCTTTTTCACTTCGGGAGTACCGGCAGCCCACTCTATGCCGGCGTAGATATCTTCGGTATTTTCACGAAAAATGGTGACATGCACTTTCTCGGGATGTAACAGGGGAGTGGCTACACCCCGGAACCAGCGTACCGGACGCAGGCATACATAGAGATCGAGTTCCTGGCGCAGCGCCACGTTCAAAGAACGGATACCCTCTCCCACAGGCGTAGTAAGCGGTCCTTTGATTCCAACGAAATTGTTGCGGAACATCTCCATTGTCTCTGCAGGCAGCCAGCTACCCACCTTGTTATAAGCCTTCTCTCCCGCCAGCACCTCTATCCAGGCGATCTTTCGTTTACCTCCGTATGTTTTTCCGACTGCTGCATCGATGATCTGCTGAACAAAGGGAGTGATCTCTTTGCCAATCCCGTCACCTTCAATAAAAGGAATTAGGGGATGATCAGGTACGAGGAGCCGGTCATCTTGTTTGGTTATTTGCATGAGCCATCAGTATGAAGGTTTTGTTTACTTTTTCATTGCATTCAGTGCACTACCCGCCCTGAACCATGCTATCTGCTGTTTATTGTAGGTGTGGGCTGCCTCAAAGGTATCCTTTGATCCATCGGGATGCAACAGTTCAATAGTGAGATTCTTTCCGGGAGCGAACCCGGCAAGGCCCGTCACGCTGATCTTATCCTGCTCCTGCACCTTGTTGTAGTCGTCCTTGTTTACGAAGGTGAGGGCAAGCATGCCCTGTTTTTTGAGGTTGGTTTCATGAATACGGGCAAATGACTTTACCAGAATCACTTTTACATTCAGGTGGCGCGGTTCCATGGCGGCATGTTCGCGGCTCGATCCCTCGCCATAGTTCTCTTCGGCCACTACGACCGAACCAACTCCCAAAGCTTTAAACTTTCGTGCCAACGAAGGCACCGATTCATGTTCCATGGTGTCGGGATTGAGGACGGCATTGGTCTTTTCATTGAACGCGTTTACCGCACCAATGAGCATATTGTCGGAGATGTTGTCGAGGTGTCCGCGAAAACGAAGCCAGGGACCCGCCATCGATATATGGTCGGTGGTACATTTTCCCTGCACCTTTATCAGCAGTGGCAAGTTACTAAAATCCTTCCCATCCCATGCGGGGAATGGTTCCAGTTTCTGCAGTCTGTTTGAATCCGGATCAATGGATACTGTCACCTGTCTGCCGTCAGCCGACGGTGCAAGGTAACCCGCATCTTTCACTTCATAGCCAAGAGGTGGCATCTCATAGCCGGTAGGTTCGGTAAGTTTCACCTGTTTCCCTTCAGCATTCTCCAGTGTGTCGGTTAGCGGGTTGAAACAGAGATCGCCTGCGATAGTCAGCGCAGCCACCAGCTCGGGCGATGTCACAAAGGCATGTGTGTTAGGATTGCCATCGTTGCGCTTGGCGAAATTGCGATTGAATGAGGTGACGATGGAGTTGGGGCGCTCCGTAGCCTCTTCACTTCGTTTCCATTGACCAATACAGGGGCCGCATGCATTGGCAATGATGGTGGCACCTGCCTCCTCAAACACCTGCAGGATGCCGTCGCGCTCTGCGGTATACCGTATTTGTTCCGAGCCGGGATTGATAAGGAACTGTGCCCTCACCGGAACATGCTTGTCACGCGCCTGCTTTACGATGGAGACGGCACGGGTAAGATCTTCATAGGAAGAGTTGGTACATGATCCAATGAGTCCCACCTCCATTTTGCGGGGGTAATTGTTTTTCTTCACCGCCTCGCCAAACTCGGAGATAGTATAGGCGGCATCAGGCGTGAACGGCCCGTTGATATGGGGTTCAAGCTCGGAGAGATTGATCTCTATCAATTGATCGTAATACTTTTCCGGGTTAGCCTCCACCTCGGGATCAGGCTGCAGGTATTCCATGATTGCGCGTGCCGCGTCTGCCACTTCTTTTCTGCCAGTCTGTTCCAGGTAGGCAGCAGACTTATGGTCGAAAGGAAAGATGGAGGTTGTTGCTCCCACCTCGGCTCCCATGTTGCAGATAGTTCCCTTGCCAGTTGCAGAAATCGAGGCAGCGCCCTCGCCGAAATATTCAATAACGGCATTGGTACCTCCTTTCACGGTAAGGATACCAGCCACCTTCAGTATCACATCCTTGGGAGCGCTCCAACCCGATAGTTTGCCAGTAAGCTTCACGCCAATCAGTTTGGGCATCTTCAACTCCCAGGGCAGGCCCGCCATCACGTCTACGGCATCGGCACCGCCCACACCAATGGCAATCATACCCAGCCCTCCCGCATTGGGCGTATGCGAATCGGTACCAATCATCATTCCTCCCGGAAAAGCGTAGTTCTCCAGCACTACCTGGTGGATGATACCTGCACCCGGCTTCCAGAAACCTATTCCGTACTTGTTAGACACATCGCGCAGGAATTCAAACACCTCCCGGTTAGTAATATTGGCTGTTTGAAGGTCTTCTTCCGCATTCCTGTAAGCCTGAATCAAGTGGTCGCAGTGCACGGTGGAAGGAACTGCTACGGTGTTGCGACCTGAATTCATCAATTGCAGCAGCGCCATCTGTGCGGTAGCGTCCTGCATGGCCACCCTGTCGGGAGCAAAATCCACATAATCATTTGCACGCTGATAGTCCTTTAGCGGGGTCCCCGGCGAGAGATGGGCAAAGAGAATCTTTTCAGTCAGCGTAAGGGGTCGTTGTAAAACTTTCTTAGCCGCTTTAATCTTTTCCGGCAGATGTGCGTACACATCATGGATCATATCAATATCGAATATCATACAATTCAGGTATATTAAATATATAATTGATGAATCTACAAAATGCTGCGATCCGCTTTTTAACAAATTTGTACGGAAAAATGTTCGTGTAAAACCGTAGCTGTTCACAATAAAAGCCTTAACTACCCTTTATGTAAATAAGATATTTACACATTTTCCTCCGGATTTATGACATTTTGATCTTATAAAACCTCAATTAGTGTACAACATTCAAGGCTGCTTTTAGTTCAATAAAATATTACCGAATCACAAAAATAATCCTTAACTTTGCAGTTCGAAAAAACAGAAGAGAATAGTCGGATTCAATTTACCACAGTTGCATGATTGAACACGAGGGAGTTATCGAAAAAATCAGCGGAAATCATATCATCGTCCGTATTTTACAGCAGTCGGCATGCAGTGCCTGCCATGCCAAAGGTGCCTGTACAGCTGCCGATATGAAAGAGAAGCTGGTAGACATTTCTGATAACAGCGGTCTCTACCGCGAACAGGAACGGGTGGTTGTGTCCGGCAGGAATTCTGTCGGCTATAAAGCGGTGCTGTGGGCCTTTGTTTTTCCCCTGATTCTGCTGATCGGGATGCTGGTGCTGAGCACCACGGTATGGCACTTCAACGAAACAGAAGCAGCCCTTGGCTCCATCCTGGTTCTGGTACCCTATTATTTCATTCTCTATCTGTTGCGTCATAAGATGGCGAACACTTTCAGATTCAGTATTAAAAAAACAAATTAATCATCGAATATGAGTGTACTACTAACTGCCGTTGCTACACTGGGCGCCATTGGCGCCGGAAGCGCGGCCATCCTATACATGGTGGGACAAAAGTTCAAGGTGGAAGAGGATCCTCGCATACAAGAGGTTCAGGACTCTTTACCGGCTGCCAACTGTGGGGGATGTGGTTTTCCGGGATGCGCCTCATTCGCTTCGGCATGTGTGAAGGCTGAGTCGATGGAAGATCTCTTTTGCCCCGTTGGAGGACAGGATACGATGGACAAAGTGGCTGCCCTCCTTGGCAGGAAGGCGCCCGTGGCAGCGAAAAAGATAGCGGTCGTCCGCTGTAATGGTACGTGCGACTCTCGTCCACGTCTTAACCTCTATGATGGTGCTTCAAACTGCACCATCGCCTCGGCCCTGTATGGTGGTGACACAGGCTGTTCTTTCGGCTGCCTGGGGCTGGGTGATTGCGTGGATTCCTGTACCTTCGATGCGATCCACATCAATCCCGTGACCCTGCTTCCGGAAGTAGTGGAAGATAAATGTACCGCCTGCGGTGCCTGTGTGAAGGCATGTCCCAAGGATATCATCGAGCTCCGTAAACAGGGACCCAAATCACGCCGCATCTACGTGAGTTGTGTCAATAAGGACAAGGGCGGTGTTGCCAAAAAGGCTTGTGACGTGGCTTGTATCGGATGCAGCAAATGTCAGCAGGCATGTCCCTTTGAGGCCATCACCATCGAAAACAACCTTGCATTTATCATCGACGACAAATGTCGCCTGTGCCGCAAATGCGTCCCGGTATGTCCTACCAAATCTATCCTGGAGCTGAACTTCCCACCCCGCAAGGAAACCCCACCGACACCCAAAGAGGAAGAGGCTACCGTAATCGTGTAAGAAAACAGAATTATATGTTAAAAACATTCCGTATCGGCGGTATTCACCCTAAAGAAAAGAAAATATCGGCCGGAAAGGCAATACAACCCATTGTCATTCCCGACCAGGTGATCATCCCGCTGTCGCAGCACATTGGTGCTCCCTGTCAGCCTGTTGTCAAGAAAGGTGACAATGTGAAGGTTGGCACCCTCATAGGCAAATCAGTAGGGTTTGTTTCGGCAAACATCCATTCACCGGTCTCAGGCACCGTACTGAAAATCGATAAATCACTCGACGCCAGCGGATATAAGCGAGACTCCGTTTTTATCAAGGTGGAAGGAGACGAGTGGGAGGCATCGGTCGACCGTTCACCAGACTTAAAAAGGGCCTGTGACCTCGCCCCCGGGGAGATTCTCAACAAGATCGCTACGGCAGGCATCGTGGGTATGGGTGGTGCTACCTTTCCATCTCACGTAAAGCTCACGCCTCCTCCCGGCACAAAGGCTGAGATACTCATTATCAATGGGGTGGAATGTGAACCATGGCTTACCTCCGATCATCAGCTGATGATGGAGAAGAGCGATGAAATATTGGTCGGCACTACCATAGTAATGAAGGCGTTAAATGTTCAAAAAGCAGTCATCGGTATAGAAAACAACAAACAGGACGCCATCAGGCTTTTCACACAAAAGGTGAAAGAATATGACGGGATCACCGTGCAACCACTGAAAGTACAATATCCTCAGGGAGGCGAGAAACAACTAATCGATGCCCTTACCGGCCGTCAGATACCCAGCGGCGCCCTCCCCATCTCGGTGGGTGCTGTCGTCCAAAACGTGGGCACCATATTTGCGATCTATGAAGCTGTACAAAAGAACAAGCCACTGATAGAAAGAGTGGTCACGGTCACCGGGAAAGAGGTAAAACAACCCTGCAACATCCTGTCGCGGGTGGGAATACCGCTGAACAAACTCATTGATGTAGCAGGCGGACTGCCAGAAACGACTGGCAAGGTAGTCAGCGGCGGCCCCATGATGGGAAAAGCGCTTGCAAGTATCGATATACCCGTGTCGAAAGGAACATCGGGAATCCTGATCATACCCACCCTTGAAGCCAAGCGTAAGACCATGAAGGACTGTATTCGCTGCGCCAGGTGCATAAGCGTTTGCCCCATGGGACTGAACCCTACACTGCTGATGAACCTTACCGAGTATGAAGTATGGGACAGAGCCGAAAAAGAACATATCATCGACTGTATCGAATGCGGCTCCTGTAGTTATACCTGTCCGGCCGACCGGCCGCTGCTCGATTACATCCGCCTGGGAAAAGGTAAGGTAAACGGGATCATCAGGGCAAGAAAAAATTAACGCAAGAAGCATTTCAAGATATGGAACAAAAACTGATTGTCTCCCCCTCACCGCATGTGCACAGTGGGGACACCATTGAAAAAAACATGTACAATGTGCTCATAGCACTCATTCCGGCTTTTCTGGTGTCATTGTATGTTTTCCGGCTCGATGCGCTGATTATCACGGCCTGCGCGGTATTATTCTGCGTAGGATTTGAGTATCTGATCGTCAGATACATCTTGAAGAAAACGCCCACAGTGACCGACGGTTCTGCCATTATCACCGGAGTACTGCTGGCATTCAACGTGCCTTCCGATCTACCATTGTGGATACTGGCACTAGGTAGTCTGTTTGCCATTGGCGTGGTAAAACTCTCTTTTGGCGGACTGGGAAATAACATATTTAATCCGGCCATCGCAGGCCGTATTTTTATGCTGATTTCTTTTCCCGCCCAGATGACCACATGGCCTGTAATTGCCGATGCGGCCGGGACAACCGATGCCGTCAGTTCGGCCACCGTACTGGGGAATCTGAAGCTTGCCCCGGAATCACTGCCCTCACTTCAGGCTATGTTCCTGGGAACGGAAGCAGGATCACTGGGCGAGATGAGTGCATTGGCACTGCTCCTGGGGTTGCTTTACCTGCTTTGGAAAAAGACCATTACCTGGCATATACCGATTTCTATCATGGCTACAGTAGCCCTATTTACCGGGATTCTCTATATCTTCGATCCTATAACGCTCTACCACCCGCTTATTCATCTTTTTTCGGGAGGGTTGATGCTGGGGGCTATTTTCATGGCGACCGACTACGTGACGTCACCCATGACCAGGAAAGGAATGCTGATATATGGTGTCGGGATAGGCTTTGTCACCGTGGCCATCCGCCTCTGGGGCGCTTATCCCGAAGGGGTTTCATTTGCCATTCTGCTGATGAATGCCCTCACGCCGCTCATCAATAATTACACATCACCAAAACGATTCGGGGAGGTAGTAAAACATGGCTAAATTACAATCGACTTTAAAAAATATGTTCCTGTCGCTCTCGATCATCTGCCTCACGGTAGCCGTGTTGCTGGCACAAGTGAACAAGATGACCGCAAAGCCCATTGCCGATGCCAAGGCAATGAAGCTGCAGAATGCGATCAGTGAGGTAGTACCTGCATTTGACAACGATCCGGTGGCCGAGGCCTACAGGATGCCTGTAGGAACGGGTGATTCACTGCTTGTATACCCGGCAAAGAAGGGTGACAAAGTGGTGGGATATGCAGTGAATAGCTCTTCCAACAACGGATTTAGCGGAGAAATACAGATCATGATAGGCTTTGATATGGAAGACCGTCTCATCAATTACGCTGTTCTGCAGCATGCAGAAACTCCGGGATTGGGTTCCAAAATGACGGATTGGTTCAAAAACAAAGAGAAGCCTTCACAGTCGGTCATTGGTAGAGACCTCTCACAAGGAGCGCTGGCCGTTTCGAAAGATGGTGGCGAGGTGGATGCCATCACTGCATCGACCATTACCTCACGCGCGTTTCTGGAAGCTGTGAACAGAGCTTATCAGGCTTATTCGGAAAGCAGGGAGAATGCCTACTCGGGTGCATCACCCAAAAATGCAGCCGGAAAATCAAACGACGAAGCAGGGGAAATAAAAAAGGAGGATAACAGTCATGAATAACAACCTGAAAGTACTTATCAACGGCATCATCAAAGAGAATCCCACCTTTGTGCTGCTACTGGGAATGTGTCCCACGCTGGCTACCACCAGTTCGGCCATCAACGGCATGAGCATGGGACTGGCCACGATGTTTGTCCTGATCTGCTCCAACATGGTGATATCCATGCTAAAGAACGTGATTCCCGACATGGTACGTATTCCTGCCTACATTGTAGTCATCGCTACCTTTGTAACCATTATCGAGATGGTGATGAATGCCTATGTGCCTGCATTGGCCGACAGCCTCGGCATCTTTATCCCGCTGATCGTAGTGAACTGTATCGTGCTGGGCCGCGCGGAAGCCTTTGCCTCAAAAAACGGAGTGTTTGCCTCCATATTTGACGGTGCCGGCATGGGGCTTGGATTCACCCTCTCCCTCACGGTACTGGGTGCCGTACGCGAATTGATGGGTACGGGAAAAATATTCTCCACAAACATTTACCCCGAGCGGTATGGATCCTTGCTGTTCGTACTTGCACCGGGAGCATTCATCGTTCTCGGATACCTCATTGCAATCTTTAATAAGCTTCAACACAAATGACCATGGAACTTATCGGAATTATCATCGTCGCCATATTTGTCAACAACGTCGTTTTCTCCCAGTTTCTGGGAATCTGCCCATTCCTGGGTGTATCCAAAAAAGTGGACACAGCGATAGGTATGGGATTGGCAGTGACTTTTGTATTAACTATCGCCACTCTCGTCACTTTTCTCCTACAAAAAGGTGTTCTGGAACCGTACGGACTGGAATATCTGCAGACCATCACTTTCATCCTTGTCATTGCAGCCCTGGTGCAAATGGTGGAGATCGTACTCAAAAAGATATCGCCTGCACTTTACCAGGCGCTGGGTGTCTTCCTGCCGCTCATCACCACCAACTGCGTAATCCTGGGTGTAGCCATTCTGGTAATACAAAAAGATTACAACCTGCTCGAATCGGTTATCTACGCCATTGCCACTGCGCTTGGCTATGCCATGGCGCTGATTATTTTCTCCAGCATACGCGAGCAAATGGCACTCACAAAAATCCCTAAAGTTATGGAAGGGATACCCATCGCACTGATTACTGCCGGCATCATCGCCATGGCTTTCATGGGTTTCTCCGGAATCGATCAGGTATTTAAATAAAGCGGTAAGTGATCAGCTTTCAGCTTTGATAGTAGAAGATTATCAGGGAAAGCGGCTTGGGAAGAAGCGATCGGCGGCCGGCGGTTGTCTGGATGGTTGAGAAATATCAGACATATGTGTTAAACCATTTTGTAGAGAGAGGGTCTTAATGATAAAACAAGAAGTTTCACCCTTTAACAACGGACGCATATGAAAGCTTACAGACATCCATTCATTCTCACAATAGTTGCTTTAATATTTACGTCTTGCTTTTCCTCACAGGGAAGTCTGTATTCTCAGGGATACGACGATTACGGCGATTATGACAATGAATATTACAACGGTAATTACGATGATAATTATTATGGAAATAACGGAGGCGTCTCCTTCAATGTTTTCTATAATGAACTGAGACCTCACGGCAGGTGGATCAATAACGGCCGATATGGCAGGGTATGGATTCCGAATGCTGGAAGAAACTTTCATCCGTACGCAACCAACGGATATTGGGTGATGACAGATTACGGCAACACCTGGGTATCTGATTATTCGTGGGGCTGGGCCCCCTTCCATTATGGCAGGTGGTATTATGACGATTACTATGGATGGGCATGGATCCCCGGTTATGAATGGGCACCTGCCTGGGTAAGCTGGAGAAGCGGCGGCGGATACTACGGATGGGCGCCTATGGGTCCCGGACTCCATATCAATATCAACATTGACATTCCCGGACTTTACTGGACGTTTCTGCCTAACAGGTATATGTACCACCGTAATATGCACCGATATTACAACCGTTATAGCCCGGCCATATACAACCGGACTACGATCATCAACAATACATACGTATACAACGACAACCGTTATTACAGCGGACCGAGTGCCAGGGACTACGAACGTACCACCGGCAGAACAGCCACTATTCACAAGCTTGAGAGCACGAATAACCGCTCCGGAAGATCGACCAGAGTCAGCAACAGCACAGTAAGTGTCTATCGTCCTGACGTATCAAGGGACGGAGGTACGAATGTGAGATCTGCTGATAACAGGTCGACCGCCGGCCGGAGTGCGAATACGGACAGGAGCAATACCAACGTAAGGAATGCCGGAGACAGAAACATATTGAACAGCAACACCAGAAGCAACACAGAGCGCTCCGCCACAGTGAAGACATCAACAAGAGACCGGAGTATTCAGAATGAACGAAGCGCAGCTACGACGGATCGCTCGAGCAATAGTCGTAACGGAAGTGTGGACCGGAATGCTTCCTCAACACGCTCCGGCAGTAACAGAAATGCGACGGTAAGTCCACAACGTAGCGCTCCTAATGACAGAAGTGCCACAGTACGATCGGGAAGCAGCCCCACAAGTAGTAACAGAAGTGCGACGGTAAGTCCGCAACGTAGTACTTCAAGCAACAGGAGTGCAACGGTAAGACCAGAAAGTGGTTCAAGAGGCAGCAGCAGAAGTGCATCGGTAAGTCCGCAACGCAGTACCTCAAGTAACAGAAGTACGACAGTAAGGTCAGAAAGCAGTTCAGGAAGTAGTAGAAGCGCGGTATCCAGCAACAGAAGCAATGAAAGTGCCCGATCTGAAAGATCTTCTTCCCGCAGATAATTTATTGATTAAGTGTGTATCAAATAAGACCGTTCAAATGGGCGGTCTTATTTATTTTGTTTTAATCGATCCAACGTTTGGTCAGATCTGCATAAACATCTATCCGTCTGTCTCTGAAAAAAGGCCACCAACGACGCACATTTTCAGTCCGTGCACGGTCTATTTCCACAATTTTCACCACTTCAGTGTCGTCAGATGCCCGGTATAAAAATTCTCCCTGCGGTCCACAGACGAAGCTATTTCCCCAGAACTGAATACCATTTGTCTGACCTGAAGGATCGGGTTCGTAACCTGTACGATTTACAGAAATAACCGGTATTCCGTTTGCCACAGCATGTGCCCTTTGGATGGTAATCCATGCATCCTGCTGGCGCATTTTTTCCTCTTCACTGTCGGTCGATTCCCAACCGATGGCAGTAGGGTAAATCAGCACTTCGGCACCGGCCAGCGCCATGAGGCGTGCTGCCTCGGGATACCATTGATCCCAGCATACCAGTACCCCCAGTTTTCCCACTGAGGTTTCAACCGGATAAATTCCCGGATCTCCCGGCGTAAAGTAAAATTTCTCGTAATAGGCAGGGTCATCCGGAATATGCATTTTACGGTACGTGCCTGCAATAGTTCCATCCTTTTCAATGACTACAGCCGTATTATGGTAAATACCGGGGGCACGCTTTTCGAAGAGAGAGAGTACAATCGCCACATTTTCCTCCTTTGCCAGACTACCAAATGAATTGGTGGAAGGGCCGGGAATGGATTCGGCCTGGTCAAATACAGCTACGTCTTCCGTCTGACAAAAATAGAGACCATTGTGTAGTTCCTGCAGGACAATTAGTTCTGCACCACCGGCGGCCAACTGTCTGATCTTTTGTTGCAAACGCTTTATATTTTCTTCCCTGTCGAATGAATTGGCTTGCTGAATAATTCCTATCTTCATCGTATCATGGTTTAATAATTCTCTTTTTTAAACATCAAAACGATGTCCTTTGTTTTAAATCACTACCAAAGCTGATTACTACTTCCCAAACCGCTGTCCTTGATATCTTCCACTACCAAAGCTGATTACTGGCCGTTATTCAGATGATTCCATCCGGGAACTGCATCGTCACACAGTGCAACGATCCGTGTTGTCTGACAAGTACCCGGCAGTCGACTCCCACGATCTCCCTGTCTGGAAACACTTCCTGTAGCTGTTTTGTTGCGATTTCATCTTTCGGGGTTCCGTAGTATGGAAGTAGCACGGCCTTGTTGATGATCAAAAAGTTGGCATAGGTGGCAGGAAGACGTTGTCCCTCTTCAAATACCGCATCGGCCATCGGCAGTGGAACCAGTTTGTACGGTTTGCCGTTATATGCAACAAACGACTTCAGCTCGGCTTCCATGGCTTTCAGTTCGCCGAAATGTTCATCGTTCTCATCGTCACATTTCACGTAAACAATTGTTTCCTCATCACAGAAGCGGGCAAGTGTATCAACATGACTGTCGGTATCATCTCCCGCCAGATAACCATGGTGAAGCCAGAGAATACGCTCTGCACCGAATGTTTTTTTTAAGTAGTCATCGATCTGTTCCTGTGTCAGGGGCTGGTTGCGGTTGGGTGCCAGCAGACACGCGGTAGTGAGTATGGTGCCCTTACCGTCTGATTCGATGGAACCTCCCTCCAGGATGAAATCCAGTCTGTTTTGATAATCTGTCTCCGGTTTAAAGGTTCCCTTATCAAATAATTTTCCGGTGATAAGGTTATCGAGATTGGCTGCAAACTTCAATCCCCAGCCGTTGAATCCAAAATCGATCAGGGTGGGTCTGCCATCAATAAAAACAGAGATGGCACCATGATCACGTGACCAGCTGTCGTTACTTTCCGCCTCCACACAGATCAGGTTTTTTTGCTCCTCATCGCAGAAATATTGTCTCACGTTGAGCGAAGGAGGAACTATCACCAGCAGTTTTTCACGCTTTAGTATTTCCTTCGAAAAGGCTACGTAACACGTTATTACCTCCTCCAGCATATTACACCAGTCGGTACCCGCATGCGGCCACGTAACAAGCACTCCACTCTGGGGGTACCACTCTGCCGGAAATACAATGCCACACATATGGCTATCCTTCCATATTACCTCTGACAATTCCACGGTTCGAAGAGCGGACAAAATCAAGGATTAGCAGGCGGTCTTCCGAGGGAGGTAGCTCCTGTTCAATGCGTTCCATTGCCTGGGATATATTAAATCCCGAGAGGTAAAGATACCTGTAAATCTCCTGTATAGCGTTGATCCGCTCGCTAGAAAATCCACGGCGGCGCAGTCCCACAATATTCAATCCCACGTAGGTAATCGGCTCACGACCTACCATCACATAAGGAGGAATATCCTTCGATATTTTGGATCCTCCCTGAATCATCACATGAGGGCCAATTTTAGAGAACTGGTGCGCCAGGGTGCCACCGCTGATAATTGCATAATCATCAATCTCTATTTCACCGGCAAGCTGGGTGGCATTTCCCAATATCACATGGTCATGCAACACGCAATCATGTGCCACATGGCTGTATGCCATAATCAGGCAGTTGTTGCCCACGCTGGTAAAGCCTTTTGATGCTGTACCGCGGTTTACGGTAGCACATTCACGAATGGATGTATTGTCGCCAATAATGGCTGTTGTCTCCTCTCCCTGAAACTTAAGGTCCTGCGGGATACCGGCTATGGTAGCATGCGGGAAGATGGTACAATTTTTCCCGATACGTGCCCCATCGAGTACCGTCGCGTGCATCATGATCCTCGACCCGTCACCAATTTCGGTGTTCCTGTCAACATATGCAAAAGGTTCCACAATCACATTTTCTCCCAACTTGGCTTCAGGATGTACAAAAGCCATGGTTGATACACTATTCATATTCTTTGTATCAGTTATATTATTTATTTTTGATAATCTGGGCCGTGAAGTCTGCTTCAGAGATCACCCTGTCACCAATGAATGCCAGTCCCCGCATGGTGGCAATGCCTCTGCGCATTGTGCTGGTAAGCTCCACCCTGAAAATAAGCGTGTCGCCCGGGACCACTTTATGGCGAAACTTCACGTTGTCGATTTTCAGGAAATAAGTAGAATATCGCTCCGGCTCATCGAGCCCTGCCAGGACAAGCAAGCCGCCGGTCTGTGCCATGGCCTCCACCTGTAAAACGCCCGGCATCACCGGCTCCTGCGGAAAGTGACCCATGAAATAGGGTTCATTGGTAGTAATATTTTTCACCCCTACAATATAGGTGTCAGTCATCTGAATGATCTTGTCCACCATAAGGAAAGGGTATCGGTGTGGCAGCAGTTCGCGGATACGGTTGTTATCCATCACCGGATCGGCAAGCACATCATATATGGGTGGTTGTACTTCGTTGAGTTTTATATCCCTGCGAATAAGGCGTGCCAGTTGGTTATTTATTTTATGTCCGGGGCGTGTAGCGATAAGCCGCCCTTTGATCGGTTTTCCGATAAGTGCCATATCCCCGATGATGTCAAGCAGCTTGTGACGCGCCGGTTCATTGGGAAATTCCAGTTTACGGTGATTCAGATATCCCAGTTCATCGGCATTGTGACGGGGTATGTTCAATTCGTCTGCAATTTCGTCCAGCTCAGGCTGTGATAATTTTCTTTCGTATATTACGATGGCATTATCAAGATTTCCTCCCTTAATAAGTCCCGCCTTTCGTAGTTGTTGTATCTCACGTACAAAAACAAAAGTACGTGCCGGCGCAATATCCGTTTCAAATTCAGCCACTGAATCCAGTGAAGCAGACTGATTTGGGATATATTTGGAATCGAACTCAATGAAGGAGTTGATACCAAAAGAATCGTCCGGGAGAAGTGTCAGCTTTGAGCCGGTTTCCGGATCCGCCACTTCCATTTTACTACGGACAATATAATAATCCTTGTCCTTTTCCTGTTCCCTTATTCCTGCTTTACGGATCTCTTTTACATATTCAATGGCACTTCCGTCGAGTATGGGAAATTCAGAAGAATTTACTTCTATCAGGCAATTGTCTATACCCAAAGCATATAATGCCGACAGCCCGTGCTCAATGGTACTTACCGTCACGTTATCCTTTCCGACAACAGTGCCTCGTTGTGTATTCACAACATTCTCAGCCAACGCCTCAATTACCGGTTGGCCTTCCAGGTCGGTTCTTATTATTTTGTATCCGTGATCAACCGGAGCAGGTTTGAAGGTAACCACGATATGGAAACCGGTATGGAGTCCGATTCCGCTTAATGTGAAGCTATTTTGTAAAGTTCTCTGTTTCACTATTTGTTGAATTTAATAATCAGATAATCGATACCGGGTTGTCTAAACCATGTCACGTTCCGGCTCATTGACGCCGAAAACGTATGATTCATTTCACAGTTCATCAACTTTTGTGCAAAGATACAATCAAAAGCAGAAAATGGAGCCATTTTTTAGAAATGTTTCTGGTTTGGCACAGGCATGGGATAAATTACTCGCGCGGCAAAAGATCTTTTTTCAGTTCGGCAATCTCTTTCTCCAGTGTATTGAGTTGCCGGTACATATCGGGCAGTTTAGGGATAATGACACTCGACTTAAAAAAGTTTTTTACCGGAAAGGCCGGAGACCCCATGATCTCGGACCCTCTCTTGGTATTGCTGATGATACCAGACTGAGCGCCTATCTGACTATTTTCTCCTATGGTAATATGGCCACCAATACCTACCTGCCCGCCCAACACACAACTGTTGCCAATCTTTGTGGAACCGGCAATGCCTGCCTGGGCAGCCATGACCGTGTTTTCCCCGATCTCGCAGTTGTGCGCAATTTGTATAAGGTTATCGAGTTTCACACCTCTTCTGATAATTGTGGAACCCATTACTGCCCGGTCGATAGTAGTGTTGGCACCTATCTCCACGTCATCTTCAATGATTACATTGCCTATTTGGGGAATCTTGTGGTAACGCTCCTCTTCCTTGCTGAATCCGAATCCGTCTGCTCCGATAACAGCACCCGCATGGATGATACAATTATCACCGATCACACAATCGGAATAGATCTTTACCCCGGGATAAATCGTACAGTTTTTACCGATATGCACATCTTCACCCACATATACCTGCGGATAAATCTTACTGTCATTTCCAATATGTGATCCGGCACCCACATATGCAAAAGCGCCCACATATACATTCTCACCCATCAATGCTTCCGGTGAAATAAAACTCATTGTTTCAATACCGCGTCTGCGGGAATGCTTACTACCGGCCATCTCCATGAGTGATGCCAGTGCTGCATATGCATTTGGTACCCGGATCAATGTTGCCTTTATAGGCTGCCCCGGCTCAAAATCATCATTTACAAGGACTATATCCGCCCTGGTCTGATATATGTATGCAGTATATTTAGGGTTACCGAGAAACGTGATAGTACCAGGTTTTCCATCTTCAATCTTTGAAAAATTGGAAACAGTCACGTCCGGGTCACCAACCAGTTCTCCCTTAAGGAAATCGGCTATTTGTTTTGCGGAAAATTTCATCAGTTTATAGTTCAGTGGAACAGTTATTCTCTCTAATAATTTCACAAATTAACGAATAATATTTCAGTGAAAGAAGAAAAGTCCGATAATTCCATGCTCTCCTGTTCTGCAACCCGTGCAATCAGATTGAAAATCAAGGCCGTAGCAAGGCTGACTTTCATCGGATAAAAACACTGTGTCGCAGCATATAAAAAAAGACAGTTATCAAGTAAACTATGATAACTGTCCCGCTTACATCGTGTCGGGATGAGAAGATTCGAACTTCCGACCCCACGCCCCCCAGACGCGTACTCTAAACCGGACTGAGCTACATCCCGAAAATGTGAGCGCAAAATTACCCTAATTTTTTCTTTCTTCCAAATTTATTGCGGAAACTTTTTCTTACGCATCATAACATACACATTCATCAGGTGAAGAGGGGAATTGTCTGCTCAATCCTGTCTCTGGTTTACATCCCATAAAAAAATAGATATTCACCTGACAAATAAAAAGCATTCCTGGTTTATTTCACTCCCCATTTGTAATTCGGGGTGTCACCCATTTCAAGCTCCAGTTTTCCTCCCTTCAACAACTCACCAGCAGGAAATTTAAAATCATAGAGAGGTTTTCCGTTTAATACAGCCGACTGGATATATTTATTAATTCTGGAAACTCCGTTGGCGATTATTTCAAACCGATTTCCTCTACCAAATTTTTCACCCAGATTGATGACAGTCTTTTCAAACAAAGGGCTTCCTATTTCGTAAACCGGTTCCACACTGCATCCACCGTCTGTCTGGAACAGACCCAGTGCTGCCATTACAAACCAGGCCGACATCTGTCCCTGATCCTCGTCGCCCAGATAGGCATTTGCCACCTCATGTCCGTAGTATCGGTCAATAATAGAGCGGCTCCATTTCTGAGTTTCCCATGGCTGGTTTACCCAGTTAAACAGGAATGCAAAGTGCATAGACTGCTGATTTCCCTGTACTACCGGATAGTCCCAGTACTGGTCTCCCGGAGCATTATAACGCAAAGGCTCACTGGCTTCAAATCCCCACGTCAGGCGATCTACAAACACTTTTTCACCTATCATCCGGGACAGTGCGGGTATATCTTGCGGCACAAAAAATGTCAACTGCCATGCATTTCCTTCTACATAGTGATGATTTGCTCCTGATTTGAACGGATCAAAATCTTTCTCCCAGTCGCCACTGCTGTAACGCATACGTGCAAAGCCCGTCTCCTTGTCAATTGCATTTTGCCACCAATAGCCCCTGTCTAAAAAGAGTTCATAATCCTTCTCTTTGCCAAGAGCCTTGGCCAACTGCGATACAGTCCAATCATCGTATGAATATTCAAGCGTATTGGAAAAACGACCCTTGTCGGCAGGGACATATTTATATTTCAGGTATGCAGCCAGGTCTCTGTTCCCTGCAAAACCATTTCCAACATGTTGGGGAAGCGTGGTCTGCATTTTTCTGACTGCTTCAAAGACTTTCTCTACATCATAGTTCCGGATACCCATCTGCCAGGCACTTACAAGCAACGGTATCTCATGTTCCGCCACCATTACGGGGATATACTCCATTCCGGCCGGCCCTTTGGCCAACCACCCATTGGCATCGTACATGCCCAGTTGCGATTTCACCCAACGCGACGACCATTCCGGGGTTACAAGGTTCCAAAATTGATTCAGGTTCCAGAATGTATTCCAGAAAGCATCGCATCCTAAAGCCACCGCATCGGGATCATCAAACTGCCTGGTCTTCTCGGCAGCATCCACCCAGCGGCCATCCACATCACTAAACATGTTACGACAGCATGAGCGGTACATATTGGTATAAAACCGTTGCTTTTCTCTCTTATCATTGCTTTGTATGTATATACGCGAAAGAATGTCGTTCCAAGCCTGACGATGACTATCACGGATTGCATCAAAGTTCCAGTTAAACGGTCTTGTTATTTCCGCATTAAGGTTATTTGAGGCACCGTCCATATCCACATACGAGATTCCGGAGCGTACCTGCACAACCTGGTTCCGGCGCGTATCAAATTCGGCAAAACAACCCATTATCTCCGGGCTCTCAGCGTATATTTCTTCTTCGTTCAGTATTTCATTATTGACCCATCCTCCGAAATTCATGATATCGCGATCGAATTCTATCACAAAATATATAACATAATCCTGATTGACATCAGAGGACCATACTTTTTTGGATTGTTGCTTACTATAACCTTCAATCCTCCTGCTACTCACCCGATTAATTTTTGCTTCAAGTATATCGAATCTGTATTCAGAAGGGACCTTCAGGTCTATCATCACCCGTGAATCGGTACCCGGAGGATAGCTATAACGCTGAAAACCACATCGAGTAGTGGAAGTAAGTTCAGCTTTGATATTGTAATCAGTCAGATCGGCCTTGTAATATCCGACTTTTGCTTCTTCGGATTGTTTATCAATCAGGGAACGATACGACAATGTATCTTTTTTAAATATGGACTGATCTCCTATTTTTGTTTTCAAGGGCCCATTTACAGGCATGATACCTAACCCTGCCATCGTCCATTCATGAATATGGCTGAATGTGCCAATACTTTCAAAACTAGGTTCATATCCGGCCTGCCATCCAGGATTCTGGTTGTCGGGACTAAGTTTTACCATACTGAAAGGCATCCATGAACCTGGCGCTATCATCCAGCGCGAATGAGCAGTCCCCATTCGGGTGTCTATATAGTCCGCCGCAGTCATATCCTTTTTGGGAGTACGTATTACACTGCCTTTTTCAACCACCCTCCCATCTATCAATATGGTATATCTGCTTTTCTGTTGCGAGGTTACGGCAGGCATGGGTGCTTCCAGTATATATCTTCCCTGCTCAAGTACCTGTTCAAGTATTGTTTTCCCGTCAACTTTTACCTCAACATTGGATGATCCGTACAAATGCTCCAGATCAACCAAAAGCGGTTGACTTGATATTTCCGGCAACTGATAGTCTGCCACTTCAACTCCCCTCAGATAAGCCGGTCCGGTTGTTTTATCCATATTGGCATTTGCCGGGCCTTCGAGTCTTATATCATCAAATATAAGCCAGGAACCTTCAAGATTTGTGAGATTTATCTCATTTCCACCTTTTTTTATCAGGGCAGGATCCAGCAGAATCTCAATTGCATGTCTTTTTATTTTATCGTAATTTCCTGTCAGAGATTCATCTCCTCCCCCCTTCGGCAAAATATATTTCCACGATTTACCGTTAACGGTTACTTTAAAATAGGGAGGACGATTTTTGTGCGTATCCAGTATATCAATGATCAATTTCCAATTACCATGATCAGAGACCGATTTCATCCTGAAAAGAATGTTCAGGACATGGGTTCTGATACCGGCCGTATGACTGGTTCCCCCCCACGCATCGTCCGGTCCGGGAAGAATGTATGGAAAATCTTTTTGAGGATCTGATTTTCCGATCAAAAAGAAACGATCTTCCCATCCAAAATCGTGATTGAGGAACTCTTTATAATCTCCGGGTGACAATGCAAATTCAGCTGCACTGTTGTCATTAATCCCTATTTGCCATATTGTTTTGATTTCCTGCCTCTTTCCACATCCCGGCAAGATAGCGATCATACCTATAATAATAAGAATATAATTTATTTTAATCATCACAATTTTATTTTGATAAATTTATTCTCAAAAGGCGAAAAATTAATTTCTTTCAATCCGCTTTGAATAGGTTCTTCTATGACGTTTACTACTATGATAATTTTGCCCACTCAACCGATTCAATTTTTTTAATAAAATTGGATTTATTATCATCGAAAATGTAAAGGCGGGGATTAAACCGCCTTGGTGAATAAGCAATTTTTCAGTTTATAACAACTCATTCTTCTATTCTATTTTTCAATCTCATCAATGCCTCGATGAAATAATAATCGGCATAGGAGAGTGGAACATCCACCTCATGATTGCCGGGGACACCTCCCGAAGCATGCTGAAGGATAAATCCTCCATTTGTACCCTCGTCTGCCAGATAGGAAGAAGATATCATGGAAGACAGCATGTCTTCCGCCGCTTTTAAATATTTTTTCCCTGTTTCCACATCCAGTAAACCGGACAGTTCCAGCAATGCCGATGCAGTAATAGCTGCAGCGGAAACATCACGGGGCACTTCCGGATATTTACCGGGATCATAATTCCATGAGGGAGTGTAGCCAAGCTGGCCTGCATTAAAATCCCAGTAAGGGATCTTATCCTCAGGAAGATTGGGATGATCGAGGAAAAAGTCGGCCATTTCCCGGGCCACTTCCAGAAAAGAAGGATTCTTTGTTTCCCGGTAGACCATTGTAAAACCATAAATTCCCCATGCCTGACCACGAGACCAGGTGGAGTTATCGGCAAAGCCTTGCTGGGTCTCTCTGCTCTTCACTTCTCCGGTTATGGAATCATAGTCCACCACATGGTAACTGCTGAAATCGGAGCGAACGTGGTTCTTCCGTGTTGTTTCTGCATGCTTCACGGCAATATTCTTGTAACAGGGATCTCCAGTCACTTTTGAAGCAAAAAACAATAGTTCCAGATTCATCAGGTTGTCAATAATCACGGGAAACGTTAGCATATGAGTGCCGTCGAGCGATTTCGCCTGGTCCCATGACTTGATCGATCCAACCCGCTGATCGAACCGTGAAGCCAGTGATTTTGCCGATTGAATCAGGACTCTTTCGTAGTGAGGATTGCCGGTAAGCCGGTAAGCATTGCCAAAACTGCAATACATCATGAATCCCAGGTCATGATGTCCCGTAAAGGTCTGAAGCTTCTCCATCTTTTTTAACCGGTCCTGCAACTCACCCCACAACAGGCTGTCACTGGCATATTCGAAAAGATATGCCAATGTTCCGGGATAGAACCCGCTGATCCATCCATACGCATCGACGGTGTGAAGCCTGTTTTTGTCCCATGTTCTGGGCCATTCATCCGGCTTCAGGTTTTGACTTAGTAACCGGTACTGTCTTACGGAACGATCCAGTACGGAGTCAATTATTTCAGGAAGAATGCTTACTGAAGGGTGTGTATCCGAGCCATTCCGGCAGTTACCGGTTGTTGGTATCATCAGCCATACCCATAGAAGCAAGCACAGATAAACAGAGCGATTTATTTTCATACGATTATTTTGTTTTTTACGTTATGGTGTATGGAACCGCAAATAATCATGTTTCCGGGTGAGAACGGTTCCCATGCTCGTTTCATACAGAGAACTATTGAACCTCCACCTATTCATCATATTGAGATGAATACAGCGAAAAAAGAAACTTTTAAATGTTTTGTCAACCATGACCTATCGATTTGCGATAAACCCTACGTCCGTTATTCCGAATCGTATATCGATTTTTCGGTCTCTTCTTTGCGGATAGCATCGTATAGTGCTTCCTGCACTTGTTTAAATGAGACCTCTTCGGAAGGATTGAACCGGTCTGATTGCATGTATGCCAGCAAGCTGTAATACATCTGTCTTGCCACAGGCCGGTTCTCCATATTGTTACCCAGGTCTGTGCTACAGAACAAAAGCTTGCCCTCTCCCACCCTGACTTCAAAAATCAGTCCAAGGTTTCTGTTTTTATAGAAGTTATCCACCATTCTCACGATGGGTTGCAAGTTTTCCTTTACGCTGTCCAGTTCGATCGTCCTGGCATTTTTACAAATATCCCACCATTGCCAGTTACTGTGCATTTCCGTCGGAAAATGCAACAAAGCCGGATGTGACGGGTCACACAATATTCCCATTGTTCCCGGTTGATTGGGAAAGTGCACCGGGCTCCAGAATACCTGCACAAATTTCCCTTCCAGTCCGTTTATCTCCTCCTTCACCGGATTAAGCAAGACTTTTTTTCCTTGCTCAAGCGCCTTCCGGGCATCCGCAAAATTCCGTGTGTACACCACATTATCTTCAAGGGGCGGAATAGCTTCCGGATATACCCATATATCCCATGCATTCCGGTATTCCGTATCTTTAAATTCAATTGTCAGCACCAACCGGGCTGCATCTGTCACCTTGCTCAGCGGGACAGAGACATGGCCCAATACCCACCCGTTTCCGACGGAGATATCCTGTCTGCTCAATTCGCCTTCTGCCAGAACGATTCCATCTGTTCGGCTCAATGACCATAAAGGTTGCATCTGCATCAATTTTTTCTCGCTAAAATTGGCCACCTCAAACTGCACATCGAGCGTTTCATTATTCAGGTAAGTAGCTTTCTCAAACCTGGCCAGCGGGACTACAGGTGAACAGAACCGGCGAAATTCTTCGGGAGTAATCAATCCTTTGCTTTCCCAAAAAGCATCGAGAATTCCTACCAGGGCTGTTCCCTGGCCGGGGAAATCGTGAAGGTCCAGCAACTGGAAACCGCTGAATCCGGGTGTTTTCAATGCCCGTTCTATTTCTTCCTTGTAAAGAATCACGGCCAGCTTGCCGCTTGCCATCAGGTAGTCATCCGCGAGATACAGTCTTCCCTTCTTTTCAAGATCCTGCACAACAGCCCGGAAGTTCAACGGCATCAGGTTGCCGGTATACTTCTTTATTTCCTTCAGGTTGGGGAAAACACTGTATTGACCTATTTCATGTGTAATAAGCGGTACTGGCAGATCCCGGATGGAAGAGGTATAGTCCTTGTCAAAGCTGGCAGGCTGATCGTCGAAGACACCCTGTCCCCTCACCCAACCATGCTTTGTCCATTGGGTAACCCAGAAATCATCATTCGGTTCCGGCCAACTGCCGTGTCCCTGTTCAAATGTGAACGAAGTAGTCATGTAAAGGCGACGGTTATCCCGCTCCCTGATACTGGTGAGCAGGCTGTCCAACACTTCGAAATCGCCCTGTAACTCGTTCCCCAGGCTGAAGAAGCAGAAAGAAGGATGGTTGCCATACTCTTTCATGATGCGCTCCGCCTCATCGTAAAGGAAATCAACTGTCGGCTGGTCCTCACCTACATTCAGCGTCCATAGCGGCAACTCCACCTGCAGGTAGAATCCCATCTCGTCGGCCGCATCGAAAGCGGCTTTCGGGGGGCACCAGGAATGGAATCGAATATGGTTCAAGCCGTAATCACGGGCAGTGTTCAAAACCTTCTTCCATCCGGCCTTGTCTGTGGGAGGGTATCCTCTCAAAGGAAAAATGGCACATTCCAGTGTACCTCTAAGGAAAAGTCTTCTGTCATTTATCTGCAGAAGAGCCCCCCCGTTGGTCAGTTTCCTCATGCCAAAAGTCTCGCTTCTGGTATCCATTGATTCACCCGACTGCAGCGTGGCGGTTATCCGATACAAATTGGGATGAAACTCATCCCATGGCATCGGATCTTCCAGCTGATAGTCACTAACCGCTTCGGAACCTTCTATCGGTATCTCCACAACCGGTAATGATTTCCCCTCAGGATCAGTAGCTGTCAACGAAATTGTACCTGAAACCGGAGAAGACAGGCTTATTGCCACGCGTGCTTTGTGGTTGTCCACATCCGGTGTAATACAGAGTTCATCGATCACTACCTTGTCTCTTGCCGTTAAGGATATTCGTCCAAGTATCCCGTTCCACATGGTCTGTGTGTCATTGGTATATGCATGAGCAAGGTTCCTGACAGAAATATCATGTTGCTTTCTGTTATCGATGCGGACAACGATGCTGTTTTTCTGGCCCGGCAGCAGGTATTCCCCCAGCTCAAAATAATGAGGTGTACTCAGGCTCTCGTTGTACCCTGTCACCTTTCTGCCGTTAACCCACACCTGCGAATGCCAGATGATACGCTCCAGAGTGAGCAGTATCTTCTTGTGCTCCCAGCTCCGGGGAATGATTACCTCTTTCCGGTACCAGGCCGGCCCCACGTAATCAAACCTGCGCTTCAGGTTGAGAAAGATCTCCTTATCCATAGCCGGTTCCAGTTTGCAGGGTATGCCATAACCGGCATCGCACAACGTGCCGGGGAGAGCAATTTTATCTGCAAATGGCTGATTAAACCACTCCTCCTCAATGCCCTTATCCAGACTATCCAGCATCACTTCCCATTCACCTGCCAGACTGATTTCCACTCTATCCTGTTTGCATGCGGTGGAAAACAGGAAAACCATAACCAGAAAAGAAATGTATTGTCTTACTCTCATGATCCAAATCTCCATTCGGTTTCTATTTTCATTTTCTTATCTCTCAGACGGATAATCAAGGGATAGCAGAGATGAGGGGAATATTTCTCGTTCACCCTCTCGTTGCCCGGAGGTATTCCCGGTGCTTCCCCTGTAATGACTTCAAACTGCTCTGCACCGGACAATCTGATATTCAGCCTGTTTTTACCCACCTTACAGGTGACGGACCCTGTCATGGTCCGTTTTGTTGCCTTTGTGATGTAGCGATATGCCGGAGCATCATCCAGCATGACACTTTCCCCATCTTTTGTAAAAATAGGTTTCTCCGTCAGTATCAGCACATAGTCGTACAGATGTTCCTCTGATGAGGCAGCGGTAAATAAATCTTTCAATACATCCTTATCAAGGGTAAGATGTCGCTCCATTTCCACTCCCGGATATGCGTCGACTACTCCGGCACGAACCTGTCCCCCCTTCCTGTCTGCCTGGAAGGAGATCAGTTTCCCTGTTGTTTCCTGTTGGTCCTTCCCGTCAACAGTAAGGGTACTATGCGACAAGGTCTTCCTGTACCAACGGGTGTAAGCCGGCACACCATAAGCTGTGGTACCCATATCGGACACAATCTCCTTATCACCGTCATGTATGGATATTGATAATTTATCGGGATGGCCATGCCCACCGCCGTGCGGACCATATTTCAGCACCACCGTCTTATTGCCGGAACGCAGAACTGAAAAACCGCTATTCCCAAAATTGACGGAAGGCAGGGAAGAGTTTTCCAGAGCAGGTTTTATTCCGGTTGCATTTAACAGAGCCTCCACTGAATTTCTTTCAGTATGCCGGTAACACCTGTTAAGCAATTCCAGAAAAAGGGGATCATTATATCTACGATAAGCCACTTCGTACAAACTTGCCTGTGCCACGAGGGATTCACCATACCACCCGTCGTTATGGGAAGGGAAAAAGAGATCGGCATAGACTGCCAACGCAGGTGCGGCAAGCATTTTATGCAACTTCTCATCATACAGGCTCAGATTGCGGCATCGTACAGCATCGGCCGACAACAACATTGCCCGTAACGGATAAAAATGATACACAGGTGAGCCCTCGCTCCACCAGCCGTCATCATGCACATATTTGTCCATCTGTGCGTAATAACCACATTCGGGATCATTGACGGCCACATTGATGATGCTGTCGTTTTGCAGGGCCACGCCCAATGCGATTAGTCCGCTGTTATGCCACACCTGCCAATTGGCACTTCCCCGGCGGGCAAGAAGCAGGTTGGTGCAAGGAGTCAGATATCCGGATTCAATTTTCTGGATTTCGTCGGCAGTCATTACCGGGCGGGCAATCATGTAAGCCGGACAAACGTCGCTTGCCCATACCGCTTCGTCCAGACTCTGTCCAAACATTTTACCGCCCCATGGACCCGTTTTTCGCGCCGTATCATGGTTCAGATAGGTAAGGTATTTGGATGCATAATCCAGCATCATATCCCGGATGTATTCTGCATATTTTTTTTCATCCGTTGCAACATAAAGATACATACAGGCAGTAAGGTAAATCCTGTTTTGCAGGTGAACATGATTGATCCATGCCCAATCGAACCGGTTATTATTTTCCCAATATTTGTCGCACAGGGCGCAATAGTGAGCATGGGGACTTTCCCAGTCGAATCGAAACTGCTGGTTATGAACAGGACAGAAGTAATCGTGCGCGTGTCCTCCCTCCAGCAAGGGAACACGCAAAGAATGTTTCCTGCGTTCATTCACCGTGATCTCCAACTTTTCCATGATAGGACGCCCCCATTCGGTTTGTACGGAAGTACGAATATTCTCCATGTCTTCTTCCGTGAAGAAGTAGTAATGCTCCTGGGAGATGATGGAAATCGGGATGAACCACAAAAGCAGCATCAGCTTCCTGATCGTCATTTCAATTGCTTTATTTGTCATTATTCACTTTTTAAATAGTTCATATATTCCACCGCAGCCAACAAAAAAGCACCGGTGCCATACACTTCCGTATCATTAAAATCCACCTTTTTCGGGTCGGCTCCAATCGCCTGAACAAACCCTATTTTACCATCCACGTGTACAACAGAATGTATGGCATTCCACGCTTTAAGCGCTATTGGCAGATATTTTTCCCTGTTCAGATAACCTCGATTGATTCCCCAGAAAAGAGTGTAAGTAAAGAATGCCGATGCACTTGATTCGGGCATGGAATAGGCTTCCGGATCCAACAGTGACGGATGCCAGAATCCTCTCTCATCCTGTAACCGGGCAATTTTTCCCATCATCTCTTTAAACAAGGTTGTATAGAAATTGCGGGATGGATAATTTTCAGGAAGATGATCAATAATGATTGCCAGACCACCCGCCACCCATCCGTTACCACGTCCCCAGAAAACTTTTTCCCCATTCTCTTCCTTCATCTGTTTGTATCGGGTATCCCTGTAAAAGAGGCTGTCGGTCCTGGAATAAAGAGTATCGTAAGTAACCCTGAATTCCTGGTCCATGAAATCATAATAGACCTTTTCTCCGGTGATCTTTCCTATCCGGGCAAATGAAGTGGGAGCCATAAACAAAGCATCGGCCCAACACCAGCGGGAGTGTGATCCTTCGGCATCATAACGCAGACTTACCTTTCGGGGCTTGCTGATAATAGAGTCCAAGATTCCTATCGATTCGCCGATCATGTAAGGTTCCCGGAACTGATTATATAACATGGCATATGGCTGTACAATGCACAGATCATCGGCAAAGTAGGGATTGGGGCCGGTCTTCCATCCGTTTTTCTTTGCCACGGTGAGTAGAAAGTCCCAGTACCTCTGCTCGCCGGTCAGTCCGGCACATTCTGCCATGCCTATATACAACGTTGCGTTTGTCCATGCCCAGTATGCATGAGAATTGGGCCATCGTGATCCTTTTTGTACCTGGCTCTCGAAGTGCATCAATTGCCAGTCGGCTACTTTCCTGATTGTTTTCAGGGTTGAGTTCCTGTTATATTCCTTCCATTGATTCTTGTCAAAGAAATAATCAAGGATAAGTTCCTTCACCACTTCATGCCCTTTTTCATTGGGATGGTTGCTTTGGCTCATAAATGCGTTCAGTTCTCTACCGTCTTTCTTCTTTTGTTTGAAGGCGGCATAACTATCTACCAATCCCGTCCCGTATTTTACCGAGAGATCACGAATCTGTTTACTGTATTGCTCCAACGGAGAATTGTCATCCAGCATATTTTCCGTTAAATCCGGAGTGGGAGTCATCAGGATTACTTTAATGCCTTGTCTTTGCGCCTCTTTTATCATTTCTCCCCATGCCTGGCGGGATCTTTCCAGACCAATTCCTCTGTCATTCAATGCATAATCAATAAATAAGACATCCGGGTTATGGCAAAGTACATCCTGTTCGAACCGTTTTGCTCCCTGTTCAGCATTCTCTCCTCCAATAGCTGTGGTTATTGAATTGACCACCGCATAGGGATAGATCTCCTTTACCGCTTCCAGTACCTGTTGCGGATATGCCAGCATTGTCCTTACATAGGGTGTATTGAAATAACCCGATGGAACGCTGTGTCCGTGAAATACCAGATTTATGGTTTTGTTGTGGGGCCATTTTTTTTGCATCTCTTGTCGTATATCTCCGAGATAATCCTGTTGCTTCCCTGTTTGTGTCAACGCATTCAGGGAAAATAAAATAAATATATGCAAGAAAAGAACGGGTTTCATGTTTACATCATTTACAAGTTACCGGAATCCGGTTGATTCATTGTTTTTTCTCTTTTAAATACTCCACCAAACTATGAAAGAAAGCTTTCACCTCCGGTTCACTACTGCAGGCAAACAGATCGGAGGAGCAGACCAGAGCCTTGCTTTCGGGAAGTTGATAGATGATTCCCAGTTTATGGTTCCGGTCGAAATTGTCAATTACCTGCACGATGGGAAAATAATCAAACGGCATATCGTCAAGAATTATGGGTCGTGAATTTTTCACAATATTCCACCACTGCCAGTCTGAATGATGACTAGTGGGAAAAGAACTGAATACAGGATGTGTGGGCTCTTCAATCAACAGTCCCAATGTACCGGGAGAAGATTCTACACCCAGCCTTTCGGTTACACTTTTAAATACCTGATAATTCCAAAAATCAGTGATAAACAGTCCTTCCACGGATTTTTCACGAACATCCCTTTCCATTGGGATATAGAGAACCGGGCTTCCTGATGCATATAACTTTTCAAAAAGTTTCTTATCGCGGGTAACCGTTACCCCATCTACTTTTTCTTCGGCTATTTTCACACTATTGTAGGGCGGGTATACCCAGATATTCCACGAATTACGATAACCTGTTTCTCTCATATTGACTTCAAACCTCATCTTTGCCGGTTCCCGGATTTCGCTTAACGGAATATCCAGAGTTATCAGGGAATTCAATTTCCCCTGTGAGATTACCGGGCAGAAGACCTCCTTACGGTAAACCGTTTCACCCGATTCGGCTGACAATATGCAGGAAACGGTCTCTCCCGTTACATCCGTCTTCCCGTAATGGGCAATCTGTATCTCTGCTGTAAACAACTCGTCGTTATTCCAGCAATATTTCGGGAATCGTGCAAGTGGCACTATATCGTTACAGAATTCCCTCCACTTTTCCGGTGAAATGATCCCCTTGGACTCCATGAAAACATCGAGGATACCGACAAGCGCAGTTCCCTGTCCGGGATAATCCTGCAAGTCGAGTAACTGAAACCCGCCAAATTCGGATGTGCGCAATGCCATCTCGATCTCTTCTCGGTAGCACAGGGCTGCCAAAGCGCCCGAAGCTTTTAGGAAAGCATTCGCCTGTTTACCCATACCGGTCTGTTCCAGTCGCTTTTTGAATATCATGAAATTCAGAGGGCGGAGCACGCCTTTATATTTATCAATCTCCTTAAAGTTGGGATAAACCTGGTATTGTCCGGTTTCATGCCCGACAATCGGCTTACCGGCATTAGCACTTGCGGCAGAAAAATCACGCAAGGTATTCGCTTTTTGCCGGTTAATCATTCCTCCCTTGTCGGAATCCGCAAAGGAGAACGCCCCCCGTAAGTCGGTACTGTTATCCGGAGCCATCTTACCATAGCGCATCGCCACGAGGAAATCTTCCGAAGGATGCGTCTGGGGATCCCAATAATGGTTGTTTGTGCCCAATGCATAAAGATGTCGTTGATCATCCTCTTTAAACTCTTTGACGATATCTGCCATGACCGCCGTGTCCCCTTCCAGTTCATTCCCCAGGCTGAGCATCACAAAGGAAGGATGATTGCCATATTCTTCGATAATCCTTTTCCCTTCCTCCTTCATATAGGAAATAAGGACAGTATCTGTTTCACGGTAAGTACCCCATAGGGGGAGTTCCGTTTGCAGGAAAATACCGGCTTCATCTGCAGCAATGAAAGCAGCCTCTGGTGGTGTCCACGAATGGAAACGCACATGATTCAAACCATACGACCGGATGATTGAGAAATATCTTCTCCAATCATCTGTATTCATGCTTGCATAGCCGGTAAGAGGAAAAACACCCGATTCGTTTTTGCCCCGAAGGAAAACAGTCCTGCCATTATTCACAAATTGTCTTCCCTCTGTTGTGAAACTGCGGATTCCATGACGAACCAATTTCGAGTCATAGCCCCGAATATCAATGTGAAAAGTATATAGAGCAGGAGAATATTCATTCCACAGACGAGGGTTGGGTATATTTGTTTCTATCGGGTATACCGAACAGCCGGGAATTACATTCACCCACACCTCCTGTTGTGCAATGATCCTGCCTTCATCATCTTTCACTGTAATCCCAAGATGCTGATTATCCAAACAGATTCTGGCATGATTATCAAGAGACACCCGGACCATACAATTTCCATCAACCGACGAGTCTATTCTGATATGCCTGATCGATATATCGGGCAACAACCTGAGATAAATATCGCCCAATATCCCATTCCAATTGGTTTGGGTATGCTCTGAATAGGCATGCGATCCTCCCAGCGGAAGCAGACTTTTGGTGTTATCCACCCTGATCGCAATATGATTACGGCCCTTCTTAAATAAGGAGTCAATTCTGTACAGATGAGGGGTGGAAACACTATTCCGGTGCCCCACAGGTTGTCCGTTGACAAACAGTTCCGATACTTTCGTCCGTTCCATATGGAGTTCCACAGGGCGGTTGACCCAGGATGAAGGGATCATCACTTCTCTTTCATACCATGCAGCACCCTGGTAACCATATGTCTCACTCAGCCTATTTGTTACAGAATCTACTGATGGACAACCAACTCCGTTTTCAGCAAGTGAGCCCGGAAGAATTATCCTATGATAAACTGAGTCAACCCTCACCCTCCACTCTCCCGATAAATCCATCCTGCCTTCCGGTTGAGTACAGGAAATCATTGCAGCGACAAAGCAAATATTTACCAGCAAATGTTTCATAACTCATGGTTGTAAAAACAGTTTATCGATCATTTCAAATGTCAGCGTCTCATTGGGCCGGAAATCCGGAGAATTCACGTAGCTGAGCACACTGTAATACATCTGACGCGCCACCGGACTTCTATCCAGTATATCGTCGAATGCAATGGCAGTTGCCAGCAGTTTTCCTTTTCCCACTTTTGCCTCAAATATAAGGCCTATTTTTCTATTGTTGTTCCAGTCCGGTATAATTTGCACCAATGGCTTAAACGCGTAGGGAGAATGATCCAGTATAACCGGTTTCGAATTTCTTACCAGATCGAACCACTGCCAGTTGGAGTGAAACTCTGTGGGGAAATGGCGGAACAGAGGATGGAGTGGATCACACAATATACCCAACAGGTTGGGTGGGGTTCCTGACCATACAACATTCCATGAAATGCCGGAAAATCCAGGTTGTACGTCTGAATCAATTTTTGCCGTGTCGGCCAGTAAAAGCAGATTACCCCCTTTCTCAAGATGGGCTTTTGCCTTCCTATCCCATTTTCGGGTTATCATCACATCTTTCGGAATCATTTCAGGAAGTGTCCTGGGATAGACCCATATCTTCCACTCATTGGATATATCGGTACCATCCATTGAGATTTTCAGGATCAAATCGGTCGCATCTGCGATAGTCTCGAGTGAGGCGGTTATCTCTCCAATATCTGTAACAGTACCAACTGGAATTTGGATGTGCTTGAAACTACCCTCATCAAATATCCTTCCATCGGGAAACTGGAGCGTCCATCTTACCATCGCATTATTGAATGCGTTTTTCAAAAAATTAACTATCTGTGCTTTGGCGGTAAAGGTTTCGTCCTGGCTCCAGGTAAATTTTTCCACCCTGAGCAGCGGCAGACATGGACGTTGCATATTCCTGAATTCCTCAGCTGTCACGTAAGGTTTCGGGGCATAAAATACATCCACCACACCCACGGGCGAGGTTCCCTGCCCGGGAAAGTCGTTCAACTGTAACAGATGATATCCTCCAAATCCCGGTGTACGAAAATAGGATTCAAACTCCTCCTTTTTCTGTATGACCTGGAATTTTCCTGAAGCAATATGGAAATCATGTGCCTGACCGAGCATGTTCTTATTTCTGAGATCCTCGCGGAAAAGCTCATAATTATAGGGTTTTAACACCCCAACATATTTGCTTGTCTGATCAAAGTCGGGATACGCGCACCATTGTCCAATTTCATGGGTAATCATCGGGACGGTAAACTTTCGCACATAATCGGTGTAGTCATAGATGGTATTCAACGGTTCTGCATTGAATCTTCCCTTCAACCCCTCCTGCCAGCGTTGGGGGCGCGCTCCGTAGAATACGTAGAAGTCGCTCCCTTCCACCGTGGGGTATCCAGAGGCTGCCACGTAAAGATGTCTCGGATCGGACTTCCACTTTTTCAGCATTTCCTGGAGGAAAGGCACACACCCTTTGCCGACAAGTTCGTTCCCTTCACAGAAAAAAGCAAATGAAGGGTGGTTCCCGTATGTTTCGAAAATCCTGCGGACTTCGTCATGATAAAACCGGTTGGTTGCTTCATTCTCTCCCACGGTAAAACGCCAGTCGGAGTTCTCTATCTGGAGATACAAACCCAACTCATCGGCAGCCGTGAAGGCAGCCTCCGGAGGGCACCAGGAATGGAACCGAACTGCATTAAACCCATACTCCTTGTATACCGTAAGCACTTTTTTCCATTCGGGATAATCCATAGGCGGATATCCTGTCAGCGGAAACTCACAGCAGTTAACTGATCCACGTATAAAAACGGGATGATCATTGACGATAAACTGTGTTCCTTGCGTGGCAATATCACGTACCCCAAAACGTACACTTTTTTCATCAAAATAATTTTTATCTGGGATGATCACGGTATAGGTCAGCTCATAAAGAAATGGGTCAAACTCATCCCATGTGTGGAGTGTATCTACCGGATCATAGCGATGGGTAAGTGTAATGAGCGAGTCGCTTCCTTCAAAAGGAATTACAACCTCCGGCATTGACTGATTTCCGGGAGTCTTCACGGAGCGACAGGTGATATGTACCTCCCCTTTCACCCGTTGGCCGGTACTATTCGATATCCCGGCTCTGATCAACAGTTTATTTTCTTTTCGTTTGGGATAAACCTGCAGGTCGGCTATATGTACTTTATCGAATGCCTGAATTTCTATCCTGCCGATAATTCCGTTCCAGTTGGTTTGGGTTTCGGCACTGATGGCATGGGTGTAGGCAATGTCATAAATCAGGCTGTTGTCTACGCGAATACGTACACTGTTTTTTTCTCCGCTCTTCACATAAGGAGTAATATCATACATATGCGGAACGGAGAGACTCTCTCCCTGCCCCGCCTTGAGGCCGTTTATCCAGACTTGCGTTTCCCAGTGTGCCCGTTCAAGAAAGAGAAAGATCCGTTTGTCTTCCCATCCTTCGGGTATAAAGATGTTCTCTTTTTCATACCATGCAGCCCCGCTATATTCAAAAAGACGGGTCAGCCGGATGGAAGTCATATCCTGTGTCTTGTATCCTTTACCGGCCTGATCAGTGGAACCGGGCAACAGAATTGTCTCGGGAAGTCTACTTACGAAACTGCTCCCTTTCACAGGGATACTCACATTCATCGGGTCAAGCTTGAAATTCCAGATACCTGCCAAGGAGACAAAGTCCCGGGCAGACTTCCCGTTTCGTGGGGAGTGTGCCATCATGAAACAACTTCCGGTTATGAATACTATCAGAAAAAGTGACCGGATCATCGCTCTCACGTGTATTTGCATCAATCTTATTCTTAACTTCATCAACAACCTATTCTATTTCTCCTGTAAGTGTGACCACGCTCTTCGGTGCAAGGATGATCTCATCCGAATTGACATTCTCTCCTTTTTGAAGATTCGCATTTTCTGAAGTCACATAGGGAGTGAGTTTGCCATTTTTTAATTTTCCCCTCAGCTCAAGCTTGTATTTGCGTTCCGTATTGCTTGCATTGATGGCTACCACCACCAGTTTCCTTGTAAGGGGCTCTTTATAGGCGCTGATCATCACATCAGTGGATGCCTGCAGGTTGCTTTGTCCATCAACATGAATCCTTCTCATACCCGGACGAATGAAGAAAGAAAAATTTCCAAGAGCCCACAACAGTTTGGAATCACGGACAAACCCGTCCTGTTTGCAATATCCGGGAGAGAGGCCTCCGTTACTCGCCCCATCATCAAGATAGATCAGCCCATCCTTGTAATTGGCACGGGTAAGGGCTGTCCACCATTGCCAGGAAGAGGCATTGGCAACCACCAGGTCATTATGAATGATTCGAGCCACAAACAAGGCTGTCTTCATCCCCAAATCACGCTGATTCCCGGTACCTCCCGGTATTTCGTTCTCTCCAGGTTGCTCCAGAATACAATACTCTGTCTGCCAATATTTAAGTCCCGGGTACTTCTTAACCTGGGTATCCAGCTTCTGACGATGGTCCACCTGACTGGAAACAGGCCATACTGAGAAATAACTATGTCCCGTGATCACCTTTTCCACATTGGGCAATGATGCAATGGAGAGATTTGAGGCAGGGCTCCAGAATTCCTCAATCTGATTGTCGCGCATTTCATTGTTTACAATGCCATAAAGATAATTTATTGCACCTGCTTCGCCCAGTGCGACGGTGGTGACCAGGCCCCGTTTTTTTAACCTTTCTGACAAAAGGGTAGTAAGCTCAAACAATTCCCGGTTGGTGGCAGGTGTACCTTCCTGGTTCGCCTTGCCGTTACTTCCTGCCATCCAATCCCACTGAGGTTCATTTACCGGACTCAGGTAGTTGAATGTTATCCCTTCTTTCTCCTGCAGGTTTTCAATGCAGTCGACCAGAAAATCGGCATAAGAGGGCATCATCCCGTCTTTGATGTTCATTCTCTGCTTTTGGGGTGAGAATGCCTTACCATTAATGGTCATATGTACAGGCGGACTGATGGTAAAAGCCAGGTATTTTTCAACTCCCCGCTGGCGGGCGGCCTGCAAGAACCAGCGCTGCCCTTCCTGTTTGTCCCAATTGTATGTTCCGTCGGGAGACTGGAAACATTCACCTCTGCGCCACTCATCAGATATATCGCTGTCCGCTCCTTGTTCCATGCTTCCCGCACCAAGATAAAATCGCCAGATAGACAATCCGATCCCTTTTGGGTTTCCTTCCCCATCGGTTTCTTTGCTGAACAACAAATCGGCAATCCTGTTTTTCTTTTCTTCCGGCCAGTATTTACCTACCATCTGGCAACGCCAGGCATCAGAAGCACCAAAGCCGTCAATAGTCTGTAACTCCTTTTCCGGATCAATTTTCATTATGCGTACCTCGGAGGGAACAGCCGGCGAAGGGATATCCACCTTTGATCCACAAGCCAGAAAAGGAACTGCAAACCCTATGATAATATTACCGATAGATCTCATTTTTACATGATTTAAGTGATTGATTTTCTATTTTACTGCACTCTACCTAAAAGATTTCATTTCAAGAGGCTGATCAATAAGCCTGTATAATAATACCTGTAGATTTTGCCAAGGTAATCCCATATTTCTGCCTTCTGTCCCCATCCTTTCGCATACTTGTTCCAGTTGTTCGACAAAATCATTATTTCTCTGCATATAATGTAAATTGTGCAAAACCATCAAAACTAAATCCGGGTCGGAATCTGAAAGATATTTTTCCAATACCTCCCGGGCCTGATGGTTATTTCCACTAATAAAACAGGGGACAAACGGTAGGGGCCTGCCCCCTGTTTACAGTTATTACCGGTTTGGAGTAGTATTCTACAATTTATTGTTTCTTTACTATCCGAAGTCTATACGTGATCAGATCATAGGAAGCATGCCAGTCGGTATTTCCGGTAAGCGTAATACCATAATTGGCACCTTGATTGGATGCCCCTACCGGTTTGATGGCCGAAATTAAATCGCCATATGTATCTTTCATATTGGCTCTTCCGGCAGGTAAACGGAACCATCCCGAGTTAGGTAGAAGCGATGCCTTGGGAACGGTAAAATTGATATTCACCCCACCAGTAGTGCGAAAATCACCGCTGTAAATAAAATCATGTTCCGCCTCTTTATGAAGACTGGTATTGTTTTCTATCTCACTCCATCCGGATGTACCAACAACATTACCACCGGAAATAATTGCCAGATACGGGTAGGGATTAGCCGCCGAGAATCCGGGGAAGAGGGAGGAATTGGTGAAATCGGGATTGACAACAACCATGGGAACAGCCTTAACCGTTCTGGCCGACATATCCACTGTGATGGTGTAATATCCTTTTTGTAACACTGGCAACTTAAATCCGGAAGCCTGAAGATTGGTTGTCAGTTCATCAGACGAACCGGAGGAAAGCGCCAATACATTATCGCCATCCAGTGTATATCTGATCCCTCTCGGTGATTTATTAAATGGCCTGTCGGTGCCCATGAACGCAATAAAGCGGATATTTTCGTCACTCTCGTTGCGATAATAGTAGTTCAACCGGAAAAGGTTATTCCCTATCTTTTGCATGGGCAGGAGCGTACCAAGGCCCCATGCGTCAGCTGAAGCGTAGGCGTCAAAACCCTGGCCAATCACTTCCTGTTCATTCTTGGCATCGGAAAGATACAATCTGTCCATCATGCCCACTGTCAGATTTCCACCTGTAACCGCCTGGTTACCGGCCTTATCTGTTGCCCGAATCATATACTGATATTCCCCTGCCGTACCACCTGGAATCTCCAGTTCTTTTGCATAATGATAGGCCTGCTTCTCCTCCTCGATAGAGGGACTCCAGGTATCCTCCACCTCGAAATAGTCACCTTTGATATTTTCACCCCACACCTTGAAATAAATATCGGTCATTTCCACATCTTCTGTGATCAGGGCATCCACAGTTAATGGGACAGGTGCATCGATGAGACCGTAAAAACGGTTGACTTTGGGAGCGTTGACAGTGATAACTGGGGGCAGAAGATCAGGGGAATAACCTTCGATTTGGTTCGTGGCCGACAGGTCGGTCACTGGAATTTTCACGCGCAAGATTCCCTGGGCCTCATTACTGACAACAAGTTCTACTTCATGCTTCGTTCGGTTGGCATCTTTGGTTACTAAAAATGTATCCCGAAGAAGATATTCTTTTCCCGAGAGACTGAGCGATTCATCAATATTCCATTCGCTTACAGATAGCTGCAACGACTTTAAAGCGCTTTTATCGGTTATAACCGCGTCAAGCGCGAGTTTATAATCCGGCCCAATCCACAAGTATTTAGCTGAATAACTTTCAAGTACAGGGATTTCCGGAGCCTCATCCGCAAGGAAAACAATCTTATCGGTACAAGCACTCCAACTGAGAGCAAAAGCAGTTACAAGTATGAATAATATTCTTTGCATAACCATTTCAGATTAATTTTAAGGATTTATTAAATGGGTTCACCATCCCGGGTTTTGTGTGATGGAACCTTTCAGGGTCTCCGCCTCGGGAATAGGATAAAAATACATGTGTGCTTTGAAGACACGGTCTTCTTTCTTCACCACCAGATAATCGAACGTATCGTCTTCTCTCTTTGTTATCTGCATACCCATCAGTGGGAGATTCTCTGTCTGTTCCGCAATTTTCCAACGACGCACATCAAAGAAGCGGTGCTCCTCAAAGGCGAGCTCTACACGTCGTTCATTGCGGATGCGTTCCCGCATTTCGATCTGAGTCAACCCCGGAGGCAAGATGGGCATATTGACTCCTGCCCGTTGCCTGACAGCGTCTACGGCCGACTTGGCGTTCATCGACATACCCCGTTTTTCCTCCGGCCCATAAGCCTCGTTCATCGCCTCCGCAAAATTGAGCAGTACTTCAGCATATCTGAAGATGATCCACGAGTGCACACTGCTTTGATTTTGTGCCAGGTTCAGATTTTCATTGATGTACTTTTTGAGGTAATATCCGGTAGTGGAGGCTCTCAGCTTGTCGGTTCCATCTATTCCGCCAATCCAGCTTTCCACAGGGCGTCCTTTAAATATAGAATTATTGACAATTATCGACATGGTAAGCCTGGGATCCCGACCTTCGTATGGTTTTTGCGGATCATAGCCCGAACCCGGCTGATTGATGGACTTGCCCGTACTTCGCATCTCATAGGCATCGACAAGATTCTGTGAAGGCGATGTGGCACCCTGCCCCCCCTGATCATACCCTATCGGGAAATTATATCTCTCGAAACTATTCTCGTTCCACCGTTGCACGGCAAACAGCACTTCAGGGTTGCCATCGGAACCATTGCCCAGATTAAAAAGCCCGCGGTAATTGTTATGGAGGGAGAATTTTCCCGAAGCGATGATGTCATGGGCAGCCTGGGCAGCCCTGCTCCATCGCTGCAGGTCGTTCGAAGGATTATGAAGGGGACTGGCCGCGTATAGCAAGGCCTCCGCTTTCAATGCCTGTGCGGCGGCTTTTGTAGCACGTCCCCGCCATTTATTTCCATCAAAATCGACCCAGGTTTCTCTCAGGAGTGGGATTATCTCATTGCATTCCACCACGATGAAATCGATGCAATCGTCAAAATCATCCCTTGTTATCCCCCGCAGCGTCTCCTCGTCATTGATCACCTGCTTCATAATGGGTATATCACCATAACGCTTTACAAGTTCAAAATGGTATAAGGCCCTCAGGAAGCGGGATTCGGCTCTCAGCCATTCTATATCCCTGACCTGGTATCTGTAGTTTTCGGCATTGGCAGCAATCGTTGTATCCCGAAAAAGAATCTTCTTATAATCGGCTGATCCTTCCAAAAAGAGATTGGCACGACGAATAGCCGTGTAAAACGTACTCCAGGCATCATCAGGATTTAAAGAAGAGGTCCATGTGCCAGTATTGAAATGCTGAACCGAGGAGTTGACATCGGCGTGATCGGCTTCATCGGATGCAGAAGCAAGCATGGCAGAGTTCACTCTGTTAAAACCGAAGTGAAAAAGTGTAGCATACACTCCATATCCCGCTTCGCTCATACGTGAATAATTGACAAATACATCTTCTTCCTGATATTTTGTCTCGATGGCAGTATCCATGAAATCACTACATCCCGCAAGCAGGGAAAGAGAAACAAAGAATATTGAATATATAAATATTTTCATAGAATCATATTTTTTTGATGGTTGCTTAAAAATCCAAAGTCACGCCCAGCGAGAAAGTTTTCAATGTAGGATACCCTGCACTCAAGGTTTCAGGATCAACATCGGCATCAAGATTGTCCAAAGTGAACAAGTTTAAAGCACTCAGATATACCCTGCATTTCTCGATTTTAGCCCGCTGCAGGGCTCCTCCCTGGTAAGTCCATCCTATCTCCGCATTCCTTAGTCTCAGAAGAGAAATATCACGTACCCAGAAATCCGACGAACGGTAGTTGTTGGCATTGGCCTGCACACCCAGTCTGGGGGCAGCTGCACGGTCAGCCGTTTCAGGTGTCCATCGCCTTTCAGTTGTCCATTTGGATATGTTGTAGTCATTGATGAAAGGCCAAAACATGTAACCGCTGAGATAGACACTCCGGTTTGTATTGCCGTCGAAAAGAAACTCCAGATCAAATCCTTTCCACGAAACACCCACGTTGGCAGAATAAGAAATTTCCGGAATATTCGGATTGCCTATAGCTACCTCGTCGTTCACATCGATAATTCCATCACCATTTTGATCTTTGTATTTAAGATCACCGGGGCGAACGTTGGAAAAGGTCTGTAATGGGTTATTTTCAATATCCGTTTCATCCCGGAAAAAACCTATTGCTTCAAGACCGAAACGTTGTCCCAGGGGACGTCCTTGTGTATATCTCGCCTCTTCTTTTCTTGGCGTCTCATAACTTGCCACGATTTTCGTGCGTGACATGGATCCGCCCAAACCGGCAAAATAGTTCACGTCACCGACCTTGTCTGCATACCTTGCAGATACTTCAAAGCCTTGATTGCGGGTCTTGCCTTTATTTTGCATAGAAGAAAAATCAATTCCGGAGAAACTCGGCATCGTGTTGGCCACATTCACGAGAATATCATACCTGTTTTCCAGGTAAAGATCGGCAGTCAGCGAGAGGCGACGATTGAAAAAGAGAGCATCGATACCCACGTCATACAACATGGCTTTCTCCCATGTGAAATTCGGATCAGCCAACGCCAATTGCACCAGCGCGTTTTGGAATGTAACCCCTGTGCCAAAGAAATATCCCTGATTATAGCCCTGCCTTGAAGCGGTACCCCAATACTGGTTGTAGGCAAATCGCTCTGCCCCATTGTCATTCCCCAAAAGTCCGGCCGAACCCCTTATTTTCAGAAAGTTCACCTTGTCTGTCTTCGGGATAAAGTCTTCATTTGATAAGATCCAACCCAATGAGAGAGCCGGGAAAAGTCCGAACCTTTGGCCTTTTTTATAGTTGTCCGTACCACTGTATGAAAAAGACAACTCGGCGAGATACTTCCGGTCGTAGGCATAACCAAATCGTCCCAGCCAATTTTGCTTGGCAAAAACAGATTGCTGACCAAAAATTGAGTAAGCGTCCTGTTTGAACATCATCTGCAGGTTCAGATTATGCAAATCAGAACGTGTCTCGTATTCTACTCCGGCATGAACTCCCGTCCTGCTTGTCTCGCCATCGTTCCCGGTTGACACGGTTAAATCGGTGTCCGTACCTCTCCTGATGTAGTAAAGAGAATCCTCTCCAACTTGTGACAGGGTCTTTACCGGCTCGTAATAAGCATAACTCTTGGTCTTATTGTAACCGCTCATGTAGTTACTGCTCAAAGCAACACCTCCAAATACAGCCAATCCATCGGTTATAAAAGGCAGGAGATATTTTGCAGTAACAATTGCCTGCACGTTTCGCGAATGTCGGGATCCATATCCTTCCTCAAGCAAGCTACCGATCGGATTGTCCGGATAATTCGCCGTTCCTGTTATTTGCCCCTGGGGAGTGCGCACCGGATATAGATTGGGCGCATAAGTTGCCATATTTTGCCACAGCGTAGCGGTTCCGGTGTTGGGGAATTTACGATCCTCGATACGTCCACCCAGGTTCAGCGCGAAAGAGAGATTGGAAGATACGTCAATATCCACATTTGCACGAAAATTGATCCGTTGAAAACTGATATTGGAATTATTCTTCCCATCGGTGTGTGCATACAAACCGTTGCTACCCATGTAACCGGCCATCACATAGTAGCGGGAAAACTTGTTTCCACCTGAAAAAGACAATGTGTAATCCTGTAAATCAGATGTTTTTGACAACATCTCATCGTACCAGTTCACATCGGGATAAGCGTAGGGATCGGTACCACTTTGATATCCCGCCAGGTCACTCTCACTATAGAGGGGCGCCATGCCATCATTTTCTAAACCCTCATTGTAAAGTCGAGCGTAGTTATACGCATTCTCGAACCGGGGAAGATGCGTGGGTGTTTGAACGCCGTACCTTGCTTTAAAAGATATTTTTAACTTCTTGCCGGTCAGGCTTCCCCTTTTGGTGGTGATGAGCAGGGCACCATTGGCTCCACTAATGCCATGAACAGCCAGTGCAGCCGCATCCTTGAGGTAAGTCACCGACTCTATCTCTTCTGCAGTAAGTTGGTTAAAACCGTCCGTCTCAAATCCATCTACCAGAATAATGAATGAATTACTCCGCATTGAATGGGGCCCTCGCAGGTAAATCGTGGCCTCGTCGTATCCCGGCTCACCGTCTGTCTGCAGGGTGGTCATGCCGCTGAAACGGCCAAAGAAAGTGTTACTTAACGTGGCAACATGAGATTTGCGTAAATCATCTCCCTTTACTTCCGATACAGACGAGGTAGAGAGCTCCGCTTCCTGCTTTCCAAAGCTGATATTCAACAATGTACTATCTGGGTCAGCGGCATGCATTCCTGCACTAATTATCAGAAAAACAATGAAAGTAGCCAGTCGGTTCATATTATTTTCTTTCATAAGATTAAAACTTTTTTTAAAGGTATCATATGGAACTTGCTTTAATCATTTCCTTACGTTGAAGATTTATTTACTCGTTCCATAAGAATTGCTGTTATTGGGTATACTGTTAAACCTTACCACCCTGGATTCTGTATGATATAACCCAGGTCTACTTCCTGCTGCCTGAATGGATAAAGATACATTTTGTCTTCCCAAACTCGACTTGATATCTGTTCCAGCTTATAGGTAGGCTCCGGTTTGGTATCATAGAGCTTGAGGGTATAAATTTTCCCTTTCATAACCCCTTCTTCACTCGCCGTTTTCCAACGGCGCAGATCGAAATAACGATGCTGCTCGAACGCGAACTCTACCGCCCTTTCCCGACGGATAATCTGTCTCATTTCATTTTGATTTGTAAACTTGACATCGGGCATATCGACCCTGCGCCGCACCTGATTTACCGCCCATTCTATCTCACCCGGATTTCCATTTACTTCATTGAGTGCCTCTGCATAATTAAGATAAAATTCAGCCAGGCGGAAAGTGATCCATCTCGGAGCCGGACTATTTGGTGTGACCCCTTTCACAAACTTCCTCATAAAGCCTACCCCACGAATATCTTTTAACTGCAGCGTATTGGTCTCATAAAAGTGGTACACCGTACCCGACCCTCTCGACCATTCGGTACCGGACTGAAAAACAGAAGCCTGAAAACGCGGTTCCAGTTCACCCAGTTTCCGTTGGTACTGCGAATAGGGATATGCCACGCCTTCCTCTTCATTCCATACCTGATCCGTGCCATCACTTTTCTGATAAAACTTTGTAAAATTGAACGTGATAGCATGGTTCGAAGGGTTGTTCTGCCCTTGCGGAATGATCTGTCCAGGTAACATAAAGAGGCAAAAATAACCACCGGCATTCTGCATAAGCCCGGCGCTCAATATCACTTCCGGACAGGTATGATTGATGAAAATTTCTTCGTATCGATCCACCGGATTGTCAAAGCCAGTGTATAGCTGACACCAACCACTCTCATTGGCAGCCCAGTCGAGCACAGCCTTATTGGCTTCAACCGCCAGTTGCCATCTGTTTGGATCATACGTCGGATAACCTATCAATTCACGGAGAACAGGATCGTTTACCGGTACGTATGTTTTACCCTCCGGATCGTTAAAGAGCGGGCTCGCCGCATATAACAGTACCCTTGCTTTCAAAGCCAGTGCGGCACCTTTTACAATTCGGCCGAGATATTTGGTATCCTCATACACATTGGGCAGGTATTTGGCCGCTTCTTCGCACTCGGAAACAATGAAGTCCACTGTTTGAGCATAGGTTGAACGGGGAATTTTCACCCCTTCCACATCATCAATTGAACTGACCGACAAGACGTGATCCACAATGGATATACCACCGAGGCGTTGCATCAGGTCGAAATGCATCAAGGCCCTGAGAAACCGTGCCTCCGCCTTCATGCTATTTTTTTCGTTTTCAGAGAAGGGAGATTTGTCCACATTTTCCATGAAAATATTCGCATTGCGAATACCCTGATAGGTGATATGCGACATAAACTCCAAACCCCAGCTCCCCGGGTCAATGGTCGCCGCATTCCATGTTCCAGTATGAAAATAACGTGGTATGGCAGGATATGTCCCTTCTACTTCCAATTCATCCGTGGCTACAGAAACAAGCGAACCGCTGGCGCCATAATGATAGAAACGAGGGTCGGAACTACTCCAGAAATGATTAAATTCATAGATGGAGGCCGTACTGTATACATTCCATAAGAATTGCTCTGTACGAATAGCTGAATTAAAAACGCTATCCACAGTTATATCGCTGCTGATCGGTTTTTCCAGATAATCTTCACAGGAAAAGAACAGCGTTGAAATCAGGATACAACCTATAATTAATAGATATTTCATACAATTATTATTTTTTTGATAGTGTCTCTTTTTAAAATTGAACATTCACGCCGACATTGAACACCCGCATGGGTGGCATGACACGCCCGTATGATTCTCTTGCATCCGGATCCATGGTGTAGCGGATGCCAGTCCAGGTGATCAGGTTATTACCGCTCACATAAAAACGCAACGTCTGCAATCCAAGGTGTTTCAGGGAAGAGGAAGGAAGCCGGTATCCGAGTTCCACGTTCTTGAGTCTCACGTAAGATGCATCCTGCACCCAGAAACTTGATTTCTGATAGTTGTGTAAACCAAGTGTAGGTGAAAGTTCCACACGGGGGTAGGATATCTTCTCTCCTCTTTCATATCGGCCCTGTTCCCATCGTTCCAGTTGCCATGAATAGGCAGCCCCCCAGTCGCTGTCGAAAGCATACGCTCCGGCATGCTTTGCAAAATAGACAGATACATTGGTTGCACCCTGAAACAGGGCAGTCATGTCGAAACCTTTATAGGAAAGACCAAACGAACCACTGTAATTGATTTCCGGAAAATCGTTGTATCCTATCGGCCGCATATCTTCTTCTGTAATACGTTTATCCCCGTTCAAATCAAGGTATTTCATATCTCCCGGCTTCAGTCCTGCTCCCTCCCATTGAGAGATGGGGCGTTCGGGATCATCAATTTCTTCCTGGGTATTATAAAACCCATCGAAGACCAGGCCAAAATGTTGTCCTACCGACTGTCCCGTACGACGCATCCACTCATATTTACGGTTCGGTTCATCCTGAAAGACAATGGTATTGCGGGAAAACGAATACAGGCCTTTTACCCAATAATTTACCGCTTCAATTTTATCGCGGTATCCTACCTCCAATTCATAACCGTAATTATCTACTTTCCCAATGTTGGCAGGTGCGAGCCGTATTGCAACCAATTCGGGAATGGTTGACAGATTCCACAAAATATTATCCCGTTTTTCCTCGAAATAATCAGCCGTGATACTCAATTTATCTTTCAACAATTTCATGTCAAAGCCTGTATTCCACTTCCTGGCCCGTTCCCATGTGACATTCGGATTGCCGGGCAATCCTTCTTTGTATTGCGGGTAAGTGGCCTGGTTAACGCCGGGAATACCAAAGGTGGTACGGGCATTCCCGTCATTGGTCAACGCATACGGTCCTTCAATATAGAGATATCTGTTGCCACCTATCTTATCATTTCCTACTTCTCCATACGAACCACGAATCTTCAGAAAAGTAAGAAACTCGTTTTCCGGAAAAAAAGACTCCTCCGTTGGAATCCACCCAAGTGAAAAAGCCGGGAAAAACCCAAATCTGCTTCCCTCGGGAAAGTTTTCCGAACCATTATAACCGGCATTTATTTCGGCCAGATACTTGTTTTTATAATCGTACGTTATCCTGCCAACCAATCCGATATAGGCTGTGGGGAGTTTGTATTGCATATTTGGATAATAAGCCTTCTGCATGGTACCTAGCAAAAGTCCGCTAATTTTGTGATTATCCGCTATGGTACTTTCATAATCAACGGCAGCCTCTCCATACATTTTTCTCCACTTGTTGCCATCTGAAATATTTTCACCCAAACCATAATAGGGTCCTTTTTCATCATTTCTGAAAACAAGGGGAAGTCCGCTCTCCGGATCTTTCACCACAGTATAGGTATCGAAATAACGCTGACGTCGGCTGTACTTGTTGTAATAGGAGTCATACGCGCCCATAGCTCTGATGGATAAACCTTTTATAAACCGATCAAGATTGTATTTTAACGAAATATTGGTATTGATGGTATTGGAGTAGTTCTTCTCTTGCAAGCCATAACTGCTACCACTCGTAGGACCGGTTTCCACCCATGGATTAAACTCCCTTACTCCTTGCGGGAAACCTGAAACCTCGGTGATCACCTTGCCATCGATAAATCCGGGACTCGACATGGGGGCAGTACTTGTTGCCTTATCAAAGGCCGCCCATGCACCACCCGTAGGAAAAACATTTTCAGTAACCTGATTTCCCAACTTTACAGACAGCAGGAGCTCTTTTGTGACATCGAAGTCAAAATTCATACGCAGGTTGTACCGGTCATAGCTGTGTTCGGGTGAGAAACCGAAATCCTGCTCCGGCTTGTTGTAACCACCAAACTGATTGAAGTAACCCAGGCTGGTGAAATAACGTACCCCTTCCGTGCCACCGCTTAGATTGACATTGTACGACTGTTGGAACGACAACGGCCTGATCAGCTCTTCAATCCAATTCTTATCGGGATGAAAAATCGGGTCTTCACCGCTTTGATAGATACGCAGATCCTCCTCCGAAAAAGTAGGTGTACGACCCATGTTGCGTTCGGCCTCGTTCCTTAATAATGCATAATCATACGAACGAAGCATTTCCGGTAATATCGATGGTTGCAGCGCTGCTGCATTTATGGTGGCACTGACTCTTGGCTTGCCTTCTTTTCCCGAACGGGTGGTAATCAATATAACCCCATTCGCCCCTCTTACGCCAAAGACAGCGGTTGCAGAAGCGTCTTTCAACACGTTCAGCGATTCAATTTCATTGGGATCGATGTCATTATAGGTGCTTCTTTCCACACCATCTACCAATATTAAAGGTGCAGCCCCACCGGTATACAATGTACCGATACCCCTGATGCGGATGTTTGCCCTGTCATTGCCAAATTCACCGGATACCTGAACCGATTGCAAGCCAGAGGTGAGTCCCGTCAATGCATTGCTTACACCGGCAACAGGAGCCTTTATCAGTTCCTCGTTCGAAACAGAGGTAATTGCTCCCGTAGTCGTTATTTTTCGCTGTGTACCGTAACCTATTACCACCACCTCATCCAATGCCTGTGTGTCTTCCAGTAAGGTGATACTTAAGTTTGTTCTGCCTACGGTAGAAATCTCCTGACTAAAATAACCAATATAAGTTACCCGAATTGTGGCATCGTCATTTACCCTCAATGAAAATTTCCCATCCATATCGGTGACTGTTCCATTGGCTGTTCCTGCTTCAATTATATTGGCCCCAATGATGGGTATTCCCTTATCGTCAGCCACTGTTCCGGTGATCATTTTTCTTAGCTGTTGGCTGGAACGATTCTCAAGATCATCTGTTTTGCTGTTTGGAGAATAACCTGTGTCTGCCATCGTATGAAAAACAATGGAAAATAGTAACAGTGCAGTTATTCTCACGGTCAATAAAAAATATTTCATTGACTCCCTTTGACGGTAATTATTCATAATCTGCATGGTGAATTATATCTATTAAAATATTGGTATTGAAGTAAATTCCATCTCAAACTGCAATCCGGGCGATATCATCTGACTACTTTTGCCAGGACATCGGGTTTAATTTCTGTACCCGGTTTAAAAGTCTTACTGTTCATGTATTGAAGTAAACTGGTTCTCAGTTGGAACGCTTCTGGCCGTGATGTTAAATTATTGACCAGATCTGTCCCGCTCACCACAATCCGGCCCTTACCTACCTGCGCCTCAAATATGAGACCCAGGTTTCTGTTGGAAACCCAATCATCTATAATACGGACAATGGGTGTTAGATTGGCAGCCAAAGAGTCCAACAAGATCGCGTCGCTATGACTCATTGCATCCCACCATTGCCAGTTGGAATGGTATTCTGTCGGAAAATTCTTGAGTGCGGGATGTGTCGGATCGCACAGAATTCCAAGGGTATGAGGTTTCTGGCCTCCTGTCCAGGCCGTATTCCAGAATATACTCGAAAATCCTACTCCCACATTTCCACCCATTTCCGGAATTACTTTCCCTTTACCTAGACTGAGCAATACTTTCCCTCCATTTTGTAAATAATCCAGCGTAGACCGATCTATATTTTCAACCACCTTGATATCGGCGAATTCAATCTCCTGGTTTGCGGGATAAACCCAGATATCCCATGAATTCTCAAACTTTTCCACGCTTATTTTGAAATTCAATTTCCGGGGCTTATCTTTATTCTCAAAGCGATAAGCCACCTTCCCCAATTGAATGGCATTTCCTATCGGAATATCCTGTTGATCCAACGTCCCTTCCGAAATAGTTTCACCATCCTCTGTAAGTTGCCACTTCGGGCTGATTGACTGCAAAGGTTTCTCTCCGAAGTGTGCTACCTCGATATTCGCCGTCATTGTTTCACCTTCTATAAATATCAGTTTCCCAAGCCGGACCAAAGGAACAGTGGCATTGCAAAACCGACTGTATTCTTCCGGAGAGATATACCCCTTCTCTTCCCAAAAAGGATCCAGGACCCCCACCAAAGCAGTCCCCTGGCCGGGGAAATCGTGCAGATCGAGCAACTGAAAGCCGGCAAAACCGGGAGTACGAAGTGCGGCTTCGATATCAGCCTTGTAGCACAACGCTTGCAGCTTTCCGGAAGCCAGCAAGAAACTATCAGCCAAATGCTCCATCCCGTGAGCCTGCAAGCTGGCCCGAAAAATCTCAAAATTCTTCGGTTTCAGAACTCCTGTATATTTACCCATCTCCTTGAAATTGGGATATACGCACCATTGGCCAATTTCGTGACTCACTACAGGAATTCCGTCTTTCGGGATTTTCCGGGACCAATCGTAATCGGTCTGTGGAGCTTCTGAATTAATGATACTCCTGAGCTCCTCGGCCCATCGCTGTATGCGCGGTTCGGGAATGTTATGATAATCATTCACAGACAATACCGGCCAGCCGGCGGCACTGGTATATACCCGACGATTGTCCTTTTCTTTCCAATAACTGACAAAGTCCGTAAGAAACTCTCTGAATTTGGGACCTCCCGGTTCATTGCCGTAAGCCATCATTACAAAGGAAGGATGACTGCCATAACTTTTGACAATCCGTTCACTTTCGTCCCAAATATATTGATCAACCGGCAATCCACTTCCCAATTGTGTACTTTGATTGGCCCAGGAAGAACATTCAACCTGAAGGTATACCCCCATCTCATCTGCGGCATCAAAAGCGACTTCCGGCGGACACCAGGAATGAAAGCGCACGTGATTCAAGCCATGATCCTTTACGGCTCTGTAAATTTTCTTCCAGTAGTCAATATCGGTAGAAGGATAACCCGTTTTAGGGAAAATGGCGCACTCCAGTGTTCCACGCAAAAAAACCGGTCGTCCGTTGATGACAAAACGGGAACCTTCTGACCGGAACTCACGCAATCCAAAATCAACGGAACGGGTATCCGACTCATTATCTGAAGCAAGTGTAAAAAGCAATTCGTATACATTCGGGTTGAACTCATCCCATAAAAGGGCATCTTTTCCCAGATCAAGAATCATTTCCACCACATTTTCACCGGGAGAAATATCAAATTTCCATCTTTTACTTTTCCCCTTTCCGTTCCCATTTTTACTAAGGACATTTGCTGAAAACTCCACGCTGCGTAATTCAGAAAGCTGGTTATTCACTACCGCCTTTATTGTCAGACTTTTATTTTCCACATTGGGAAAAGTCGCCACCTCATCAAACAGTATCTTCCCCGTAGCTCTCAGTGATATTTCTCCTACAATACCATTCCAGTTAGATTGGGTATGATCGGAGATGCTATGGGAATTTTCACCTACATCAATATCTTTGGTCCGGTTATCCACACAGATGGTGATGACGTTATTCCCTCTTTGTACAAAAGAAGTCACATCAAATAGGTGTGGAACGGCCAGACTGTTTTGCATGCCTGCTTTTTTTCCATTTACCCAAACGGTAGTTTCCCAGTGAGGGCGCTCCAATGTCAACAACACCGTTTTATTCAACCAGTCGTCCGGAATGGATATCTCTTTCCTGTACCATGCGGCACCGGTATATTCCTTTTCCGGCTGAAGCCAGAAGGGAAATCTGACATTTGCTGAATCCACGTAGGGGGCATAGTCAGGGTCATCGTACCACTGCGCATTGTTAATCCCGCCAGTCCACTTCGTTCGTAGCGTAACATCATTTCCCTTTCCGTTTTCAGCCATGGAACCGGGTAAAAGAACGGTTTCCGGTAATTCCTTTACGAACCACTCTTCTCCCGCCCCACGATCCTCCGGATCCATCCGGAATTGCCACTCACCTGACAAATCAATCGTATCAGTTCTCTGTTTTTGACATGAGGCGAGCCATAATAGAAGAGAAATCAATATGACTATTTCATTTTTCATTTTGTAATAGTGTTGGCTTTTCTCCCTGTTTCAGGAGTATTCACTGTTCCCTGGTAATTTACATCCAGCGCCAAAACTTTTTCCACTGCGTGCGCTGCTTTTTCCTTTTCATCCAGCCCCAGCCACCCCAATGCCATCACATTATGGCAATGTATGCGATTACGCTTGTTCAGATCCTCCTCCCAGATGGCCAGATCGGGGAGGGAAACGGCAAAATAGTCGATCTTGCACTCATCGTTCAGGTGTTTCTCCCCATGCGCGATCAATGAGCGAAAACGTTCCTCCGCCTTGTCTTCAAAGCCTAGGGCCCTCCATGCCAATCCCTGATAATAGATCTTATCGGGATGTTCGTCGTTGTAATAGAATGCCTGTTTCGGCTCAACGGGACCTCTGGTTGCCTTTGCAAACCACTTTGCCGCACTCTCTTCATCGCCCAGTCCACGGTAACAAATACCCTTGTAGTAATCCACATCATTCTCGTTCACCGTACACAATTTGCCTTCTCCCAGATTGTGTGGATAAGCGTCTGTTTCGTTCAGGTACTGCAGTGCCTGACTGAAATCACCCTCTCCTATCGCCCTTTTTGCCAGCTGCAGCCTGCAATAGGTATACTGATAAGTAATCTTCCCTTCACCCCCTTCCCACGGATGAAATTTGCGTGAATCGCAAAGTTCCTTCGCTTTTTCATAACAACCCAGTTGATTGTAGAGGGCAATACGCTCCACAAACAGATCATCACGCTCTTCCACGAGGTTCATATGTCCTTCCAGAAAGGCAAGCCGCTCTGCCGGAGGGTAATTGAGCTTTTTATAGAGCTGATCCAGTTCCATCAGGATACGGGAATCGGTCTCATCCAGCGAGAAGGCCTTTTCGAGCAGTTCAAGCGCTTCTTTCTTTCTGTTTGCCTTGTTGTAATAGGCCAGCGACAGATTCCGCAATACCGTGGGGAACTGTCCGTTGCTGGCAATAGACTGCTCCCAGCATACAATGGCTTCGGCATACTGACGCTTCGCGTACCAGAAATTTCCCAGGTAGTAAAGTGCTTTTGAATCGCCAGGTTGCAAGGTGAGTACATGCTGAAGAATGAGGACCTCTTCCAGCCGGTTGGGGAAGCATCTGTCGGGAGAGAGGGCGAAAGCCTGCTGATAGTAGTGCAATGCCTTCTCATCCATGCCGGTTTTCGAAAGAAAATATCCCAATGCATACCGGATCATCGGATAGTTTCCTGCCGCTGTTGCCAATGCCCAATGTAATAACTCAATCGCTTCTTCATAGAGTCCGGCTGCCGCATAGTCAAGAGCATATTCAAGGTAACTGTGCGGATTTCCCTGCAGTAGCTCCATCATCTCCTTTTTCACGTCCTCCGCACGCGTGATGAGAAACTGCTCGAACAGACAGCCCATATTGAACCGGTCGATCTCCAGGGATGCCACGATCCACTGCAGGGCTTCCTCCCTTTTTCCCGTTTTACGCAGCAGCGATGCTTTCAGCTGGCGTGCTTTATGGTTGTGCCAGTTGCGGATAAGACTCTGTTCCACATTGCCGAGGGCTGCCTGCCAGTTACCGCGTAGCGTATCGATCTGGGCAATAGAGAGATAAGCCGGATCCTTCCAGGCGGCATTCCATGCCGACTTGTAAAAGGCTGCATACGCTTCGTCAAGATCAGACTGCAACATAAGGCAATAGCCCAGATTGTAGTATGGTTCACCCTCATAAGGGTTTGGATTTCTTTTGGTGAGGGTCTCAATTGCTTTCTCAAAATGGGCTTGTGCCCTTTTCAACTGTCCGCGTCTCATCAACAGGAGCCCCAGGGCATTGTTGCAGCGCACATCACCCGGATCTCGCGAGAGTGCCTCTTTATAGTAATCGGCTGGATTGAATGTAGCATGCCGGTACTGCTCCAGATGGAGACCCGTAAGATAAAGCTGTTCAATATGTGCGATCGCCTGAGGATCTTCAGCAGCTTCGGCTGCCGGCGGCAGGGTTTGCTCCTGTTTTTCATCGCTGTGGCACCTCATCAGCTCCCTTCCACCCTCTCCTGCAATGATCAGCGAAAGGCCATCCAGCTGTCTGCCGGCCAGCCTGACCGTCCGTACAAAAGGAGTTTCCGGAGAAATCACCGTTATCTCACTCCAAAGGATATTGCCGGAGCTGTTCTCCAGGGAGAGCTTCAAATCCTGCATCTCTGAAGTGGCATACACAACCAGGGTTACAGAATCACCCTCAGTCTCAAAATTGACGATCAGATCCCTGGTGGCATTCTTCACATTGCCCACTGCTGCATAGGGCATAAAATACTGCTCCCAGCTTTTCTCCTCATAGGGCTGCAGCCAGGCAAAATCGGGCTGGTTGTCGGTGTAGACTCCGGTCATCAATTCGATGTAGGGACCATCCTCATCGGTGAGGTTACGCTCCCAGGCCTTCCCGAAATCACCATTTCCCCAGGTCCACTGTTTCTTTCCGGGAGAAACATGATGGTTGGCCACATGCAGTAATCCCGTTTCAGTCTCTTCATTATAACCACCCACAAAATCATATTCCGACTGGATGGCCATATAGGAAGTGGGTACGGGTATATTGGCATATCTCGATATATCCACACCCGCTGAATAGTCCTGCTTGTAATATGTTCCGGTCGCAATCGGAAATGAGGACACATCCCGCTTGCCATGATCAAACACAGCATGTACATCAGGGGGAAAGACCGACTTGTAGGCATCATCAACCGATACCGCAGGGTTGGCCCACCAAAGAAAAGTCTGGGGAAAGGGTGTCCTGTTATAGGTCTTTGCCTTGATCTCGATATAGGCCTTGTCGGGATAGAGGGTAATGCCATGCATCCCTTTCAGCCGGAACATACGTTCCACCTCGTTGCACCAGACAGTGACGCTCCCATCCTCATGCTCTTCAATCAGGCACTCTGTAGGATAAAAGGTGCTGGGCCGGTGATGCTGTGGCCAGTTAAACTCAATTCCACCGGAGATCCAGGGTCCGGTAAGCCCCACCAGGGCAGGCTTGATCACCTGGTTATAATAAAAAATATGGGAAGCCCTGATCTTGTCATAAGCCATCTGAATACGTCCCCCCAATTCCGGGAGAATCATCACCTTCAGATAACGGTTTTCGATAAAAACTGCTTTGTATAATTTATCCTTTTTCTCATCGGAGATCTTCTCAATCACAGGGTATGGATAGACCACTCCTGAACTTCCCTGATAAACCCGTTTCTCCAGAAATACGGGATTCTTCTCCTCCTCCCCCACCTCGTAGGCAGGCAGGGCAATTTCTTCCACCCATGCCTTGACAACGGGTGAACTGACAGTCGACTGAATCAAATAATTGCTTATTTTTTCCATTATAAATGATTACTTCAAAATATTTAGCTTAATCTCTTGTTTGTGATGACACTTTCTATCTCCTCCAATGACTTTCCTTTTGTTTCCGGAAGATTCATTTTGATAAAGAACAAGCCCAGCAGACAGATTATGCCGTAGAGCCAAAATGTGCCGGAAGCACCAAGTGAACTATTCAGCAGAGGAAATGTATAGGTAAGCAGAAAGCTGGCACTCCATAGCGCAAAGGTTGATAAAGCCATGCCTCTGGCTCTGAATTTTGTCGGGAAAATTTCAGCGATCACAATCCAGGTTACAGGGGCCAGCGTCATGGCATATACGGCAATGGCCAGCACCACCAGGATAAGCATGATGAATCCCTCGAGCTGGAAATAGTATCCACCACCCAGCAGGAGATAAATAAAAGTCAACCCCGTTGTACCCATCAGCATCAGTGAACGTCTGCCCCATTTGTCGACAGTATACATTCCAACGAATGTGAAAATTACGTTTACAACTCCTGTCACCACAATATTGAATAACATATCAGATACACTGTATCCGGCCGAAGTAAAGATCTCCTGTGCATAGTTGAACACCACATTGATGCCACACCATTGCTGCAAAATGGCCAACACAATACCTATCATGGCAATTTTCAGGGTCTTTCCCCGGAATAGCTGCGATAATTTCACTTTCTGCAGGGTCTCACTTGTTGTCTTCTTCACTTCCTCCACCAGCTCCGTCGCATAATCCGTTCCTGCTATCCGGGTAAAGATAGCGGTTGCCTTGTTGTAACTTGCCTTGGATATCAGCCACCGGGGACTTTCAGGCAGGATGAAAATCAGAAGAAGATAAAGGATTGCCGGAAATGCCGGAGCCCATAACATCCATCTCCAGCCCGTTTGTCCGTTCCATGAGTTTAGCATATCCTCACCCGGCAGAACAGGATCAGCAATCTGCCAGTTGGCAATCTGAGCGGAGAGAATGCCCAATACGATGGCCAGCTGATAGATGGCTACGAACTTACCTCTGACTGCCGGAGGAGATACTTCCGAAAGATACATCGGTGAAATATTGGAGGCAATGCCGATCCCTATACCGCTAATTATTCTGAACAGAATAAACACTTCGAGGGTGCGTGCAGCACCAGTTCCAAATGCAGACAGTGCAAAAATAAGGGAAGCCAGAAGCATCATGAATTTCCGACCGTATTTGTCGGATAAAATGCCAGAAACAACCACTCCGATCAGGCAACCCAAAAGGGCGCTACTCATCACCCAACCCTGTAGCCACGGTATATTATCAATGGAAAAATACACTTCATAAAAAGGCTTTGCTCCTCCTATTACTACCCAGTCGTAGCCAAACAGATATCCACCCATTCCGGCAATCAATGAGATAAGGATCAAATAAAGATGATTGACTTTGTTTTTTTCTTTTGTCATGGATTATTTTTTTAACTCTACAAAAGTATATCCATCAAGAATAATAAAAATGTAATAAATTTTGTATTTAATGTAAATAATCACTATTTTTGAAAGTATTTTAACTATTGATCAGCCACATAACACAAAACATGTAAAATAACAATATATAAATGTAAAATAACATGGTGGAAAAAATTGCAGACGGATTTAAAAATGAGAAAGCCATCATTCTGCCCTACAATATACGTGCTTATCTGAAAGAAAACAATGTCACAAGAAATTTGCATGTTACCCATATAGGTTACTATCCTGACGCAAAATATCACTTCAGGGAAAGAAAATCAGGAGCCAATCAAAATATTCTCATTTTATGTGAAAAAGGGAAGGGATGGATTATTCATAACAACGAGAAAAGCTACCTGGAACGGAATCAGGTCTATATCCTGCCCGCCAATGAGACACATGCCTATGGTGCGGACAACAAGGATCCCTGGAGTATCTACTGGGTGCATTTCTTAGGTGAAGATGTGGAGTTATTCTCTTCCATCATTGGAAGAAGAGTAGATACATATGACTCCGACAGCAGCCGGTATGGTGACCGGTTCCAGTTATTCGAGGAAATCTATCAGAATCTCGAAATGGGATACAGTCCTGAAAATCTTGAATATACAAGTTTTTGTCTGTCTTACTTTCTGGCATCGATCAAGTACCTTTCCCAATTCAGGGAAATAAAGAGTGTAAAGGAAATGGATGTGGTACAAAGAAGTATCCTGTTTATGAAAAACAATCTGGAGAATAAGATAGAACTGGAAGATATAGCACAGCATGTAGGATATTCAGCTTCACACTTCGGAAACCTCTTTCAGAAAAAAACTTCCTATACTCCCATGGAATATTATCAACAGCTTAAAATTCAACGGGCTTGCTCTTATCTTCAGTTTTCAGACCTGAAAATAAAGGAAATTGCTTATCGACTGGGATATTTTGATCCGTTCCATTTTTCGAAGACTTTTAAGAAAGAAACGAATCTGACCCCAAAGGAATACAGGAGTAAGTACAATCCTTGAGGTAAAAAACATAAAATTTCACCTATTGCTGACAACGAAAAAAGCGATCCGTAATTGGGGTCGCTTTTTTATGAGGATAATTTATTCTCTTTCAGAATCAGGGTTTCCGATATTTCGAAAAATCGGTGTTCATCATGCTGCCCGTCTCTGCCAGAGCATGATGGAAAGCAAAACAGGCATACAGATCCTGCGGAATATGCCCTTTTACCCCACGACTCAGATATTCGTGCAGGAGAGGACGATAATCAGGATGGGCACACTTTTCGATAATCTCCACTGCACGGTTCTTTGGTCCTTTACCCCTGAGATCGGCAACCCCATATTCCGAGACAATGATTTTCACCGAGTGTTCGTTGTGATCTTCGTGTGTTACCTTGGGCACGATGCAGCTGATAGATCCATTCTTGGCAGTGGATGGTGTGAGGAAAACCGAAAGATAGGAGTTTCGGGTGAAATCTCCCGATCCGCCGATCCCGTTCATCATCTTGGTACCGTTCACGTGGGTGGAGTTCACGCTGCCGAAAATATCCACCTCTATGGCCGTATTCAGTGCGATGATGCCAAGACGTCTGGCAAGGCCCGGATTGTTGGATATTTCAGAGGGGCGCAGGACCAGTTTATTTTTAAAGAAAGCAAGGTCATCGTAAAACCTGTGCAGTACCTCGTTGCTCACAGTAAGCGAGCAGCCACTGGCAAAGGAGATATTTCCCTGCTGCATCATGTCTATCACCGCATCCTGTATTACTTCCGTATATACCTCGAAGCGGGGTATCTCCGGATTACTGCCCATGGAGCCCAGCACAGCATTGGCAATGTTTCCCACACCCGACTGGATGGGCAGAAAATGGGCGGGAATACGTCCGGCTTTCATCTCAGCTACGAAGAACTCAGCCACGTTGTTCCCTATGCGGGCCGTGACCTCGTCGAGCGGAGCAAAGCCTCCCCCTTCACCGTCTTTTTCAGTTTCTACCACAAAAATCTTCTCTGGGTTTACCTTCACATAGTCAAGTCCAATCCGGCTCTGCACCTCATAGATCGGTATCTCACGCCGTTTGGGAGGATCCTGCAACTCATAAATGTCATGAATACCGCGTAACTTCGTTGGCACTTTCTTATTCAGCTCCACGATGACAATATCTGCCAGGCGACAGATCGTGGGCGTAATACCCACGCCGGTGGTCGGTACAATTTCTCCTTTTTCCGTCACATCACATGCCTCAATGATGGCCACATTTATTTTTCCAAGGAAGCCATATCTTATTTCCTGTGCCAACTGCGACAAATGCAGATCGAAGAAATCAAACTCACCCCGGTTCAGTGCGGCACGCATATCCTTGTTGGTCTGATAGGGGGTACGAAATTTAATCGCTCCGGCACGTGCAAGTGCTCCATCGATGGAGTCGCCGGTGGAAGCACCGGTAAAAACACCAATCCTGAAAGAGTTGCCTTGGGCATGCTCTGCCTCCGCCCTTTTGGCAATCTCTACCGGCACCACTTTTGGGCAGCCGGCATGGGTAAAACCGCTGAAGCCTACGTTGTCATTATCTTTCACAAGAGACGCAGCCTCTTCAGCACTGATAAATTTTAAAGCCATATAATATTTATGTAATAAACGTGTAGTCAGTATTTCCTGCCAATGATTTCGCCGATTATCAGGCCTTTAATCAATTCATTGCGGCCCGATTCACCATAGAGTTCCGCCACAAGCGGGTGTGGTGAGCCTCGCTTTTTTCCGTCGGTAATAGTTTCGGCCATTACATCCTGCATTTCAGCTATATCAGCAGAATCGGTATCTTTCTCGTATGAAGAATCAGCATCGTATACAAAAATAGAACCTTTCAGTGATGATTCTTTTGCAAAATCGGTAGTCAGTTCCATCGAAGAGCGGAAGGTTGTTCTTTCCGTCTCATTGCGCACAACCGGCAATGGAGGGAGTGTAGTCCGGGTCTTGGTTACTGGTTCCTGTTCAAACCACGGAGCGAGTTCCTCTTCCTCGTCATACGATCTGGAAGTTTCAGTAAAAGGCCGTGGCTTCATTTCAGATTGCTGCTTCTGCTGATTTTTCTTCTTCCTGGAATCATTAAAAAATCCCAATATCATAAAAAATACCAGAAGGACTAAATAAATGATATCACCAGACTCCATATTTTGATTAATTTTGCAACAGGACAAAAATAGTGATTTTTTGCGTAATTAAGCGTTTTTGGTGATAAAAAATCCGGGAGTAACTTCACAGTCACTCCCGAATATTTAACCAAAACCTTAACTATGAAAAAATTTTTATTTTTTTCATTACAAAAATAGGACATTGAATATTTATATCCAACTTTTCCATCCACAAAATGAATATTTTAACATTTCGGCAGATAAAAAAATCAATCGCAGCTAAAAAAATGAATCATGCAAACAGATAAAACAACAGATAAAAAACTTTTTATTGAAACTTATGGTTGCCAGATGAACGTGGCCGACACCGAGGTAGTGGCTTCCATCATGGAAATGGACGGCTACACACTGACGGATAATGACCGGGATGCGGACGCCATTTTCGTGAACACCTGTTCCATCAGGGAAAACGCAGAGCAGAAAGTAATTCAGCGTCTGGAATATTTCAATTCATTGAAAAGAAAACGAAAAGATCACCTTATTGTGGGTGTACTGGGATGTATGGCAGAACGGGCCAAATCTGAGCTGATAGACCGCTACCATGTGGATGTGGTGGCAGGGCCCGACGCCTATCTCGATCTTCCAAACCTGGTGGGCGCTGCTGAGCGTGGTGAAAAAGCAATGAACATCGAACTTTCAAAAACGGAGACCTACAAGGATGTGGTTCCATTGAAGCTTGAAGGAAGCAATATCTCCGGATACATCTCAATTATGCGTGGCTGTGACAAGTTTTGCACCTACTGTATCGTACCTTTCACGCGTGGGCGGGAACGAAGCCGCGAGCCGGAGAGTATCCTCAACGAGTTGCGTATCATGCGCGACAAAGGATTCAGGGAAGCCATTCTTCTGGGACAGAATGTAAATTCATACCGCTACCATGAGGATGGTAAAACCATTGGTTTCCATGAATTGCTGGCCATGGTGTCGGAAGAAGCACCCGAAATGCGCATCCGCTTTACCACTTCACATCCATGGGACATGAACGACGAAACCCTGGAAACCATTGCCCGATACAAGAACCTGTGCAACTACATCCACCTGCCCGTGCAGTCGGGAAGCTCACGTATGCTCAAGCTGATGAACCGGCGCTATAACAGGGAATGGTATCTCGAAAGAATTGCTGCCATAAAACGGATCATCCCCGGATGCGGTCTGTCGACCGACATCATGTGTGGTTTTCATGCCGAAACAGAAGAAGATCACCAGGAAACGCTGTCACTGATGAAGGAAGTAGGATTCGATTCGGCATTCATGTTCAAATATTCGGAGCGGCCGGGTACCTACGCGGCAAAAAGGCTGGAAGACAATATACCCGAAGAGATTAAAAACCGCCGCCTGCAGGAGATCATCGACTTGCAGCTGGAGTTGTCACGCCAAAGCAACGAGAAGGATATGGGAAAGGAATTTGAAATACTGACTGAAGGTTTCTCAAAACGCTCCCGTGAACAACTTTTTGGTCGTACAGACCAGAATAAAGTGGTCATTATTGATAAAAAGAACCACCGTATAGGGGAATTTGTGAAGGTGAAGATAACCGGCTTCACCCCGGCCACATTGCTTGGGACTTCCGTGGGTGCCGATTGACCCGGAACAGATTCCCATGCATTTGTAAAAACAATTTTGGCAAAAAAACGTTTTACATTCATGTAGGAAGCCAAAATGCTTTAGTAATGAGGTTTTCAATGAACGAACCGACTATAGTATAAAAAAGTATTCACCATTAAACGCAAAAATTATGAAATCAGAAGCAAAATTATTATTAGGTTTAGGAATTGGCATTGCACTGGGTGCTGCCGTAGGCTACATTATGGGGACCGATAAGCGTGAAGAATGGCTTGAACAGGCCAATGAGCTTGCAGATAAGATAAAAGCAAACGTAAAGTCTGCCATCTACAAAGGCAAAAGTGAAGTGCATGATTTAAAGGAAGATATCGATGACATTGCAGAAATTGCAAAGAAAGAGCTTGCCAAACAATAAATGATTTTCAAACCCCCGGGAGACGATGGAAGAAAAAAAAGTAAGTACGTTGTTCGAGGAGATGCGGAATGATATAGCCAAATTTATCACCAGTACCCTTGAGCTCGGAAAACTGGAAGCGTATGAAAAAATCAGCCTGAGTGCATCGACTATCTTATACGGTTTCATTTTAGCCGCCACAGCGCTATTCGCACTTTTGTTCATTTTGGTAACAGCAGGACTTTATCTGGGTGAAGTTCTGCAGAGCATCTGGCTAGGATTCGGTATCGTAGCAGCGTTTACGCTGCTTGTATTCCTCATTATCCTGGCTTCAGGAAGGCCGTTCAGAAAAAGATTCACCAGCCGTGTGATACGGTTTCTCATGGAGAACGACAATAATGATGACAAAAACAGCAAGAAATGAGTACTTATAAACTAACTCCGCTCGAAGAACTGCGTTTGGAAAAAAAACGATTGAGAGAGGAACGTGCCATTGCCAGCCGGCGACTCGCTTATCAACTACAGTACCTGAACGACAACTGGGGATCGATGCTCACCAAAGGGGTGTCCTCCTCGGTCAAGACGAAAATTGCTGAAACAATGGATAATTTGTCTGGAGGATCTTCCCACGCCCTCACGCCGTTTGTCACCAAAAGGGCAAATCCCTGGATAAACTTCGCGTTATCGAATATGCCACTGATAGGATCCATCGCCTGGGGAATAGCAAAACCGGCCATACTCGCCTTTGCTGCAAAAAAAGTAAGTTCGTTCCTTTTTGGAAGAAAAAGAAAAACGAAGAGATAAACCCGTTCATGCCGGTTTCGCCCGGTGTAATTTTTAAAGAGGAGATCTGTGGACGGTGCTTACGCCGTCCACTTTTGCTATCTTGGCACAGAGTTGATTCACTTCTTCCGCACTGTGCACGTGCAGGTTAAAGATTCCCTCAAAGATACCATCTTTTGAAGACACATTCACACTTTGTATGTTTACCACCACATCTTCTGCGAGCTTGGCCAGGATGGAGCCGAGAATACCGATCCGGTCGATCCCGGTAAACGCGATGGAGGCTAGGAATGAGTACTGACGGTAGTCGCCCCACGCCACGGCAATAATGCGGTCGCCAAAACTCGATTTCAGCTTCAGTCCTGTCTGACAGGAACGTTTGTGCACTTCCACCTCTTCCTTCTCCGTGACATACCCAAATACATCGTCGCCCGGCAACGGGTTACAACATGCAGGTACAATAAAGTTTTTCCGGAACTTCACTTCGGTAAGCTGGAAAACCTCTTTCCTGTTCACACTGAATTTCTCCTGTTCCGGCCTCAGAGTGGGCGGTTCAACGTCTTTCTTCATGCCTCTCTGATCGGACGAAGGCTTCTTGATGGCATTCATGGCCTGCTTCATGTAACGCACAAACAGATTGTCCTGTTTTTCCGGTTCCTCCCTTATCTTAAAAAAAGCATTTTTACTGGCCGGTAGTGTTATGTCGTTGTTTCCGATCAGAAAATAAAGGTCTTCCTTATTCTCGGCTTTGTAGGCATGCAGAATCTTGTTGAACAAAGTATTGTCTATGGGTTCCTTGTTGAACAACTCTTCAAGCATATTTTTTCCAATCTCTGCAATGCGGCGGCGCTGCCGGCGCAAAGAGGCCTCAATCTTTGTCCGTGCCTTGGCTGTCGTCACGAAGTTAAGCCACTCAGGCTGGGGGTTGACCGACTGGGAGGTAAGTATTTCTATCTGATCACCGCTGCGAAGCTGTTGGCTAAGTGGCACCAGGGTATGGTTTACCTTCGCCCCCAGACAATGATCACCAATGCGGGTATGGATGGTATAGGCAAAATCGAGTGCGGTGGCACCCTGCGGCAGCGTTTTTATTTCCCCCTTGGGGGTAAACACGAATATTTCCGATGAGAAAAGATTCATCTTCACCGTATCCAGAAAGTCAATGGCATTGGGATTCGGATTAGAGAGTATCTCCTGTATGGTTTTCAACCATTTATCCAGTTCATTGTCTTCTTCAATCCTGTTTTCCTTATATTTCCAGTGTGCTGCAAAACCTTTTTCAGCAATATCATCCATCCGGCGACTTCTGATCTGTATCTCAATCCACTTCCCATCGGGCCCCATTACGGTGAGGTGGAGAGCCTGATAGCCGTTTGCCTTAGGATGGCTTACCCAGTCCCGTATACGGTCGGGACGTAGCTTATAGATATCGGTGATGGCCGAATAAATATCCCAGCACTGTTTTTTCTCGTCCATACCGGGGAAGACCTCAAAAATGATACGCACCGCGAAGAGGTCATACACCTCACCGAATTCAATACCCTTGGTCTGCATCTTATTCCAGATGGAGTATACCGATTTTACACGGGCTCGCATTTCGTAGGTGATATCCATCTTATCGAGAGCCCTGACTACCGGGACTGCAAAATGCTCGTAAACTTTATTGCGTTCAGGCGCCGTCTCTTCAATCTTTCTAGTAAGGTCGGCAAAAGCTTCGGGATGTTCATACTTGAAACAGAGCTCTTCCAGTTCGGTTTTGATGGCAAACAGCCCCAGCCGGTGAGCCAGCGGGGCATATATATATAATGTCTCGCCGGTAATTTTGAACTGTTTGGTAGGCGCCATGGAAGAAAGTGTGCGCATATTGTGCAAACGATCGGCTATCTTGATCAGAATCACCCGGATATCGTCGGACATGGTGAGCAGCAACTTCCTGAAATTCTCAGCCTGTGCCGACACGTTTTCCCCGAACATTCCGCTCGATATCTTGGTCAGTCCGTCCACAATCTGCGCAATCTTGTCGCCAAACAGGGCACGTATATCTTCCACAGTGTAGTCGGTATCTTCCACCACATCATGAAGCAACGAGGCAGAGATGGAAGTCGACCCCAGTCCCATCTCCCGGGAAACAATGCGGGCTACCGACAGGGGGTGTATAATATAAGGCTCACCCGACCGGCGCCGGGCACCTTTATGTGCCTCCTTCGCCATGTTAAAAGCCCGGGTGATGATATCCACCTTCCGCCGATGATTGGAATTCAGGTAGTCATTCAGTAACCCCTGAAATTCCTCTTCAATCATCTGATCTTCCATTGTCAGTTTATCTTCGTCACTCATCGTTTGTTCGACAATTTTAAAGCCCCAACGTTTAAAGTGAACGAAATTACAAATAAATAAGCAGATAATTCAAATCCAGCCTCAATTATTTGAAAGGTGAGGTATATGAAGAAACAGAATGATACATGTGGGAGCCGTTCAAGATGTTAAAATGTCCGGATTCATTGTTTATTGTATAAAAGTACTTACCTTTGCCCCTTAACAGGGGTGCCCCACATATACGGGCTGAGATCATACCCAAATTACCTGATCCGGATAATGCCGGCGGAGGGAAAAAAAAGTGCTCACGTTCCAGTGACGCTTTCTATGGTATACATCTTATATTATTCCCCTTTTTTATTTCACTAACAACCGATGAATCCGCTGTATGGCAAGATTCATCTAAAATTTTTAAGAAAATGAAAAAGGTATTTTTATTGTTTATGCTGATAAGCCTATCAGCAGGTTATCAGGCCTCGGCCAATTCCGGATCCTCACCAGTGGAAGCAGCAGCGCCCGACAGCCTCAATCACATCCAGCTCGAAGAGGTGGTTGTCTCGGCTACAAGGGCAGGAAGCAACACACCCGTGACACACAGCAACATTACCGGGAGTGCTATCTCCGAACGCAATTCGGGACAAGACATTCCCTACATTTTGTCTCTCGAACCCTCTGTTATCGTTACCTCCGATGCCGGCACAGGTATCGGCTACACCGGCTTTCGCATACGCGGGACGGATGCCAATCGTATCAACATCACCGTAAACGGCGTACCTTTGAATGATTCGGAATCACATGGTGTTTTCTTTGTCAATATGCCCGATTTCGCCTCTTCTCTCTCTTCCATCCAGGTACAACGGGGCGTGGGAACATCCACAAGCGGTGCCGCAACATTCGGCGCGAGCGTGAACATGCAGACCGAGAACGTGAGCCGGTTGCCATATGCCGAAATTGGCTCATCCTACGGCTCATTCAATACCAGCCGCAACACATTGAAAGCGGGTACAGGCCTTATCAACAACCGTTTCGCCATAGATGGACGGTATTCAACAATCGCCTCCGACGGGTATATCGACAGGGCATCGGTAAACATGCGCTCATATTATCTCGCCGGAGCATATCTGGCTGAAAATACCGTTCTTAAATTTGTCACATTCGGAGGGAAAGAAAAAACATACCAGGCCTGGAACGGTGTAGACCTGGATCTGGTGCGACGCGATCCATTGAACTACTCACGCAGCTACAACGATTTGGGGCGGTATACCGATGACGAAGGCCATGTGAAGTTCTACAATAACCAAACCGACAATTATACCCAAACACATTACCAACTGCATGCCATGCATCAGTTCTCCCCATCCCTGTATCTTAACGCAGCTTTGCATTACACGGCGGGGAAGGGCTTTTATGAGGAATACCGAACAGACCGGAAGTATGTTGAATACCTGCTCACCCCTGCCGTGGAAAACGGCGTGGAACGGAAAAAAACGGATCTTATCCGCCAAAAATGGCTCGATAACGACTTCTACGGAGCCACCTTCGCGCTGAATTATACACGGGAGCAACTCGGATTGATCTTCGGTGGAGGCGCAAATTCGTATGAAGGTGATCACTTCGGGAAAGTCTTGTGGGTACGCCATCCAAACAGTTTCGACCCCGACAAAGAGTGGTATCGCAGCAAAAGTAAAAAAAATGATGCAAACATTTACCTGAAATTAAATGTGGAGCCGATACGTGATCTGTTTGTATATGCCGATGCACAATACCGCTACATAGCGTATGACATGCGGGGCAAGGATGATAAATACGATGAAACGGCAAACGCGATGCGCGATATCACGCAAGAGCATACCTTCTCCTTCTTCAACCCCAAAGTGGGTACAACCTACCGGTTGAATAACCGGAACAACCTCTACGCTTCATTCTCCGTGGCCAACCGTGAACCAAACAGGAACAACTACACCGACGCGGGACCCAACGACAAGCCTACCAGTGAGCGGTTGTACGATACCGAAATAGGATACCGATATCAATCTCCTGTCGCCAGTTTCGGTGCGAATATTTATTATATGAAATACAACAACCAGTTGATTCTCACAGGGAAAATCAGCGAAATAGGAGAGATGCTAACGACCAATATACCCGACAGCCACCGCGCGGGAATCGAACTGACCGGAGGCGTACAAATAAGCCCCTTATTGCGTTGGGATGGCAACGTCACATTCAGTCAAAACAAGATTAAGAATTTTGTGGAGCAGGATGTCGATGTATACGATGCAGATTGGAACTGGGTCGACTCCCGATCCAACGAGCTGGGTAACACGAACATCGCCTACTCCCCCGACATCATCGCCAACAGCATCCTTTCGTTCTCCTACCGCGGTTTCGAAACAGCCCTGCACAGCAATTATGTGGGGCAACAGTATCTGGATAACACCTCCAGCAAGCAACGCAGTATTGATGCCTATTTCGTGAACAACCTGCGCGCAAGCTACTCCTTTGATCTTCCCCATCTCGAGTCGGTGACCCTGGGTGTCTGGGTAAACAACCTGTTTAATGTGGAGTACGAAACAAACGGTTACAATTGGTATAGCTACTACCTGGACGGGAAACGGGTTAATGAAAAGCGTTACTTTACCCAGGCGGGAACAAACGCACTGGCAAGCATCACAATAAGATTTTAAATGCAATCCATCGAAATTATCGGCGCCGTCATCGGCCTGCTTTATTTGTATCTCGAATACAAAGCCAACAAATGGCTATGGCCGGTGGGCGTCGTGATGCCGGTGGTATACGTGTGGATCTTCTTCCAGAGCAAGTTTTATGCCGATATGGGGGTCAACATCTACTACTTCTTCGCCAGCATCTATGGCTGGATATACTGGACACGGCACAAACAACAGGAAGAGAGGGAGCTGCCCGTCACCCACACCCCGCGGCGCCATCTGTTACCGCTCGCGGTGGTGGGTGTAGCTCTTTTTGCTGCTATCGCTTATATTCTGGTGCGATACACCGACAGCCCGGTTCCGTATGGCGACAGCTTTACCACCGCCCTGAGCATCCTCGGAATGTGGTTGCTGGCACGCAAGCGTGTAGAGCAGTGGCTGTTCTGGTTCATGGTAAATATTGTGTCGTGCGGGCTCTATCTCTGGAAGGGGCTTTACCCCACCTCAATCCTTTTTGCCATCTATTCAATCATTTCCGTCTTTGGTTACTTTAAATGGAAGCGTATGATGAAGCATTAGCCCACAATGGCATCGGTAAGTTCATCGATGGAGAAACCTGAAAAATAGGGAGAGATATCGAAAGAGGAGAGTCTTTTGCGGACCTCGCCGGGAGTATATTTTACTCCCTTCAGAAGATGCTGTACCTCGGCAAGGTCACTCCTCACCCCGAAGAAAGTACCATAGAAAGAAATATCTTCGATGACACCCTTTTTTGTATTGATAAACAGTTGCATCTTCCCCGCGGGATAACGTCGCTCACGCACGATCTCCGCAGTGGGGTTGCTGCCAAAATTCCATGTCCAGCTGCCAAACTTTTTGCGGCGCCTTTCTTCAATGGCCACCAACTCCTCATCGCTGAAGAGGTACTCCCTCATCTCCGGGTATTTCTGCTTCATGTGTGCCAGAATCTTATCCGCAAACTCGGTCACGGTAATCTTCTCCGGCAGGTTAGGAAGGATGTTGTCCACGCGGCTGCGCACCGACTTCACCCCTTTGGCATCGACAATCTTATCCGATGATTCCAATGCCTTTGAGAGTACCGTAAGATCCACATCAAAGAGGATGCATCCGTGGTGCATCACACGCCCTCCGAGATAGGCCTGCGCATTGCCACTGATCTTTTTACCGTTGATGGTGATGTCGTTCCGGCCCGTAAACTGAGCTTCTACGCCCAGATCCTTTAATGTTTGAATCACCGGCTCGGAGAAGGCTTTAAAGTCGAACCTCCTGCTGTCACAATCCTCGTTGGAGATGATGGTATAGTTCAGGTTGTTGAGGTCGTGATAAACGGCACCACCACCCGAAATACGGCGCACCACATGGATACCCTTCTCCTTCACGTACTTTTCATTGATCTCGGCATGGGTATTCTGATTCTTGCCCACAATGATGGAAGGTTCGTTGATCCACAGAATAAAAATCTTATCGAACTGCGTCATCTGTTTAAAACAATACTCCTCCAGCGCGATATTAAAGTCGGGCTTGTTCGACTGACTGACGATATATATCATTGGTTATCCTTTAAAAAATTAAACCGTGCAAAGGTAAAAAAAGAAGATCAATTCCGGCTGTTGCAAGCCCGAACCGATCCCCTTAAAATTCAAGTTTATGTTTCTTCCGTAGTTCCTTTATTGCTTGCAATCAAGACGGAGACATTCAGATATTTTGTGGAGGCCCGTCATGAAAAATGAGCGAGCCTTCTACTCATTTAACTTACGAAATAGTTCTACTCTTCAGCTCACGCGAGCGATAATGAGTCACAAAATTTCGACAGTCGGCGACTTAATTGCAAACAAAGAACTTCTGTCTGATATTATTTCTTTTTCTTCGGAATAATATGCACCGCTTCACCCAGCACATCGGCAAAAGCCTCGAAGATTGCCTCCGAGTAAGTGGGATGGCCATAAATGGTGTTCACCACCTCCTCCACGGTAATCTCCATCTCCATGATCAGGGAAGCCTGGGTAATAAGTTCTGCAGCCGACGGTCCCAGGATATGTACACCCAGCACCTCGCCATAGCGGTTATCGGCGATCACCTTCACGAAACCCTCCGCTTCACTCGATGCCAAAGCACGGCCATTGGCATTGAAGTTAAAACGTCCGATGCGAATATCGTCACCATACTTATCCCGTGCCTGCGCCTCCGTCAGTCCCACCATGGCCACTTCGGGCAGGGTGTAGACCACCGATGGTGCGGAGAGCAGCTTCACCTGGCGGTGATTGCCTTTCACTGCATTATCCGCTGCCACCTCACCCATGCGGAAGGCCACGTGCGCCAGCATCTTGATCCCATTGATGTCGCCCGGAGCATAAATACCCTTCACACTGGTCTCCATATACTGATCCACTTTGATCCTGCCTCTTTCGGTCTCAAACTTCACTTCTCCCACTGCTTCAAGATCAGGTACACGCCCTATTGCCAGCAGTGCCTTATCGGCTATGACAGAATCCTTGCCTTCAATCTTGATCTCAAGCTTATCTCCCTTGTCAACCACCTCGGTAACCCGGGCCGATGTGACCACTTCAATTCCTTTCTTTTTGATTAATCGGGTCAGCTCTTCAGTCACATCCTCGTCAAACATAGATACAATATGATCCATCATCTCCACAATGATCACCTTCGAGCCAAGTCCCGCGAAGGAAAGTCCCATTTCGGCACCAATCACGCCGCCTCCCAGCACCACCATGGTTTCGGGAACCTCTTTTATGTCGAGCAGGTCGTCACTCGTCAGCACCTTATCGTTCTGAATACCCGGGATGTTGATCATGAATACCTTGGAGCCGCCGGCAAGAATAATCTTGTCGGCCTTGATGATCTTTGCATCATCCACCACCACATCTTTATTCTTATTGATCTTCCCAAATCCCTTGTAGATATCCACACCGTTAGATTTCAACAAAGCCTCCACGCCGCTGGTAAGTTTTTTCACCACGCCATTTTTGAACGCCACCACCTTCTCCATATCGATTCTGATCTCCGGATTCTCAATGATGATTCCCCTGGCTGCGGCATGCTTGATATGCTCCACTATTTCTACATTCTTCAGATAAGCTTTTGATGGTATACAACCCACATTGAGGCAGGTACCCCCGAACACGCCCTTCTCCACTATAGCCACCTTGGCTCCCAGCTGAGCTGCCCTGATGGCGGCCACATAGCCTGCCGGTCCGCCACCGATTACCGCCACGTTGTAACTGTCCTCGAGGCGGACCATCCGTTTATCCTCTTCGCTTTCTTCGGCCCCGGTATCTTCAAACTCTTCAGGCATCAGGATGTCTACCGATTCATTTTCATTCCCGATATAACCAATTACTGTAGTAACCGGCACCGTTTCATCGTTGTGATGCACGATTTTCAGCAGGATTCCTGAAGCTTCTGCCTCAATCTCCATACTGGTCTTGTCGGTCATAATCTCTAGGATAATCTCACCTTCCTTCACCGGATCGCCCTCTTTTTTCAACCATTTCACAATTTGCCCTTCGGTCATGTCGATACCTGCTTTGGGCATGATTATTTCAAAAGCCATATCTTTTTGTTTTCTGTTTTTTGTTTTTAGCTTTTAGCTCTATATTTTATTGGCACATTAGATGAACAGCGTCAACGGATTCTCCATGGCCGCTTTCAAATCGGTCATGAATTTTGCTCCCGTGAGCCCGTCAATCACCCGGTGATCGGCTGTGAGGCTTACCTTCATGATGGGGCGGATCACAATTTCACCATCCCGCGGTACCGCCCTCTGCTGTGTGGATGATACACTCAGAATGGCAGAGTTGGGCTGATTGATGATGGCTGTGAACTCATCCACACCATACATTCCCAGATTGCTTATGGTAAAGGTGCTTCCCGCCTGTTCGTCGGGCAGCAGCTTCTTCGAGAAGGTCCGCTCGGTAAGGTCCTTCATTGCCACAACGAATTCGCTCAGCGACATCTTGTCGGCACCCTTCACTACCGGCACCAGCAAACCTTCATCCAGACCCACCGCCATACCCAGGTTCACATAGTTGTGAAAGGTGATTTCGGTAGCATCCTTGTTCAGACTCGAATTGATATATTTATGCTTAGGCAACGTCTTGATTACAGCCATCGAAATCAGATCGGTCACCGTTACCTTCTTTCCGGTCTTCTCCATGATGGGTTCAATCAGCCGTTTGCGTAATGCAAGCATTTCGGTCATATCGATCTCCCAGGTCTGTATAAAGGTGGGGGCACCAAAGAAACTCTCCGACATGCGTTTTGCAATAATCTTACGCATCTGCGTCATAGGTACCGTCTCTGAATCACCTTCAGCAGCCGGCTCCCTGACCGTCTCCGCCTTCACGGGAGTTACAGCCTGCTTGCCAGGAGCAGCCTTGGTAACCTGCGGAGATGGTGACGCCATCTGATAGCCGTAATCATCGAGCATAAAACGGGATTTTATCTCCTGGTCATCTATCAGCTGAAGCACATCGTCCTTCATTATCTTATTTCCGTAACCGGTACCCTTTACTCCTTTCAGGTCGATATTGTGGATGTCGGCAATACGTTGTGCCAGCGGGGAAATATGCGTTTTCTCCTCGTAGTTGAAGCCGGCGATGTCATCTCTATGGATGCGTCCCTTATATCCTGTGCCGGTCACGTGAAAGAGATCCACTCCCAACCGTTTGGCCAGGCTTCTCGCTGCCGGCGTAGCCCTCAATTTCCTGTTTTCCATCATTCCTTTTTTATCGGTTATTGACCAGCCTGAGGATGTACTTCCTGATGCGATCCACGCTCGGGATCATGGCCGTCTCCAATGTCTGGTTATAGGGAATGGGTACATCTTCGCCGGCCAGTCGCAGGATACGTCCGTCAAGGTAGTCGAAAGCATCACTCTCGGCAATCGTGGCCGCCACCTCACCAATGAAACCACTCGTCTTGTGGGCATCATTCACCAGTAACACCTTGCCTGTCTTCTTCACCGACTCAATCACGGTATCCTTGTCGAGTGGAGACAGGGTGCGCAGGTCTACTACCTCCACCTCCACGCCTTCGGCTTCCTTCACCTCTTCAGCCGCTTTCATCACACGTTCAAGCATGCGGCCGTAAGTGACCACCGTCACATCTTTCCCCTCTTTCTTTATTTCGGCCTTGCCGATGGGCAGGATGAACTCGGGGTCAAGAGGCACCTCTCCCTTCATGTTGTATTGTGCCTTGTATTCCAGGAATATCACCGGATTATTATCTCTGATGGCCGCCTTTAACAGTCCCTTCACGTCGGCGGGAGTACCCGGGGCAATTACCTTGAGGCCGGGGATATGGGTAAACCATGCTTCGAGCGATTGAGAGTGCTGTGCTGCCGATCCCACGCCGCCCCCTGCGGCAGCACGGAACACCACCGGTATCTGCCCTTTGCCGCCGAACATATATCTTGTTTTCGCAGCCTGGTTTACAATATTGTCCATCATGTAAACGATAAAGTCCATGAACGTAACATCCACAATGGGGCGCATACCGGTCATGGCTGCACCAATGGCAGCGCCGGAGATTGCATTTTCCGATATGGGAGTGTCTCTTACCCGTTCCTTGCCAAACTCTTCAAGCATTCCCACCGAGGTACCGAAATCGCCGCCGAAGATACCCACATCTTCTCCCATCAGGAATACATTCTCATCGCGCCGCATCTCTTCCGACATTGCCAGGATGATCGCATCACGCACGGACATCAATTTTGTCTCTTTTTCCATTTATCTGTTTTCTGTACTGTTGTTTTTTTAGCGGGGTTCCCTGAAGCCCCATTTTTATTAACGGTATACCGAAGAGGCAATCAGGGTGCGTATATATCTTCAAAAGCCGACTCCAACGTGGGCTCGGGACTGCTCAACGCGAACTTTACCGATTCCTCCACCGCTTCTTCAGATGCGGTCTCCTGCGACTTAACTTCCTCTTCCGTTGCAAGTTTGTTTTCGAGTATATAATCTTTGAAGCGTGCAATGGGGTCCTTTTTCTTCCACTCATCCACTTCTTCTTTGGTACGGTATTTTCCCGGATCCGAGGTAGAGTGCCCAAGCCAGCGGTACGTGATCGATTCTACCAGTACGGGGCCATTTCCTTCGCGGACATATTGCACGATCTCTGCAAACTTTTGATAAACAGCCATCAGATCATTTCCGTCTTCAATAAAATGTCCAGGGACACCGTACGCCGAAGCACGCTGGTAGTTGTAATCAATGTTGATCACACTGCTGATGGGTGTACTAATACCGTACATGTTGTTGATTGAGTAAAAAATGACCGGCAGTTTCCAGACCGATGCCAAATTCAGGGTCTCATGAAACGTGCCCTCATTGACAGCACCATCTCCAAAAAAACAAATAACAATCTTGCCTGTTTTTTTTATTTTCTGGGTAAGCGCAGCGCCAATGGCCATGCCCATGCCGCCTCCCACAATGCCGTTCGCACCGAGGTTGCCTCCGTCGAGGTCCGCAATATGCATGGATCCTCCTTTCCCCTTGCAGGTTCCGGTGGCCTTACCCATAATCTCGGCCATCATCGCATTGAGGTCAATCCCCAACGCAATACTCTGTCCGTGACCGCGGTGATTGGAGGTGATCAGGTCCGACCCTCTTTCAATGGCCGCAATGGCACCCACATTTGCCGCCTCTTCACCTATGGAAAAATGGGTCATTCCGGGTACTACTCCTTTTTTTACCAGCCGGTTAACTTTATTGTCGAAATTGCGAATATCAAGCATCGCCCGATGCATTGCCAACAATTTTTCCTTGGGAATATCCGACTTATTCTTTTCTGTTTTTTTTCTCGCCATAATAGCTCTCTTAATCTTAAATCTTTCGTGAATGTTAATATAAATAGAATGATTCTACATAAGAACATTTGTTGAAAGCGATTGTTTGAAAAGGATCGATATTTAAATTTTATTAAGATCTTGCGCTGAATGGCAGGAAGTACTTTTTTCAACTACCTCGAAGACAAAAAGAAAGATTGTGATAAAAAATTAAAGACATTTTTATCTGAAATTAAAATTATTCAATATCTTTGTCATTCAACAAATATTTGCGGGTGGGGTAAATCTGGAAAATAATGTGATAATTTCACTGACTCGCCCCCCCTGCATGAATAAGAAAGGAGACCAGACGACATGTTTTCGAAAACCTGTGAATATGGCATCAAGGCGGTGCTTTATATTGCCCGGCAATCACTCCGTCACGTTCGCTCCAGAATGAGCGACATCGCGGAGCAGACCGGTTCGCCCGGGGCATTTACGGGAAAAATACTGGGGGCTTTATCCAGAAATGGAATTATCGACTCCTACACGGGCCCGCACGGGGGATTCGAAATCAGGCAGGAGCAGCTCCACAACATCACCATTGCCGACATTGTGCGAGCAATAGAGGGTGATGAGTTTTTCGAAGGCTGTGTACTGGGACTGGGAATCTGTGACGGGGAGCATCCCTGTCCCATGCACCATTCGGTGGAACCCTTCCGGAAGGGAATGTCCGAGGTACTACATCATACAACGGTTTATGAACTGGCTATGGGATTAAAAAACGAAGATTCCTTGTTAGTTCGATAATTACTCTGGAGATATGGAACGACAATTATTCACCTTTAACAAAAAACTGGTATGTCACAGAAGAAGTTATGGATTGCACTGACAGCAGTGATTGTTTTATCTTTTGCCGTACTGCTTTATTACGGTAATCAAATCTATCAGCAGGCCCCACCCGTACCCGCAGAGGTCGTGGATGACACAGGTACCGTGCTGTTTACCGGGGGAGATATCAAGGACGGGCAGAACATCTGGCAGAGCATCGGCGGACAGGAGATAGGTACGGTCTGGGGACATGGTGCCTATGTGGCGCCCGACTGGACGGCCGACTATCTTCATCGCGAAGCACAGTTTCTGTTGAACAAGTGGTCGCAGGAAACACACGGAACAGCCTTCGACCAGTTGACACGGGAGCAGAAGGCAACACTGGAAAGCAGGCTGCAGACATTCCTGCGCGAGAACACGTACAACGCGTCGTCGGGCAGGCTGGTGATCAGCAGAGAGCGATATGAAGCTTTCCTTGACAACAAGGCGCATTACACCGGCCTGTTCATGAACGATCCTACGCTCGATGAACTTCGCAATGCTTATGCTATCGCAAAGAACACCATCAAAACGGAGGAGCGCATGGACAAGATGGTACAGTTCTTCTTCTGGGCTTCCTGGGCCTGTGTAACCAACCGCCCGGGACAGGATATCACCTACACCCACAACTGGCCACCGGATGAGCAGATCGGCAACGTGCCGACAAGCGACCTGATCTTGTGGACCGGCTTCAGCATCATCATGCTGTTGTTCGGTATCGGCATCATGATATTTGTACATGCCCGCACCCGCGCAGAGGAGATTCTGCGGCCACTGGACGATCCGCTGATGAACCAGGTTGTCACTCCTTCCATGTGGGCCGTGAAAAAATACTTCTGGGTGGTGAACCTGTTAATCCTGGCTCAGGTGTTGCTGGGCGTCATCACGGCGCACTACGGTGTGGAGGGAGGTGGCTTTTATGGCATTGACATCACGGGCATCATCCCCTACTCCATCACACGTACATGGCATGTGCAGCTGGCCATCTTCTGGATAGCCACCGCCTGGCTGGCTACCGGTCTCTATATTGCACCATCGCTCAGCGGCAGGGACCCAAAATACCAGAAGCTGGGCGTGAACATACTGTTTATCGCACTCATCATAGTCGTAGGCGGCTCATTGATAGGACAATGGTTTGGTGTGATGCAGAGACTAAACCTGGTCAACAACTTCTGGGTCGGTCATCAGGGATACGAATACGTAGACCTGGGTCGCTTCTGGCAATGGCTACTGGTAGTGGGCCTGTTTTTGTGGCTCTCGCTGATGATCCGGCCCATCCTGCCGATCATCAAAAAAGGAACTTCAGAGAAAGGATTACTGATCCTCTTTCTGATCTCCTGTGCCGCCATTGCACTGTTCTATGCAGCAGGACTGATGTGGGGGCGAACGAGCAACCTGGCTGTCGCCGAATACTGGCGCTGGTGGGTGGTACATCTCTGGGTGGAAGGATTCTTCGAAGTCTTCGCCACTGTGGTAGCCGCCTTCCTTTTTACCCGTATGGGATTGCTAGGTATCCGCTCGGCCACCAACAACGTGCTCTTTGCTACCGTCATCTTCCTCACTGGAGGTATCCTGGGTACCTTCCACCATCTCTATTTCACCGGAACGCCTACCGCTGTAATGGCTTTGGGAGCTACTTTCAGTGCACTGGAAGTGGTACCTCTGGTGCTGATCGGATTTGAGGCCTATCACAACTATCGTATGAGTAAATCCACCGAATGGTTAGAGGATTACAAGTGGCCCATCTACTTCCTGCTATCCGTATCTTTCTGGAACTTCCTGGGAGCCGGCATCTTCGGATTTATTATCAACCCGCCCATCGCACTCTTTTATATGCAGGGACTGAACACGACGCCCGTACATGGGCATGCGGCCCTGTTCGGGGTATATGGCATGCTCGGCATCGGACTTATCCTGTTTGTGCTACGCAGCATGTACCGGAAACAGAGATGGAACAACAGGCTTATCTCCTTCACCTTCTGGACACTCAATATTGGCTTGCTGCTGATGGTGGTATTAAGCCTCCTGCCGGTAGGCCTGATGCAGACCGTGGCCAGTGTGAAAGAGGGAATGTGGTATGCCCGCTCGGCCGAGTTCATGCAACAGCCGCTTGTAGATTTCTTCAAGTGGTTGCGTGTTATTGGTGACACCATCTTCGCCATAGGTACCCTTACCCTGTTCTGGTTCGTGTATCAGCTTACCATTAAAAAGAAGAAAAAACCTACGGAAAAACCGTAACCCTTTGCAATAACTCATCCTTGGAGCCGCCATCGCGGTTTATGTCCGTCGACGGCTCCTTTAAATTTTAATTTATTATGGACATTAACAATCAAAGTATTATCGGAAAAATTGTGGCGGAAAACTACAAAGCTGCCTCCATTTTCAAACAATACCGTATCGATTTCTGCTGTAACGGAAACAGAACCATTGCCGATGCAAGCCGCGACAAAAAGCTTGACGAAGGAAAGCTCATCAATGAGCTGCGGGAGGCAATAAACAGGAAGCAGGACGGGGAGATCGACTTCCAGTCGTTCCCGCTCGACCTGTTGGCCGACTACATCGAGAAGACGCACCATCGTTATATCGAAACCAAAATTCCGGAGATCACACCCTACCTGAATAAGATCGTGCGGGTCCACGGGGAGAATCATCCCGAACTGGCGGCAGTGGAAAAACTGTTTCTGGAGTCGGCGGGCGACCTTACGGCACATCTCAGAAAGGAGGAGCTGATGCTGTTTCCACACATCAGGCAGCTGGTAAGAATATCACTGTCGGGCGGGAAACTTCCTCAGGCAAAAGCAGGCACGGCAGCTGCAATGATTGCCCAGATGGAGCACGAACACGATGCAGAAGGAGAACGCTTCCGTACCATCAGCGAGCTCACCGGTGACTATACCACGCCCGACGACGGCTGTAATACCTACCGCGTGACACTGGGCCTGCTGAAGGAATTCGAGGAAGACCTCCACCGTCATATCCATCTGGAAAACAACATCCTTTTCCCGAAATCAATAGCATTGGAAGAATCGCTGACGGTATAGGACCAGAGGTACAAATAAGGTTGGGAGCGGCATTTTTATGCCGCTTCTTTTTGTACCTTTGTCTCTGCCAAAATAAAAGATGAATGGATATATTGCCAAGGATATCTACTGTAATCATTGCCAACGGACGGTTCCCCAGCCACCCCCTGCCGCTCTCCCTGATCGAAAGGGCTGAATATATTGTCTGCACCGACGGCGCAGCCAATGATTTTATCGCCCATGGCGGCAGGCCCGATGCCATTGTGGGCGATTGCGACTCCGTCTCGGAGGAGAACCGTCTTCTTTACGCACATATACTACATCGCGATCCCGATCAGGAAACCAACGACCTCACCAAATCGGTACATTTCTGCGTAAAAAACGGGAGAAAGGAAATTGTTATTGTGGGAGGTACCGGCTACCGGGAAGATCATACGCTGGGAAATATCTCATTGTTGGCCGACTATATGGAGGAAGCAACAGTAGAAATGTATACCAACTACGGCATTTTTACTCCCATGCGGGGTTCAGTTGAATTTAGCAGTTTTCCGGGGCAACAGGTCTCTCTCTTTCCCATAGACCGCACTGCCGTGACCACTCGCAATCTCAAATACCCACTCACCGGCCGGATACTCACCAACTGGTGGCAGGGAACACTCAATGAGTCGCTGAACAGCGCCTTCACCGTGATATCATCCGGCAGGGTTATCCTGTTCAGGGTATATGCCTGATTTCCTGTTACCCTGATCCAAATCGAAGAAGACATGATTTTTTTTCAGGACAACATCCGCAGGATTTCGACCGACTTGAGCGGAGGAAAGTCGTAAACATGCAAACGATAATATTCAAGCAGGTAGTCCAGTATTGTATTCCGGTTATTACGCGACAAACGGAAGAGATGCATATTGCCATAGTTCATGCGTTGGAGTAGCACCAGAAAATCACTTTCACTACTATTCAGATAATGCCCGTGTATCGGCATGTTCATCACAAACTCACCCTGCATAAGATCAAAAAAGCGGTTTTTCTCCCGCCACTCCACGTTCGGATAAATACCCATAAAACGGGTCAGCCCGAACAGGAAAGCCAGATGAAAGCTGGCCACTCCCTTTTCGGCTGCCTCCAGCGTCTCCACCGAGTTCTTCACAAAATCGAAAGAGGGTTCATTATGATCCGACTCGCGGAAGATCCGCAATAAAAACTCAGAAAGGAAAAAAGCCAGTGACACCTTGGTCATGTTCGTACAAAGATCGTGTAACGGAAACTGTCGTTCGACCTCCTTCAACCGGTGCAGATCGCGCAGCGGCAAATGTTCCACCTCCAGGTGTAGTACCGATAGCGGAAAGAAAAGTGAAGTTTTTATTTTCGCTGTCTTACCTCGTGAGCGGGGAAGCAGGTAAGGGACCCTGCCAAAGTCGCGTGTGAACACCTGCACGATGCTATAAATGTCGTTATAGGGCGAAGTACCCAGCACGATCCCTTCGGTTTTATGGAGCATAAGTTTATTTTCAGTAAAAGAATAACAGTCACAAAAATAGGAAAATCCGGTGTTCCTGCAAAGAAGAGTCGGTGGCAAAAAAGATTGAGATGGATAACAGGGAGTAAGAAGTATGGGGAGGTGTGAAAAATTGGTCGGGTTTGGCAACAATGGTGATCTAACCCACTATGTACATGTAGCAATGAGAGATGTGGATACAAAAAACTCCGGAAAAGATTCCGGAGCAATTTCATTTTGTCTGCAGTAACTCTTAATATACTTTTTTGCGAATACGGGCAGCTTTTCCACGCAGTTTGCGCAGATAATAGAGTTTTGTTCTGCGTACTTTTCCTGCACTGTTGAGCGTAATATCTTCGATGAATGGTGAGTTCATCGGGAAGATACGTTCCACACCAATGTTGTCAGACATCTTGCGCACGGTAAAACGCCTTGCGTCTCCGTGGCCGGCAATCTTGATCACCACCCCGCGATACTGCTGTATACGTTCTTTATTTCCTTCCGCAATGCGGTAAGCAACCGTGATGGTATCGCCACTTTTAAAAGCAGGAAACTCTTTCTTTTCCCTTGCGAAAGCTGCTTCTGCTATTTTAATTAAATCCATCTTGTAATAAGCTTTATGTTAATAATTAACCCTGTTTAAACGCAATATGACGGAACGGGACCGACAGAGATTACGCAAAGCGGATGCAAAGGTAGTAATTATTCCCGAAATTTCCGCGTAAAATATTATTTAATGTTTATTTATAAAAAGAGCTTTTGCTTTCAGGGCAAAAATATCTATTTTTGGCACTATAAATGGTTTAGGACAATTTATCTATTCGGCATGCATAAAAAAATAGCCCCGGTTATCTGTCTGGCAATCCTCCTGCTTTCCTGCAAACAGTCCTATCATGTGACGGAAATGTCAGGCACCATCGTGCAGATGGATTCTGTCTTCGATCACAGTCCGCACCAGAAGATGCAGGCGCTGGTACAATCCTACAAGGGGGAGCTCGACAAGGAGATGAACGAGCCCATCGGTTATTCGGCACAGTTTATGGATTACAAAAGGCCCGAGAGCCTGCTGACCAACCTCACATCGGATGTAATGAAGGCCTATGGCGACGAACATCTACCCCAGGGCGCCGATATGGGAGTGATGAACGTACATGGGCACAGGGCCACTCTGCCAAAAGGGAAGATCACTGTGGGTAACCTATATGAGATTTATTCGTTCGACAACACCCTTACCTTCCTCGCTCTGAAAGGGAGCGACCTGAAAAACATCTTCGATGCCTACGCCCGCATCGGAGGTGCAGGCATCTCTTCGAATGTGAAGCTGGTGGTGGAAGAGGGGAAAGTGAAAAATGTGACGGTCGACGGCAAACCCGTGCAGGACGAAAAAGTTTATTACATAGTCACCCTCGATTACCTTGCCGAGGGAAACGACAACATGGCTGCCTTCCGCAACGCAATCTCAAGTCAGGATACAGGCATCACACTGCGGGATATTATGATTGATTACGTGAAAGAACAAACCCGTCGGGGAAAGGAAGTGGTCTCCGCACTCGACCGGCGAATAGTCATTAACAAATAGCCTCCCCATTAAGATGAAAAGATATCTTTCCTGCCTGCTCCTGGGCTTCTTTTTACTTTCCGGTCCGGCACTCGTTGCCCGGGAGCGGCTGGTAATTCTGCATACAAACGATACCCACAGCCGCATCGAACCACTTCCCCCCACTGACAGGACGGCTCCAGGCATGGGAGGTGTCGTACGCAGGGCATCCTACATTGATCAGATGAGGGCAGAAAACAAACAGGTACTCCTGCTCGATGCAGGGGATTTCCTTCAGGGAACCCCCTACTTCAATTTATTCAAGGGAGAAGTCGAGATAAAAACGATGAACCTGATGCGTTACGATGCGGCCACGTTGGGTAATCATGAGTTTGATTACGGTCTGGAGACACTTGAAAAGGTAGTCAGTCTGGCCAATTTTCCAATCGTATCAAGCAATTACGACTTTTCCGGCACCCCGCTCTCCGGTATGATAAAACCCTTCGTGATCCTGAAAAAGGGAAAACTGCGCATCGGGGTCATCGGTATCAACATCCAGCCAAAAGGGCTGATCGCTGCAGACAACTACGATGGAATGAAGTTTCTGGATCCTGAGGAGACTGCCAACAAGTTGGCAGAGAAGCTTCGTGTGGAACAGAAATGTGATCTGGTTATCTGCCTTTCCCACCTGGGTTACGGAGCCGATGTAAGGCTGGCCGAATCATCCCGGAATATTGACCTTATCATTGGAGGCCATAGCCATACCTACTTGCAGGAACCCACCGAACGCATGAACAGGAACAACAGGCCGGTGATGATTTATCAAACCAGTGGCCGGGGTGCCTATGTAGGCAGGATGGACGTAACAATGGAGAGAGTGAAATGACCAGAATACTACTGTTCAGCATATTATTCATCTGCACATTGCCAGTTCCGGCACAGGTGATACCCAACCTTTACCGGCAGGCCGACCAGGGCGAGATGACCAGATGGGTAGACTCGGTCTACAGTACCCTCACCCGGGAGGAGAAGGTGGGCCAGCTTTTTATGCCTATCGCTGAACCCAGCAATAGCTGGAAACCGAAAATATCGGGATACATCAGAAACCAGAAAGTGGGCGGGTTGTTATTCTCGAAGGGAACCATGGCACAACAGGCCACTATCACCAATTACGCGCAGGGTATATCCGACGTGCCGCTGCTGATAGCCCTTGATGGCGAGTGGGGACTGTCGATGCGTCTGAGCGATGCCCCCAGGTTTCCCCGGAACATCATCATCGGTGCCATCACCGACGACTCTCTGCTCACCCTCTACGGCAAGGAGGTAGCCCGTCAGTGCCGGGAACTGGGTATCCATGTGAACTTCGCCCCCTCCATCGACGTACATACAAACCCCGACAATCCGGTCATCGGCACCCGCTCCTACGGTGAAAACCCGCTGAACGTGGCACGACAGGGCATTGCCTTTGCCCGGGGAATGGAACTCAACGGCGTCATGGCCGTGGCAAAACATTTCCCGGGACATGGAGACACTTCCGACGATTCCCACAAAAAACTCCCTACCATCAAACACAGCCGCGAACGGCTGGAGAAGGTAGAGCTTTACCCGTTCCGGGAATATATAAACGCCGGTTTGTCGGGCATCATGTCAGGGCATCTGAACGTGCCCGAACTGGAAACCGGGGGAATGCCCGCCTCACTCTCACCCAACGTGGGCGTGAATCTGCTGAAAAAGGAGATGGGATTTGCCGGCCTTACCTTCACCGACGGCATGTCGATGAAAGGAGTCTCCGGTCAGTCCGATGCCAGTGTGCGGGCGCTGCTGGCAGGGAATGATGTGATTCTGGGCGTAGCAAACCAGCAGAAGGCATTCGAGTCGGTCATAGAAGCAGTAACCAACGGTACCATCCCCGATTCGCTTCTAAAAAAAAAGGTACTGAAAATACTCTCCTACAAATATATTCTCGGGGCTCATCGCTTCGTTCCCATCAACAGCAGCACCGTTCACAGACGCGTGGAGACACCCCGGACCACGTGGTTGCAACGCAAGATCTACGACCACGCAGTAACATTACTTAAGAACCAGCAGGGGCGACTGCCACTGAAGGGGCTCGACACCACACAGATCACCTCAGTGGCGCTCGGCACTTCCTCCTTCAACACCTTCCAGCAATATCTTAAAAAACAGGGCGACGTGCAGGCGTTTCAGTCAAAAACCGCTGCAGAACTGTTTAGAGAAACAGATTTGAAAAAACCGGATCTGTTCATTATCTCCGTTCACGACAGCCAGGCAGCCGATGCCGCCTCCTTGCATCAGCTGGTCGGCAATACCCCCTTCATTCTGGTGTTCTTTACCATGCCTTATGCCGCGGACCAGTACAGGAAGGTCATGGAATCAGCCGATGCGGTGGTCCTTGCCTATGACAACACGCCTTTTGCCCAGATGAGCGCCGCACAGGGTATCTTTGGCGGAATAGGCTTTCGTGGCAGGCTGCCGGTGACCACAGCCTCTTTTTCCGAAGGAAGTGGTATTGATACACAAAAAACAAGGCTGGGTTATTCCATGCCCGAAGAGATGGGTATTCCGTCGGAACGGTTCGCCGGAATTGAGCATATTGCAATTGAGGGAATTCGTCAAAAGGCATACCCGGGTTGCCAGATACTGGTAGTAAAAGACGGCATGGTTATTTACGAGAAGGAGTTCGGCCGTTTCGATTACGGGGAAAGTCCGCAGGTGACCGGCGAAACGGTCTACGACCTGGCCTCTGTAACAAAAGCATCGGCCACGCTGCCTGCCGTGATGAGACTCTATGATGAAAAGAAACTGGCACTGCTAGACCCCATCGACAAGTTTGTACCTGAAACAAAGGGAAGCGACAAGGCGAAGATACCGCTCCGCTCACTCCTTCTGCACGAGTCGGGTATCACCTCTTTTATCCCCTACTATACCAGTGCCATCGACCCCGACAGTTATAAAGGACGTCTGTTCGGCGCCCATTCCGCGACGTACCATGTCCGTTATGCCGGCGCCTGGGCCCGTACCGATTACCGCTTCCTACCCGACCTCATCTCCCCGAAACCTTCAGAGCGATTTTATCTGCCGGTGGCGGAAGGGATCTATGCCAGCGACAAGATGCACGACGTCCTGCTGAGGGATATTATTACATCGCCGCTGAAAACGAAGGGGAGATATACCTACAGCTGTCTCAACTTCATGTTGCTGAAGGAAGCAGTGGAACAGATTACAAAACAGGATCTCGACAGTTATGTCAAGGGCACGTTTTATCGTAAGCTGGGTGCCACAACGACCACCTTTCAGCCGTTGAAGTACCTCCCTGCCGACCGGATCCCGTCCACCGAGGATGATCCCTTTTTTCGCAGGCAACACCTCAGGGGATATGTACACGACGAAGGTGCAGCTCTTTTTGGTGGTATCTCCGGCAATGCGGGACTGTTTTCCAACGCCGCTGATCTGGCAAAACTATTCCAGATGTGGCTCAACGGCGGAGTCTACGGTGGAGAGCGATACCTGAGTGAGGAAACGGTGAAACTCTTCACCACTGCAAAGAGTAGTGTGAGCCGCCGTGGTCTGGGATTCGACAAGCCCGATCCCGCCAACAGTGATGCCAGTCCTGTCAGCCCGGGGACACCTGTTGAGGTTTACGGCCATACCGGATACACGGGAACCTGTTTCTGGATAGACCCCACGAACAACATGATCTACATTTTCCTGTCGAACCGGGTCAACCCCTCCCGTTCTCCCAACCGGTTATCCACGCTGAAGATCCGGGAGCGCATTCAGGAAGAACTATATAAAGCACTGGATAACAAACAATAATAAAATAAATGCAACAGATCATCAAAAGCAGCCAACCGGCAACTGATATGGAGAAGATTATCCGGCTTATCCCGCACGACAAGCTTTTTCTTCTTACCGACACACATACCCACCAGCATTGCACACCACTGCTTGCCGGCGTCTCCGCCATCCGCGAGGCAACAGAGATCGTCATTCCTGCCAATGACACGCACAAGACCCTTGAGAACCTGAGTAAGGTATGGCTGGAGCTCACCCAACGCGGGGCCACACGCCACTCACTGCTGATAAATCTGGGAGGGGGCATGGTGACCGATCTGGGCGGCTTTGCTGCGGCCACCTTCAAGCGGGGTATCAAATATATTAATCTGCCTACCACCCTGCTGGGTGCCGTGGATGCTGCCGTAGGCGGAAAGACAGGCATCAACTTCGGGGGATATAAAAATGAGATTGGCGCATTTTATCCGTCGGAGTACGTGATTATCTCGTCTCTCTTTTTCCGGACACTCGACCGGCGTGCCATCCTCTCGGGATATGCCGAGATGATCAAGCATGCACTGATCCATTCGGAGACGGACTGGGAACAGATACTGACCTTCAAATTCGATAAGCCGGATTATGAAGCACTGAATGAACTGGTTTTTCGCTCCGTGGAGATCAAACGGGAAATCGTGGAGAAGGATCCTTTTGAAAAGAATATCCGCAAGGCACTGAACCTGGGACATACTACCGCCCACGCTTTTGAAAGCTTTGCAATAAGCAATGGTGCTCCTGTACCGCACGGGTATGCCGTGGCCTGGGGCATGATTGTGGAGTTATATCTCTCACACCGCATATGCGGCTTCCCGAAGGAGAAACTGCTCACAACGGTCCGCTTCATACAGCAACATTACGGTGCTTTTGCCATTAGCTGTGACGATTACGATAGACTCCGCGAGATTGCACGTCACGACAAGAAGAATGTGGATGACCAGATTAACTTCACCCTGTTGTCAGATACCGGCAAAGTGCGGATCGACCAGACGGCCGGGGAAGGGCTCTTTTTTGAGGCGTTGGATTTCTACCGTGATTCGGTGGGTTTATAGTTGTCGCAAATCTCTTTGATAAACCGTATTTCGGCCTGGTGTACCCACTCCCTGAAATTCTCATCGGGAGCATATTCGGGTATAAACCGAATGAGCTCGTTCAGTTTGAATTTTTTCGCTGAGATGCCCACACCCGAGAGGGATGCATCGTAGGCATTGAATTCCTGCTCCACATGCACCGGTACCATGAGGGTCGGCTTCCGGTAATAAAGAGCCTCACAGAGAGACTCAAAGCCCGAGGTGGTGGCATACCCCATACAGCCGGCCATACTGTGCAGGAAGCGTTCGTCGTTCAGCTTATGCAGAACAAAATTTTCGTCGACCTGCGTCACCTCGCCGGCATCCTTCTTATCCCAGAAAAAGCACAACGGTACCTCGGGATGTTTTTCGTGCCATGCCAACACCTCTTCAAAATAACCTGTATTCAGCATGTAACCGTGAATATAATTGCCCGGTACAGACTCAATATCAAACACTTCCGATCGCAACAAAGGAGGAACCGTCACTATCTTCCTGTCTTTCGATCCCGGCATGTCGCGAAAGGAGAGTGCAAGAATCTTCGAAGCGCGGGTGGATGTAATCCGGGAGAGCATTCGCAGCAGATAGAACTTCACATCCTGCTCGGCTGTGGTTTTGTAATTCGGGTTAATCAGTACATACTGGTGTGCCACCGTGATCATCTCCACACCCAATTTTTTATCGAAGCGGTATATTCCGTACGCCATACCGGTGATCATCTCATAAAAGTTGATTACTTTGTCGGGACGGTATTGTTCAATCTGTTGTTTTAGAAACAGCAAGCTTTTGCGAAAGATAAAGGGCCGGGAGAAGTTGTTGATGACGCTGATGAAGATGTTGGGACGCTTCTGCTTATAAAAAGAGGTAAAGTTGGGACTGCTGAACTCAGCTACCGGCGCACCTATCTTATTCATGAAGAACTGGGGTATCTGCCTTGAGTCGCTTTTTCCGACCAGCACGGCTACTACATCATGGCCATGCTTCCTGAGGATAGCAGCCAGGGATAATGCCTGTGTGAAGTGGCCCCTACCCTCTCCCTGAACAGTAAACAAAAATCTCACTCGTGAAGGTTTTTATTAAATTTCGACACAAAAGTAGAAAAATATATCGGCATGCCCAATCATTTTGGGTTAATGAACGTCAAGCCGGCTACACTTTCATCTTTCGAAAGCAAGGGGCTTGCCATGGATGTTGTCCGTCAAATTTTCCCCATTCCATACCTGTTGTCCGTTCACAAAAGTTTTTACAACCGAGCAGCCAAATGTCTCCCCTTCGAAGGGAGACCATCCGCATTTGTAAAGGATATTTTGCGGGGTCACCGTGTAGGGCCTTGCCGGGTCAACAAGTACCAGGTCTGCAAAATAGCCCTCCCTGATAAACCCTCTTTCCTTCACCCTGAACAGGCGTGCCGGAGCATGACACATCTTCTCCACCACCTGTTCCCTACTGAGAACACCTTTTGCCGCCAGTTGAAACATCAGCTGCAGCGAATGCTGCACCAGCGGCCCACCCGAAGCTGCCCGCAGGGCGCCACCCTCTTTCTCGCTTAACAGATGGGGTGCATGATCGGTGGCCACCACATCGAGCTTTCCCTGTGCAAGAGCTTCGCGTAACGCCCGTCTGTCATCCGTGGTCTTGACGGCCGGATTCCATTTGATGCGGGCTCCCAGCCTTTCGTAATCCTGATCAGAGAACCAGAGGTGGTGCACGCACACCTCTGCCGTGATTTTTTTCTCCTCAAGGGGAGCCGCGCTGAAGAGTGCCATCTCCCAGGCTGTGGAGAGGTGCAGTACGTGCAGCCTTGCCCCGTACCTGTCGGCCAGTTCAATCGCCTGTGCCGAGGAGCGGTAACAAGCTTCAGCGCTTCTGATAAGCGGATGCAGGGATATAGGAATCTCCTCACCGAACTTTTTCCTGTATCTCTCGCTGTTCTCCCGTATCATTTCCTCTTTCTCACAGTGGGTGGCAATGAGCGCATCCACCTCGGCAAAGATCCGTTGCAGGGCGCTTTCGTTGTCTACAAGCATATTTCCTGTGGAAGCCCCCATGAAAACCTTCACTCCACACACTTTTCTTGTGTCCACTTTTTTTAGCTCTGCGAGATTGTCGTTGGTGGCTCCCAGGTAAAAAGAGAAGTTGGCAGCCGACTTTCCGGCAGCCATCTCCATTTTACGCTCGAGCGCCTCCAGGGTAATCGTTTGCGGGTTCGTGTTGGGCATCTCCATGAAGGAGGTCACTCCTCCCGCCACGGCCGCCCTGCTTTCGGTAAACAGGTCGCCCTTGTGTGTAAGGCCCGGATCTCGGAAGTGTACCTGGTCGTCGATCACACCGGGAATCAGGTACAATCCCCTTGCATCAGTGATCCGGCAGGCATTCATCACCTCCTGCGGTACTCCATCACTGAATATGCGTGATATTCTTTCCCCTTCAAGAAGTACCGATCCCGTAAAAACGGCTCCCTCGTTGATGATTGTTGCTTTGTGAATCAGTTCCATATTCCGAAAGTCATTATTTTCTGGCCTTTGGTTTTATTTTTCCGGTCATCCTCCGCCAGCGCAGGCTGATGACACCGAAGAAAGCTTCCCCGAAGATGCTTGTATTCATTTTTGAGGTTCCCAGTCTCCGGTTGACAAAGATCACCGATACCTCTTTAATTTTGAACCCGAGCACGTGCGCCGTATATTTCATTTCAATCTGGAAGGCATACCCCTTGAAACGGACATGATCGAGATCGATGGTTTCCAATACCTTCCTTCGGTAACAGACAAAGCCTGCTGTTGTATCCCTGATATCGAGACCGGTCACAAACCGTACGTATTTTGAGGCGAAATACGACATCAGCACCCTTCCCATGGGCCAGTTTACCACGTTCACCCCCGTGGAATAACGGGAACCCACGGCCACATCATATTTTCCTTCGCTACATGCCGTATAGAGCCGGGGGAGGTCGTCGGGGTTGTGCGAAAAGTCGGCATCCATTTCAAATATGAAGTCGTAAGCATGCAACAACGCCCATTTGAAACCGTGTATGTAGGCAGTACCCAGTCCCAGTTTCCCCTTCCTTTGTTCCAAAAAGAGCCGGCCTGCAAACTCCTCCCTCTGAAGGCGTTGCACAATGGCAGCCGTTCCGTCGGGAGAGCCGTCGTCAATAACCAGGATGTGAAAATTCTTCTTCAAGGAAAAGACGGCCCTGACAATTAATTCAATATTCTCTTTTTCGTTGTATGTGGGAATAATGACAATACTATCTGACATAGCGGTAAATTTGACTCAAAAGTACAGTTTTTAATGTACAAATAAAAAATATTCGGAGAAATTTTGTTTTTCCAATATTAATCTATATCTTTGCAACCCAATTAAGGAATAACATATCGCGGAGTGGAGCAGTTGGTAGCTCGTTGGGCTCATAACCCAAAGGTCGTAAGTTCGAGTCTTGCCTCCGCAACTATCGAAAGGAAAGTGTAGCAGCTTTCCTTTTTTTATTTGTTTTTTTTTATTTTATTTGCAGCCGGAAATCTTTACAACGATGAAGAAAAAGATTACTCAGCTGTTTGTTGCAGTCAGCCTCTTTATTACCGTTACCGACTGTCTTGCCCAGCAATCAGGGAAGGCCTCCTTTTATTCAAATCGTTTTCACGGGAGAAAGATGTCGGATGGCACCTCCTATCACAGGGACAGCCTCACCTGTGCCCATCGCACCTTTCCTTTCGGTACCATGCTGGAGGTGATCAATCCGAAAAACAACAAGAAGGTTATTGTAAAAGTCACCGACAGGGGGCCGCGTTACCGGAGCAGGGTGATCGACCTCTCCTATGCCGCAGCCAAAAAGCTGGGCATTGTCAGTCAGGGCGTTGCACAGGTAGAGATCAGGGAGTGGGTATTCAACCCTTTTTACCAGCCTCTGGCAATCCCGTTTGATTCACACGGACTGTTTATCAATGTAAAAAGTACAGCCGGGGTGTTGCAAAACCTGAATATCGACAAGGCAAGGGTGCTGAAATAAATGGCAGACATTTATTCAGCACCACTCTCTTTAATCTATTTCCCGTTGGTGAAAGAATAGGGATAGTCGGTTTTCTTCGTACCCCTGTTCTTATTCGGCGTATCAGACATGGTGAAATCGATCTTCGCTCCCTTCATCAGCTCGGTATGTGTAAAATAATTCTTGGAAGATGATTTTCCATTTATTCGCATGTCGCTGATGTACCTGCTTTTGGAATTATTCCCCGGTGCATTGATCTCCACTTTTTTCCCATTTTCGAGATGGAGGGTCATCTTCTCAAACAGGGGCGAGCCGATCACATACTGGTCGCTGCCCGGGCAGACGGGATAGAAGCCGAGGGCCGAGAAGACATACCAGGCCGAGGTCTGTCCGTTGTCCTCGTCGCCGCAGTATCCATCGGGCGTGGGCAGGTAGAGCTTGTCCATTACCTCACGCACCCGGTACTGCGCTTTCCAGGGTTCACCGGCATAGTTATAGAGGTAGATCATGTGCTGAATGGGCTGGTTGCCGTGGGCATACTGCCCCATGTTCATGATCTGCATCTCCCTTATTTCGTGAATAACGCCACCATAGTAGCTGTCATCGAAAACAGGCGGCATGATGAACACCGAATCGAGCATCTGCACGAATGCCTTGTTACCTCCCATCAGGTCTATCAGCCCCTGCGGGTCGTGGAATACAGACCATGTGTAGTGCCAGCTGTTTCCTTCGGTGAAGGCATCTCCCCATTTCGTGGGGCTGAAGGGCGACTGGAAGGAACCATCTTCGTTGCGTCCCCGCATCAGTTTATATTCTTTCGAATAAAGGTTGCGATAGTTCTGGCTTCTTTTGGCAAAGAGATCGATTTCCTTTTTGGGGCGGTTCAGCGCTTTGGCCAGTTTGTAGATGGTCCAGTCGGCATAGGCATACTCCAGCGTGCGTGCCGCGTTCTCCCTGATATTCACGTCGTATGGCACATAGCCCAGCTTGTTGTAGTACTCATGTCCGAGGCGTCCTGTGGAACTCACCTTGGGATGCACGTTCTCCGTACCGTGAAGCATCGCCTTGTAGAGTGTTTCTATGTCGTACCCGCGCAACCCTTTCAGGTACGCGTCGGCCACCACCGAAGCAGAGTTGTTGCCAATCATGATGCCTCTGTGTCCCGGGCTTGCCCACTCGGGCAGGAAGCCACTCTCCTTGTAGGTGTTCACCAGTCCCTCCTGTATCTCCTTGTTCACCGAGGGGTAGACCAGGTTCAGGAGCGGAAATAATGCACGAAAGGTATCCCAGAAGCCAGTATCGGTATACATATACCCGGGAAGCACCTCTCCGTTGTAGGGACTGTAATGTACGGTCCTGCCTTTGGCGTCGATCTCGTAAAACTTGCGTGGAAACAACGTGGAGCGGTAGAGCGTGGAATAAAAGGTACGTACCTGGTCAAGGTTCCCCCCCTCTACTTCAATTTTACCCAGCACCTCATTCCAGATGTCGCGTCCCTCCTGCTTCACCTGGTCGAAATCCTTACCGGTCACCTCTTTGAGGTTTTGCCATGCCTGCTCCGTACTGATGAAAGAAGAAGCTACCCGGGCAAGCACCCTCTCCCCCCTTTTTGTGGCGAAGCCGATGAATGCGCCCGCGTGGTCAGCTTCGGCTTTTGTGCTGTTTTGCATAATAGCCTTGTTCTCTACCGCATGCATTTGCTGAAAAGGTCTGTCGAAGACGATCACAAAATAATTTTTGAAGTTCGCAGGTACGCCTCCGCTGTTACGGGTGGTATACCCCACGATGGCATTCTTCTCGGGGAGTATCTCCACTGCGGAACCCTTATCAAAGGCATCCACCAGCACAAAGGCGTTCTCTGTTTCCGGAAAGGTAAACCGGAAGATGGCGGCCCGTTCGGTGGGCGTGATCTCCGTAGTCACATCATAATCGGCCAGGTAGGCGCTGTAATAGTAGGGTTTCGCCACTTCAGCCTTGTGTGAGTACCAGCTGGCCCTTTTCTCCTGATCAAACTCCATCCGGTCCACCATCGGGAAGATGGAAAACTGGCCATAGTCGTTCATCCAGGGACTGGGCTGGTGTGTCTGCTTGAAACCGTTCAGTTTGTTGTCAGTGTATGCATACTGCCATCCGTCGCCAATCTTACGGGTCTGGGGTGTCCAGAAGTTCATACCCCAGGGCAGGGCAATGGCGGGATAGGTGTTTCCGTTGGAGAGGGCGAACTCAGACTGGGTCCCCATGAGTATATTCACGTAATCGACCGGTAAATCAAACGATTGACTCTTCATATTTGAAGCAGTTAACATTGCACACAATATCATCGCGGCAGCTTTCAAAAAATTTCCCATACTTTTCAGATGTTGTTAATGAGGTTCATTTTACCTTTTGCCTCCAGTTCCACAATCAGTTCACCAAAGAGGGTGTTGACCCAGGCGAACCAGCTTCTGGTAAATTTGGCAGTGTTGTCCTTGTGAAACGACTCGTGCATAAAGCCGGTATCGGCGTCGGTGTTACGAAGCATGCGGAGACAATGTTTAATCTCCTCGTCGCTGCTGCTTGTCTGTGCACGCATGATGATGCTCATGGGCCAGATCATGTCATAGCCTATGTGCGGACCGCCGATACCTTCTCCTGCCGTCCCCTTGAAGAAGTAGGGGTTGTCTTCGCTCAGTACCATCTTCCGCGTGTTACTGTAGACAGGATCCTTCAGGTCTACGGAGTCGAGGTATGGCAATGCCAGCAGGCTGGGTACGTTGGCGTCGTCCATGAAATAGGCGTTCCCGAATCCGTCCACTTCAAAAGCATAGACCCTTCCATATTTGGGGTGTTGCACGATGGCGTACTTCTGAATGGCATCGTGCACTTCTTTGGCCAGTGCTGTGGCTGCCTTGGCCAGTGCATCATCCCTGGTCACCTTTTGGGCGATCTCGGCAATCTGTTTCAACGAAGTTACCGCGAAGAGGTTGGAGGGCACCAGAAACTGGAAGGTGGTTGCGTCGTCGGAGGGGCGGAATGAAGATACGATGAGTCCCACCGGATTCACCGGATTTCCCCATCCGTCGTTATTCAGCGTATCGAGCTGCCGTTCTGTTTTCCGTTGAAATTTATAGGGGCCATTACCTTCTTTGCGCTGCTGCTCCCTGAAAGTCTCTATCACCCGGTTCATGGCTTTGGTCCAGTCGGCATCGAACACCGAAGTGTCGCCGGTAGTTTTCCAGTAGTTGTAAGCCAGTCTTACAGGATAGGCAAGCGAGTCGATCTCCCACTTACGTTCGTGTAACATTGGCTTCATCTCAGTACGGTCGGTCATCCACTCGTTGTCGGGCTTTGGTTCGCGGTTAAAAGCATTGGCATAGGGATCGATCAGGATGCATTTTGTCTGTCTGTTGATCACGCCGGCTATCATCTGTTTGAGCTGGTTGTCCTTCCTTGTCAGCGGCAGGTAGGGCCACACCTGTGCCGATGAGTCACGCAGCCACATGGCATCAATGTCGCCGGTGATCACAAAAGTATCAGGCCTGCCGTTTTGTATGCTGAAGCTTACCGTGGTATCGAGTGTGTTGGGGAAACAGTTTTCGAACATCCATGCCAGCTTGGGATCTTTTATTTTGGCCTTCACCCTGTTAATGGTTTGTTCTACCGCAGTCGACCTGAAATGACGGTCGCCCGTGGCAGGTCTTTTGGAAACATAACGGTTATTCCGCGCATTGCCCGTCATCGATGAGGTAACCCGGGAAGGGTTCAGGGCCAACGCGGTGAATCCTAACGCCGATGTCCTGATAAAATTTCTACGTGTGGTCATAATTTATATATTTTCAAAAAAGGTGTAAGTTGTCTGCACAGGGATCTATTGATCAGCCTGCTGTGAAGCGAAATCAATAGGCAGCTTCTTGCGGAAGGCATCCTTGAAGCACATCAGCGTTTCGGTTCTCGAAAGTCCGAGAGGTTGCAGCTGTGAGTGAATGATCCGCAGCAGGTCCTTGTTATTTTTCGCATATACCTTAATCAGCAGGTCATATTGTCCGGTGGTATAATAACATTCCACCACTTCAGGAATTTTTTCCAATTCTTTTACCACATAATCGAACGTGGAGGGAGAGGTGAGGAAGATACCCACAAAGGCACAGGTTTCGTAACCTATTTTTTCGGAGTCCACCACAAACTCAGAACCCTTTACTACGCCGAGGTTGGTCATTTTCTGTACCCGCTGGTGGATAGCAGCTCCCGAGACGTCACAGGCGCGTGCCACCTCCAGGAAGGGAATACGTGCGTTTTCCACGATCATCCTGAGGATTTTCTCATCTAACTCATCTAATTCATGCTGGGCCATAGATTAACTTTTAATTTATTACTTATTTGGGATAATTTCAACTGATAAATGATCGTTTTGTGCAAAAATAGAACAAAAGATCGTTTTAACTACACAGAATGGAATGATTGCCTTCTATTTTAACGAATTTAAAGTAAGCCATGCAGCCATCGCAACAGATGTTTTCAAGGCCTGTTCATCGATCAGGAAGGTAGCAGAATGGAGCGGCCCCATTCTCCCTTTTTCTCCGGCTACTCCAAAACGGTAGTAACAACACGGATAACGTTGTGAGAAGAAACCGAAATCATCGGCCGTCATCCGTTTCGGAAATTCAGATACTTTTGTTTCACCCAGAAATTCTGCTGTCATCATCCTTATACGTGCAGTAATCTGCTCATTGCTGAGGACGGAAGGATATCCCGGCGGCAGGTTCACTTCGCAACTACAGCCATATGCTGCAGCGGTGGCGGCAGCAACCTGGGGGATCAGTTGCAGCATCCTGTGGCGGTCCTCCTCCTGCATGCAGCGCAGGGAGCCTGCCAATATCACCTCTCCCGGTATCACATTTGTGGCACCATTGGCGATAAACTTCCCGAAGGAAAGTACCATCGGGTGAAAGGGGTCTATTCTCCGGCTGACCAGCTGCTGCATGGCTACGATAATCTGTGATGCAGCCAGCACCGTATCATTCAGTTCATGCGGCAGGGCTCCGTGCCCCCCCTGACCCTTTACTTTGATGTGTACCTCATCGGCCGAGGCCATGATGGTTCCTTCGTGAAAGGCGACCATGCCTGCCGGCAGGTCGGTGTAGGCATGCTGCTTCACAATGAAATCGGGATTGTGTTCGCTGAACAGTCCCTCTTGCAACATCAGGCAAGCTCCTCCGGGAGAGCGTTCTTCACCTGGCTGGAAGACAAAGAGGGCAATCCCTGCAAACCGGTTGCGCAGGGAAGACACCATTTTTACCGCCCCCATCAACGATGCGGCCTGGGCATCATGTCCGCAGGCATGCATTACGCCGTGATAAACCGACTTGTAAGGAACATCATTTTGTTCCTGCACGGGGAGTGCATCCATATCGGCTACGAAGGCCATACATTTGCCATCGCCCTCCATCTCCCCTTTTATCGTGGCAAGAATACCTTCCCCGCCAATTCCCTCTTTGAAGGAAATACCTTCCCTCCGGAGAAAGCCGGCAATGTAGGCAGCCGTTTCCTTCTCTCCATAGGAGAGTTCCGGATGTTGGTGCAGCCAACGGTAATGCTGCACCACTTCCGGAAATATATCTTCCGTTTTCTGTCTGATCAGTTCGTCCGGTACCATGATTCTCCGGAAAAATCAGTGTAACTTGTGAATCACCAGGCCCGAGCGTAGCTTTGGCTCAAACCAGGTAGTCTTGGGCGGCATGATGTTGCCGGTGTCGGCAATATCCATCAGCTGCTTCATCGACACGGGATAGAGAGCCAGGGCCACGGCCATCTCACCACTGTCGACCCGTTTTTTCAGTTCATCGAGTCCACGTATTCCCCCCACGAAGTCGATCCGCTTGTCGCTTCGCAGGTCCCTGATACCCAGTATTTCGTTTAGCACAAGGTTGGAGGTGATGGTCACGTCAAGCTGCCCGATGGGGTCGTTGTCGTCATAAGTGCCCGGTTTTGCTGTCACGCTGAAGGAACGTCCGTCGAGGTAAACCGAGAAGTTATGCAGGTTCTTTGGCCTCTGAATCTCCGTACCGGTGGGTTCCACGATGAAGTTCTTCTCCAGCTTTTGAATAAACCCGCCCGGCGTGAGTCCGTTGAGGTCCTTCACCACCCGGTTGTAGTCGATGATGGTGAGCTGGCTGTCGGGGAAGCAGACCGCCATAAAATAGTTGTATTCCTCCTCACCTGTATGGTTTGGATTATTTTCCGCCTTTTCGGCACCCACCAGGGCAGCTGCCGCCGAGCGGTGATGGCCGTCGGCGATATACATGGCCGGCATACCGGCAAATATCTCCGTAATATGCCGGATATCTTCCTCATTCCGGATCAGCCAGAAGTGGTGTCCTACGCCATCGACCGAGACGAAATCATATTCCGGCTGCTGTACCGTGATTTTGGTTACGATCACGTGAAGCGCCTCATTGTCGGGATAGGCAAAGAATACCGGTTCAATATTGGCGTCGTTCACACGCACATGCTTCATCCGGTCCTCCTCCTTGTCGCGGCGTGTAAGCTCATGTTTTTTGATTTTGCCGGTCATGTAATCCTCCACCGAGGCGCCCACCACGAGTCCGTACTGCGTCTTGCCGTTCATGGTCTGGGCATAGACGTAATACATCTCCTGCTCGTCCTGGAGCAACCATCCCTTCTCCTGGAACAGGTGGAAGTTTTCGGCCGCCTTCATATACACGTCCTCGTCGTGTTCATCCTTTCCCACCGGAAAATCGATCTCCGGCTTGATGATGCGATAGAGCGATTTCTCGTTGCCTTCGGCCTCGCTGCGGGCCTCTTCCGAATTAAGCACATCGTAGGGACGCGACGCTACCTCTCTTACCAGTGCTTTTGGGGGGCGGACACCCCTGAAAGGTTTTACCTTCATACAAATATTATATTTATCGTGAATTTATTTAACCGTGTATTTCACGCAAATGTAGCCATTTTATCCGGAAAACAGGGAGCTTCAAAGATAGATTTAATAAAAAACAGTTACATTTGTTCCTGTAAACAAAGACCGCAAAAAATGACCTTATGATACAGATTCAGGAGAAGATAATTATCGAAGCCGCAGAAAAGGGGATGGACGAATTTCTGAAGGTATTTACCGATGCCTATCTGGAGACCCTGGGCGGGGACATCACGGCAGAAAATATGGACAAGCTCAACGGCTATCAGCATACGTTGCTGGCGTATCGTTTTTTCTCTGATGAAGTGAACGAAGGAGGCTTTGTGCAGCTGATCCAGAATGGTTACGGGGGTTATATCTTCGATAACCCCACCGCCAAGGCTCTGAAGATGATGGGAGCCAAAGGCGTTTCAAAGATACTCTACAAGGCAAAGGAAATTTTTGATGCACATCGTGCGGAGCTGGAGCGGGAAACTACCGACGAGGAATTCACCGCCATGTACGTCGATTTCGAGCAGTTCGACGAGCTGGAAGAGAAGTTTTTCTATATTGAAGAGGAGGAAACCGCCCTCATTGCCCAGTATGTGGATGAGAACCTGGAGGATTTCGCCAAGATTGTGCAATAGATTACGAGGACATATCCATACTTTCCGCGACATTCAGATATAAAACCGGATCCATACTAAACATTCCCGCTTTTTCTCAGTCAAAAGGACAGGTAAAAAGCCAAATGAACCATTTAAAACCGAATGAAATGAAAAGAATTACCAAAAAATTAGCCATCGTCCTCACAACATTCATCCTGGCGCTCGGTTTCACCGGTTGTGGAACATCATACTACGGTGCGGGCGGAAATGATTATTACGACAATTATTACGATTATAATCCGGCGTGGGCTCCTGATTATTACGCAGGAACACGTTACTACTATTTTCCCGACATTGAGACGTACTACGATCTGGCCACGCGTAATTTCGTTTATCTCTACAACGGGCGTTGGCTTTTCGCACAAACGCTACCTTCCCTCTACTCCACCTTCAACCTGCGGAATGCATTTGTGGTCATCGTCGACCGCAACATGTACAATCCGTGGATGCATCATCAATATTATAATTCACATTACCCGCGCTATTATTATATTGACTACTACGACTACAGTAATATCCCGTATGTAAGGGCCTACAACGAAAACGGGCGACGGGCCGTCTACTGGAAGGAAAACGAGCGGAACCGCGCCCGCGAATGGGGAGACAGAAGCATCCGCGAAGGACGTAACTTCAGATACTCTACCGACGACCGGCGCGTACAGCAGGAGGTCACCCGCCGTGTATCGCAACGTGTGACCCCGTCGCCGGAAGATGTAAGACGTCTCGGGAATGCCGACGAGGGACGAATCACCAGCCGTGATGCCACTCCGGCAATCAACCGGACAACCACCGGCAGGACGACCACGAACCGGACAGCTAACAGCCGCGCAAATACGACACAAACGCCTGCACGGCAGACAGCACCCGCAACGCAGCGCACAAGCACCAGCCGTTCAGAGGAGACCAACTACTATGGTGGTTCCATCGGCCAACCCGTACGGGTAGAACGGCAGATGCGCGAAAGCTCCGGGGAGGGGAGGACGACCGAAACCCGTAGCAGCACGCCCAACACCCGCAGTTCCGGGAGTGAAACAACGACCCGCAGTACCAGTAGCGGACGCAGATAAACAAAGATGATATGAGTATCATTACCATTTCCATCTTTGTACTGTTGAGTATCATACTGATCATCATACTCACATCTGTAACCAGGCTCAATGCATTTGCCTCCCTGTTTCTCGTCGCTTTATTATTGGCTTTGGCTGTTCTTCCCGGTAAAGGAGTGGTTGAAATCCTGAAACAGGGCTTTGGCAGTACAATGGCATCCATCGGGTTTCTTATTATTTTCGGAGCCGTTATTGCCGTCATACTCGAAAAGACGGGTGGCACAGTCGCCATTGCAAATTATATCCTTTCCCGCACAGGCCACCGTAAAGCCGCTTCGGCCATGGGAATTACAGGTTTTATTGTGGGGTTGCCCATATTTTGTGATTCCGGTTATATCATACTGAGCGGACTGGCAAAGTCGTTCAGTTCCAAAGCCCGAATTACGCTGCCCTTTATTGCCTTTGTGCTGGCCACTTCACTCTATTCAGTTCATTGTCTCATCCCCACCCATCCCGGGGCGTTAGCTGCAGCAGGTATTTTACATGCCAATATCGGACTGTTGATATTGCTGGGGGCAGTTCTTGCCGTTCCACCCGCACTGTCCGCTTTCTTTTGGATTCGGTGGCAAACAAGAAAAGCATCTTATGATGGAACGGTCCGCCTGGAAACAGCACTTCCCGGAATAGAACATTCTGGAACAGCATTTTCCCGGGCAGGATTTCCCGAAACAGAAACCCGGGCCGAAAATCAATTGCCCCCGGTCCGTCTTTCGTTACTACCTATCGCCGTCCCTCTTTTTCTTATAGCGGTGGGTTCTTTGCTCACGGTACTCAATGTGTCCGATATTCACTTCTTGTCCAGATCGTTGTTATTTCTCGGGCAACCCATCATTGCCCTGCTGATCGGCGTATTCCTATCGTTGTTTTTATTGAAAGACAAGTCGATAAAAGAGATTAATGGCGTGCTTGAGTCGGCAATTGAGAAAGCGGGCCCAATCCTCATTGTCACGGGAGCCGGTGGTATGTTCGGTCTGGTAATCAAGGAAACGGGCGTAGGAGCCTTCGCCGGTGATTTCTTTCTGCAAACGGGATTGGGGCTTGCCATACCCTTTCTTATCGCCTTCATCCTGAAGACAGCGCAGGGTTCCTCCACGGTGGCCATCATCACGGCCGCCTCACTGATAATGCCCATGCTGTCCGCATTGGGACTGGACTCCGAAAACGGGAAAATACTTACCATGCTCGCGATGGGTGCAGGCTCGATGATGATCTCGCACGCCAACGACTCCTACTTCTGGGTCATCTCCCGTTTCTCCGGTATCGATTCCAATACCACGCTGAAGGTCTATTCATCAGCCACCATCGTGATGGGCCTGGTCACTTTCTGCTGTGTCTGGCTACTATCCCTTTTTCTATTATAATGTAACCTGCCATGAGAAAAATCGCAGAACAGATATTTCTTGCTGGCGTGGAACACGTTCTCCCCGACAGGCTGATAGCGCAACAGGTCAACCGGGAGGGCAGCCTGCTGCATATAGCAGGCCGCACCTACCCACTTTCCCCGGACGGACGGGTATATGTGCTGGCGGCGGGCAAGGCGGCGGCCCTGATGGCGAAGGAGACGGAGAATATCATGGGGGACCTCATCACCGATGGGCTTGTGGTAACCAAGTATGGACATGGGAGCATGCTGAGCCGTCTCACCCTTACCGAGGCGGGGCATCCGTTACCCGATGCTGCCGGGGTGGAAGCCACACGGCGGATGCTTGCGCTGGCCCGCCGGGCGGAGAAAGATGATCTGGTGATTTGCCTGATCTCCGGTGGTGCCTCGGCACTGATGGCCGATGTCCCTGAAGGAGCCACCCTCGACGATCTGACACAGGCCAGTGACCTGCTGGTACGTTGCGGCGCCGACATCTCCGAGATCAATACCGTCCGCAAGCATCTCTCCGGGGTGAAGGGGGGACAGCTGGCCAAGGTAGCTACTCCCGCCACGGTGATCACGCTGATTCTTTCCGATGTGATTGGCGACCCTTTGGATGTCATCGCCTCCGGTCCCACAGCTCCCGACAGCAGCACCTTCGCCGATGCACTGACCGTAATAGGGAAATATGCGCTCGGGGATCGTTTTCCAGCAATGCTACTGGATCATCTGCGCCGGGGGGCGGCAGCTCTTCTTCCGGAGACACCGAAACCGGGAGATCCTGTCTTCAGTCACGTCTACAACCATATTGTCGGAAGCAACCGGCTGGCGCTCGAGGCAGCGGCCCGCAGGGCCGGGGAGCTCGGTTTTGAAGCACACATCATCACCGATGCACTGCAGGGGGATTACAGCGTTGTGACAGATTTTATTCTCCACACCATTGAAGAGGCTCCGTATCAAAATCTCGCTAAACCGCTCTGCCTCCTTTTTGGCGGGGAGCCCACATTGCAGGTGAGCGGCACAGGGCTGGGCGGACGCAACCAACACCTGGCACTCCGGTTGGCTACGCATATAGATTCCGCCAGGGAGATCACCATCCTCTGTGCCGGTACAGACGGCACCGATGGTCCCACCGATGCGGCAGGCGCAGTGGTGGACAGTCGCACCCTCCCAGATGCACGGAAGAAACAGGTCGATGCTTTCGACCACCTCTCCCGGTTCGACTCCTACCACTTTTTCCAACAGGCCGGAGGGCATATCATCACCGGCAATACCCGTACCAATGTGATGGATATGGTGGTGGTGCTGCTACCGGTCCCGGGTCCGTAGTCTCTGTTTTTTTGACAAGAATAAGCTCAACCAATATTTCAGTCCAATCTCCAATCAGGTAGTTTTACTGACCGCACCGGTCAGCTACCCCGATTAAATACCGTTACAATATCACGAAGCACCGAGGAGGCCATGCGTTTGTATAATTGCTAATATTGCTTGATTACTCGGGAGGATAATCACGTAAGGTTGTAATTATAGCAGTATGGTGCGATTGGAAGGATCTGATTCTCGAAATCGATTGACTCAAGTGCAATCATTTCAATTCCAGTATGGTGCGATTGGAAGCATGCGAAATTTCATCAATTCGGAAAGCACCGACAAGCTGTTGTTTAAAATGGCGATAAACACACCGTGCATGAGGTGATACTGGAAAACGTGAAAATCAACGGAAAACCGGTTACCTCCAATGATAACCGGATTGAGAATCTAAACGCACGCCTGATCATCCGTTCCGGTAGTTTCTAGTCCAATCACAAGTCCCGACACGCTTTGCATTTTGATTACTGAGTGGATGCGCACTTGAGCATCGCTCTCTCGATGGTCAGATAGACGGGATCGTTACGATGCTTTTCGATATCGTAATCAGGAAATACGGCGAGTTATTTTATAATAAAGTACGATAAATTTCACGGAATATTAAAACAAATAATGATCCAAATGCATTACGGGTTCCAATTATTATTGTTGGCTATGATTTTTTGAAGAGGTAGATACAGACTTTGCATTGCATGAGAAATGCATGATTATTGAAAAGTTGTAAATAAAAAGAAAAATTTAAACTAAATTTGCATCGGTCACATCTTTGGTTATTTCACATTGTAGATTCAATCACAAATAGTACACTATAATCAAGGGCTGTGGAAATCCTGAATTTACTCTTTTTGTATGGATAAATTATGGAAAAGCACGGAATAAATCCTGAATTAATCAATGAAAAATAAATATGTTATTAGTTTTATTCAATAAAAAATGAATGTGAAAAAGTACTTTTTTTTATCGTTAGTGATGGCAACAGCGATTACCTTTGTTTCGTGCAATCAATCGCAAAAAAAGAATGAGGCAAGCGAAAAACCGATTCGTGAAGTGTGGACCGATGAACAGGCAAACACATGGTATAACGGTGTAGACTGGCTGAGAGGAAGCGATTTCATTCCGAGTACAGCCATTAATCAACTTGAAATGTGGCAAGCCGAAACCTTTGATCCCGAAACCATTGATCGTGAATTGGGCTATGCTCAAAGCATCGGATTTAATTCCATGCGTGTTTATTTGCACCATCTGGCCTGGCAAATCGACACCACTGGCTTTAAAAACAGGATGAATCAATACCTGGACATTGCAGATAAACACGGTATTTCAACGCTTTTTGTACTCTTCGACGATTGCTGGAACCCTACTTACCAGGCGGGCAAACAGCCGGAACCGAAACCGGGCATCCACAACTCGGGATGGGTGCAAGATCCGGGAGATTCAATCCATATCAATCCGGGCATGGTCGGTTCGTTGGAAAAATACGTAAAAGACATTCTCTCTTCATTTGGTAACGACAAACGAATCGTTTTGTGGGATTTGTATAACGAACCTGGAAATTCGGATCACGGAAACAAAAGTATGCCTTTGCTCGAAAAAGTTTTCAAATGGGGACGGGAGATTAATCCTTCACAACCGCTATCGGCTGGTGTGTGGAAATGGGATCTGAAAGAATTGACTGATTATCAGATTAAAAACTCGGATGTGATTACATATCATAATTATGGCGATTCCATTAATCACAAATGGTATATCGATACATTAAGATCATTGTCTTCCAAACCGCTAATATGTACCGAATATATGGCACGCACGCGCAAGAGTTTGTTTAAAGATATTTTACCGATATTGAAAAGAGAACAGATTGGAGCTTATAACTGGGGACTGGTTTCAGGAAAAACAAACACTATTTACGCGTGGGACACCCCTATGCCGGACGGAGCCCAACCAAAACTTTGGTTTCATGACATTTTTCATCAGGACGGAGCACCTTATAAACAGGACGAAGTGGATCTGATAAAAAGTCTTACAGGTGTTAACTAGGTTAAATTACGAAAAGTTCCCAATCATCAAGGTCTATGGAAATCCTGAATTATTTTATTTTTATTACCCTCGTTCTGCCACTTACGGCTTGCGACAAAGGAATAAATAAAAACGAGGATGAAGCGATTGACAAGAAGGAAATAACTATCCCCACTCCTTTAATTGATTTTGACGGTGCAACCTATCGTGGCATTCAGGGTGGATTGTACCCAAATGAATCAAACCAAAGGCCGTACGCTCATAATAATGCCGGCATTGAAATTTCAAAATCAATTCGCCCGTTAAATGAATCAGGTATCGAAGACCCAGCCAATGGTAAAATAGTATGGATGTCCGTCGGCATGTCGAACACCACCCAGGAGACATCAGTTTTTATTGACCAGATGAAAACTTTCACTGACAAACATCCGAAACTGGTTTTGATAGACGGCGCCCAAGGGGGTCAGGATATTAATAAAATAAACAACCCGGAAGCACCCTATTGGGACGCTGTAAATACTCGTTTGGCCAATAGCGGTCTGATTCCCTCACAGGTTCAGATAATCTGGTTTAAGGAAGCAGAAGCCGGACCTTCGGACACCTCTTTCGTCACTTATCCCAACGCATTGAAAATGAAGTATAGATCGGTCATGAAGATGTTGCAATCTAAATTTACAAATCTAAAAATAGTCTATTTAAGCAACAGGATTTATGCCGGTTACGCCACAACAAAATTAAATCCCGAACCTTTTGCGTGGTATACGGGATGGGCAATAAAAAAATTAATCGAAGAGCAGATCAACGGGGACAACGAATTAAGTTTCGCAGGTGCAAATCCTAATGCAGCCTGGCTTTCTTGGGGACCATATCTTTGGGCCGATGGTACTGCTCCGAGAAGCGACGGTCTTTATTGGGTACGGGATGATTTCCAAGCAGACGGTACACACCCAAGCATGTCCGGCAGAAAAAAGGTTGCTGATCTTTTGATAAATTTTTTCTCGACGGATGAGACCGCAAAATACTGGTTCCTGGCACCACAATAAACTATCGAAAGGATATATCTGTGAGAATAGATTTTATTACATTAACAATCATGGAAAATAGTTTTGAGATCAGTATTAATTAAGAAAAAACACGGTTTGATGAGTTTTTATCATTGGAAGGCAATAACAGTATCATCTTCTCGGCGCCTTTTGTGAAATACACAGTTAACAATAACAAACTGTTGAGATATGCATCTCGCAGGGGAAGAAAAGAAGAAATTGAGCAACTGATAAATCAAATTAAGATCGATTAAATATGAACTTCACCCCAGGGCAACGCATTACCAATCGAAATGAGGATTTCATTGTCACCGATGTGGAAGAAAACAACGGTAAATGGATTCTTTCTGTAGAAGGTATTTCTGAATTGGTAAAGGCAAAACACTTTATTTTCGATACCAGCATCGACCATACTATTCGTGTGATCGATCCGACAGAGACCCGGCTGATTGCAGATTACGATCAAGGATACCGCAAGACCAAACTATTTATTGAAAATCATATTCGCAATTCCACCGTTTACAGCAATCGTATAACTGTGGCCCACAAAGCTGCTTTCAACATGGCTGATTACCAGTTGGAGCCCACATTAAAAGCGTTTCAACTTCCCCGGCCCCGACTGTTGATTGCCGATGGTGTGGGACTCGGCAAAACGGTTGAGGTGGGTATCTTCCTTGCTGAAATGATCAAACGGGGCAAAGGCAAGCGAATATTGGTCCTGGCATTGAAGTCCATCCTCTCCCAGTTCCAACAGGAGATATGGAATCGATTTGCCATTCCACTGGTGCGCCTGGATTCGGACGGGATTTCCAGAATCAAATCTGAACTCCCGATCAACAAGAATCCCTTCGACTATTACGATAAGACCATCGTATCCATAGACACCTTGAAAAACAATGCCAAGTTTCAACACTATATCGAAAAAACACGCTGGGACATTGTGGTTATCGATGAATGCCATACTGTTGCAAACAGCTCTTCGCAGCGGGGAGGGCTAGCACAATTGCTCAGTACCAAGTGCGAGTCGCTGATTCTCACCTCAGCCACTCCTCACAACGGAAAACCGGAAAACTTTGCCAACCTCATCAACATGATTGAGCCGCTGGCCATCAAAGAGGAGTACAATTATTCACGAGAAGATATCAAGGATTACTATGTACGTCGGTTTAAAAATGATATTGACGATGATGCCGTACGATCCAATTTTCAGGATCGTGAGGTCGTATCCATCCATGCCCAGCTCAGCGACGCAGAGAATGAGTTTCTACAGATCCAGCAAAATATAAAGTTTGCAGCCCTGCAGAACCTTATGCCGGACGATATTTCCACTGATTTGTTCGGAAAGCAAACCAGCAACAAACAGAAAAAAGATTTGCTTTTTGCCATTGGTCTGTTCAAGTCCTACATGTCATCTCCCGAGGCAGCATTAAAGTCCATTGAAAACAGGATCAGTAAACTGGATGCACTCACAGAACAGGAAGATATTGTGGAGCAGAACCGTGATGTTCTGTACAATTTGAAGGCGAAACTGGAAGCAATCATCCATCATAAACAGGATGCCAAATACCTGGCATTTAGAAAGAAGTTAATCGACCTTGGCTGGTATGGAAGAAAGAGAGATTTCAGAATCGTTGTTTTTGCTGAGCGGATAGAGACGCTCAAAGCGTTAAAAACGAAACTGCAACGTGACTTTGACTTGGATGACAGCATAATCGCCGATTTTCACGGCTCACTCACCGATATGGAGCAACAGCGCATCATCGATGATTTTGGAAAAGAGGACTCTGACTATCGCATACTGCTTACTTCGGATGCCGGTTCGCAAGGAGTAAACTTGCACTACTACTGCAACCATATGTTTAACTACGACATTCCCTGGTCGCTGATCACGCTGGAACAGCGAAATGGAAGGATCGACCGGTATGGACAAACCAAAACACCCTTCATACATTACATGGTAGCCACTTCCGATTTGGATGGTTTGAAAGATGACCTGCATATTGTCAATAAACTCAAAGAAAAGGAGGAAGCTGTTTATCAATCCCTGGGCGATGCCGCATCGGTCTATAAACTCTATGAGGCATCTGCCGAAGAGGAACTGGTGACCACTGCCATTGCAACAGGGAATAGGGATATGCTGGATGGAGCAGCCACCAGTGAAGAGTCGGACGACTGGTTTGATGCCCTGTTTGACGAGTCCACCCCCAGATTAGCGATCGAGGATCCCATCGTGGAAGAGGTCTCACTCTTTGAGAACGATAAAAGCTATTATACCGCCCTACTGGAGCAACTGAAAAGTGAAAATAGCCTTAAAACCGATGATGCCTGTTTTGAGGGTGATCTTCTTGAGGTGAAGAACACTCCTGAGCTTGATCGGATACTTTACGATTTACCCAAAGAAGCAAAACCTGGAGGGATTGGTGATGTATATCAACTCTCACTCAACAGGGAGGATGTGCAAAAAGCGATTAGCGATGCGCGCAAGCGAAAAGGAGAGTGGGCCAGATTTCAGATGCTCTATGAGCTTCACCCGGTAGTACGTTATCTGATGACGCAGTTGGAAGCTTCAGTCGATAAAGATGTGGCACTTGTTTCCAAAATTAATCGCCTGCCCAAGGATATGGCTTACTATCTGATTCAGGGTTTGGTAGCCAATAATCTGGGACAATCCATTCTCTCCGACCTTTTTGTGGTACCCATGCACAGGAGTGGCGGGTTGGCGGACAGGCCGATGAAGTTCGCCGATTTCCTGAAAGAGCATCAGATAAACAAAGAACTTTACACGGTGGAGATAACCGATGAAGAGATCAAACAACTGGAGTTCTTGCTGCCGGATGCAATCAAGTTTGCTCATCAACTTCATATGGATCAGCAACAGCAAAAGCTTCAATTGGAAATGGAGAAAGAGATGGCAGTTTACGAAGAAAAGATGAGGAACTGGAAAAGGAGCAAAGAGCACCAGATGGAGATTGAGTTTGGTGACAAGCCTGAATATGGATTTGTGAAAAGACGCAGGAGAGATAAGGAGATCGAGATTGAGACCATACTCAACAAATCGAGCCAATATTTCAAAGATTTGACAAGTTTAAACAGCGTTCCCTATTTAAAAGTATTGGCGGTATTTTATAATTAGCAGGTTATCGCGAAAAATAAATTCCATATTTACCCACGAGATTGCCCATATTTACCCACAAATTGATATATTTGCAGTAAAATAGACATGATTAAACGATTTATATATACGCAGATATCAAAAGCACAGCAAGACACGCCAGTGGTAATGATAACAGGTGCAAGACAGACTGGAAAATCCACTTTTTGTCAACAGTTATTGAAAGATGGGATTTTTTCAGGTAATTATGTCACCTTCGATGATCCGTCGGTATTAGCTGCTGCTCAATCAGATCCAATGGGTTTCTTGTTGGATATTGGCGAGAATGTAATTATTGATGAAGTGCAACGCGCACCTGAGATATTTTTAAGTCTCAAGAAACTGATTGATGACAATCGCAATCGTAGAATCATCCTCACAGGATCTGCCAATGTAATGCTACAACCCAAGGTAGCCGATTCATTGGCCGGAAGAATCGAAACACACCACCTTTGGCCATTTTCGGTTGATGAAATAAATGGAAGAAAAAGTGTATTTCTGGATAACTTAATCAACGATGAAAATAACTTTGAATCTATTCCTACCCGTTGGGAGGAGATCATTGAACTGATAAGACGGGGAGGATATCCCGAAGTCGTAAACCGTGTCTCGGAAAGCCGAAGAGCAAAATGGTTGCAGGCCTATTTGGAATCTATCCTGCAAAAAGATATCCGAGACCTGGCCAATATTGATGGTCTCATATACATGCCAAAAATCTTAAACCTGCTGAGTGTGAGGGTAGGAAGCACGATCAATATGTCTGATATTGCCCGGTTGACAGGAATAAAAAACAGTTCTTTTCAACGCTATATGGCATTGTTGGAACAAGTTTTTATGATTGTAAAAATCCCTGCATGGACTCCTAATGCCGAAGGGCAATTTGTGAAATCGCCAAAAATATTTTTAAACGATACCGGACTGTTGTGTCAATTGGAGAATAGTGGTGACGACCTGTTGCAAGACCGAACACAGGCAGGACATTTTGTAGAAAATTTTGTAGCCATGGAGATACTGAAACAGATCAGTTGGTTCAATGACCCGTTAAAATTAATGCATTTTAGCATGCACAAAGGTGCAGAGGTGGACTTGGTGATCGAAGATCAAAAAAAGATGATCTATGGAATCGAAATAAAATCAAAAACCTCCTTGAAACCAGATGACTTTAAAGGATTGAAGAAGTTAGCCCAATTGGCAGGCCATAAATTTAAAAAAGGGATTTTGCTGTATACGGGAGAGCATGTGTTAGGCGGATTCGGAGGTAAAAATTTACAAGCAGTACCAATAAATAATGTTTGGGGTAAATAATATGATTCATTTCATTCAAAATATCGGTGAATACTTTGCCAGCAACTACTTCGATGAAGATTTCTCCAAAAAGGTGATTGAGAAATCGGGTTACAGCAGCGAGGCTATCAGGGAGTTTAACCAGCAGGTCAACCGGTTGAAGCCAGACTATTTCAAGCTCAAACAAACTTTTGTCGAAAACCACCTGCGCACGAAAGACAAGATCAATCTGTCGCATCGCTTTCATACAAGGGTGCTCAATGTGTTGGGTTATGATGCCGAACAGACGAATTATGATGATCTGTTTCCACTAAGCGAAAAAGCAGTTTTGCCGGTACGTCATATCCTCTATCGCGGTGAACAGCCCCACCTGATGGTGATGGAGATGCATGCCATGATCAAAACCAAAGATGAAGAGGAGCCCGACGGGCTGTTCGACCAGAGCTACAACGTGACAGAAAATGGTGAAGATCTGAAAAGCACAACGCAAAAGTATCACCGATCGCAATGGGCGGATATTTTCACCGTACCCGAGGGAATCAGTATTTCCCCCATGGTGATTAACAAAGCGGTGAGCGAGTTATTTCTGTTGCCCACCTATCAACGCCCAAGATATATCCTGCTCTGTGCCGGCAATGTCTATTTTTTACTCGAGGCAGAGAAGTGGTTTCGCGGCTCATACCTGCAATTCGACCTGGAGATACTGTTTGACGATGCCTCGATCGACAAGAATTACTTCGCCCTTTTCTATCTTTTACTGGGGAAAGAACAGCTGGCTCCTACTGCCGAGATGGTGTTGATGGAACAGCTCGACGAAGACGCCCACAAGGTAGCCTACGAGGTGACCAAAGATTTGAAAGAGGGAGTGATTCATGCCGTGGAGCAACTGGCAAACGAGGCTGTTCATTACCTTACCCGGGAGGAGGACTTCACTTACGACACGATCAATGCCACATGGTTAAAGGACGACTGTCTGATGATGGTCTATCGCCTTTTGTTCCTGTTTTATGCCGAGTCGAGAGATGAGCTGGATATCCTGCCTACGGACGATGAAATTTATCAGAAAGGATATTCATTGGAGATGCTTCGCGATCTGGAGCAGGTGCCATTGCGAAACGAATTGAGCTTGAATGGCTTTTTCTTTCACGAATCGTTAACCCGGCTATTCAGTTTACTCCACAAAGGATATCGTGAAAACAACGGCACATCCAAAAGCTTCAGAATACGTCATTTGGATTCCCCACTTTTCGATCCTGACAACATGCACTACCTGAGCAAGGTACAGATACGAAACCGTGTATGGCAGGACGTAATTTGTGAACTCTCACTTTCCAAGAAGCAGAACGGAAAAAACCGCGGGAGGATCTCTTATGCCAACCTTGGCATCAACCAGTTGGGTTCGGTCTACGAGAGCTTACTCGCTTTCCGTGGTTTCCTCGCCGATACCGATTATATTGAAGTGCACCGCCAAAGAAAGGAGAACGAGAGTTCGGAAAAGGTAGTCAATGACGATGGTTCCTATTTGGTACCGCGCCATCGATTGGATGACTTCCACCAAAAGGAGGTTTTCCACTACGAGATGGCGGAGGGTAGTGAGGTATTGAAGGTGATCCCCAGGGGTACCTTTATCTATCGCCTGAGTGGCCGCGACCGGCAAAAGTCAGCTTCCTATTATACCCCTGAGGTGCTAACCCAAACCACCGTGAAATATGCGCTCAAACCCATACTGGAGCGGCTCGACAAAGGTGAAATTGCCGCCTTGGATCTGTTAAACCTGAAAATCCTGGAACCTGCCATGGGCGCTGCCGCTTTCCATAACGAAGCCATCAACCAGATCGCTGAAACATACCTCACCTACCGGCAACAGGAGCTCAGGCAGCATGTGGATCCGAACAAGTACCGCGAAGAATTGCAAAAGATAAAAACGCATATCGCTCTTAATAATGTCTATGGTGTGGACATCAACCCCACGGCCGTGGAACTGGGTAAGCTCTCGCTCTGGCTCAACGTGATTCACAAGGATATGCAGACCCCCTTCTTTGGTTATCGCCTGGGTGTGGGGAATGCGGTGATTGGTAGCTGGTTGAAAGTATACAAGCAGAAGGAGTTTTCGTTCGAACCGGTTGGTAATCGCAATTACATCAAAAAAGAATGGTGGGAAAAAGCTCCAAAACACCTGCAATTCGGCAAAAAGGGAATCTTGCGTGCAGAGAATGAGATCTATCACTTCCTGTTGCCGGACAAGGGGATGGGCTCATCGGGCAATATCCGGTTGCTGAAAGAAACCTATCCTGCCGAGGCAAGAAGGATGAGCGAATGGCGTAAGGAGTTTATAAAACCCCTGCGGAGCGATGAATACGCTTTGTTGCAAAAGATATCGAAAGCGATCGATGCCCTCTTGCTCGAACATTATGAGATGCAGAAAAATATCTCACTGATCACGGAGGCCAACTACGATTTCTTCGGCAACACCGACAGGCAGAAAGAATTGGATTTCGAGGGATACAGTTACGCGCAAAAACAAGCGTTTGCCGACAGCCGGTTGAAGCCCAATGCCCCCTATTATAAGCTGAAACAGATCATGGACTATTGGTGTGCGCTCTGGTTCTGGGATGTGCGCGATGCTGCCGAGCTACCCACCCGTCAGGAGTGGTATTCCGATCTGGTGCAGATACTGAATATCGACCTGGAGCAAGCCACAACGCTTGTTGCAGAAGATGATGACGCGGTACGTGATTATCGAAAAGTAAGAAACCAGATTGAGAAGCAGCTCACCGAGGCATTGAGAAAATCAGCTGCTTCACTCTTTGAGAACGAACGGGCAATTTTGGTGCGGCGGTACAGCGAACAATACCGTTTCTTCCACTACGAACTGGAATTTATCGAGGTATTCAGGGAGAAGAACGGTTTTGACCTGGCGGTGGGAAATCCACCCTGGATAAAAGTTGCCTTTGAAGAGAAAGGGTTGATTTCCGAATTGTTCCCGGAAGTGGAAATTCGCAAAACTACCGCTCCGCTGGTAAGGAAAATGCAAGCCGATTATTTGGACGATGAATCGAGAAGAGAAAACTACTACGATGAGAATATCGAGAGCGACGTGTCTGCGATCTTTATGAATGCAGTGCAAAATTACCCGTTGTTGAAGGGACAGCAGACCAATCTTTATAAGTGTATATTGGAAAATGGGATGCATTGGATTAATCCACAAGCATTTCTGGGATTGATACATCCCGAAGGAATTTATGATGACCCCAATGGTTATCCAATGCGAGAGGAGATTTATCAACGATTGAAATACCATTTTCAGTTTCAAAATGCATTTAACCTTTTTGCAGAGGTAGCTCATCGTGAAAAATATGGCATTCATATCTATTCAGGGACAAAAGATAGCATATTCTTTTATTCTATCAACAATTTATTTCACCCTTCTACCATTGATGGTTGTTTTATCAAACAGCTTACTGTTGAATCTGTTGAAGGATTAAAAACTAAAAATGAGCAGACAGGAAAGTTTGAATGGAATATCAAGCCGCACCCTTCGAGGGTGGTTCGGATAGATGAAGAGACGTTGAAAATATTTGCCCGGACCTTTGAAAACAGTGACAACTGGGAGGGTGCCAAGTTGGTATCCATCCATGCCAGAGAGATGATCGATGTGATCCAAAAGATAGGCAAATTTCCAAATACGGTGGAGCATACAGAAAATATTATCTCTGAATGTTGGCACGAAACAAATGATGTGAATGCAGGCAATATCAAAAGAGAAACCAGGTATCCTGACATTGACCTGTTTGAGATGATTTATTCAGGGCCTCATCTTTTTGTGGGTAACCCGATGTACAAAACACCCGAAGCAATATGCGTTGAAAAAGCGGATTATGATATCGTTGACTTCTCAAAGATCGATGAGAACTACCTGCCGCGTACCAATTATATTCCACTCAATGTAACGGCCGGATATGCTTCTACCATCAAGGGATTTCAACAAGCCGATGGCAGTGATGATAATTGGTTGGAGTATTATAAAGTGGCATTTCGGAAAATGTTGAGTCAGGCTGGGGAACGAACGTTGTCGGGAGCAATAATTCCGCCGAAAACTGCGCATGTTAACGGGTTGATTAGCATAGCCTTTAAAGACAACATGGAATTGGTTGAATTTGCTGGCTTGACGGCTTCTTTGACTTTTGACTTTTATATTAAAACGCTAGGGACATCAAATTTAACGGACAGCAGAATGAGCGGTTTACCCTTAGGCATCTCCAATCTGTATAAGCCTGCACTTTTTGTCCGTACTTTGCTTCTAAACTGCCTCAACAAATACTATGCCCCGCTGTGGGAGGAGAGCTGGCAGGATGCATTTGCCGAACAACAGTGGTCGCTGGAAGATGAAAGGCTGAAGCCTTTCTCAAGCCTTACCAAAGAGTGGTCATGGCAAACTCCGTTGCGCAACTACTATGAGCGGCGCATGGCGTTGGTGGAGATCGATGTGATTACTGCCATGGCATTGGGGCTTACCCTGGAAGAGCTGATACTGATGTACAACATACAGTTTCCCGTATTGCAACAGAATGAGGATGACACCTGGTATGATACCCAAGGGAATATCGTTTTCACCTGCAGCAAAGGGTTGGTGGGTGTGGGGCTCGACCGGCCGGAGTGGGAGCAAATAAGGGATATGCAGTCGGGCGAAACCTACGAGCATACCATCACCAAATCAGAACTCTATTTTGGGGATAGGGTAACCTACCACGCACCCTTTACCAAGTGCGACCGGGTGGAGGATTACAAGAGAGTGTGGCAGTTTTTCGAGGAAAAGTTTAAATAGAATCCATTATGCTGAGCCTGCAACAAGCCATCGAGATAAAGGAGTCCATCAAGTCATACCTGCAAGCGACATTCACCTTCCGGAAACGGGAGGTGGCCCGTGCATTTGAGGCGTTCATTGAGCATCCCACTCTGGGAATGTTCAAAGGACCGTATGTGTCGCTCAGGTTACCATTTGTAAAAGCGGAACAAGGGACGATTGATCAAATTCCTCTGACCATAAAACCGAACTGGACACCCTACGATCATCAGGTACACTCCTGGATCAGGCTTTCCACTCAGGGTAAAGAACCCGAACCAACCATCATCACCACAGGCACGGGCTCGGGAAAAACCGAGGCTTTTCTCTATCCGGTTCTGGACTACTGTTTCCGTCAACAACATCGCCCGGGTATTAAGGTGATCATCATGTATCCCATGAATGCACTGGCAACCGACCAGGCAAAACGATTGGCAGAAATTATCTACAAAGACGAACGATTGAGAGGACGAGTACGCGCCGGCCTTTTTATTGGTGAGGGAAACGGACCAAAAGGGCAATACCCGAAGGTCATGGAGGAGGATCATATCGTAGAGCATCGAGACACCATCCTTGATGCTCCTCCGGATATCCTGCTTACAAACTTCAAGATGCTCGATTATGCACTGATGAAGCACAATTTTCAGAGATTGTGGAACCACAATGTTGTCGACCCGAGCTTGCTTCGCTTTTTGGTGTTGGATGAGCTGCATACATACGATGGTGCCCAGGGAACAGATGTCGCCAACCTGATCCGCCGATTAAAACTGAAATTGACCATTGAACCCGGACAACTTTGCCCCATAGGCACTTCTGCCACCATTGGCTCGGGTTCTGATGCTCCACAACTTCTATCAGATTATGCCACAAAAGTATTTGGAGAGACAGTGGGAACAGATGCACTGATCACTGAGACCAGGGTTTCGCCCGAACAGTTCTTTGAAAGCGATGAAGTGTTAAACGATTTCATTCCTCTCCCCAACAGGTTAAAAGACCTTGTTTATCACGAAAGAGATAATTTTGAAACCTATCTGAAAGCTCATATTGATATTTGGCAACAGGATGAGGTGCATTTGGCAGATGGATTGTTGAAGCTTAAAATTGTGAAAGACCTGGTGGTGGTCATCAACCGGGGAAATGGGATCAAACAGGTAGAGGAGATTACCCGCGAGCTCGGGCTGATCAACGAGCCATTCAGAAAGTTGGCACAGTGGGATGAGGTGAACCGATACAGTCCGAAAACACGGGTGCTGGAATCTCTCCTGGCATTGATTGCAGCAGCAAAAGATGTGGAAAGTAATCGCTCGCCATTTATGTATCTCCAGGTACAACTCTGGGTACGTGAGTTGAGTGGTGTGCAATACACGCTGGAATATCCCGCGAAATTTTCATTCCGCGACCAGGTGGATGCACAACAAGAGGTGGCCGCCATGCCGCCCTGGTATTGCAGGGAATGCAACAGTTCCGGCTGGCTGGGTGTGAAACCCGATGACAAAGATGTTTTCAGCAGAGACGTGAATGAGGTGTACGAGAAGTTCTTCTCCAATAACAAAAACCTATACTTTATCTTACCCGGTGGAGAACTCTCACCTGCCGATTTTGAGGCAACAGGTTATAATCCTGAGACTTTCCTGGAGTATAATATTGATCCGAAGACTCTCAAAGCTGTGGGTGATAAAAAAGAGGGTTTCGCCATACAGGCATTGCGGAAACTGAAAGAGAACAGGGCTGACCATACCTGCCCCTGCTGCAACAGTGCCAACACGGTGGCGATCATCGGTACCAAAATACCCACTTTGAGTTCTATTGCCGTAAGCCAGACACTGGCAACCGATCTGGATATCACAACTGACAGGGACAGAAAGGTATTGGCATTTACCAACTCCGTTCAGGATGCGGCACAGCAGGCAGGCTTTATTGAGAGCCGGAACTATCGCTTTACTTTCAGGGCATCGCTGCAAAAAGTGATCAATGAGTTAAACCACCCGGTAAGACTCAATGAACTTGCCGATAGCTTTATCTCCTTCTGGAAACAGCATGGCGATGAAACGGAGCAGGATCACCAGAGCGGATACCTCTATCGTTTCTTCCCAAAGGAATATGTGGGCAAAGCATCACCCAAAGACTATCTGATTGATTCAGGTGTAAAAAAACAATATGCTGAACATTTTTTAAAAGAGCTCGATCAGAGAGTTCGCTGGGAAATCTACTCCGAGTTTGGGTTTACCTCTCGTGTAGGACGTACATTGGAGAAGACAGGAGCATCATCGGCTTATTTTGACACTTCATTGCTGCATGCTGCATGGGATGAGATGATGGAATGGATTGAGCATAACGATGTAAGTAGATCGATAAAAAGAGAAGATTTCCTGAAATTTACCAACCTTGTGTTGCATAGAATCCGTACACGGGGAGCAATAGACCATGCTTACTATTCGAAATACAGAACGGAAAGATTGAGTCTGTGGGACCTGAATTGGCAAAAGGATGGACGCCATTTTCTGAATCCTACCTATCATCCTAACAGTTCGCGTTTTCCCAAGTTGCTTACCAATCAGGGATCGCGCAACAACCTCCTGGATACGACCACTGCCCGCAAAAGCAACTGGTTCCATGCCTATTTCAACAAGACATTTTTGCAGGCAGCCGTAACCCCAGAATTTATCAATGAGTTCTACGAGCAATGGACGGCTGCGCTGACAACTGTGGGAATATTGAACCGGGAGATGGCCGGTGATCATACAAACTATGCGATCAATGCGGATGCAATCTGGGTGGCCAAATATGCCAATGAGTTTGCCTGCTCCCAATGTGAGGATGTGCTTTACTCGCACGACGATCTGGAAATGGCGGATGACGCCTGTTGTCTGAGCCATCGCTGTACGGGCCACTACAAGGCAACCCCACAGACGGTGAAAAACTACTATAACGCGGTCTATAACCGCAATCGCTTCCCACGCATTTATTCAAGTGAACATACCGGCTTATTGGAGCGACAGGTTCGTGAACGCCTGGAGATGAGTTTCAAGAAGAGAAATCGTTTTGATTCTCCCAACACCTTGATCGCGACCAGCACACTGGAGATGGGGATTGACATTGGCAGTTTGAACACGGCTTATAACAACAGTGTACCCCCCTTGCCTTCCAACTTCCTGCAACGCGTGGGTCGTGCCGGACGTAGCTCGGGTGCCGCTCTGGTGGTGAACTTCGTGAAAAATCAGAATCACGATCTTTACTATTATGCCGACCCCATGGAGATGATGCGGGGTGATGTAAATACGCCCGGATGCTACCTGGAAGCAAAGGATATATTGAGACGCCACTTTACGGCCTATTGCATCGATAGCTGGGTGGCTGTCAATCCGAACGAGAACAGTATTCCCACTTTTATGAGGGACCTGAAGCTGGGTTCAAGAAATTTGACTGATACAGCTTTCTTTATCAACAGACTGAATAATTTTATAAAAGAAAACAGATACCGCCTGGTACCTTACTTCCTGAAACAGTATCCCACGAAGATTAGGGATCATGTGTTCCCCGAGATCAATGATACACTGACATCAGGAGCATTCTATGATCATCTGCTTTCGGTTTTTATGAAAGTAAAAGAGGAGTTGCTCGAAATTGATAAACGACGAGAGGAGTTAAAGGAGGAGGTGAAGATTCTGAACTTGGCGAAAGGGGATCCTCTCTTTGACGAATACATAAGGGAAGGAAAGAACCTGGGTGGTGTGAAAAAATCAATTTTTGCCCGCAATGTACTGGAATATATGACGAATGTGGGCATCCTGCCTAATTATGCTTTCCCTGAAACAGGGGTGCAGCTGCATGCACATGTAATCAGTTCGGCGATTGCAGGTACCACAAACAGAACACTGGACAAGAGCTTTGAACTGGTAAGACCCGCCAGCCAGGCCATAAAGGAATTGGCTCCCGAAAACTACTTCTATACACAGGGATATCGATTCGAAATAAGTGGTGTAAACACATTCGACTGGAGCGACCAGGCGCTGTTTCACGACAAGCGGTTTTGCTCCAAATGTGACCATCTTGAAATTGATAGCCTGTCAAGCAAGGGGAACTGCCCCAAGTGCGGTGATTCATCCTGGGCATCATCTTCAAATGTGCATCGCTTTGCCAAACTGATTACGGTGAAATCATTCAACAGTGAGGCTCGTTCACGGTTAAAAGATGACAAGGATGACCGGGATGTGCAACAATATCAGCTGATGCATCATGTGATCTTTGATCGAAACAGTTCTGAGGGTGCGTGGGTTCTAAAGGAAATACCATTTGGGATCGAGTTTGTGAAAAACGCAACCATCACTTCCGTAAATTATGGGCGGTTGGATGGAAACGATGCCCGAAAGATTAAAATCAACGATACGGAAGCTTTGACAAAAGGTTTCGTAACCTGTCGTTTGTGTGGAAAATCAACGTCGGCAACCCATCTGATCCACGAGGCAAAGGATAATCATTATGGCTATTGCAAGCATCGCAATACGAAATACAAACCGGGTGAGACAAATGATGTGTTTGAAGAGGTTTATTTTTTCAGGGAGATGCATACGGAAATACTAAAAATAATTTTACCGGTGCAGGAGTTCAATACCGAGGCTGACATCCGAATGTTTCAGGCAGGAGTGGAACTGGGATTAAAAAGGTATTTTAAAGGGAATCCCGGACACATCAGGGTGCTTTCTTACAGAGAGTTTAACCGGCAGACCGATAAATTCGATCGTTTTCTCTTGTTGTATGATACCATTCCCGGTGGTACAGGATACCTGAAACAGCTGTTTGCACACGAAGAGTTTTCGCTTCTTTTGAGAGAAAGTTATAAGGCAATTCGGGATTGTACCTGTCAACTGGATGGACATGACGGATGCTATAAGTGTATATACTCCTATGGCAATCAGTATAATCGTGCCGATTTAAGTCGGAGAAAGGCAGAGGAGTGGTTCGAGAGGATATACAGAAGCTCAGAACAATGGATTAAAAACGATCATGGCCTTGGCTCGCTGACCAACTCCGGGAAAATTGAAGAATCGGAATTGGAAGAACGGTTTATAAAACTGCTTCAGATTTTTACTGAGCATAACGAAGGGTACGGTTTTCAATCGAGGAAAGATGAAGATTCGGTATATTACGAACTGAAAATCAACAAAGGGGATACCACTGCGAGGTATTGGATCAGGCCCCAGATTTCGTTAGGTCCCAAAGATGGTATCGCTTACAGCACAAGAGTTGACTTCCTGGTAGTATGTGCTGAGTATACATACAAGGGGATATCCTATGCTGACGAGGTACCCAAAATTGCGCTCTATCTCGATGGATACCAGTTCCACGCTTCCAAAGAACACAACGTTTTTGAAAAAGATGTCAGAATTCGCCAGGCAATTGCTGCACAACCTGAATATCGGACCTGGACGCTTACATGGAACGACCTGAATAATCTACAGGCGATTTTGGAGAAAACGGGAAATGGTTTCGATGAATTGTATCAAAATTATCTAACCCGGTTTTCACACAATTACCTGGGAAAATTGATACCAACAGTTCGTCATGGCGAAATTGTGAATTATGCTTTGCCAAAGAACAACTTTTTACGATTTTGGGAACAACTGCTCAATCCACCAATAGGTCTGTTTGAAAAATCCTGGTTTACCTATTTGGGTTCATGGACCGAGAAGTTATTGGAACCATCATTCAATCCGGATTCTTTGAAATTGCTACTATCGAAAGAGATGATCTACGACAGCTTCATCAAAAATAACCGGGTTACTGACTTTAACGCACTGCTGCCTGTTGAACATGGAGCTTCTTTTGACTTTGCCGAATGGAATATTTGGGTGAATATCGGAAATAAAAGAATTTATTCCAATCTTCAGTTGAAAGAGTCAATGAATATGGATAAACAAGAATGGGAATATTTTTGGCACCTTTTCAACCTTTATCAAACATCAGAGTTTGTTGATCAAATGATTGATGTTGGTGAAGGTATGACTGAACAGACCGATGAAAACTTGCTGGAAGAGTTGAAACAGCTGTATGCTCCTAATTTTCATCCGATATTGAAACAAGGAGTAAAAAACAAAGTGATCAACCGGGAGAACATAGATTTCTTGGACTCCTGGGTGGATGATGACGGGAATATTTTGGCTGATGCTGAATTGGTGCTTGAAACATTGAGGATTGCTATCTGCCCTTATTCCGACGAAAGTTTAAAAGTGTTTCAAGAAGCAGGGTTTACAATCTACAACAAGGAGCAACTAAATGAAATCATACTATGAAGCTATTTATTTACGATAAGTTTTGGGATGCCTTTCTAAAAATCAACAAGGGAACACAAAGCAAGGTCACTGACTTTATCAGCAAGTTCAGAACCGACTCCAAAAGTCCGGCAATCAACCTGGAGGCAATCAGCACCTTTAAGGATCAGTCGCTACGCACTGCTCGCATAGACCAGAAATACCGGGCAATACTCAAAGAAGTACAAGCAGGTGAGCTTTATCTGTTGGTGTGGATTGACAACCATGACGAGGCGATGGATTGGGCAAAAAACAAGCGGATAGACTGGAACGAGCAGACGCAGGCTTATCAGGTATTTAGCCTGGATGAGAGCATTGAAAAGGAAAACAGGGAGGTGGTTGAGTCAACCGACCTCTTCATGGGCAAATATGGTGGCAAGGAGTTGATGGAGCTGGGTGTCCCGGAAGTACTGATACCATCGGTATTAAAAGTAAAAAACATTGATGACCTGGGGCAGCTGGAGAATTACCTCCCTGATGATGCCTTTGAAAACCTGTTTTATCTGCAGGATGGTGCCAGTATGGATGCTGTGCTGACCATTGTACGTGAAGGGTTGAATGAGGAAAGTTCGATAGAAAGTAAAAACAATGCACGTTCATTCATTGAACTGACAGATGATGAGATGTTGAATGAAGCTTTACAGGGCTCATTGCAGAAATGGAAGTATTATTTGCACCCTTCGCAGTCGACTTTTGTATATGGACAGTTTAAGGGCGCAACTAAACTTTCAGGAGGTGCAGGAACGGGTAAGACTGTGGCCGCATTGCATCGGTTAAAATTCCTGTCAGAACACAAAACCGATCCACAACCCATTCTTTTCACAACCTTTACCAAAGAACTGACCGAAAACTTAAAATCCTTAGCCCTTGGATTGAATATCAGCGAGCGTTCATTTCACATAGAGAATATTGATGCTTTGGCATTCAGGCTTGCACAGAAATACCACTTGTTGCCAGGTACAGCCAAACTGTTTGGACTGAGTGCGGTGGTGAAACCAATGGAATTATGGGAAGAGGTGTTGATGGAAGAACTCTCTGAATTTGATCAGGAATTCTTGTCACGAGAATTTGAAGAAGTGGTGCTCGACCAGAATATCCAAAGTAAAGTAGAGTATGTAAGGGCAAGCCGTATTGGCAGAGGCAGACCAATCGGCAGGAAACAACGCATGGAAGTGTGGAATCTAATAGAGAAGTTTATCGAGAAAAAACAAAGCGCTCAGCTTTATTACAAGGAGGAGGTGTATAACTTGCTAAGCAATCATTTAAACGAGACTGAGACCAGAGAATTTTCCCATGTGATTGTGGATGAATTACAGGATTTCTCAAACGTTGAGTTAAAGTTCATACGTTCTTTGGTAAAAGAGAAAGAGAACGACCTTTTCCTGGTAGGGGACCCCTTGCAGAATATCTACAAAAAAAGGATCAACTTCTCGAAATCGGGAATCAATATCCGGGGTAAACGAAGCAATCGGCTCCGGATAAACTATCGAACGACAGAGGAAATTAAGAACCTGGCCATATCAGTTCTTCGGGACGAGGATTTCGACGACTTCGACGGCAATTTGGAGGAGAAGTCGGGGTATTTATCATTGTTTCATGGTGAGAAACCTCAATACAACATATATCCTTCGAAAGAGGATGAATTGGATGCCGTGTTGAAAGAGATAGAATCCCTCTTAGCACAAGGTTTTCATTACAACGATATCGTGATTGCAGCTCGTTTTCGTGATTCGGTAAATGACTTCAGAAACCATTTGCATCAAAACATGGTACCTTATGTGACAAGATTCTTGTTGAACAACAACAATGAGGGCATCCGGTTGACTACCTTTCACGGATTGAAGGGGTTGGAATTCAAACATGTATTCCTGGTGGATGTAAACGACAGAACTCTGCCGTTCAAGCACCATAATTTTATCAATCTGAATGAAGAAGAGAAGAAACTGGAAATCAAACCGGAAAAATCGCTCTTCTATGTTGCCTGTAGCCGTGCCATACAACGATTGGTCATAACGGGTATGGGGATTAAAAGTGATCTGATACGTTAATTGTGTGTTCTCAAAAAAAACACCTACCCGAATTAACAGATAAGTGTTTGATTTTCAACGTCGGGGTACCAAGATTCGAACTTGGGACCCCCTGCTCCCAAAGCAGGTGCGCTAACCGGACTGCGCTACACCCCGAAACATGGCGAATGGATGTGATTCGCGGATGCAAAAGTAGTATATTTTTCTGAGAAACAAAAAGGATTGCTTCTAAAATTAAATTTCGATCTATCTTCTCCGGCCGGCTTTTGTATTGGAATCCAAAATAACTATCTTTGTCCCTCATCACCCACATCCCCGAGTTAAGGGAAATTAAAAATCACAGGCAATCGATGAGTACAAAACAACAGAGTGCCTCCGGATGGCTCGGCAAAAGAATGGCAGCGGCGAGGAGTACCTATGCCATTGCCTCGCTGTTCACCCTGCTCAGCGCGGGGAGCTTTGCGGCCTTCAGCTGGTATTTGTCTGAATTCGCCGCGGCGTGGCTCAACCACGGAGCGCTGCTCCCCAAGACGCTGCTGTCGGCACTGGCATTCCTTGCAGGGCGGTACCTTTTCGCCCACTTCGAGTCGCGTTCCAACTACCGGGCTGGAAATACCATTGTGGCCGGCATCAAAAAGGAGCTTTACCCGGTGTTGATGCGGGAAAACCGGTTCGACTCCACCACCGGCGCGCTGTATATGACCAAAATCAGTGACGACCTGAAGCCCTACTTTGCATTTTTTATTCCCTATTCCGTGGCGACGGCCGTGGTGAGTATCCTGCTGCTGGTGATCTGCTTCTTCCTGGAAAAATGGGTGGCACTCATCCTGATGGTCTCCCTGTTCGTGATCCCCGTGCAGATGGCCGTCATCGGCATCGGCGCCGAAGCCATACACAAGAAGCATACAGCTCTCTTCCTGAAATACTCGGCGGTATTTTATAACCGGCTGAAAACAATCGCGGAGATCGTCAACCTCGACAACCTCTTGCCGCAATACCGGTTCTTGTCGCGCAAGAGCGAAGAGCTCAACCAGGCAACCATCAGTGTCATGCGGGTGGCCATCCTCTCCTCGGCAGTGCTTGAACTGTTTGTCACCATCGCCATTGCCGCCATCGCCATTTACCTTGGCTTCAGCTTGATGGGAATCATGAACGGCCCTAACTACGGCAAGGGGTACGACTTTGGCACGGCGCTGTTCCTGCTTACCATCACGCCCTATTTCTTCTTTTACATCCGGAAGTTCGTGAGTGCGTATCACGACCGGAACAGGGCACTGGCTGCGGCCGACCTGCTGATGCCCCTGCTTACCCGCACGGCGGAAACACCACCTACAGATCTGGATGAAACATTTGACCATATCACAATCAGCAACCTCAGCTTTGCTTACCCCGACTCGCCGGTGAAGGTGCTCCACGACATCAGCCAGCACTTTCCCCAAAAAGGACTAGTGCTGGTGAAAGGCATCTCGGGATCGGGAAAATCGACCCTCCTCAAAATATGCGCCGGCAGTCTTGCCGCACACGAAGGGACCGTTTCGGTCAACGGACGGGATAACGTTTGGTCCCGCCACTGGCTTAAAGCGAATACGACCTACATGAACCAGTTTCCGTTTATCTTCGACGGTACGCTACACTATAACCTCCTCTTGCAACGGGAAACGACCGGCGAAGAATCCTTTCCCGAATTCATGCAGCAGATTGTCGCAAAAAAGGAGGATGGATGGGATACCGTTTTAACTCACAACGGAAGACAGCTTTCCGGCGGTGAACGACAACTGGTAACCCTGGCACGAATGATGATGCACCCACGGCCGGTGGCGATCCTCGATGAGCCTACAGCCAACCTGGATGCCGGCACGGTAGAGGTTATCCTGCAGGAGATTGTGAAGATGGCAGGGGAACGACTGGTAATTGTGGCCTCCCATGAACAGCGGTTCGAAGAAGTGGCCCACAGGATGCTTAACTTAAACTGGGGAGAACAGATGGCCTATGCGTGAGTTTATGGTGACATATATCCTGCGGCCCTTCAGGGGACGATGGCGGAATGGCTTTCTCCTGCTGGCGCTCTGGACGGTGGCCTTCGTAGCTATGCCCGCCCTGTCGGGATGGTTCCTGGCTATCAGCAGCGTGGTATTTATCACAGCAAACACCACGTTCGCCTACCTTATCCCATCCTCCATCATCCGGCTGCTTTCGCTGCTGCGTACCGCCACCCGCTATTATGAGCGGCTGGAAAACCACAAGACCACACTGAACGTGCAGCAAAGCCTGCAGTTGAAAATATTTTCTTCGGTAGCCCAGCTACCCTATTTTCGTAAACAGGTGAGTAACAATTCGTCGCTTCTGGAAAACAGCACCCACGGTACCGACCAGATACTGAATCACATCCTGCTGTGGCTGTTGCCTTTTGCGGCGCTGATTCTGACGGTGGGTGTCTATTATCTCTTCCTGGCGCTCTTCTCACAGGTGATTGCACTGGAGTTTCTGATCTCGTCGTCCATCCTGTTGTTTCTGGTGCCCCAGCTCACCTTCCGCAGGAACAAACTGCTGCACGGGCAGCTGAAAGCGGTACGTGAGGAAACACACCAGATACTCATCGAGGGCTTCAGGGGAAGAATAGAAATATCGAAATACAACCTGGAGGAGAAAGCGATTGCCCGCCACGAGCAGATGCGGCAACAGCTTGAGCGACTGGAAAACAAAATCCAGTTCAACTCTTTCTACCTGCAGCTCATTGCCGGCCTCGGCTTCAGCTACATCGCCGCCTTCCTCCTCTGGCATTCGGGGCAGCAGCAGTTGGATGCATCCCTCGCCATCGGCATCTTCTTTGGCATCATGGCCCAGGCGGAGCTGGCCGAGATGCTCTTTTCGGGAAAATCGGAAAAGAGTGCGGTGGAACAACAAGTAAGGGATATAAAATCGATTTTTGATGAAGGGGCTGAACAGGCAGAAGTGGTCGCTGCAAGCCATGAACAAGGCGAGACCAAGAGAGCAGGCGGGAGTGCTGGACCGGCAGAGGTAGTCGCTGTCTCCGACCCATTAAAGCAGCTGCGCATGGCAAACATTGAAGCGGTAGTACCCGGCACTCCGGTACGTGTGGGGCCGGTATCACTGGAGATTGGCAGGGGCGAATGGGTAGCCATCTACGGGGAAACAGGCAAAGGCAAAACCACCTTGCTGAACAGCCTCTTCTATCCCGAGTACCGGAAGGGAGGGACACTGGCCTGGAACGAAACGGACAAATTGCTACACCTCCCGGTACCGGAAGCCATCTATGTGACACAGAAAGCATATCTACTCACGGGAACGCTGCGTGAGAACTTCGAGGGTTATGCCGACGAGGAGATTGACAGGGCACTGCAGACGGTGGACCTGGCTTCGTGGCGCGCCTTCCTGCCGGAGGGACTGGCGAGCTGGCTAGGTGAAAACGGCGAGACCCTGAGCGGAGGACAGCGCAAAAAACTGCTGCTGGCACAGGCACTCCTCAAGAAGCCGCAGCTACTGGTGGTGGACGAGCCTACGGCGGGCATCAGCAGGGAAAACGCAATCGCCATATTCCAAAACATTCAGGTACAACACCCCGGCATCTCCATCCTCATGGCCACACACCTGAAAGAGTTTGAACAGGTGGCCGATAAAGTGATAAAGATATGAACGTTTTCGTCAAGCAAGAGCAGAACAAATTTATTTGTTTTGCCGAGCGCAGAAAACGACTAATGTAATTGAAGCTTTTCACGCGATAATTGTGTACATTTGCACTTCAAAAGCAACACAAAATAACGGTTACTTATATGTTCAGAAACAGTACGTGCGGCGAGCTCAGGCTGGCCGATGCAAACAGGGAGGTTACACTGGCGGGGTGGGTATCCAAAATCCGCAAGATGGGAGGCATGACGTTTATCGATCTGAGGGACAGGTACGGAATCACACAACTCTCTTTTAATCAGGAGGTAAATCACGACCTGTGCGAGCAGGCCAACAAACTGGGCCGCGAGTGGGTGATACAGGTCACTGGCACCGTGAAGGAACGCTCCAGTAAAAACAGCCATATCCCCACAGGCGACATCGAGATCATTGCCTCTGAACTGACTGTGTTGAATGCTTCACAAACACCGCCCTTCACCATTGAGACGGATACCGACGGCGGCGACGAGCTGCGGATGAAATACCGCTATCTCGACCTGCGTCGCAATGTGGTGCGCCAGAACCTGGAACTGCGCCACCGCATGGCGTTCGAGACACGACGTTACCTTGACGAAAGGGCCTTCCTGGAGGTAGAAACACCGGTGCTGATAGGCTCCACGCCCGAGGGAGCACGCGACTTCATCGTACCCTCACGCATGAACCAGGGCGAGTTCTACGCCCTGCCCCAGTCGCCTCAACTCTTCAAGCAGCTGCTGATGGTGTCGGGATTCGACCGTTACTTCCAGATCGTAAAATGTTTCCGTGACGAAGACCTGCGGGCGGACCGCCAACCGGAGTTCACCCAGATCGACTGTGAGATGTCGTTCGTGCAGCAGGAGGATGTACTGAACACTTTCGAAGGACTCACCAAACATCTCTTCAAAACAATCAAGGGGATGGAAATTCCCGATTTCCCCCGCATAAGTTATGCCGATGCCATGCAGCAATATGGTTCTGACAAGCCGGATATCCGTTTTGAGATGAAGTTCACAGAACTGAAAGACTTGACCGCCGGGCGCGATTTCGGGGTCTTCGACTCGGCAGTGTATGTGGGTGCCATCTGTGCGGAGGGATGCGCCGTCTACACCCGCAAGCAGCTGGATGAACTGACCGACTTTGTGAAACGCCCGCAGATTGGTGCCAAAGGGTTGATCTATGTGCGTTACAACGAAGACGGGTCGCTAAAATCATCGGTCGACAAGTTCTACAATGAGGCCGACCTCAAGCTGTGGGCCGAGCGCTGCCACGCCAAGCCGGGCGACCTGATCCTCATGCTGGCAGGTGAAACGGAGAAAACACAGAAGCAGCTGTGTGAGCTGCGCCTTGAGATGGGATCACGCCTCGGGCTGCGGGACAAGAACAACTACAAATGCCTGTGGGTGGTCGACTTCCCCCTGCTGGAGAAAGACGAAGAGCTGAACCGCTTCTTTGCGAAACATCATCCCTTCACCTCTCCCAAGCCGGAAGACATTCCACTGCTGAACACCGATCCCGGGGCTGTGCGGGCCAATGCCTATGACCTGGTGATCAACGGCGTGGAGATTGGCGGCGGCTCCATCCGTATCCACAACAGCGAGCTGCAGCAGAAGATGTTCTCGGTGCTGGGCTTCACCCCGGAACGGGCACAAGAGCAGTTCGGCTTCCTGATGAATGCCTTCAAATATGGTGCCCCCCCCCACGGAGGGATCGCCTTCGGCCTGGACCGCTTCGTATCCATCTTCGCAGGTCTCGACAGCATCCGCGACTGTATTGCCTTCCCCAAGAACAATGCCGGGCGCGATGTGATGATCGACGCGCCTTCACGGGTGGAACAGGAGCAGCTCGACGAGCTGGGCATCCTGCTCAAACCGGTAAAACAATAGGAGTCAAAAAAAAGCTGCCCGCAGGCAGCTTTTTTAATTCAGTACCAGCTATTTCATTAAAGGCTGTATCCTTCGCTGTAGGTTTTGCTGTACAGCCGGTGCGCACTGGCTTCGGCATCGTCCACAAAAGCTTCTGCAGCGGGATCCCATTTGACGGGACGGCCCAGGTCATAGGCAATGTTCCCCAGCGTACACACGGTGCAGGAACGGTGTCCTATCTCCACGGGAACCGCCGGGTCTGTCTTGCTCTTCAGTGAATTGATAAAGTTCTCCAGATGGGGGATCTTCGTTTCATAAGCCCCTTCGGCCTTTTCCACCACCGGTGGCAACAGGCTGTCGTCGGAAGCAAGGTAATGTCCCCGGGATACTTCTATCCATCCCTTGTCGCCCCAGAATTTCACGCCCTTGGTTTGTTTTTCGTTGAACGGCTCCTCGGTCATCACTGCGCCATCGGCATATTTGAAGGTGAGATATTTTGTGTCTTTGTAGCCAGCGGGTATGATCTCAACCGGACCACTTCCATCCATGCCAAGCCCCCACTGGGCTATGTCGAACATGTGTGCCCCCCAGTCGGTAGTAAATCCGCCCCCCAGCTCCTTGTACCAGCGCCAGGCTCCCCAGAACTCTTCATTCTTTTCGGGATCGAGAGAGATGGGCGGGTTGAGCTGTGCATTGTAATGTACAAACTCCGACGGACCCAGCCACAGAGGCCAGTTCAAGTCGGCAGGTACCGGTTCCTCGGGCAGGTCGTACGGTGTGGGAGGTCCGCCCACATACGCATTTATCCTTTCCACCTTCCCGATTTTCCCTTCCTGCACCATCTTCACTGCATGCTGGAAGTTGGCATCGGAACGCTGCTGACTGCCCACCGCCAGGATCACGCCATTGTCGCGTACGGCCTTGACCAGCTTCTGGCCCTCCTGAATGGTAAAGGTGAGCGGCTTCTCCAGATAGATGTTTTTCTTGGCAGCAGCTGCATCCATGGCCATGAATGCATGCCAGTGGTCGGGGCTGGCAATCACCACCGCATCGATGTCTCCACGGGCAATCAGATCCTTGTAGTTTTCGTATACCTCCACCACGGGAGGCTGTTCCTGCGATGCGTAATGTTCATTCACACGCTTGAGAAAACGTTCTCTCTTGATGCCATACACATCACTTCCGGCCACTACCTGCACGCCCTCAATGCCGAGGTAACCGTTTAAAAGGTACATCGACTGCCGGCCAAGGCCGATAAATCCGAGCCGAATGACCTCTTCACCGCTCCCGGCAGCCTTGTTCTGTTTACATGAAGCAAGGAACTGCGGAAACATGGCCACGCCAACCGCACCCACGGCGGCCGTCTTGATAAATTTCCTTCTTGATAATTGATTACTCATGACTTAGAAATAATTTAGAGATGTAACTTTTTTCTTTCCTCTGGCAAATATAGGGTTTTAATTCGGAATCTCCTCATACCATCTCCTCCAGCTTATGCCGGTCGAGCACGGTAAGCTCTCTTTTATACAACCGGATGGCTCCCTCACGGATCATCTCACCCAGGGTGCGCGCCAGCGAGGGACGCTGTACTCCGAAATATTCGGCCAGTTGCGACTGCGTTCTCCTTAACATGAACGAGGGATCCCGGGGATCGGTATTCTCAAGAATATAAAGCGACAATTTACCTCTCAGGCTTTTGATCGACATCATCTGTACCTTCTTTGAAAGGAAGACGGTCATATTGGAACTCACCCGCATAAAGTTGATCATCAGCGTTTCATTCCGCATCATCTCCTTCAGCCACGAAGATTTGGGGATCACATAGAAAACAGTTTCCTCCATGGTAATCACATCTACCGGATAGCGGTTTTCGACAGCAACCATAAAGGCGGGCGCCAGCGGCCTCACCGGCTCAATAAATTCTATCTCCAGTACATTTCCCTCCTTGGTTACCATCTCGGTGCGCACCAGCCCGTCCATCAGCAGAAAAAGATTAAGAACGGGATCGCCCTGTCTTACCACATACTGTCCCTTTTCCACCCTGCGCTCTTCGCTCACGGCTCGTTCGAGTATCTTTTGCGTTTCATCGGGAGAAAGATGAAAGAAAAGCGGACAGGATGAAAAATTGTATGTAGCCATTGTTTTGTTTGCTCACAAAGATAGGATAAATAAAAAATATGATGACATAAAATGGCAGTTTTCGCCGGGGCGATTAAAAGATGTTAAACGAGTCGAAGTGTAACTCAGGTTACAAAAGTCCCGATAGGGAAACGATAATTTTGCAACGGTTATCAGAATTCATCACGAAAATAAAATCATATATGGAAAAAATGTTTTGTTATCAGTGTCAGGAAACCAGTAGAAACGAGGGATGCACGATAAAGGGCGTCTGCGGCAAAACGGCCGACGTGGCCAACATGCAGGACCTGCTGCTGTTTCTCTGCAAAGGGATATCCCACTACACGGTACGCCTGAGGACACTGGGAATTGAGATTCCCCAGATCAACAGGTTTATTACAGACAGCCTGTTCATGACGATTACCAATGCCAATTTCGACAAGAACAGGTTCATTACCCGCATCCTGATGGCCTACGAGATGCGGAACGCTGCCAAAGAGCGCCTGATCTCCGCCGGAGGAAGCGTGGAAGGAATCACCTATGAGGGAGCTTTCTGGAGTGGAGAAACCGAGGATGAAATGAATGTGAAATCCCTTGAAGTGGGTGTGCTCGCCAGCAGGGACGAAGATGTCCGCTCACTGCGTGAACTTGTTACCTACGGGTTAAAGGGAATGGCTGCCTACGCGGAACATGCCTACAACCTGAAATATGAACAGGAGAGCATCTATGCTTTTATGCAGCAGGCACTGGTGGCCGTCACCAATGATACACTCTCCGTGGATAAACTGACAGCACTCGTGCTGGAGACCGGCAAACAGGGAGTGGAAGTAATGGCGCTTCTCGACAAGGCCAACACCTCGAGCTACGGACATCCGGAAATCACGAAGGTGAACCTGGGCGTGCGCAGCAATCCGGGCATCCTCATCAGCGGGCATGATCTGAAGGACATGGAAGAGCTGCTGAAACAAACCGAAGGTAGCGGCGTGGATGTATATACCCACAGCGAGATGCTTCCTGCAAACTATTATCCCGCATTCAAGAAATACAGCCATTTCGTGGGGAACTACGGCAGCTCATGGTGGCATCAGACCGAAGACTTTGAACATTTCAACGGCGTGATCCTGTTCACCACCAACTGCATAGTGCCGCCAAAAAAGTCATCGACCTATACCGACAGGGTGTACACCACGGGGGCCTCCGGGTTTGAAGGATTCAAACATATAGGTAACAGGAAGGATGGGAAACCCAAGGATTTCTCGGCGCTGATTGCACACGCCAAACAGTGTGCCGCCCCTGAAGAGATTGAAACCGGGGAGATCACGGGTGGTTTTGCACACAACCAGGTGGTCGCGCTAGCCGACAAGGTGGTGGAGGCCGTGAAGACGGGAGCCATCCGCAAGTTCTTCGTCATGGGTGGCTGCGACGGCAGGATGAAAGGACGCAACTACTACACCGAGTTTGCGGAAAATATGCCCAAGGATTGTGTGATCCTCACTGCAGGTTGCGCCAAGTACCGCTACAACAAACTGCCCCTGGGCGATATCAACGGTATCCCCCGCGTACTGGATGCGGGACAGTGTAACGACAGCTACTCCCTGGTAAAGATCGCACTCGCGCTGAAAGAGGCTTTCGCCCTTGATGACCTCAACGACCTGCCCATAGCCTACAACATTGCCTGGTACGAACAGAAAGCGGTGATTGTACTGCTGGCACTGCTCTCCCTGGGCGTGAAGAATATCCACCTCGGCCCTACCCTGCCGGCATTCCTCTCACCCAACGTGGTGAACGTGCTTGTCAATAACTTCGGCATCTCGGGCATCACCACAGTAGATGAGGACATGAGAATACTGCTGGGCGGACAAAAACAACAACAGCGTGTAAACGCTTAAAAAAGAATCATGATGAGCGAATTTATCAACAACGCAACAAAGCGCAAGGAGCAACTGAAGCACCTCCTGCTTGAACTGCATAACGGTGGAAACCCGGCCCTGCTACGCCGGCATCTGATCAGTGCCCTGAAAAATATTCCCTACAACGAGGTGGTGGAAGTAGAGCAGGAGCTGATCAACAGCAACGCGCTCACAGAAGAGGAGATACTGGACTTTTGTGACCTGCATACGGCGGTACTCGACGGGAGTATCGACTTGCAGGGAGCCAAAGAAATCCCTACAGGCCATCCGGTGGACACCTTCCAGCAGGAGAACCGTGCCCTTGAAAAGGAGATTGCGGCATACAAAGAGATAAAAAAGAAGATCACCGATATCCACGCTTCACAACTGCCCGGTTACCTGATGCAGCTGCGCACCCTCTTCAACAACCTCTCCGACGTGGACAAACATTACAAACGCAAGGAGTACCTGCTCTTTCCTTTTCTGGAGAAACACCTGGTCACGGGACCTCCCAAGGTGATGTGGGGCAAACACGACGAAACACGGGAGCTGTTGAATAAGGCTCACGAGGTGCTTACTTCCCCGGTTTCATCGGTCGATTTCTTCCGTGCGGCCGGACTGCCTGTACTGGATCATGCCGTAAAGATGACCGCCGGCATGATCATGAAGGAGGAGGAAATCCTTTTTCCCATGGCAATGGATACACTTTCGGAGGAAGAGTGGTACAGGGTTTATACGGAGACGCCCGAGTTTGGCTACTGCCTCTATGACCCGGAAGAGGAATGGCATCCGCAGGGTGTGAAAGTGGAAAAGCAGGAGTATACCGCGTCGGATGGCATCAGGCTTTCTTCGGGTGCTTTCAATACCGAAGAGCTGGAGGCGCTCTTCCTGCACCTACCCATCGACATCACCTTTGTGGACAAGAACGACAAGGTGCGTTTTTTCTCGCACAGCCCCAACAGGGTGTTCGAACGCAACCGCGCCATCCTGGGGCGCGACGTGCGCATGTGCCACCCGCCCGGGAGTGTGCACGTGGTGGAACAGATTCTGCAAGATTTTAAGAGCGGAAAAGAAAACAGGGCAGTGTTCTGGATCTCGGGATTTCAAAAAGAGCGTTTCATTGTGATAGAATATCACGCCGTACGCGGAAATGAGGGTGAATACCTCGGCGTGCTGGAGGTGACACAGGATATTACGCAACTGCGCAGGCTGGAAGGAGACAAAAGGCTGCTGTCTTATGACCTGCAATAACTGAACCATTGTACCCGTCACAAGAAAGGAAAAAGAGACGGCCTTCAGCCGTCTCTTTCTGTGATGAGAAAATTATGTTACAGGTTGGGGTTCACGCTGCTCCACTGATCTACTACCGGGATAATTCCCATGGCGATCACTTCGTCGCGCAGCTTCACCAGGTGTCCGTAGCTCTGCTTGAGTTCTGCAATCTCGGCATCGGTGCCTTTCACTTCTCCGAAGGATACGCCGTTTTTGTCCAACGTGGTTTCCATCGCCATCATGATGTGCCCGAAGTCGGGGGTATTCACATAGCAACCCGAAGGCCAGCGGAAGGCGTCGCCGCCCATGGTGGCCCGGATCATCTCCACGGAGGTGTATGCAGGGCTCTGGAAAGAAGAACGGCCACGCAGCTTGATGATGTTGGCTCCTCCCTTGGTCACGCGCACTTTCAGATCGGCCCATGCCTCGCTGGTCAGCTTGTCGGTTCCGATCAGGTCGGTCAACGGCGTACCGTCTACCTTCGCCGTAGAGGCGAAAACAGCCATCTGCTCGCCATGTCCGCCGTAGGTACGGGCACCGGTCACCTTGCCCTGGTCCACACCGAAATGCTTTGCCAGCTCGCTTTGCAGACGGGTGCTGTCGAGCGCCGCCAGCGTGGTCACCTGTGAAGGCTTCAGCCCTGAATAGATCAGCGCCACCAAACCGGTAATGTCGGCCGGGTTGAAGATGATGGTCAGATGCTGCAGGTCGGGGCAGTACGATCTGATATCCTTGCCAAGCTGCGCGGCAATCTCGGCATTGCCCTTCAGCAGATCCTCACGGGTCATACCCTCCTTGCGGGGTGCCCCGCCTGAGGAGATCATGTACTTTGTGCCGGCAAAGGCTTCCTTCACATCAGTGGAGAAAGTGAAGTTCACGCCTTCAAAACCACAATGACGCATTTCTTCCACCACGCCTTCGAGACCTTGGGCAAAAGGGTCATACAGACAGATATTAGGGGTTAGACGCATCATGGCAGCAGTCTGCGCCATGTTGGAACCGATCATACCGGCAGCTCCTACAATTGTTAATTTGTCGTTCGTTAAAAAACTCATAATTTGTTGTATTTGAATGTTGATAACTCTTCTTGCAGAGGTGATTTTTTCGGACTTCAAATATACAAAATGTTCCCGAAACGAACTTCACCCAATTTAATAATAAACACTAAATCGGAAATTCACAGAAGACTCCACGCTACTGTGAGCCCTGCCATCACGATGGATACCATGCTCATAAGCTTGATCAGTATATTCAGTGAGGGGCCGGAGGTATCCTTGAACGGATCGCCCACGGTATCACCCACCACGGTAGCCTTGTGGGGTTCACTACCCTTGCCACCCAAATGGCCCTCCTCAATGTACTTCTTCGCGTTATCCCACGCACCACCCGAATTGGCCATAAAAACAGCCAGTACGAAGCCGGCACCCAGTCCGCCCACCAGAAGTCCCATTACGCCGGCCACCCCCATCAGCAAACCTGTTGCAACCGGGATAATGATAGCCAGAAGTGAAGGAAGCAGCATTTCGCGCTGAGCACCTCTGGTAGAGATCGACACACAGCGTGCATAGTCGGGTGTGGACTCTCCCGTTAGTATTCCCTGAATTTCCCTGAACTGGCGGCGTACCTCCTCCACCATCTTCTGCGCTGCCCTGCCCACGGCATTCATGGTCAGTCCGCAGAAAAGAAAAGCCATCATGGAGCCTATGAAGATGCCGGCGAGCACCTTGGGGTTCATCAGAGTAACCTCAAAGTAATCCATGAAGTCCACAAAGCTGGCCTTCGCAATCTCCACCGTTTCTCCGTTGGCAAACTCAAGCACGGTGTCACCCAGACGCAACATCCCAATGCGCACCTCTTCCATGTAAGAAGCCATCAGTGCCAGTGCTGTCAATGCTGCCGAGCCAATGGCAAATCCTTTTCCCGTGGCTGCGGTGGTGTTACCCAGCGAATCGAGCATATCGGTTCGCCTTCTCACTTCCGGCTCCAGCCCGCTCATTTCGGCATTTCCCCCGGCATTGTCGGCAATAGGCCCATACGCATCGGTGGCCAGCGTGATCCCCAGCGTGGAGAGCATCCCCACAGCAGCAATCGCAATACCATACAACCCCATGCTCAGGTTTTCGGCCGATACCATATTGGCTACGTCGAAACGGATGGCAGACAGGTAGGAGAGGAGGATGGCGGCGACGACGGTGCTCACCGGGATCACGGTAGAGACGAAGCCGGTTCCCATGCCGGAGATGATCACCGTGGCCGGCCCTGTTTGGGCACTGTTGGCAATCGCACGCGTGGGCTTATAGGAATGAGACGTGAAGTACTCGGTACCCTGACCGATGACAATGCCTGCCAGCAGGCCGGCAATGACGGAGAACGACAGCCCTATCCAGTTGCTGAATCCGAGCAGGTACAAAATGCCAAATGTACATACGGCAATGAGTACCGCACTCACATTTACACCCCGGTTGAGCGAATCCATCAGCTGTTTCACAGTTGCATTTTCCTTGGTGCGTACCAGAAAGATACCCATGATGGAGAGAAAAACACCGATGGCTGCAATAATCATAGGGGCAAATACCGCGTTCCGCTGCATCGACGGGTTTAATACAAACGCCGAAGCACCCAATGCCGCAGTAGAAAGGATGGAGCCACAGTACGATTCATACAGGTCGGCCCCCATACCGGCCACATCTCCCACATTGTCACCCACGTTGTCGGCAATGGTGGCGGGGTTGCGGGGATCATCCTCCGGAATGCCCGCCTCCACCTTTCCTACCAGATCGGCTCCCACGTCTGCTGCCTTAGTGTAGATTCCTCCTCCCACGCGGGCAAACAATGCCTGGGTGGAGGCACCCATGCCAAAGGTCAGCATGGTGGTCGTAATCATGATTAACTTGTGTCCGGCATCGGCATCATCTACAAAAAAATTAAGAATAAGATACCATGCTGAAATATCTAACAGGGCCAGCCCTACCACCACCAGCCCCATCACGGCGCCGGAACGGAAAGCAATCTGCAGGCCGCTATTGAGTGAACGGCGTACCGCATGGGTGGTCCGCGCGGATGCATAGGTCGCGGTCTTCATGCCGAAGAAACCGGCCAGTCCCGAGAAGAATCCACCCGTGAGAAAGGCAAAGGGTACCCAGTTGTTCTGCAGGCCGAAAAAAGCCATCGTGGCAAAGAGCAGGGCTAGCACGATAAAAACAAGGGCCACCACTTTGTACTGCTGTCTGAGATATGACATGGCACCTTCGCGCACATAGCCGGCAATGGATTTCATTTTTTCAGTGCCTTCACTCTCTTTCATCATCTTCTTATAGAAGTAAAAAGCGAAGGACAGAGCCACTACGGAAGCGGCGGGTACAAGATAAAAGTAATTCACGGTTATATAATTTATTGTTTGTAAAAAGGGTTATCGGAAAACACAATTCAAAATACCTGTTTTCTATTTTACAAAGATGCGGAAAATATCTAAAAAACAAAACAATTGTATTAAAAAAGCGCAAAACAATGAACTTCATTCTTTTCTTTTGATAGTTCGAAATATTTTGTAACTTTGTGAACCTGATTTACATTCATCATCATAAATGATACTCCGACAGCTCGGATGCAGGGATATCAAAGCTAAAACGCAATCTACGTTCATTCACCAAGTTTAAGAAGAAATCATGGTAAAAAACTTTTTTCTAAAAAGCGACAAAAGTCCGAAAAACATACAGATCAAGAAGGACATCATTACGCATTTCATAACCACTGGGAACGACACCATCTCGGAACTGGCAAAAGCACTCGAACTGAGTGTGCCGACTGTAACCAAGTTCATTGCCGAACTTACCGACATGGGACTGATTGCCGAATTTGGCAAGATCAACACTCCCGGCGGCAGACATCCGAGTGTATACGGGTTAAAACCTTCATCAGCCTATTTTGTGGGGGTAGATATGAGCCGACATCACCTGAATATCGCACTGATGGATTTTACCGGCAACATTGTGGACAGCCAGATGGGTATTTCCTACACCTACGAGAATACAACGGAATCCTTCGACAAGCTTTGCGGACTCATCCAGCATTTCATAGACAGAACGGGCGACCTGAAACAAAAAATATTCAAGATAAACCTCAACATATCGGGACGCGTAAATCCCGAATCGGGTTACAGCTATAGCAGTTTTTATTTCAGTGAACACCCAATAAGTGAAACACTGACGAAAAAATTAAATTATAATGTGGGGATCGACAACGATACACGGGCCATGGCTTACGGTGAATACATGAAAGGCGTGGTAGAGGGAGAACAGAATGTAATCTTCGTCAATGTCTCCTGGGGTCTAGGCATAGGAATCATCATAGATGGCAAACCCTATTACGGAAAATCGGGATTTTCGGGAGAATTTGGACATTTCCCCACCTTCGAGAATGAAATCATTTGCCATTGCGGTAAAAAAGGATGCCTCGAAACAGAAGCTTCAGGCCTTGCAATTCACCGGGCCATCCTTGAACGTGTGGCCAATGGTGAAAGTACCATCCTCACCGAAATGGTACATGACATGAACAAGCTGACCCTCACCGACATCATCAAGGCAACCAACATGGAAGATCCCCTTTGCATTGAAATTGTAGAGGAAGTGGGCTACAAACTGGGAAAATATATTGCCGGCCTCATTAACATCTTTAACCCCGAACTGGTCGTTGTGGGCGGACAGGTGGCAGATACAGAAGGATTTATCATGTTGCCTATACGAAGCTCAATCAAGAAATACTCACTTAATCTGGTCAACAAGGATACCCAGATTGTTACCTCCAAACTAAAAAACAAGGCCGGCATTGTAGGTGCCTGCATGATTGCACGAAGCCGCCTCTTCGCTGAGTAAGTGTTAATTTATCACTTATTCGTTTCCTTTTACATCATTTTTCCGTTTTTTGTCCTATTTTTGTGTGTTATTAATTTCACAAAATATGGAAAAAAAACATTTTGAAACGCTGCAAGTACACGCAGGACAGGAACCCGACCCGGTAACCGGGTCAAGAGCGGTTCCAATTCATCAGACCACAGCTTATGCATTCAGAAGTGCAGAACACGGCGCCAATTTATTCGGACTGAAAGAGTTCGGAAACATCTACACCCGATTGCAGAATCCCACAACCGATGTGTTTGAAAAACGCATGGCAGCCCTCGAAGGAGGCGTAGCCGCAGTGGCAACCTCATCGGGCATGGCAGCCCAGCTTATCGCTATTCATAACCTGGCATCGGCAGGCGACAATATAGTATCCACCTCCTACCTTTATGGGGGAACCTACAATCAGTTTAAGGTAACCTTTGCCCGTCTAGGCATCGAGGTTCGTTTTGCAGACGGAGACAACGTGGAGAGCATTGCCTCGCTGATCGACGGAAATACCAAAGCCATCTACCTGGAAACAATAGGCAACCCGGAGTATAATATCCCCGATTTTGAAGCCATTGCAGAAGTGGCAAGGAAGCATGATATTCCGGTGATTGTGGACAACACTTTCGGGCAGGGAGGGTATCTTTTCAATCCAATCGAATGGGGTGCCAGCGTGGTGCTTCATTCTGCCACAAAATGGATTGGCGGACACGGCACATCCATGGGCGGTGTCATCATTGACGGAGGTAACTTCAACTGGGGAAATGGAAAATATCCAATGTTCAGCGAACCGTCGGAGGGGTATCACGGCCTTAACTTCTGGGAAACATTCGGTGACAGCTCCCCCTTTGGAAACATCGCCTACTCCATCCGCTGCCGCGTGGAAGGATTGCGCGACCTGGGACCGGTGAACAGCCCCTTCAACTCTTTCCTGCTCTTGTTGGGACTGGAAACACTGTCACTGCGTGCCGAACGTACCAATGCCAATGCACTGGAGCTGGCCCGCTGGCTGGAAAAACATCCGAAGGTGGAGAGTGTAAACTATCCCGGACTGGAAGGTAACAAATATCACGCCCTGGCCAAGAAATATCTGAAGAACAACGGATTTGGCGGGGTGCTCTCCTTCTTTGTGAAGGGCGACGTGGCGCAAACGGCCAGGGTCATCGACAACCTTTCCATGATCAGCCACCTGGCGAATGTGGGTGATGCCAAAACGCTGATTATTCATCCTGCCAGTACCACCCACCAGCAACTGTCGGATGAGGCACAAATTGCTGCCGGTGTTTATCCGAATCTACTTCGTGTATCGCTCGGCATTGAACATATCAACGATATAAAAGCCGACTTGGATGAAGCGTTGAAACAACTCTGATATTTTAATCGTATTCAAAAGAATGGCGGCACCAGAAATGCCGCCATTCATATTTTATAGCTATTTCGTCACCTCCTTTATCACCTCCTCATTATCGAGTAACTCTCTGAGTTCCTGTCGCAGATCCACATTGCTCACCTCAAGATCTTCAATGCATACCCGTTGCCAGATCTCCTCTATCCATCTGTTCCGCGTGATTCCAAACTCGTCGATAGGCTGGAACCAGCGAAGGTACATGAAATTTGTGTGTGTAAGCCTGATATTAAGCGGATTATCTTTCCCCTCCTGACTTTTGTTGAATGAATTCACGATCTCCTCCGTATAAAGGTCGTCTTCCAGCCTGTATGTTCCGTCTACGGTAATGATGGCACCCTTTTCGGTGGACATGAAATTCATAAATCTACCGTCGTGAAAAATCATCTTGAACATTCCGGAAGGAATCACCTTGTAACCCGCCTCGTCACTGTTGTGTATTGCTTTCACCTCCCACAATCCCACGATTCGCTCCGCAGCTTCGTTACGAACCGACATCTGCTGAGAAGAACCGCAACCGGCAAAAAATGTAATTATGCCGATAAACATAAAAAAAGCCGCCCTTGTTTCCATATGATTAAATTTAGCAATTTCGCCCCCGATATTCCATATGTATATAACACTTTTTCAGGAAATTCGTTTATTAAACCCCGTACTTTTAAAACTGGCGAAGCTTATCTTAAAATTCCAAAAAAGAAGATGTAATCATTGGGTTTTAGGCTGAAAACCTCTATTTTTGCCATCGATTGGAAAATAAGCACTTGAATGAAAATAAACTTTAGTGAGCGAACACCCCAGCTGATTGCCATTATTGGTGTGCTCGCAGTAATTTTGGCCATACTTATAGGTTTCCTGTTCTCTAAAAACTCACAAATGAATGAGATGCAGGAGCAGTTCACCGTAGACAAGGCGGAACTGGAAGATGAGTATGAGGCGATTTCATTACAATACGAAGGGTTCAAATTCAGCGTACAAAACGACTCACTCCTGTACAAGCTTGAGAATGAACAGGCCAAGGTGCTCCGCCTGCAGGAAGAGTTGCGCTTGACCAAGGCATCTGACCAGGCTGAGATAAAACGATTGAAGGACGAGCTGGCCACCCTGCGTAAGATACTCCGTTCCTACATCCAGCAGATCGACTCGTTGAACAGGCTAAATGAAGAACTGCGCGCCGAGAACAGGCAAATCACACAACAATACAACCAGACAAGCCGTACCCTCAACCAGGTGTCGCAGGAGAAAGCCGCACTCTCTGAAAAAGTATCCCTGGCCGCACAGCTTGTGGCGACAAATATTGGTGCCAAAGCAGTGAATGACAGGGGACGTGAACAGACCCGACTGAGCAGAAGCGCTCAATTTGTGATTTCTTTTACCATTGCCCGCAACATCACTACCGAACCGGGAGAGCGGGAGATATTTGTCCGTATCATGGCACCCGACGGGAGCGTACTCTCCAAAAGTGCATCCAATACGTTTCCCTATGAAAATGGCAAGATTCGCTATTCCATGAAGCGCATAGTCGAATATGGCGGAGAAGAGATCCCCGTCACCATGTACTGGGATATCGAGGAGTTCCTGATGCCGGGCACGTACAAAGCGGACATCTTTGCCGACGGCTACCACATCGGAACACACAGCTTCACCATGCAGGAATAAAACACTATGGCTCCGCCGGTGTCGTTTTAATTACCACGGCGGTCTTTTTTCGTCTTCGCTCCCAATCACTTATGGATATAAATATTCTCCTTGTTTTTGCAATTATTCTGCTGGCCGTCTTTTTCTTCGTGTGGGGAAAAGTACGATCGGACATTGTAGCCCTGTCGGTGGTCGCACTGTTGACCGCAACGGGTATCCTGACTCCCGCAGAGGGGTTGTCGGGATTTTCCAACCCGGTGGTGATCATGATTGTCTCCCTGTTCATTGTGGGGGGAGGGATCTTCCAGACGGGCCTCGCCAAAATGATCAGTACCCGGATACTGAAGTTCGCCGGAAAAAGCGAGCTCCGGCTATTTGTACTTGTGATGCTGGTAACCGGTAGCATTGGCGCACTAATCAGTAACACCGGTACCGTGGCCCTGATGCTTCCTATTATCATGAGCATGGCCTCAGAAGCTAAAACCGATGCCCGGCGTTACCTGATGCCAATGGCTTTTGCCAGCAGTCTGGGAATATTCACCCTCATCAGCACTCCTCCCAACCTGATCATCAACGATGTGCTGGTAAGCGGCGGATTCGGAGAACTTGCTTTCTTCTCCTTCCTGCCAATCGGCGCCATCACACTTACAATAGGTATCCTGCTGCTGTGGCCCCTGAGCAAGTTGCTTATCACCGGAAAAAATAGAGACAAGTCATCCACAGAAAAATCCAAGTCACTCAATCAGCTGGCTTCAGAATACCAGCTGGCGGACAATCTCTACAGGGCGACCATTGGCAGCACATCTCCGCTCCTCCACAAACCGCTTCAGAATCTTAACATTCCAGGTACCTACAATGTAAGTATTCTTGAGATCCGGAGAGTCCAGTCGCGAAAACGTTTTCACAAAACGGTGGACATGAGCCTGGCAGGCCCCTCCACAACCCTGAAGGAGAATGATCTGCTCTATATACTGGGAAACTTCGACGATGTCATTGCCTTTACCCGGGATAACGACCTGACGATGATCGATACCCATAAAACGGAAATGGGCAAAAATCCCGTATCGGTTTCTCAGGCGGGAGGCATGGAGTTTGAGAAGACCGGCATCGCGGAGGTGGTACTGATGTCGGGTTCCAGCCTGATCAACAAGCGGGTAAAAGAATCCAACTTCCGCCAGCTCTACCATGTAAACATTCTCGGCTTGCGCCGTAAAGACGGATACATCCTCCAGGATGTAAAAGACGAGAAAATGCAGTCGGGCGACCTGCTGCTCGTGCAGGGCAAATGGAGCGACATTGAGAAGCTGACACTGGAGACGTCGGAATGGGTTGTTGCCGGACAGCCTATGGAGAATGCGTTAAAGGTTCCGCGCAACCATAAGGCTCCTACGGCCGCCGCCATCATGATCCTGATGGTTCTCTCCATGGTGTTTAACCTGGTGCCGACCGTAGTCTCTGCCATGGTAGCGGCCCTGTTGATGATTATCCTGGGCTGTTTCCGCAATGTGGAGGCTGCCTATAAATCGATCAACTGGGAAAGTACATTCCTCTTTGCAGGGATGTTTTCGCTGGGAATTGCCATGGAGAAATCGGGAGCCTCCTCGCTGATAGCGGACGGGATTGTGGGCGGTTTGAGCAGCTACGGGCCAATGGCAGTGATGGCGGGCATCTATGTGGCCACTTCCATCCTGACGCTCTTCATCAGCAATACGGCTACGGCCGTGCTGTTTGCACCCATTGCGCTGCAGGCAGCCCTGGCCATCGATGCGAGCCCCTATCCTTTCCTCTTTTCGGTAGCAATAGCCGCCAGCATGTGCTTCGCCAGTCCCTTCTCCACGCCACCCAACGCGCTGGTCATCTCGGCCGGCCGTTATAAGTTTGGCGACTACGTGAAGGTAGGACTCCCGCTGCAACTCGTTATCGGCGTAGTCATGATTGTGGCGCTGCCGCTGCTGTTCCCGTTCTGATGAGAGATATCCGGCTATGGGAGCACCGCACCGGATAGGGAAGTATACGCTACGGCCTGCCGCGGGGAAGTGAGTCGTTTTTTAGCCGATCATCTCGAGAAATATCTGTTCGTCGATGACCTTTACACCCAGCTTACGGGCTTTCTCCAGCTTCGCCGGGCCCATATTTTCGCCGGCAAGGATATAGTCGGTACTCCTGGATACCGACCCGCTGTTCTTCCCTCCGTTCTGCAGGATCATCGCCTTGTACTCGTCGCGGGAATGCAGGGCAAATGTGCCGCTGATGACAATGGTCAGCCCTTTCAGCCTATCGGTTCTTGCTGCCAGCACCTCCTCGTTCAAGGCGAACTGCAGGCCCTTCCGGCGGAGGCGATCTACAAAATCGACAAACTTGGGTTTTGAAAAGAACTCCGTCACGCTCTGTGCAATGCGGTCGCCAATCTCCTCAACCGACATCAGCTGCTCGGGCGTCGCTGCCGCAAGAGCATCGATATCGGGAAAGGCATGCGCCAGCTTTTGCGCCACGGTTTCTCCCACGTAACGTATTCCCAGGGCAAAGAGCACCCGCTCGTAAGGGACCGTCTTCGATTTTTCGATGCTCGCCAGCAGATTACGGGCACTGGTCTCCGCCCACCGGTCCAGGTTTACAATATCTTCAAAACGCAACGTATACAAGTCGGCTGCATCGCGGATCAGCCCCTTGTCAAAGAGCAAGGCAATGGTCTCGGGGCCGATGGTGATGTCCATGCCCTTGCGGGTAACAAAATGTTCAATGCGCCCCTTGATCTGGGGAGGACATTCTTCGGAATTGGGACAGTAATGTACCGCTTCATCCTCGTTGCGTACCAGTGGAGTGTTACAATCCGGACAATTACGGACAAACGTCACCTTGTCTCCCAGCAGAAAGCGCGCCTCCTTATCCACACCGGTAATTTTGGGGATGATCTCCCCGCCCTTCTCCACAAACACCATGTCACCGATATGCAAATCGAGGGCGTTGATGGCATCCTCGTTGTAGAGCGATGCCCGCTTTACGGTAGTACCCGACAGCAACACCGGATCAAGGTTTGCGACGGGTGTCACCGCTCCTGTCCGCCCCACCTGCCATGTAACCGACCCGAGGCGCGTCACGGCCTGCTCGGCATTGAACTTGAAGGCAATGGACCAGCGTGGAAACTTGGAGGTAGCTCCCAGATTACGCTGCTGGAGGAGGGAATCTACTTTCAGCACCACCCCGTCGGTAGTCACGGGAAGCGTTTTGCGCTCCACATCCCACTGCTTCAGAAAAGCAAAGATCTCCTCCAGGCTCCGGCACTTCGTCATGGACCGGGATACATTCAATCCCCATGCACGGGCGAGGGTCATGTTGTTGTAATGGCTGTCGGTAGGCAGCGATTCTCCCAGCATGTTATACATATATGATTCCAGCCTGCGGGAGGCCACAAGGCGCGAATCCTGCAGCTTCAGCGTTCCCGACGCTGCGTTGCGCGGGTTTGCAAAAAGCGTTTCCTCCTGCTCTGCCCGTTCCCTGTTAAGGGTATCGAAGGAGCTCCAGGGCATCAGGATCTCTCCCCGTACCTCCACGTAGGAAGGCACATCGTCTCCTTTCAGGATCAGCGGCACATTCCGGATGGTACGCACATTGTCGGTCACATCATCCCCTTTTTTCCCATCGCCCCGTGTTACGGCACGAACCAGCCGTCCCTCTTCATAATGGAGCGAGATGGAAGTACCGTCGTACTTCAGCTCGCATACTATTTCGAACTCCTCGTTCAGCGTTCGTTTTACCCTGTTGTAAAAATCTGCCACCTCACCCTCCGAGTAGGTATTCTGCAGCGAGAGCATCGGATAACGGTGTTTCACCTGAGTAAAGTTCTTGTTGATGTCACTCCCTACGCGCATGGTAGGTGAGTTGGGATCGTACCATTCGGGATGCTCTGTCTCAAGCTCTGTCAGCTGCTGCATCATTCTGTCATATTCCCGGTCCGAAATAACGGGATGTGACAGCACGTAATAGTTATAATTGTGTTCGTGAAGCTGTTGGCGCAGGGATTCTATTTTTTGTCGGATCGGATCCATATAATTATTTTTTACTGAAATATTTTCATCCAGGGATAACGTGCAGTACGCTTCTGGGGCCTTGAAAAATTGTCGATTGAAGCCGACACGGAAAATGTCTGCTGAAAAAGTATGTTCCCCTCCGTGAAGTGCAAGTTGAAGTTCAGTCTGGCCGAGACTCTTTCTGTCTCAATCAGATTCACATACCATTTACTTTGCAGGTAGGTGGAACCCCTCAAAAAGGGATTTCCCCAGTACAATTCCGAACCGTATACCGGATATAACCGCATGCGTGCATCGCCTGCGTAGAAAGTATTCTCTGTTCCAAACTTCCAGAATGAAGCATCGGCCCGGGCGGTAAACCCCACCGGCTTATAACTTATGTCAGCTTTACGGTCGCGTTCAAATCCGGCAAGGATACCCACCGAAAACAATCCGTTGAAGTTTTCCTCCGACACATACTCTATACCCGTTGAAGCCATCAGCTGCATATGTTCGCTCACTCCGTAGGCAGGATTTTCCGGGCGTGTGCCGGCGTAATGATAGAGATAGGATTGAAAATCGCCGAAATAAATACCGTGCGAGGCCTTACCCGACAGCCCCAGGAAGAAGTTCTCCCGCGCTTCGGGAGTAGCATAGCCGGTCCAATCCATCCAGACATTGAAAAAATTACGTTCCTTACCTATCTGCCAGAAAAAACCCTGCATGAGTGGCATAAAGTTGTTCACCGAGTCGCTGAAGAAGAAATCGGAATAGTTCGGCAAAGCCTCAATGCTTGAAAAGGATCCCGCACGAAACAATACCTTGGGATTTTCATACTGGTAATAGAGAACCAGTTCGGTTTTATCGGCCACCTCATCCGTGCCTGGAATCTTAAGCAGATTTACTCCGCCGAAGAGAGTGTGTTCTGAATTCCAGGATATACCTGCCAGCGGCTGCAGCCAGATGCCGTTCATCGTTTGGGGATCGGTGTAGGATGATTTTTTATACTCCTGGTTATCGAAAAAATACTCGAATCCCAGTTTCCATCGATACTCCTGCGCCTGAAGGGAAAGGATTGAGCCGATGGCAACAAACAGGTAAAAAATTTTACTCCGCATATCCGGCATTATTTAAGGGGTTAAAGATACATGAAAATCCTAAATTTTCCTGTCTTTCCATCTTCCGCTGCGCAGATAAAAATAGGAAAGGATAGTCAAAAACAACCAGTAAACATGTTCCGTGGTCCATGCAGCCGCCACCGATGCCCGCAGGTAAATAATGACAAACCACATGTAAGAAACATAAAACAGCAGCGTAAATATCTCAAACCGGAGCGCAGTACGCGTATTACCCGTACCCGAGACTGCGCTGAAAAGCACCGTGCCCACACTGTAGAGCGGCAGGGAGGAAATCAGTACGTATAAGGGCATCACAGTATCCTGTATCAGCAAAGGGTCATCGGTGTAGATATGAATCATGACACGAGGAAAAACAGAAATAACGGCAACAACGATACCCATCACACCGAGGCTGATCAGCGAAAGCCGCCTGATAAGACCGGCTACCTCATCGTTTCTGCCCGCACCAATGGTGTTGCTCACCATGGTGCCGGTGGTAGATCCTATGGCGTGGGAAGGAATGGTGAAGATGGTGTAAAAACTCCGGACAATGTTGCTTACCGCCAATGATCGTTCTCCCATGTAATTCTCAATAAACAGGAAAAAGAGCATCCAGGTGCCTATTGAAAAAAGATACTGTACCATCATAAAGATGGATATGTTGAGCACTCTTTTGATGACCTGCCACTGGAAACGGATCTTTGTGAAACCGTATTTTTCAGGGTCCACTGTCTTGCGGGTGTGTACCACGAAGAAGAGCGTGGAAGAAAACTCGGCAATCACCGAAGCGATAGCTGCACCGCCAATGCCCATCTCTGGCATGCCCAGGTTGCCAAAAATAAGTCCGTAGTCGAACACTACGTTCACCAGCGCCATCACCACCGCGTTAATAGTAAGTACCTTTGTGCGTGCGATACCGATGTAAAAAGCACGAAACATCAGGTTTATGAATGCAAAAACAAGACCGAACACCCGCCACTCCAGATATTCCGTCACGGCGCCGGCCACGTCGGCCGACTCAAACAAGGAAGGCAGCCAGACCCCTGCACCATAGCGCAACAGCGGGATAAGCAGCATAGCAGGAATGAGAAGAAATATGGATCCCTGAATCACAATATCGCCTATCTGGTTGTAGTTTCCTTCACCATTCCTGCGCCCGATCAGAATCTGGCTGCCCATACTGAAGCCAAAGCCCAGGATATACAACGCGATATAGAGGACACCTGCCAAAGCCGACGCCCCCAACTCCACCTCTCCCACGCGGCCGAGAAAAGCAGTGTCTATTACCTGTATCATGTTTTGAGCCAGCAGGCTCAACAGGATGGGTGTACTTATTTTAACGATGTGCCTGTTTGAATACACTCTTCTTTGTGCAACAAACCGCCGGTGTAAGAACAGCCGGCGGTTTAAAAAAATGGTTATTTACCTGTTATTTAATGCGATTGGTTTTCTCGTCCAGATGGATGACCGTCGGTTGGAACATCCTTGCTTCTTCCAGCGGAAGCATGGCGTAGCTCATGATGATAATTACATCGCCTTTCTGTACTTTCCGTGCCGCAGCACCGTTCAGACAGATAATACCCGAACCACGTTCCCCACGGATGATATAGGTTTCAAAACGCTCACCATTATTGTTGTTTACCACCGACACCTTCTCGTGCACGAACATGTTGGCCGCATCAATGAGATCTTCGTCTATCGTGATGCTACCCTCGTAATTCAGGTTGGCATCGGTCACCGTGGCCCTGTGTATCTTCGATTTTAATGTTTCTACCCACATAAAATTATTTGTATCTGATGTTGTCTATCAAACGTACATCGCCGCAAAAAACAGTAATGCAGCCTACCACGTATCCGGAATCATCCCAGGATGCAACAAGCTGCAGTGAATCGCCGTCAACAATCTCAAAATACTCCACCTGCAAAGACGGTACCTTGTGAATCTGATCAATCACCCAATCGGTCAGTTTATCGGGCGAGGCAATTTCGATCTTCTCTATACTCTCGCGCAGCACGCGGTAAATATGTGCGGCATCTGCTTTTTGAGGTTCTGTTAAAAGGCGGTTGCGGCTGCTTAATGCCAGTCCACCGGCTTCCCTTACAATAGGTACACCCACAATCTGCACGGGCATCTTCAGCTGTTTCACCATGGCACGCACAATGGCCAGCTGTTGAAAATCCTTCTCGCCAAAGTAGGCCTTGTCGGGCTCTGTGAAAGCAAACAACTTACTCACGACCTGGGCCACACCGTTGAAATGACCGGGGCGGTAGCGTCCTTCCATCACCTTGTCGAGAAGCCCGAAATCGAAAACACGGGTGTCGGGTTCCGGATACATTTCCTCTACGGAAGGGGCAAACAGCACATCAGCACCAATTTTTTCCAACAGTAGACAATCCTCCTCCCAGGTGCGCGGATACCGGCGCAGATCCTCCTTGTTGTTGAACTGGGTTGGATTTACGAAAAGACTGACCACACACACATCGTTCTCTGAGGTACACAACGTAACCAGGGCCGCATGCCCGGCATGCAGCGCTCCCATAGTCGGCACAAGACCAATGGTTTTACCTGCACCTCGCAGCTTTTGTAACGACTCCTTCAGGCGGGCTATCGTATGAATGATCTCCATGAGTTCCGTTTTAAAATGCAAAGCAACAAAATATTTGCCACATACAGAAACCTATTTGCATTATTTCACGTAAAACAATGTCAGATATACAAGCTATTTGCACTATATATCAGCAGATTACAAAATACCTCCGGATTTATTTTGTAATTATCCGGATTTTTTTTATTATCTTTGTACTCAATTTTAGATAATTAGCTTCATGTCTCAGAAAAAAATCTTGTATATCTCTCAGGAGATCTATCCTTATCTCGACGAAACCCCTATTTCGAACACATCGCGTTATTTACCCCATGCTATTCAGGATAGGGGGAAGGAAATCCGTGCATTTATGCCAAAGTACGGCAACATCAATGAACGTCGGAACCAGTTGCACGAAGTGATTCGTCTTTCAGGGATGAACCTCATCATTGATGACTCAGACCATTCACTGATCATCAAGGTTGCCTCCATTCAGGCAGCAAGGATGCAGGTCTATTTCATCGACAACGAGGATTTCTTCCAGAACAGGGAGACGCTCGTCGACAAAAAAGGCGAAGAATACGACGACAATGACGAACGGAGTATCTTCTTCGTGCGAGGCGTGATGGAAACCATCAAGAAACTGCGCTGGGTACCCGACATCATTCACTGTCACGGGTGGTTCACCGCACTGGCGCCCCTTTATATCAAGAGAGGATACGCCGATGATCCCTGCTTCAAGAATGCCAGGGTCGTTTATTCGCTATACGATGAAACATTTCAAAAACCATTCAATCAGAACACGGCCGAGAAACTCCGCTTTGAAGGGATCGGCGATCCCGAAATAGAAAAAGTGAAAAGCAGGGGAACCATGGATTACGTGAACCTGATGAAGCTGGCCGTAGATTTTTCAGATGGTATTGTCCAGGGGAGCGACCATATCCATCCCGAAGTGGCCGCCTATGTGAAGGAACAGAATATTGATTTCCTGCCGTTTGAGGCCACATTCGACAAAAGTGTGGAAGCCATTGACGCTTTTTATGAAAAAATTGACGCATAAGCGTGATTAAAACAGGTAAAATTCACTTTTTTATTTTTCCTAAACCCAAATATCATTAAAAATGAAAAGAAAGCATTTCAACGTCTTTCATTTGAATGTTTTTTTTAGGATATTTGCGGATCAAAAACAAACTCTTTGCAACGAATGAAGCGCAAATCCTTAATAAAAGGGTTATTCCTAACCTTTGCAGCAATATTCACACTTTCGTGTAACGACACGCTCGACCAGGTTGGATTCACCATCCAGCCGGGTAAGGACCGGCTGGAACTGGGGGTGGATACACTCCACCTGAAGGCCCGCACAATACAGGTGGATTCCGTGTACAACAAAACCAAGTATCCGGTCCTGGGAGAATATGCCGACCCTGTTTTTGGAATGATTAAATCCTCCTACGTGGGTGAGTTCTACTTTCCCGAAGGAGGCGGATTCAAGGAAGGTGCCAATATCGACTCCGTACGGGTGATTGTCTCATATACCACCATGATGGGTGACTCACTGGCACCCATGGCCCTGTCGGTATATGAGGTAAACAAATCACTGAAAGGACTCAGCAGCTACACACACGTCGATCCTGCCGATTTTTCAGATATGTCCGCACCTTTGGGTACGCAAAACTTCACCGGCAAGAACGCAACCTACCGGACCGAATCCTATACCGCTGCGGATTACTCTACGGTTACATACAAGGTTTATGACATCATCGTGAAGCTGCCTGATGCGCTGGGTGAAAATTTTCTTACCGAATACAAGAAGCCCGGACACGGGAAAATGGTGAATGCCGATACATTCAGGGAATTTTTCCGGGGATTGTATTTTTCAACAACTTTCGGCAAGAGCACCATCCTCAATGTGAACAATACCTCGCTCTATGTACATTATAACTACCTTGACAAGAAAGGTTCATCGAACGGACAGGACACCATACGTACCGATGCCCTGCGTCTGAACATTACACCGGAGGTGACCCAGCTCAATTATATTCAAAACGACAACAGCCAGCTGCTGGAAGAGAGTCCCACGCACATGTATGTAAAAAGTCCCGCAGGCGTTAATACGGAAATTATATTCCCCTTCTCAGAAATACACGACCAGATAAAGTCTCAGGCATTGAATCTCGCAAATTTCACCATTTACGCGATGCCCGATGCCATCGAAAACCCGCTGGTTAAAATCAGCCCGCCCAACTATCTGCTGCTTGTGAATAAAGACTCACTGGCCGGTTTTTTTGAAAAACGAAAACTGATCGACAATGTGACCAGCTTCCTGTCAAAGTTCGACGCCACCACCTACTCGTACAAATTCAGCAACATCTCCACGATGATCAACCATTACAACCAGGAACATGACGGCAAACCCTTCGATCTGGTTTATTATCTTATTCCGGTGGACGCTACCTACACGACCGTGCAGCAAAGTTATTATTCTTCGGGAAGCCAGACACTCACCGGGTTGCACAACCAGATGTGGCCTACGGCTGCCAAGCTGGACAAGCGGGAAGGAAACCTGAAACTGGAGTTGATCTTTAGCAATTTTTAAATCAGGGACGGGCTTTGTTTTTGATGGACAAAAATGGAGTCTGCCAGTATCAACGGGACTTGCCAGCATCGGGCGGGAGTCGCGCGCAAGGGCCTGTTCAACAAAGTGTATAATAAGCTGATATGAGTTATTTCCTATTTGTATTCTTCGCATATTTTACATCAGCTTCCTCATTGACAACTTTACCGATGGCAGGAGGAAAAGATTTTCCATGCGTAGAAAGAGGAGTGACGACGCCGGCAAACATTGATATTTTTCTGCATATTTCTCACGACAACCTGTTTTCTCTCCAGGCTGGTGAAGCCCAGGAATACTCTTCCAACACTACTAAAAAAACGGAAACCATCATAGGAGCTTTTTTTGTGGTCCTGGTCATTGTCATGCTTGCCCTGATTCCCAAGGGGCTGCTGATCTATTTTGTCTGGCGCAAGTCACGGAATAAAAAACAGGATGACAATACAGAAGTAGCAGGCAACACTCACCCGGAACCAAAGCTTGACATTTATTTCGAAGAGATGCAACAGCTCGGAAAAAAAAATGATCCCATATTTCTGAAGCGGTTCACGGAAGTGTACCCTGATTTTACCCGGCGGCTCCTGCACAAGCACCCCCAGCTGTCGAAATCCGAGTTATCGCTCTGTGCCATGATCTTTTTAAACTTCTCCTCGAAAGAAATCGCAGAGTATACTTTTATTCAACACCGCTCCGTACAGACCAACAGAAGCCGCTTACGAAAAAAAATGCGCATCTCTTCCCACATGGATCTCTACAGATATATAAAATCTTTTGCGTAATTTTCACAGGGAAACCACCTACAGAGGATCCATGACCTATCCTTCTGCGAACCTGATGTGTCTTTCTTTAACCAGGCAAAGGTCCGAAAATATTCTCCGGTGCGCAGCCGATAAATTCCAAAAGGGCATAAAAGTGATGTATTACACCTTATCTACTGATTATCTGAACAATAAACCCGCACACTATACAGTTGTAGTATCCCCGTAAGACCTGTTTTGAACCTTTTTAGTGCCAAATGTAGTACCTGTTGTAGGAGGTGTATCGCACCTCTGACGTACCTGTTTTATTAGAAAATAAGCTTTATGTTGCGAAATTTGTACCGCTTTTTTAGAAAAGCATTATCTACTTTTCTTGATGTTCAATTTTGTCCTCATTCGCTGAAAGTTTTGTGATGCATGACGCACATAATTTGCTGATGTTTATAAAATACTCGTCATACTGAATCGGGATTTGCAGTGATTGGGGACATTTTGATTTGTAATGAACAATTTTAGATTACTATAAACTGACACAAAAAACAAATTATGACAACAAATGAGAATGGGCTGAAAAAGCAACGTGAAATCAACTCCGTTAAAAAGAAAAAACAATCAAAAGGACTTTCTTCAGGTTTGGTGATTGCGCTCTCTTTCGTGGTAGCGTTATCGATATTCCAATTCGTTTTTGGAAATCCGGATAACTTTATCGGGGGAAACAGGGACAATCTTCCGTTGCAGGGAAACCTGCTGGGTACGATCTACAAAGGCGGGTTTGTGATTCCCGTAATCATGACCATGCTCATATCGGTAATCGTACTGAGTATCGAACGCCTGATCGCAATTGCCAGATGCAAGGGCAAGGGCGACTTAACAGTTTTTGTAACAACCATCAAAGAAAAACTTGTTCATGATGATATCCAGGGTGCACGAACTCTTTGTAACCAACAGAAGGGATCGGTCGCTGCCGTGATCAATGCAGGACTCGACATGTACGAACTGATGCTGAAAGACAATACCGGTTTAACGAAGGAACAAAAGGCGGCCAACATCAGCGAAAAAATTGACGAAGCAACCGCATTGGAACTACCCATGATGAATCAAAACCTTCCCGTAATCGCAACCTTCTCTAACCTGGGAACACTTACCGGGTTGTTCGGTACAGTACTCGGGATGATACGTTCATTCGCTTCACTGGGAGGCTCAGGCGGAACCGATTCTGCTGCACTTTCGGTAGGTATTTCCGAGGCACTTGTCAATACAGCTTTCGGTATTCTTACGGGAGCTATTGCCATTATATCCTATAACTATTTCACGGCAAAGATCGACAACATCACCTATGCCATTGACGAGATAGGTTTCTCTATTGTAAATGTCTTTCAATCGAGACATTCCTAAAAATTTAAACAGATGGCCAGACCAACATTACCAAAAAGAGATACGTGGATCGACATGACGCCCATGAGCGACGTGATGGTACTGCTGCTCACATTCTTCATGCTGACCTCTACCTTCCTGAAACCGGAACCGGTGACGGTGAACACCCCCATGTCGGTGTCCGAGATAAAGATCCCCGAGAAGAGTGTCTTCTCGATATTGATCTCGCCGCAGGGTCAGGTGTTTCTGGACCTGGACAATCCGGACGACAGGATATCGGTACTGGAAAAGATGGCAACAGATTACAATATCTCCTTGACTGAAAAGGAAAAACATGACTTCAGCATTGCCACCTCGTTCGGGGTGCCCATGCAAAATTTCAAGGAATTCATGAGCTTGCCTTTGGAAAAGCAAAACGAACTATTGCCCAATTACGGGATTCCGACAGACAGTCTGAACAATCAGTTTAAAGGTTGGGTGCAGGCTGCCCGCGACGTAAAGGGAAGAGATATGATCATTGCCATCAAAGCCGACCAATCTACCCCCTATACGCATATCAAAAATGTAATGGGCTCGCTACAGGACCTGCGGGAGAACAGATATAATCTGATTACGTCGCTGCGTGAAGTAAGTGAAGAAGAGAGACTGGGTAACTTATAATATGGATATTCAATTAAATGCAAGTAATACAATATGGCAGATAAGAAAGGAAAGAAAAAGGGCGAAATGAAGAAAGCCGACACCAGGGTGAACTTTACCCCTCTGGTCGATATGATCATGCTGTTGCTCACTTTCTTCATGCTTGCCACGACGCTCAGTAAGCCCCAGACAATGGAGATAAGCATGCCGGCGAAAGATAAGGTGACGGTCGAAGAGCAAAACGAAGTAAAGGCTTCCGAAGCATTTACCATCTATCTGGGTGCAGGGCATAAGGTATATTATTACGAAGGATTACCCAATATAGAAGAACCTGACTACCTGAAGGAAACAGATTTTTCGGCAAATGGCCTTCGTTCCATCCTGATCGAAAAAAATAGAAATATCGTACAGCAGGTCAGAGAACTGGAGAACAGGAAGTCGTTACTGCAGATTAGCAAAGAGGAGTATAACAAGCAATTATCCAATTTAAAAAACAGCAAAGGATCACCGGTGGTAATCATCAAACCCCTTGAAAGTTCTACGTACAGCGATATGATTGCGGCTTTGGACGAAATGCTGATTACCAGCATCGGTAAATACGCGATCGTGGATATCAACGATGACGACAAGACCATGTTGCGGAATTCAAGCTTTCCCGTCAACTGATCCCGGCTCATCAGACAAATACAATAAAAGAAGAAATGGCAAAGAACATTAATTTAACGTCACAGGAATGGATTGATCTGATATTTGAGGGCAAAAATAAAAGTTACGGTGCCTACAGACTCCGGCAATCTTCCGGAAAAAGACACCTCTATGCTTTTATCGTTGTCGTCATCGCTACAATTTTGTTATTTGTTGCAATGTCTCTGATTACAACCTATCAGACGCAAAAGAAATCAAAGGAGGCGATGACACAGGTAACCGAGCTATCCAATATACAATTGGAGCAGCCCAAGGTGCCTGAAGAGAATATCATTCAGCAATATATTGCCCCCCCGGTGGAGCTGAAAAGCACCATTAAGTTCACTCCTCCCGTCATTAAAAAAGATGAGGAAGTGAGAGAGGATGCCGAAATGAAAACCCAGGAGTTTCTGACAGAGTCCAATCTGTCAATTTCTGTGGCAGACGTAAAAGGCACCAACGAAGAAACGGGTGTGGATATTGCCACCCTCCAGGATCACAAAGTCATTGTGGCCGCCGAACCGGAGGAAAAGATCTTTGAAGTGGTGGAACAACCTGCATCGTTCCCGGGTGGAGATGCCGCTCTGATGAGCTGGTTGAATGAGAATATCAAGTATCCGGTCATTGCACAGGAGAACGGTATTCAGGGCCGCGTGATCATCCAGTTCGTGGTAGGCAGAGACGGTACCATCGATGATATCAACGTGGTCAGGGGAGTCGATCCCAGCCTGGATAAGGAGGCGGTACGCCTGGTGAACAACATGCCCAAGTGGATCCCGGGAAAACAAGGAGGTACGGCGGTGAAGGTAAGGTTTACATTGCCCATCGTATTCAAACTGCAGAATTGATTGCATCGGGAGGGGTAACCCTCCTTCTATCCGTTTTATACAGGCAAAAGAAATGAATATCAGACAAGTCATCTTCCTGCTTCTTGCTTTTTTTGTATGTATCTCCTGTAACAAAAAGAAAGGGGAAAATACAATGAACAGCGGCTACATCCGCATTGCTGTGGACCAGACGATGAAGCCCACCATCCAGGCTGCGATTGATCTGTTTGAAAGCGAAAACGAAGCCGTCGTCGACCCTGTGTATACCTCCGAACGGGAAGCCCTTGACCTGCTGATGGCCGACTCGGTACGTCTCATCGTAACTGCCCGCCGACTGACAACGGCAGAGAGGAACTATTTCCATGAACGAAAATACCAGCCGGAGGAGATCAGAATTGCCCTGGATGGTATCGCATTGATTGTGCATCCTTCCAATCCCGACTCCGTCATCAACGTACAGAATCTGAAAAGGATCCTCACCGGAGAGGTGAAGCGGTGGAACGAAATCTATCCCGGCTCGGGACTGGGAGACATCCAGGTAATATTTGACAATACCAATTCGAGTATTGTCCGCTATGCCAATGATTCCATCTGCAGGGACAAGCCCCTCTCAAGCGATCTGAATGCGCTGAACCTGAACGAGGAAGTAGTGGAGTATGTCTCTCAAAACCCCGGATCCCTGGGACTCATCGGCCTGAATCTCATCAGTGACCCCAACGACAGTACGGTGGTGGAGATGACCACAAAGGTGCAGGTGATGAGAGTTACGTGGGACGAGTATCCCGACAGGTTCAATGCAGTACAACCCTATCAGTACTACCTCTATACAGGACAGTACCCGTTTATCAGGGAGATCTATGTCATCCTGAACGATCCGAGAGGAGAGCTGCCCAAAGGGTTTACCCGCTTCCTGATCTCGGACAGGGGACAACGGATTATCCTCAGGTCGGGATTGCTTCCCTCGGTGATGCCGGTAAATGCGGTAAAAATAACGGACTGAGATATCGGATTTCAAAAACAGGAACTCAATAAAAGAATTTAGATAACAAGAACAATGAAGATGATCATAGAGAGATTGGTTTATACGGCCCTGCTGGCGATGAGCGTATCATTCCTTTGTGCACAGGACAGAAAGGGGATCGATTTCTACGAAGCAGGCGATTATTCCGCGGCAAAATCTTTTTTTTTAAAGAATGGCACTACCGATGCGGTCAGCCATTTCTATCTGGGAGATATTTATTTTAAGGAAAAGAAGACCGATTCGGCGCAATACTATTTCCGCAAAGGACTGGAAGTTGACCCTGAAAACATATACAACAGGATCGGACTGGGCAAAGTGATCCTTGCTCAAACGGGATCGGCTGACGAACTGAACAAAATCGCCAAAGAGAAGAAAAATAGAAAAAATGGTACCGTGCTGACCATGATCGCAGAAGCATACATGGATAACGGTCAAACGAAGGAAGCATTGTCACAGGTGGATCAAGTCATAAAGGCAGACAGCAAAAACCCAAGACCCTACATGCTGAAGGGAGATATAATAGCTTCACAGGGAGACACCGGCGAGGCAGCTACATTGTATGAAAATGCACGCTATTTTGATGCAAGCTACAAACCAGCCTATGTAAAACTGGCACGATTGTATGAAAATATCAAGACGCAAGTCGCTCTCGATTATCTGAAACAAGTTATCGAACTGGATCCCTCATATGTTCCGGGGCAATTCGCCTATAGCCAGATTAATTACAGGAAAGGGTTTTATCCGGAATCACTGAATGCCTTTAAAAAGTATCTAGCTTTGGTGGAGCCCGATGCAAAGGATTACGAACGATACGCTACTGTGCTGTACTTCAACAAGATGTATAAGGAAGCGATTGAAGCGATTGAAAGAGCGCCCGACAACCTTGTGATGGACCGCCTGAAGACTTATGCTTTTTTTGAATTGGGCGAGTATGTAGCGGCGCTTGAAAGCGCGACTAAATTCTTCGGGAAATACGACAAACGTGACTTCATTACGCAGGACTACACCTACTATGCACAAATATTGAACCAAAATAAAAAATTTGCCGAGGCGGCTGATGCCTATATAGAAGCCTACAAGAGGGACGACCACAAGATGGAGTATCTGCAGGAGGCGGCAAAAGCATACGAAAAGGCGGGTGATTACGACCATGCCATCCAGTATTACCGGATGATACTTGAGAATCATCCGGAACCCTCTCTGGCCGAATATTATTTGCTGGGGACCGCCTATTATTCAGCAGGAACAACCACAGGTGTCCTTTCGGATGATCCGAATCAGGACCAGCTCCGAAAAAAAGAGTACCTGACCGAAGCTGACAAAACATTCAGCAATATGATCGGCCATTTTCCCGATCATTATCTGGGATATCTGATGCGTGCCCGTGCCAACTTTGCACTGGATCCGCAGGCGGAAGAGGGTCTCGCAGTGCCCTATTACACGAAGGCGCTGGAAATGATGCTGCCCGATGTTGAAAAGCGTAAAAACGACATCCTGGAGTCTTATCGTTATCTTGGATTCTATCATCTTGGCAAGAACGATGTGACACAAGCAAAACATTTCTGGAACAAGGTACTTGAGTATGATCCAGCCGACGAGACAGCGTTGCAGGTTATCAAGAGTTTAAAGTAAGTAAATCATATATGACAGATAGCACTTTTTTTGTTGTCGTTCTCCTGGCAGGAATTACACTGGTTGCAGGGGGGCTGGGGTTGGCATTACTGATCTCGCCGAAGTCACTCAATTTTCAGAAAGGAGAGCCCTACGAGTGCGGACTCCCCACTCACGGCACGTCGTGGATGCAATTCAGGGTAGGCTATTATTTGTATGCCATTCTCTTTCTGATGTTCGACGTGGAGATTATCTTTTTGTTTCCCTGGGCCACCATAGTCCGTAGTCTGGGAATGACGGGGCTGGCAAGTATCCTTATATTTATAGCAATTCTAAGCCTGGGCCTCGCCTACGCATGGAAAAAAGGAGTTTTGGAATGGAAGTCAGAGATATCAAAATAAAAGCGTTTCCGGCCGAAGAGTTCAAGGATAATGAAACCCTTCAGCAATATATTGATGCATTAAAAAAGGAGGGTGGTAGTGTAATTGTCGGCAAACTCGATCAGCTGATAGACTGGGGCCGTGCCAATTCGCTTTGGCCTCTCGCTTTTGCCACCAGCTGCTGTGGAATTGAATTTATGGCAGCGGCCTCCGCGCATTACGACCTTTCCCGCTTCGGGATGGAGGTCACCCGCAACAGTCCCCGACAGGCCGACGTGATGGTGGTGGCAGGAACCATCGTGAACAAAATGGCACCACTGCTTCGCAGGGTGTACGACCAGATGGCAGAACCGAAATATGTGGTGGCCATGGGGGCCTGTGCCATTTCGGGAGGACCTTTCAAGAACTCCTACAACGTAATACAGGGCGTAGACCGCATTGTACCGGTAGATGTGTTCATCCCCGGATGCCCGCCACGTCCCGAATCATTGTTCTACGGACTGTTGCAATTACAAAGAAAGGTAAGAATAGAGCGTTTTTTCGGCAACAAAAGGATCAAAAGAAATTATCGGCCCGAAACGCTGATTCACCCGGAGACGGGAGAATCCATTGATCCGCAAATTGATTTCGATAATGAATAATCGGGACGAAACCGACAAAACAATGATGGATATCACACAAATCATACAAAGAATCGCACCTGATGCGCAGATAGAGGAACGGCAAAAGCTTACTGTCACCGTAAAGCCCGGACAGCTGCACCGGGTAGTGGAGGCACTGTACCGGAACGAAGAGCTACCTTTCGACTATCTGGTAAGCCTTACGGGAATGGACTGGGGAGAAACGCTGGGAGTCATTTACCAGTTCTCTTCCTCCGCCGATCTTACGCAGGAAGTAGTTATAATGACCGCTACTGCCGATCGCGAAAACCCGCTGTTGTATTCCATCACCGACTTCTATGAGACGGCTCATCTGAACGAACGCGAAGTGTATGCCCTGTTCGGCATCCGCTTTATCAACAACCCCGACATGCGTCGGTTTCTGTTGAATGATCAGTGGAAAGGTTTCCCTTTCCGCAAGGATTACAAACACGATGCCGGGTTAAATCCGGTAACCGTGATCAGCAGCGAGATCGTGGACCTTGCTCCCTGCATCAGGGAGACAGCCGGTGGAAAGCTGATAGAAGAAAATAATCCGGTGTTTGATGCGGAAGACTATATCGTGAACATCGGCCCACAACACCCCTCCACGCACGGCGTGATGCACTTCAGGACATCGCTCGACGGTGAGATCGTAAAAAAGGTGGATGTGCACAGTGGATATATACACCGGGGAATTGAAAAGTTGTGCGAAAGCATGACCTACCCGCAGATGCTGCACCTGACCGACCGTCTCGACTATCTGTCGGCCAACATCAATCGCCATGCCCTGTGCATATGCATAGAGAAGGCAGCAGAGATAGAAGTCCCCGAGCGGGCACTGTATATCCGTACCATCATGGATGAGCTGCAGCGTATCAGTTCCCACCTTCTCGCCTGGGCTACGCACTGTAACGATCTTGGCGCTACCACTGCGTTTATTTATGGCATGCGTGAAAGGGAACACATTCTCGATATTTTTGACAAGACCTGTGGCGGCCGGCTCATCATCAACCAAAATGTGGTGGGCGGGGTCATGTTCGACCTTTATCCGGACTTCCAGAAAGATGTGAAAGCATTCATCCCATATATGCGCGGGAGGCTGAAGGAGTACGACAACTTCTTTTCACACAATGCCATTGCCCTGGGCCGCATGGTGCATATCGGACTTCTCAGCCGGGAGGATGCCATCAGCTACGGTGTCACCGGTCCCGCCGGAAGAGCTTCTGGGTGGTCGTGCGATGTACGCAGGTACAAACCCTATGCACTGTATGACCGCGTGGAGTTCAAGGAAATTGTACGCACCGAAGGCGACTCATATGCACGCTATCTGAACCGGCTCGACGAAATAGCCGAGTCGCTTCACATCATTGAGCAGCTGATCGACAACATTCCTTCAGGCGAGATATGCGCCAAGGTGAAGCCAATAATCCGTGTTCCCGCGGGTCAATTCTTTCAAAGCGTGGAAACGGGAAAAGGCGAGTTTGGTGTATTCATAGAGAGCAATGGTGATAAAAACCCTTACCGTGTAAAATTCCGGTCCCCCTCACTATCGGCTGTTTCAGTGATTCCCTTGATCTGTAAGGGTGCCTTTCTCTCAGACCTCATCGGTATCACCGGATCAATGGATTTTGTAATCCCCGACATTGACCGATAGAGACAGATAACAATAATAAAGGAAATTAAACCGATTGAAAACGATGCTGATCTATTCACAACCCCTGGAGCTGACAAAACTCCTTGCGGCGATTGATAATTTTTTACAGGGCCATCTCTCTCCGGGTTGGGCTGTCCCGGTGAAAGGTATACTGGTGGGCATTCTGCTCCTCGCGGCATATGCCATTATTGCGTTGGCACTTATATATATTGAACGTAAGGTAGCCGCCTTCTTTCAGGCACGTCTGGGTCCCAACAGGCTGGGAAAGTATGGAACTATCCAGTCACTGGCCGACATGATCAAGATCCTGATCAAGGAGGTTATCCATATAAGGAAAGCAGATAAACTACTGTTCTATGCCGCTCCCTTCTTTGTGATTGTAGCTTCTGTCCTTGCGTTCGGGGCCCTTCCCTTTGGAATAAACCTGCATGCACTCGATTTTAATATCGGGGTATTCTACCTGCTGGCAGTATCATCACTGGGGATCATCGGTATATTGCTGGCGGGATGGTCGAGCAACAACAAATACTCCATAATCGGCGCCATCCGCAGCGGAGCCCAGTTTATCAGCTATGAGCTCTCTGCCGGATTTTCCCTGATGACCATCGTGGTGCTGAGCGGGAGCATGCAGTTCTCGGAGATCATTGAGGGTCAGCGATACTGCTGGAATCTGTTTAACGGACACCTGCCGGCGATGATCGCGTTCGTCATATACCTGATCTCTGGCCATGCCGAGACCAACCGTGGCCCCTTCGACCTTCCCGAAGCCGAGTCGGAACTCACCGCAGGTTATCACACCGAATACTCCGGATTACAGTTCGGTTTTTTCTACCTGTCAGAGTATCTCAACATGTTCATCGTGGCCGCCGTAGCCGCCACAGTCTTCCTGGGAGGATGGATGCCCGTGCAGATAAAAGGCTGGGAGGCATTCAATCAGGTAATGTGGTACATCCCCTCCTGGGCATGGTTCTTTGGAAAAGCAGGTTTGCTGATGTTTTTCAGTTTGTGGGTACGCTGGTCCTTTCCGCGGCTGCGTATTGACCTGCTGCTGAATCTGGAGTGGAAATACCTGCTACCCATAAACCTGGCAAACCTGCTGGTGATGGTGGTAATTGTCTTGTCGGGATTCACACTGACAGATCTTTTTCCGGCCCTATTCGGTAAATAATATGTTTAATCCAACAGCGTAAGTTCAAACTGATATGAAGTTTATACAATATATAGGAGGTATCTTCACCGCCCTGAGATCGCTCGCAGGGGGAATGATCGTCACCTGGAAGGAGCTGCTGACACCCAAGGTCACGATGGAGTATCCGGAAAACAGAAAAACGCTGGTCATCTCGGACCGCTGGCGTTCGGAGCTGATCATGCCGCACGACGAAAATAACGAACACGCCTGCACTGCCTGCGGCATTTGCATGATCAACTGCCCGAATGGTACCATCCAGGTGACTTCGTCGTCGATAGACACCGAAGATGGCAAAAAAAAGAAGATACTGGATAAGCACCTCTGGGACTACGGAAGTTGTACCTTCTGCAATCTGTGCGTGATCACCTGCCCGTCTGACGCCATTATCTTCAACAATGACTTTGAGGGAGCCCTGTTCGACAGAAGCAAGCTTTTGCATCGCCTCAATCATGAAGGATCGAAGCTGCGCGACAGAAAGAAGGAAGCATCCACCCTTGACACATCCGCAAAAAAAGAAAATAAAGAAGCATGACGGAACAAATTATATTTTATCTGCTGGCCATTGTGGTCACAGTCTTTTCGATTCTGGCAGTGACAAGCAAACGGATTGTCCGCTCGGCCACATACCTGTTGTTTGTGCTACTGGCCACTGCCGGACTCTACATGCTGCTGGGTTATTATTTCCTGTTTGCCGTGCAGGTATCAGTCTATGCCGGCGGAATCATGGTGCTGTTTATCATGGCCATCTTTCTCACTCACAAGCCAGGCAACAACGTCAGTATCAAACAGGGCTGGAGAGTTCGTTTGTCTTTGCTGCTATCGGTTGCAGGGCTGTTGTTATGTGGTGAGATTATCCTGAATAATACCATCGGGATAGTCCGGTTTGCCGGCAAGGAGGAACCGACCATGCAGCAAATTGGTACCGCCATGCTGGGAACGGGAAAACAGCAGTATTTACTCTCATTCGAGATGATGAGCATCCTGCTGCTTGCCTGCATTGTGGGTGCCATACTGATTGCCCGGAAAACGAAGACAGAAAAGAATGAACCAAACGAGACGGAACTATAAATATGGGAGAACTACTGATCAATAATACAGGAGTACCGGTACTGGCTTATCAGCTGGTGAGCCTAATCATGTTTTTTGCCGGTATCTACGGCTTCTTCACCCGCAGGAACTTAATGATGATACTTATTTCTGTGGAGCTGATACTCAATGCCGCCGATATTAATTTTGCGGTATTTAACCGGTATCTCTATCCCGGTGAGATGGAGGGTATGTTTTTTGCATTGTTCACTATTGCCATTGCAGCTTGTGAGACTGCGGTGGCCATCGCCATCATCATCAACGTATACCGGAATTTTGGAAATGCCGAAGTGGATAACCTCAAAAAGATGAAAGGATAGACGCATGGAATATACACTCATGATACTACTTCTGCCCCTGGTCTCCTTCGTGCTTTTGGGTCTGTTCGGCAACAAACTGAGTCACAAGACATCGGGAATGATCGGGACGGGAAGCCTCCTGATGGTGGCACTGCTCTCCTTTTATGCAGCAGGGGAGTACTTCACGACACAAAAAGTCGATGCTATTTTTCAAACACTGGTACCGCTGAATGTGCCCTGGCTCAATATGGGTGCCAATCTGCATATCGATATGGGAATCCTGCTCGATCCGCTCTCGGTGATGATGCTGGTGGTGATCTCCACCGTCTCGCTGATGGTGCATATCTACAGCCTGGGTTACATGAAGGGAGAAAGGGGATTTCAGCGTTACTACGCCTTCCTCTCCCTCTTTACTTTTTCGATGATGGGATTGGTGTTGTCGACCAATATTTTTCAGATGTACATCTTCTGGGAGCTGGTGGGTGTCTCCTCCTACCTGCTCATTGGTTTCTATTATACAAAACCGGCTGCCGTAGCGGCTTCCAAAAAGGCATTCATTGTGACCCGCTTTGCCGACATGTTTTTCCTGATCGGTATTCTGGTACTCTCCTACTTTACGCAGACCTTTGATTTCGGCACGCTCACATCGGGTAACAGTGCCATTTTTCAACAGGCTGTCTCGGCACAATTCTTGGGAGCCTCGGCACTTGTATGGGCCATGGCACTTATCTTCATCGGCGGTGCCGGCAAGTCTGCCATGTTCCCCCTGCATATCTGGCTGCCCGATGCGATGGAGGGCCCTACTCCGGTATCGGCGCTGATCCATGCAGCCACCATGGTGGTGGCCGGCGTCTACCTGGTGGCACGGCTCTTTCCCGTCTATGTGCTGTTTACACCGCAGGTACTGGAAGGGATTGCCTATGTGGGTGCCTTCACATCGATGTTCGCGGCGGTCATTGCCATTGTGCAGACCGATATCAAACGGGTACTGGCATTTTCCACCATCTCCCAGATCGGCTTTATGATGGTGGCACTTGGTGTCTCGAAATTCGATGGACATGAGGGGTTGGGATATATGGCTTCCCTGTTCCATCTCTTCACCCATGCCATGTTCAAGGCACTGCTGTTCCTGGGGGCGGGCTCTGTGATTCATGCCGTTCATAGCAACGAGATGGAGAAGATGGGAGGATTACGCAAGCAGATGCCGGTAACCCACCTCACTTTCCTGGCCGCGTGCCTCGCCATTGCGGGAATTCCACCCTTTTCCGGTTTTTTCAGCAAGGATGAGATTCTTTCGGCTACCTACCAGTACAACACGGGGCTGGGCATCTGGATGACGCTGGTGGCAGCACTCACCGCTTTCTATATTTTCAGACTATACTTCTCCATCTTTTGGGGAAAAGAGAAGCAGCATGCACATACTCCCCAGGAGTCGCCCAAATCGATGACTTTCCCTCTGATATTTCTGGCAATACCCACACTGCTGGCAGGATTCATCCCCTTTGGTCAATTCGTGACGGCCGACCGTGCACCCTACAGCATACACATGGACTGGCTGGTAGCGGTGATAAGTGTTATTGTGGCACTTGAAGCCATTTTCATTGCCAGCAAGTTGTATCAGCATCCTGACAAGAAACCGGCAACGGTTCCTTCCGGCCTGAAAGGATTTCACAAGGCTGCAAGCCATCGTTTTTACGTGGACGAGGTATATCTGCTTATCACCAGAAAGATTCTGTTCAATGGCATCTCGCGGGCTTTTGCCTGGTTCGACCGCCATGTGGTAGATGGCTTCATCAATGGCCTTGCCACGGCAACCGACTGGTTATCCGTCAGGATCAGGGGCTTTCAGTCCGGTGAAACAGAGTGGTACGCCTGGGTATTTCTTTTCGGGACCTTGCTGATTACGGCGTGGATGCTGTTTGTTTAAATGATTATAAAGAAATAGAGATATGAATTTTTTATCCCTCTTCGTTCTCCTTCCGCTGCTGATGATTCTCGCCCTGTTTGTGGCACGAAACAGAAAGCAGATTTTGGGAATCATGGTCGCCGGCAGCACGCTGCTGGTGATTCTTGCAGCTTTTCTGGCTTTTCACTATATCGCTGCCCGAAACAGTGGTAACACCGATCCGATGCTCTTCACCGCTTCGCTGTCGTGGTTCAAGCCACTTAATATTCAGTATGCGGTGGGAGTAGACGGCGTGTCGGTGGTCATGCTCTGCCTCTCCTCACTGATCGTCTTCACCGGCACCTTTGTTTCGTGGAAGATGGTACCCCTCACCAAAGAGTTTTTCCTGTGGTACTGCCTGCTTTCCACCGGAGTCTTCGGCTTTTTCATCTCTCTGGATCTGTTCACCCTGTTCCTTTTTTATGAGACGGCGCTGATCCCGATGTATCTGCTGATCGGCGTCTGGGGAAGTGGACGGAAAGAATATTCGGCCATGAAGTTGACCCTCATGCTGATGGGTTCTTCCATGATCCTGCTGGTGGGTATCCTGGGCATTTATTTCAGATCGGGCGCAACCAGCATGCATATCTCCGAGCTGGCACAGCGGACGATGCCGGTGGAACAGCAATATTTCTTCTTCACCCTCACCTTCTTCGGATTTGGTGTATTGGGTGCTCTTTTTCCGTTTCATACCTGGTCGCCCGACGGACATGCATCGGCACCGACAGCCGTCTCCATGCTACATGCCGGTGTACTGATGAAACTGGGCGGGTATGGCAGCTTCCGGGTAGCCATCTCTCTGATGCCGGAGGCGGCTGAAAAGCTCTCCCCCATTTTTCTCATCCTCACCGCCATCGGGGTGGTGTATGGCGCTTTTGCCGCCATCCGGCAGACCGACCTGAAATATATCAACGCCTATTCGTCGGTGAGCCATTGTAACCTGGTCCTTTTCGCCATTCTGATGCTCACGCAAACGGCACTCACGGGGGCGGTGCTGCAGATGCTTTCCCACGGGATGATCACGGCCCTGTTCTTTGCATTGATCGGGATGATCTACGGCCGCACACATACGCGGTTGATCACCGAAATGGGAGGTTTGATGAAAATCATGCCTTTTCTGGGTGTTTCTTTCGTGATTGCCGGATTGTCCAATATCGGCGTTCCCGGTTTAAGCGGCTTCGTGGCCGAGATGACCATTTTTGTAGGTGCTTTTGAAAATAATGACCTGCTACGCCGCATACTGACCATCGCCACCATCACATCAATCGTGGTGGGAGCAGTATACATCCTGCGCACCATCGGAAAATTCCTTCAAGGCCCCCTACAAGACCCGGAACACCTGAAACTCGATGATGCCCGCTGGCATGAGCGACTGGCTATAATTATGCTGATTGCAGGCATCCTGTATCTCGGTTCCTTCCCAACAGGAGTTGCGGATATAATCAGCGACAGCTTCGGTAGCATGCTGCAAGTAGCAAAGTAACGATAAAAAACAGTACGTATCCATGAGTTATTTCGATCATTTTATGACAATGCGCAGCGAGGTTTCGCTATTGGCGGTAATCCTCTTTTTGCTGCTCTTTGATATCATCGCCGGGAAAAAAGGTGAAAAATATTTTCAGCCGGTGGCAATCCTTCTCTTTGTCGCGCACACCCTATTGAACCTTGTTCCGGCAGCAGCGGGTGAGTCTTTCGGCGGCATGTATCAGTATCATCCCGTGATGACAATCATAAAAACCATGCTGAATGTGGCCACACTAATTATTTTTCTTCAATCGAAGCACCTGTTCGACGGGAATGAGATGAAGAATCAACGGGGCGAATACTATTTCCTCACACTGTGCACCCTGCTGGGAATGTACCTCATGATTTCCAGCGGCCATTTCCTTCTGTTTTTTATCGGACTGGAAACCGCCTCTATTCCACTGGCTACACTTGTAGCATTCAGTAAACATTGCAAGAAATCGGCAGAGGCGGGAGCCAAGTTTATCCTCCTCTCGGCCTTCTCTTCGGGTATCCTGCTCTTCGGCATCTCTTATCTGTATGGTACGACGGGCAGTCTCTACTTCGCAGAAGTAGCCACAAAGCTTACTGTCAATCCGCTGCAGATCATGGCTTTCATCTTCTTTCTGTCAGGAATCTTTTTCAAAGTATCGTTTGTACCGTTTCATCTGTGGACTGCCGATGTATATGAAGGTGCCCCCACAAATGTGACCTCCTATTTGTCGGTCGTCTCTAAAAGCTCGGCCGCCTTCGTTTTAATGACACTCCTTTTTAAACTGTTTGCAAGTTATCTGCATGAATGGCAGACGCTGTTGTTCTGGATCATTATTGTGACCATCACCGTGGGGAACCTGTTTGCACTCCGACAGCAAAATACAAAGCGCTTTCTCGCATTTTCCTCCATCTCCCAGGCAGGATACATCGCCCTGGGGATCATCAGCGGATCGGCACTGGGTATGGCCACGATGATCTATTACATCTTTATCTATCTCTTCTCCAACCTGGCCGCTTTCGGTGTGATTTCCTCCATAGAGAGCAGGACAGGGAAAACAGATATTCCTGACTACAAAGGGCTTTATCAGACTAACCCGAAACTTAGCTTCGTGATGATGCTGGCCATGTTCTCACTGGCCGGCATTGCTCCCTTTGCTGGTTTTATGAGTAAATTTTTCATTTTTTCCGCAGCCGCACAACAGGGATACTATCTGCTGGTAATTGTCGCCGTGGTCAACACCATCATTTCACTCTATTACTATCTGAGGGTGGTGAAAGCCATGTTCATTGATCAGAACGGCCAGCCGCTACCCGCGCTCAGGACAGACATCTGGAACAGGGCCAGCCTGATCATCTGTACTGTTGCGATCATCTTCGTGGGACTCCTCGGTTTTATCCTCGATATGATCGAGAAACAAAGTTTTGGAATATAACGGAATATTGAACATTTATCTGATTTTATTTATCTACTTTTGGTCCTTATTCTCGTTGAAATCTAACACGTTTGGATATAAGAGAAAATGCCATTCCTGCAAAAAACAAAGGATACCGGCCATCAGAATGTATCACTGAAAGAATACCCACTTGATGGTGAGGTGAAAAAGGGAAATCTGCACAGGTTCATCCACATACTCCCTTTTGTTGCTGCCTTTTTAGCAGTTTTGATCAGTATCACGGATGTCGCTTTTTTATACAACAGCGCGCTTCGGGCGATATTTAATCTTTACTACAATGGAGTACTCCTGATCGGCATCCTGTCTCTATCCACACGGTATCTCCAACACCGGAAAGTTATCCGCAAAATAACAGCCCTGATGGATTTGCTGTTGCTGACAGCCTTGCTGCTGGGTTTGTTGTACAATGCATGGAGTGCGGTCTCCCTTTCACTGCAGCCCGCCCATGGCTTTATGACACTCTTTTTGATGGTCTCGTTCCTGATCCGGGAGTTTTTCCATCTTCGCATGCAGGTCAACTACCGACGTCTCGGACCGGCTCAGCTGTTTGTAATAAGCTTTCTTTCCACAGCCCTGTTGGGAAGCTTCCTTTTGATGTTGCCTGATGCCACTACAGGGAGCATCTCCTATGTGGATGCCTTATTCACCGCGACCAGCGCCGTATGTGTTACAGGATTAAATGTGCTGGATACGGAGTTGTCTTTCACCCTATTGGGGCAATCGATCATCTTACTATTGATACAGGTTGGAGGATTGGGAATCATGACCTTCACCACCTATTTCAGCTATTTTTTCAAGGGAGCCTCATCCTACAAGAACCAGCTACTGGTGAAGGACATTACCAATGATGAACGTTTGGACAATGTCTTTTCATCCCTGAAAAGTATTTTGCTTATCACCGTTGTTATTGAAGGATTAGGCTTTGCACTGGTTTTCCTCTCACTGGATATAAAGGATATCTCTCTGCCCGAAAGGGCATTCTTCTCACTTTTTCACGCCATATCCGGTTTTTGTAATGCCGGCTTCTCCACGTTGTCAGGCAATTTGTATGACATGCGCATTCGTTTCAATTATCCGGTGCACATCATTATCTCTTCGCTTATCATACTTGGGGGATTGGGATTTCCCATCATACACAACCTTTGGGAATATACCACAACCAACATCCGCAATCTTTTCAAAAGAATTTTCAGGGATGAAAAATATACCTATTCATCGATGGTGCTCAATGTCAATTCACATATTGTATTGATCACCACGGCTCTGCTGTTGATAATCGGCACGCTGGGGTTCTATATTTTTGAGCGGAATGGCGTATTAACCGGTTATTCTTCCTATGCTGGAAAATGGACCGCTGCTTTTTTTGGTTCCGTAACGACACGCACGGCCGGTTTTAATAGTACTGACACAGCAGCATTGTCTGTTCCCACCTCACTTATCTTTATTGTGTTGATGTGGATCGGAGCTTCTCCGGCTTCCACGGGGGGTGGTATTAAAACAAGCACTTTTGCGTTGGCTTTTATGAATTTCATGGCACTGATCAGAGGTAAAAAGCCTGAATACAGAGGAAGGGAAATTTCTCAACTATCGATATCCAGAGCATTCGCCCAGATGACACTTGCCTCATTGTTCATCATGGTGACCACTTTTACAATGATCATCATAGAACCGGAAAAAGAACCGCTGAATTTGCTTTTTGAAACGGTATCTGCCTACGGCACTGTAGGGTTGAGCAGGAATGTGACACCTCTTCTGTCAGATGCCGGTAAGCTGGTCATCACTTTCACCATGTTCGTGGGAAGAGTCAGCCTATATACACTGTTATACAGTCTGATTAAACAGGTGAAATACAGCAAATACAGATATCCGACAGAAGAAATATTAATAAACTAAAATAAGCATGACATGAAATTTGTGGTGATAGGACTCGGACATTTTGGAGCAGCACTGGCAGAACGATTGGTAGCCATGGGCCACGAAGTGGTTGGGGTGGACAAGTCGATGAATCGTGTGGAGGCATGCAAGAACAGACTGACCAACGTCATCTGTCTGGACAGCAGTGACCCGATAGCTGCCAACCATCTACCTTTGAAGAATACCGATGTGGCAGTGGTCTGTGGAGGCGCAGATGAGGGAGAAAGCCTTTTAATCACAGCCATGCTTAAGAAGAGCGGGGTACAGAAGATCACCGTACGTTCCATCACGGGACTTCAGGAGAGTGTGCTGGAAGCAATGGGAATTACGGAAATCATCCGGCCCGAGGTGGAATCGGCTGAACACTGGGCCATGAAACTCTCCATCAAGAACTACATCAATCTGTTTGAAGTGACAAACGACCACTATCTCGTGGAGGCAGTGGTGCCTCGCAAGCTGATTGGCAAAAGCATTGCTGAGAGCGAACTGAATAAGAAGTACAATGTGATTGTGCTTACAAAGCTGAAGCAAATCAGTCAGCAAAATCAGATTGGTGCAGAGAGAATCATTCTGAAAGCCGGTGATATTGTGAATGCCAAAACCATACTGGAGGAAGGGGATATTATTGTTGTTTACGGAAATAAAAATGATATCAAAAAAATGATAGACAACAATAACTAATTCACACCCGATATAAAGAGAACATTTCGAAAAATCAGAACAGCAATCCCTGCTCCTCTGTTTTTTTCCGTCCCAGATGGCGGTACGCCAGATCGGTGACCTCCCTGCCGCGGGGGGTGCGCTTGATGAATCCCTCCTTTATCAGGAACGGTTCATACACCTCCTCGATAGTTCCCGGATCGTCGCCCACGGCAGTCGCGATAGTGGAAATGCCGACAGGACCTCCCTTAAATTTGTCGATGATGGTGAGAAGGATCTTGTTGTCGATCTCATCCAGCCCGTGCCTGTCGATATTCAACGCTTCCAGCGCGTAAGAAGAGATGGCCTTGTCGATTTTCCCGTTCCCCTTCACCTGAGCAAAGTCACGTACACGGCGCAGCAGCGCGTTTGCCACACGGGGCGTACCCCGGCTACGTGATGCAATCTCATGGGCCGCATCACCAGCGCAGGAGATCTTCAGGATGTCGGCCGATCGCAATACAATACCGGTAAGGGTATCCATGTCGTAATACTCCAGGTGCATATTGATTCCAAAACGGGCACGCAGCGGACTGGTCAGCAAGCCGCTGCGGGTAGTGGCTCCCACCAGGGTAAACGGGTTCAGGTCTATCTGAATGGAGCGGGCACTGGGTCCCTTGTCGATCAGGATGTCGATGCGGTAGTCCTCCATGGCACTGTAGAGGTATTCCTCCACCACGGGCGACAAGCGGTGAATCTCATCAATAAAGAGCACATCGTTCGTATCAAGCGAAGTGAGAATGCCTGCCAGGTCGCCCGGTTTATCGAGCACCGGACCGGAGGTAACCTTGAAGCCCACCCCCAGTTCGTTGGCGATGATGTTCGACAGGGTAGTCTTACCCAGTCCGGGAGGGCCATGCAACAACACGTGATCAAGCGATTCACCACGCATGCGGGCAGCACTGACAAAGATCTTCAGGTTCTCAGTGATTTTTTCCTGTCCGCTAAACCCGCCGAAGGTGAGCGGGCGCAATGTATTTTCATACTCACGTTCGCTGTCCTGCTGGTGACGGTTGCCGTGTATGTCGAATGTTTCTTCCATCATATGCTGATACAAAAATAGCTATTTCCTGCGATTTATGGAAATAGCGGCTACATTCCGTTTTAATCCCGCAAATTTAGCCCGTTTCACGGCAGAGTGATGAAAGGTCTCCCGGTACTCCTGCTCATCCATTGCGTCCAGCTTATCAAAGGTAAGCGACAGGAATCGCTCCGAAGGCATGAACTCCGGTGTTGCATGCGGTACCGCTCCACGGTTCCAGGGGCATACCTTCTGACAGATGTCGCAGCCATAGACGTTGTTTCGCAGGTTCGGCACAATATCGGGAGCGATCTCTTCCTTGTTTTCGATGGTCTGGTAGGAGATGCACTTGTTGGCATTCACCCGGTAGGGTCTCTCAATGGCGCCCGTGGGACAGGAGGTAAGGCATCGGCGACAGTCGCCGCAGTTCTCCGAAACGGGGCTGTCATAATCCAGATCCAGGCTGATAATCAGTTCGCCCAGAAAGAAGTAGGACCCCTTACCAGGAATAATAAGCAGGGTATTTTTACCCACAAACCCGATACCTGCCTGTGCTGCCCAGAAACGTTCCAGCACGGGAGCAGAGTCGGAAAAATATCTGCCCGTCGCCTCCGGAAAACGGGTTTTGATCCAGTCGAACAGACTGCCCAGTTTCTCCCGCATCACCTCGTGATAATCTTTCCCGTAGGCATAATAGGCAAACTGGGGCACCTTTCCCGGGAGCTTCACGCACGGGTAGTAGTTCAGTGCCACTGAGATGATTGAGCGGGCACCCTCCACCAGCAGGCGGGGGTCGACCCGCTTGTCGATATTGCGCTCCAGGTACGCCATGCCGCCCTGGCAGTGATCCCTGATCCACTCCATATAACGGGCCTCCTCGCCACTGTTGACAGCACGGCAAATGCCACAGGCATCGAAGCCCAAAGCAAGTGCCCGCTGTTTTATTTCTTCCGAGAATGTTATCCCATCGTGCATGATGATTCAAACGTACGAAAAAAATCTCTTTCCAGCAATATTTCTCTACCCCAACCGTAAACCTCTCAAAGATCAAACTATTCCCGTAAAAAATAAAAATATGAATTAAGTTGCGTATTTTTGCCGGAATAAACAGGAACTTTCAACCTCTGATGGCGGAATCAACGTTAAAACATAAAACCACCGTATCTCTTTTCTGGAGCTTTGCCGATAAGTTCGGGCAGCAAATCATTAATCTGGGTACCGGCATTATCCTGATGAGAATCCTGGACCCGGCAGAATACGGGCTCATAGGGGCCCTGGCCATTTTCATCGCTTTCTCCGGCATTCTCATCGACAGCGGCTTTACCCGCGCGCTACTGAACAGAAAAACAATCTCACCGGCCGAATACAGTACAGTTTTTTATTTCAATATGGGGCTGGCCATTCTGCTATACCTGATCCTGTTCGCAGCGGCCCCGTTACTGGCAGAATTATTCCACGATCCCCGGATAGAGGCAGTATCCAAAATTCTCTTCCTCTCCCTGCTATTCAATGCTGCCGGTATTATCCAGCAAACGCTGCTTATTCGGAAAGCCGATTTCAGGGGGATGACCAAAGTAAATATGACGGCATTGCTCATTGCAGGGACGGTTGCCATTGTGATGGCATTCTCCGGCTACGGTGTTTGGGCGCTGGTCGTTCAAACGCTGCTATATGCCTTCTTCCGCTCCCTCTTCCTTTGGTTTTATTCAAAATGGACACCTCTGAAAGTCTTTAGTATCAAGCTGCTCCGCTCATTCTCCGGACTTAGCAACAAGCTGCTGCTGGCATCGCTCATCAGTGCCGTTTTCAACAATATATATCCAAGCATCATTGCCTTCTTTTACCCGAATTCTATGAAACAGGTGGGTTATTACAGCCAGGCCAACAAGTACCAGGAGATCCCGTTCGGTATTCTTTCCAATACCTACCGTCAGGTATCCATGCTTGTTCTTCCCGAAATCAATGAACAGACAGAGCGTCTGAAAAGAGTGGTGAGCAAAATGATCAAATCACTTGCATTCCTCTCCTTTCCCATTGGTTTTCTGATGATACTGATTGCCGAGCCGGGGTTTATCTTTCTGTTCAAAGAAAAATGGCTGCCTGCTGTTCCCTATTTCCAGGTGTTGTGTCTTGCCGGAGTAGTCTCTCCCTTTGCTTTCGTGATGAACGAATTATTTATAGCCAGGGAGAAGGCAAACTACTTCCTCGGCATGGAGATAATCAAACGGGTGGTCCTGATCCTGCTGATCGCCCTGCTTTTCCGTTACGGAATCATGGGCCTGGCTGCCAGCTGGGTGATCTATACATGGCTCACCCTGGCCATCTCCCTGGTCCTGACCCGCAAGCTGATCGGATATACACCGGCCGATTTTTTCAAAGACGCCTTTCCTTATGCGATACTGGCCTTTATAAGTGTGGCAGCAGGATATCTTATCACCCTTCGCATTCATCAGGATTTGTTATTCCTGCTGATAAACATCGTCGGAACAAGCCTGTTATACCTGCTGCTATGTAGCCTATGTAAACTGGAGATGACCCGGGAGATCGGACAATGGTTAACCAGCAAAAAAAGATGAAAAAAATAATTGAAAAGCTTAGCTACAAAACTCGTTCGCGATGGAACGCATGGTTTCACCAGAGAAAAAAACAAAAAATACGGCGGCGTATCCTGTCGCATTTTGCACAGCATCCGCCACAGGATCATGAACTACAGGAGGCTGTCGGTTATCTTTCGAAACATACGTTATCTACTTTTTACGGAACCTTTCAGGATAAATATCATGCAGATCAGGTAATCGTGCATACAGACACGTCCAACGGCTTGCCCTATGTGATAACGGAGGGAAAGAGACTTTACTTCAAACGTTCATTTAACAAGCGTACCGTACAACTGCTTTACAACATCTTGTGCGTGGAGCAGGACAGGGATGCCCCTCATTGTTATACCGATCCTGCTTTCGGGATAAATGAAGGAGATATATTGGCGGACGTGGGCTGTGCCGAAGGTTACTTTTCACTGCTTCATATTGAAAAATTGAAAACGACCTACCTCTTTGAACAGGACCGTGAATGGATTGAAGCGTTGGAAGCAACATTTTCCCCATGGAAAGAGAAGGTGATCATCGTTCCCGCTTTTGTCTCAGACAAAGACGACAATGAGCATGTCAGTCTCGACAATTTTTTCCTGCAAATATCCGGGAAACCCGTTTTTTATAAAATTGATGTAGAGGGTGCCGAAGCATCCGTATTGAAAGGGATGAACAGGCTGCTGAAAAGCACGACGGCAAAAATAGCTCTGTGTACCTACCATCACAAGGAAGATTTTGATGTTTTCAGCCGTTTTTTCGAGGCCAGCGGCTTCCGTCAACGTGCCAATCCGGGCCTTATGATTTATCAGAATGATCTCGATCATATGGACCCTCCTTTTTTTCGTAAATGTCTGATCAAAGCCATGAATTATGAAGTCTGAATCTGTTCGCCCCATGTCTTCGGTTTGCGTCATCGTCGTTTCTTACAACTTCGTACCGTGGATTCACCGGTGTTTACCCTCCATAGAGGCTTCACTCCTCCCGGCAACCGTTATGGTGATCGACAACGGCTCAACCGATGAGACCTGCCGGATAATCAGGGACAACTACCCGGGTGTGGAACTGACTGAGACACATCGGAACCTGGGTTTCGGAAAGGCCAATAATATCGGCATACAACGGGCCTTGGAAAGAGGGTTCGATTATGTGTTCCTGCTTAACCAGGATGCATGGATTGAACCGGATACCCTGGAGAAGCTGGTGGATGCAGCCGAAAAGAATAGTCAATACGGGATATTGTCGCCGGTGCATCTAAATGGAAAAGGCAGTGCCACCGACTTCGGTTTCTCGAAATATACAGGGATAAAAAACAGGGAGGAGGCCATGCTGCTTACGGATGAAGTTACTCCCTATCCATTTATCAATGCTGCCATGTGGCTGATTCCCCTTGACGTGATCAGAAAGACGGGGGGGTTTGCACCAATCTTCGTCCACTACGGTGAAGATCGCAATTGGGTACTTCGAATGCAAAAAAAAGGCTATAGGCTGGGGTTGGTGAAATGGGCATTTGGATACCACGACCGGGAAGCACGCCCGGTGAGTCGTAAAAAATATTTCTACAGCGAATATGTTTACTTTTTAACCGAGGCCGTAAACCCGTTTTACTCTCTCCCCAAAGCGATGGCATACAGCTTCCTGGCCGCCGTAAAAAAGGCAGGTCAGGCATTGTTTTCGGGTAAAATAACAAATTGCATTGCCTACTTCGGCATCACACTCCGTTTGTGCGTAAAATGCATCGCCATTCTGCGGACCCGCAGGGAAACCCGGATTACGCGAAAATGAAATCAAGCTGTTTCCTGTCAAGATTGGCCCGTGCCACCTGAATTGAGACGGGCTGTCCCAGACGATATTCCCGTTTTTTGCGCCTTCCCACAAGCCGGTAGTTCTTCTCGTCCAGCTCATAGAAGTCATCGTCCAGCTCCCGAATAGGAATCATACCCTCACATTTGTTTTCGTTGATCTCCACGTAAATACCCCATTCGGTTACACCGGAGATCACGCCGTCGTACACTTTGCCGATCTTATCGGACATGAACTCTACCTGTTTGTATTTGATGGAGTCACGTTCGGCATTGGCCGCAATCTGCTCCATTTCCGAACAGTGTTTACATTCGCTCTCCAGCGGACTCTGCTCCACACTTTTCCCGCCATCGAGATAACGTTCCAGCAGCCGGTGCACCATCATATCAGGATATCTACGGATGGGCGAGGTGAAATGGGTATAATATTCGAATGCCAGGCCATAATGCCCCACATTCTTGGTGGAATAGATTGCTTTCGACATCGTGCGGATGGCAATTGTCTCCACCAGATTCTCTTCCGGACGGCCCTGCACTTTGTCCAGCAGGGAATTGATGCTCTTGGCAACCTCCGTTTTGGTACCGTCCTGCTTGATCTTATGACCAAAGCGAAGGATAAATGTGTTCAATGTATCCAGCTTTTCCGGATCAGGCACATCGTGGATGCGATAGACAAATGCCCTGGCTTTCCTGCCCCTGGGCACTTTTCCGATGGCCTCGGCAACGGTCTTGTTGGCCAGCAGCATAAACTCCTCAATGAGGTGATTGGCCTCTTTCGACTCCTTGAAATAAACTCCCAGGGGCTTTCCCTTTTCATCGAGATTGAATTTCACCTCATACCGCTCAAAATTGATCGCTCCATTGGCAAACCTTTTCTCCCGCAACTGCTTTGCCAGATTGTTCAATTGAAGTATCTCGTTGGAGAAATCACCCTTCTCCGTCTCGATAATGGTCTGGGCGTCCTCGTAAGTAAGACGGCTGTCCGACTTGATCACCGTACGCACAATCTGCGACTTTTTGATCTCCGCCTTCTCGTTCAGCTGAAAGATAACCGAAAAACATAATTTCTCTTCCTGAGGCCGCAATGAACATAATCCGTTGCTCAACCGCTCCGGCAACATGGGAATGGTTCTGTCGACCAGGTAAATGGAAGTAGCCCTGTTTTCCGCTTCCCGGTCCACCAGGTCTCCCGGCTTCACATAGTGTGTCACATCGGCAATGTGAACCCCCACCTCCCACAGGAAGGGAGAAATTGCGCGGATGGAAAGGGCATCGTCGAAGTCCTTCGCATCCTTCGGGTCTATGGTGATGGTGAACACATCACGAAAGTCCTCCCGCTTTTCAATCTCTTTCTCTTCGATCTTTTCAGAAATCTGATCTGCAAACTTCTCCACATCTTCAGGATATTTATACGGCAGGTCGTACTGTGCAAGGATGGCGTGCATCTCGGTATCGTTTTGACCGGGCTTGCCCAGAATGTCGATCACCTTGCCAACCGGATTATTTGCTTTCTCGGGCCATTCCACAATCTCCACGACCACTTTGTCGCCGTTGCGGGCACCGAGGAGGTCTTCCTTCGGAATGAAAATATCGTTCGAGAGGTATTTGTTGTCCATCACCAGGAAAGCAAAATGTTTCTGCACTTCCAACACTCCTACAAAACGGCTTTGGGTATGTTCCAGTATCTCGATTACCGTACCCTCCGTGTCGGCACGTTTGCGCTTGGCCAGCAGTTGTACGCGCACCCGGTCGCCATTCATGGCATGCTTGCTGTTCCGTTCCGGTATGTAGATGATATTTCCGTCATCATCGGGTACGAAAAAGTTTTTACCGTTACTTCTTCTCTCAAAACGGCCTTCAAGCATCAGCCCCCTGTTATTAATGCGGTAACGCCCACGGGACGTCTCCAGCAGCAGGTCATCATCACGAAGCTTGTCGAGCACCTTGATCAGCACGCGTCGTCCCTCTTCGCCACGGACATTTAATGCCGCTGCAATCTGTTTATAATTAAATTGTTTATCGTTATTTTCGTTAAGAAAACTGATGATGGAAGCAGAAAGGTCCTTCTTCCGGAGTTTCGGCGCAGTAGTATCTGCATTCACTTTGTTGCTCATATTCTGTGTGTTTCTATCTAAAACAAAAAAATGACGTTTTAGTTATCGCAAAGTAATAAAAAAAAACGATTCTTTCTGAAGTTATCCTTATTTTTGTCCGGAGAATGAAAAGAGACAACATGAACGGGAAAAAAGTATTGATCACCGGTGCGAGTGGCTTTATCGGCAGTACCGCCGTGGACAAGGCGCTGGAACTGGGATATGAAACCTGGGCGGGAATACGTGCCACCAGCAGTCGTCGTTACCTGCAGGATGAACGGATACGGTTCATTGACTTGTATTATGGAGACAAGAAAAAGCTTAAGGAGCAACTCCGCCAGTTCAGGGATAAACATGGACGCTTCGATCATGTGATACATATTGCAGGGTTGACCAAGGCCTTGCGCAAGCCGGATTTCGACCGGGTCAATTATCTTTACACGCGTAATCTGGCAGAGGCGCTCATGGAGACAGACAGCCTCGCTGACTCGTTTGTGCTGATGAGTTCCCTCGGCGTCATGGGCACAGGCGACGAGACCGGTTATACACCCATTGGAGCGGATCACATCCCCAATCCCAATACTGCTTATGGTAAAAGTAAACTGAAAGCCGAAAATTATCTGAAGAGCCTCACCGGCTTCCCCTGGCTGATATTACGCCCTACAGGTGTATACGGCCCGCGCGACAGCGACTATCTGATCCTGATGAAGACGGTTAAGAACGGATTGGCTGTAGGTGCCGGACTTCGGAAACAGATGCTCTCTTTCATCTATAGCGATGATCTTGTACGTGTCATTTTCACACTCATAGAAAAAGGTATTCGCCAAAAAGAATATCATGTGGCCGATGGCGACTGCTATACCGACAGTGAATTCAATGCCCTTGTGCAACGGGCGTTGCGCAGAAAGCATGTGGTCAGGTTCAAGGTTCCCCTCTTCCTCGTCAGTCTTGCCGCCTTTGTATGCGAGAAGGGAGGAGCACTTCTGGGGAGCGCAACGACCCTCAACACCGACAAATACAGGATCATGAAACAACGCAACTGGACTTGTGACATTGCTCCCTTGCAGTCTGACATTGACTTTGTGCCCGTATACAGGCTGGAAGAAGGGGTAAATAAGACGGTGGCCTGGTACCGGGAGCAGGGATGGCTCTGAATGACCTGCGCAGCAGGACAATCATTGCGATTTTACTGCATCTGTAGGGTAAATCAACCAATTTTTGTACTTTTGCTCCCGAATGATCTCTATGCAGAATTTTGCAGATCATTCTCAGGCATGTAAATGGTTGCATGCTCATTTCTCGATAATAAGACCAACATGAAGATTGCACTGATCGGTTACGGCAAAATGGGGCATGAGATTGAAAGAATTGCCCTTGAGAGGGGACATGAGGTGGTGTGCACCATCGACATCCACGAAGATGAAAAATTTGATTCTCCGGCATTCAGTAGTGCCGAAGTAGCGATTGAGTTTACCTCGCCTGACAGTGCCCTGCAGAACTATAGGCGGGCATTTGCAGCCGGTGTGCCGGTTGTTTCGGGTACCACGGGGTGGCTGAAGCACTTGCCCGAGATCAGGGAAGCCTGTGAAAAAGAAGGTAAAACCTTCTTTTACGCATCGAACTTCAGCTTGGGTGTAAATATCTTTTTTGCCCTGAACAACTATCTGGCCAGAATAATGAATCAATTCCCTGCCTATGATGTGCGCATGGAAGAGACGCACCACATCCACAAGCTGGATGCCCCCAGCGGTACAGCCATCACACTGGCTGAAGGGATACTGGAACATATCGACAGAAAAGAAAAATGGGTACTGGACAAGACCGACAAGGCAGGTGAGCTCTCTATCAAAGCCTTCCGTGAAGGTGAGGTGCCAGGCATCCACAGCGTCATTTATGAATCGGAGGCCGATAGCATCCGCATCACTCACGACGCCAACAGCAGAAGGGGCTTCGCCCTGGGTGCCGTACTGGCAGCGGAATTTACCAGGGGAAGGAGCGGCTTTCTGGGTATGAAGGATATGCTCGACTTTTTGTAAAAAATATACAATAAATAAACAATGAGACTCAATCAACGATTTTCGAATGCCACGCGCCGCCAATGGATTTGGTTTGCCGTGTGGGTGGCAGCAACCATACTGTTCTCCCTTTGGGCGGATTCTCTGTGGATACTACTCTTCATCTTCCTTTTTCTTGATATCTACATCACTAAATTCGTACCTTGGGGATTTTGGAAAAAGTCGAAGAACAATGCGTTCCGCAAAACAATGGAATGGGTGGACGCAATTGTCTTTGCACTGATCGCCGTCTATTTTATCAACACCTTCTTCTTCCAAAACTATCAGATCCCCACCTCGTCGCTTGAGAAATCGCTGCTTGTGGGCGACTTTCTGGCGGTGAGTAAACTCAGCTACGGGCCAAGGGCGCCCATCACACCGCTCTCATTTCCTCTGGCGCAGCACACAATGCCCATCGTGGGCGGTAAATCCTATATTGAGAAGCCACAGTGGAAATACAACCGTTTGAAAGGATTCGGGGAAGTGAAAAGGAACGACATCGTGGTGTTCAACTTTCCTACCGGTGACACGGTGGCACTGAAGCAGCAGGGAATAGATTTTTATTCGCTCTCCAAGTCTAACCCCAATGGTAGTGCTGGTGTGCGCGCCGACAAGCGCATCTACGGCGATATTGTCTATCGTCCGGTGGACCGACGGGAGAATTATGTAAAAAGGTGTATCGGCCTTCCCGGTGAAACCATTGAACTGAGAGGCGACACTGTCTATATTGACGACCTTCTTTTGCCCAATCCACGTCTTTCACAACACAACTACCTGATTCATACAGACGGGACACAAATATCGGCGGAGCTGTTCGAAGAAATGGGTATCAATAAAGCCGATCATTATACACAGGATGGATACGGACAAATTGTCTCCCGTTCACAGGATCTAACCGGCGTGGACAGCCTGAGCATGGCACTCTTCGGATTGCAGCAGCGTAATGGCAATAATGGCAGGATTTACTTCAGCATACCTATGACGGAAGGAATGGTGACCGCAATGAAAAAGAAGCCTTTCGTATGGGATGTGATCAAGGAGAAGGAACAACCTGGAACGAGTTATTACTATCCCTTAAATTATGAAACCGGATGGACACGTGACACCTTTGGACCGCTATGGATACCAAAAAAAGGAGAAACTCTTAGATTCGATTCCAATGTGGATTTTAAGGTAGCAGCTTATGAACGTTGCATCAAAAATTACGAAGGGAACGATTTTGCATACCGTGACGGAAAAGTATATATCAACGGCACGGAGAGTGAATCTTACACATTCAAATTCGACTATTACTTCATGATGGGTGATAATCGTCATAATTCTGCCGACTCGCGTGTATGGGGCTTTGTGCCTGAAGATCATATCGTGGGCAGACCCATCCTGATCTGGCTCTCGCTGGAAAAGGACAAAGGCTGGTTCAACGGGAAAATACGATGGAAGAGGTTGTTCCGAAGTGCAAAAATACCGGCGTGAGTACACCGGGGAATCCGGTGACACCTCTTCTCACCTCCTGCTATCTGGCGCCCGTAGAATATTACAGCGCGCTCTTCAGAGCAGAGAATGCCCTCATTGAGATACATGGCAACTACGCGAAGCAGTCATACAGCAACCGGTGCAGGATTGCAGGTGCAACCGGAATCCTTGCATTGAGTATTCCGGTTGAAAAACCTTCGTCACTGAAATGTAAAATGAAGGATATCCGGATTGCAGAACATGGCAACTGGCAACATCTGCACTGGAATGCCATACTTTCTGCCTATGGTTCCACTCCCTATTTTCAATATTATGAAGATGACTTCAGGCCGTTATACGAAAAAAAAACTGTCTTTTTACATGACTTCAATGAACAGCTGCGCATGCTTGTATGCCGACTCATCGGCATAGAAACAGAAGTCTCATATACCGGTTCCTATTTACAGAAGCCAGCGGCCCATTTTTTCGACTTGCGTGAAAGCATTCATCCAAAGCGGATATCGAATTATCAATCAACACCCTACTATCAGGTTTTCGCCAATGAACAGGGTTTCGTGAATAACCTCAGTATCATTGACTTGTTATTCAACATGGGAAATGAATCCCGGCTATACCTCTGAATTTAACAATATTATCTATCTTTACACAAAATCAATCATCAATCAGTATGCATCAAAAAAGAAGAGTAAGATTTGCACCCAGCCCCACCGGGCCGCTACATATCGGAGGTGTTCGCACCGCACTGTATAATTATCTCTACACAAAACAACAGGGCGGGGATTTCATTCTCAGGATCGAAGACACCGATTCCTCGAGATTCGTTCCGGGAGCCGAGGATTATATTCAGGAAACATTCAACTGGTTGGGACTAGTCTTTGACGAAAGCCCCGAAAAGGGAGGTACCTATGGCCCCTACCGACAGTCGGAACGAAAAGATATCTACAAAAAATATGTAGATTATTTACTTGAGAAAGGAGCTGCCTATATAGCTTTCGATACGCCGGAGGAGCTGGATGCCAAAAGATCGGAAATTCCCAATTTTCAGTACGATGCCTCTACCCGGGAAGGAATGCGTAACTCTCTTACGCTGCCGGAATTGGAAACACAATCACTTATCAACAATGGGACTCAATATGTTGTACGTATCAAGGTAGTACCGGGAGAGGATATCCTGGTGAATGACATGATCAGGGGAGAGGTGGTTATTAATTCCTCCGTACTCGATGATAAGGTAATCTATAAATCGGCCGATGAGTTGCCAACCTATCATCTGGCCAATGTGGTGGATGACCGTCTGATGGAGATCACTCATGTAATCAGGGGAGAGGAGTGGCTTCCCTCTGCACCATTGCATGTATGGCTTTACAGAAGCCTGGAATGGGAAGAGCATATGCCGCAGTTTGCTCACCTTCCGCTGCTTTTGAAACCTGACGGGAAAGGCAAGCTGAGCAAAAGGGACGGCGACCGGCTTGGATTTCCAGTATTTCCGCTGGAATGGGTAGACCCTGTTTCGGGAGAAGTTTCATCGGGGTATCGGGAGACAGGATATCTGCCCGATGCAGTCATCAACTTTCTTGCATTTCTGGGATGGAACCCCGGTACTGAGCAGGAGATATTCTCTCTTGATGAGCTGGTTCGGGCTTTCTCGTTCGACCGTTGCAGCAAAAGTGGCGCGAAGTTTGATGTGGAGAAGGCCAAATGGTACAATCACCAGTACATCCTTAGAATGGCAGACGATAAGTTGGCAGAATTATTCGAGCCAGTTCTTGAAGCAAAGGGAATCAGGGCTCCACGTGAAAAAGTTGCCGAAATAGTATCACTGGTAAAAGAACGGGTTCACTTTGTCAATGAGCTGTGGGATCAGCTTGCCTATTTCTTTACGGCTCCCGACAGCTATGACGAAAAAACGGTTCGCAAACGTTGGAAACAGGATACACCGGAACATATGCGTCAGCTTGCCGGACTGATACGGCAGATGGACGATTTCTCGGCCGAGAACCAGGAAAACATTGTAATGGAGTGGATTCAGAAAAACGGGCTGCACACCGGGAATATCATGAATGCTTTTCGCCTTGCAATTGTGGGGGAAGGAAAAGGGCCCCACATCTTCCACATCACGAAGATAATAGGAAAAGAGGAGACCATTGAGCGTCTTGAGAGGGCAGTATCTCTTCTGGGAGAAAATGAGGAAACATTCAAGCATGAGTAAAATGGATATCGATTTTGTAATTACCTGGGTCGACATGAACGATCCGAAATGGAAAGCCGATTTTGCGAAATATACGGGGAAAATCGATAACTCAAAAAATGAGGTTTCGGAAGCCCGTTTCAGGGATCACGGCTTTTTAAAATACTGGTTCCGGGGAGTGGAACAATTTGCTCCCTGGGTGAAAAAGATACATTTTGTGACCTGCGGGCAAAAGCCTGAATGGTTAAATATAAATCACCCCAAACTATCGCTGATAGACCATTCTGACTATATACCCGCTAAATTTCTGCCTGTATTCAACTCCTCTTTGATTGAGATATATTTGCATAAGATTCCCGGACTGACTGATCATTTTGTCTATTTCAACGACGATTTTTTCATCATCGACCATCTCTCCGCAGATCGTTTTTTTACCGGGGGCCTGCCCAACGACATAGCTGCATTCCGGCATAATTCGGGTATTGGCTTATGGTCTAAATGTCTGAAAAACAATATTCGCATTATCAATGAGCGGTTCGACAAGAAAACGGTACAGAAACGGGATCATCACAAATGGTTCCACCCCTCCTATGGGAAAAAAAGTAATCTGACACGATTGCTGAAACCATACAGTAAATTTGTAACACTTATTACCCCGCACAATGCACAACCCTATCTGAAATCGACCTTCGAAGAGGTGTGGGAATATGCAGGGGATAAGCTTGCCGCGGTTTCGGAAAACCGCTTTCGCAGTTCCGAAGATTACACACAGGAGTTGTTCAGGGCCTGGCAGATATGCCGGTCCCACTTTGAGCCCTACAACACCTATCGTGACACCAAGATGTTCCCTTTGGTGCTAAGATCAAAGCAGGCCATAGAAGCCATTTACAATCAGAAATACAAGCTTATCTGTCTGAACGACAACGCACACATCGTAAACTACGAAAAGGTGATGCAGGAGCTGGAGAAAGCTTTTGAAACAATTTTACCGGAGAAGTCCGGCTTTGAATTGTGAACTGATTTATTCGGTTTTCATATAAGGAATATGATCCCGCCAAAAGACAGGATCATGTACCAGGGGGGCATGACATCCAAATGGCAATTGCTTATTCATGATGTCATAGGCAAAAGAGGGATGATTTTCCAGAGAAAATCTACAGGCCTCGCGCCAGACCGGTTTTGTGAATTTTTCGTACAATTGGGGTCCTTCGATACTCCAAAAAACATCTTCGTTGTATAATGCTCGTTTGGAAAGTTGTTTTTCTAAATAGAGGTTTAATATGGGTCTCGCCTCGTCCGATTCAAGTATTTTTATAAAAGTATCAATCCTGCGTAATGACAGCCCGCCGTTGCCTACATTATTATAATGTCTTACCTTGTTCCTCAAACGGGATGAAAATATCCATGGAAATATATCGACTGCCTGCAAATATATTTTTGCCTTCTTTATTTTATGAGGCCTGAGCCATGGTGCTCCTATATAATCGTAATTTTTATTACACCAATACTGAAGGTCGGGTTTAAATAAATAAGCATCGGTCTGATGTATCAGCATGTATTTATAATTGCTAAACCGTTTATAGAAATCCAGGCAGAGCATCAGCCTGTTGTAACCTAATTTCCCGACAAAAAAATGATTTTCAAATCTTTCGATCGAGAAATTTGAAAACACAGCGAAACTTTTATCAATGGTAAAAGAATCGGGCATGATAAAGACCTTCTTCATACCCGGTGTCATTGCGACAGCCTGCTTTATTACAATTATATCATTCTTCTCCAGCGGCTTATAAACCGGGATAATTATTATGCAATCTTCAATATTATGCATGAATTTTTAATGATGCTATTCTAAAGGATTTCTTTTAATTTTTATTCCCGGCTACTCTCTGTTAACTTAACGTTCAAAGGAAGATTTCTCAGGAAAGAGCGTCGAGAGGAAAGGCTCCACCCTTTCTCTGTCGGCGTCGGTAGCATGATGGCTGTCGTTCAGGCAAAAGAGAACCGGCTGATACGTACGAATAAATTCCATGAAATCGGGCTTGTGCAGACGTATTCTGCAAGATTCCCTCCTGGTCACATACCGCAGCGTTCCCCTTTTCACAGCCAGAGCATAATAGAGGTAAATAATACGTTGTATGTCATCCACGCTTCTGAAATGATGGGTGATGGTGGAACCTATCTCCCGACGGAAGAGGTTATCCGAAACACGCTGATAATCAGACTTCAGATAGGAATCGATGTTGTGATGAGGTGTACCCGAATAGTATTTCCCGAGCCTTTCATCGATGAGTAAAGCAGCCCTTTCGATGGTTTTCCGGTAAATATTAGTGTGTAGTTTGAATCTCTTTCTGCATTTGTTGATCCATTTATTGGTGAAAGCACGTTGTAATCTCACAATAGGCATGCCTTCATCCGTGAAAAAGAAAGCGGGATCCACTTTTGCATTGAAAAACATATCGTCATTCGCATAGAGGAAATGCTCCGACAACCCCGCAATTTTATATAAAAAATGCTCTATAATCACTGAATTATAACAGGGTAATGCCTCAGGCGGAAGCAGTTCGCGTATGTCTACAATTTCTATTTTTTCATTTTGCTGATCGAGCCATTTTGGTATTTGTCCATCTGTAACAATGAAGATTCTGCGAATCCAGGGAGCATATTTCTCAGCTGAGCGCAGAGAATACTTCAGCTCGTTGTTATCGGCGTTGCGTGCCTTGGTGATAGCCTCGGCATTCAGATCGGTTGTTTCTCCCAGGAACTGTTTTTTTTTTGCGAGCCATTCCTGATCATTGCCATCTACCCAGAGGTAAACCAGATCAACCTCAAGCGATTTCATACAATGCTTCATATTCTTCAAAGTGTTTCTCGCTTGAAAACAACCTGGCATACTCTTTTTCTTTCTCCGCCAGGCTTTCGTTCTGATAAAATTGGGTCAGGTTTTCATCGACCAGTTGCTTCATCTCCTGCGGGTAGAAGTTATTCCAGAAATAAGCAAAGTCACCACCAATCTCCCTGAGACTGGTTTCGCGGGATGAAAAGACAGGTTTCCCAAATTGCATGGCTTCAATCACAGGCAAGCCAAAACCCTCCAACAGAGAAGGGAAGAAAAAAGCTTCACAGTGCTGGTACATCCATATCTTCTCTCTATGCGACACGGGTCCTCTCAGAGTAACATTATGGATATGTTCATTCTTGATGCGCTCTTTGATATATCTGGCGTAGCTATTCTGTTTCACATCTGCCTTCATACCTACGATGTAAAGATGTTTTTCTGGCATCAGTTTCATCATATCAAGCAATACGTGGAAGTTTTTTTTCTTATGAATAATGCCCATTGTAAAGAAAAAAGGCTCTCGGATTTGGTGATCGGGTTTCAGCGCCTGATCCTTATCGAGCAAAGTCACCTTGTTGTAGATCACCCTACATTGCTTCTCATTCAATTGAAGATTACGCTCCACCTCGCTTTTTGTAAAATTGGAAATGCAAACAATCTCATTGGCCCGATGGATTTTTTTTTGCATTTTCCTGTATCTCCGCTCCCTGGCACCGGCGGTTTTCTCGTAGAGGAAATTCAGATCATGTATGGTCAGTATGAATTTGGTATTCCGCCAGATGGGCCTAAATCGACTTAATTGATGAATGGAGTGCCAGATATCATATTTAGGAAAAAGAAAACGGACATGTTTCCGGATGATATTTGTAGAGGAGATATAGTGTACCTCCTCCCCAAAGAGGCCAAAATATTTCTTAGGCAACAGTAAAGTCAATTCGTAGGGAGCATCTTCTTTTTTATAATGATCTCTGAAATAGATACCGTAACTCAGGGCTATTTGTCCCAATCCCGAATAAATATTTTTAAGTGAAGAGAGATCAACAAGTAGTCGTTTTTTCATATTTAAACCGAAAATATAATTAACTTTGCGTATTTGTCACTTACAGGCAACAAGCTACAAAAGTAGCTGATTTAATTCAATTACGAAAACCCGGAAATATAAACCGGTAATTGTCGGACCAAAAATTAAGCCCTGCCGTTTTCCGCGAAAAAAAATAATAAATAATTCCGATTGTTGTACAAACAACCTACAAAGTTAATTTCCAGGAGTATGAATGCAACACATGTTACATCGAAAAGAAAAAAAACCCGGATAAGGACAAAGGTATTTGTACCCCTTGTTTTTATTACTGCCATACTTTTTGTCACCTATTTTTTTCCGCGTCAGGGAAGTTTCAAATACTCCTTCAACGAGGGCAGGCCCTGGCAATATGGCCTTCTAACAGCGTCTTTTGATTTTCCCATATACAAGCCCGCAGATCAGCTGAAAGCGGAACAAGACAGTATCCTGGAATACTATGAACCTTATTTTGAGATAGATGAAGAGGTACAAAAAAATGCACTTGCCGACTTTGACGCCGATGTAAACCTGAACGAGAAGCTCTCCGGATTACAACCGGAATACAAATTATACATACGAGAGAAGCTGCAATCGTTATACGCAAAAGGAATCATGCGTTCAGCGGACTATGACAGAATACTGGACTCCGCCACAGGCTCCTTGCGAATAAAAAAGGGGAATGTTGCCGAATCACGTAATATTGAAACTTTTTTTACAATCCGTTCCGCATACGAAAAAATATTAAATGACGTTCCCTCCAATATTGAAGCCTCAATCATACAGTCTGCTGATATCAACAATTATATCCACGAAAATGTGATTTATGATGCCCAAACCTCGGAGAAAGCACAGGATGAATTTATTCAGCAGATCGACATCAGCCGGGGAATGGTACAACAGGGTCAGCGTATCATTGACCAGGGTGAAATTGTGGATGCGAAGACCTTTAATATTCTCTCTTCACTGAAACGTGTCACTGAAGAGCGGAGTGGCGGTTCCTCCAGAAACAGCCGGATCATCTTCGGTCAGTTTCTGCTGGTCATGCTGATGTTTTGTTCTTTTTATCTTTATCTTCTTTACTTCAGGCCTGCCGAGTACCGGAACCGGAAGCATGTAATCTTCATGGTGTTGCTGATCGTCCTTTTTTTACTGCTTACGGCTATCACCGTCAGATTCGATCTTTTCAGTGTCTATATTATCCCGTATGCCATCGTCACTATCCTTATCCGCACCTTCATCGATTCCAGAACTGCCCTGTTTGCAAGTCTTATCACTATCATACTGAGTTCGCTCATGGTTCCCTTCCCTTTTGAGTTCATTGTGATTCAGATATCGGTAGCCATGGTCTCCATATTCATGCTGAAAGAATTGTCGGAACGATCTCAGCTGATACGAAGCTCTTTCTTTATTCTGCTTACTTACATCCTGGTCTATCTGGGTCTGATCATGCATCAGGAAGGAAGTCTGAAAGAGGGTGACTGGCTGATGCTGGTTTATTTCCTGATTAACTTCATCTTCATTATGTTCTCCTACTCGTTGGTCTATCTTGTGGAAAAATCGTTCGGTTTTATTTCCGGTGTGACCCTGGTGGAACTTTCCAACATCAACAAACCGTTGTTGAAAGAACTCTCGGAGAAAGCGCCCGGCACTTTTCAACACTCATTGCAGGTTTCCAACCTGGGAATGGCAGCAGCGGCTAAAATCGGTGCCAATGCCTCGCTGATCAGAACAGGAGCTTTGTATCATGATGTAGGCAAGATGACGAATCCTGCTTTTTTCACAGAGAATCAGGCTCCCGGGATGAATCCGCATGCGGGCCTTCCTTTCGAAGAAAGTGCACGCATCATCATCAGCCATGTGAAAGACGGGGTAAAGATTGCACAAAAACACAATGTCCCGCAACAGATCGTTGATTTCATTGAAACGCACCACGGAACCAGTGTACCCAAGTATTTCTATATATCATGGAAAAATGCCAATCCCGGAAAGGAGATCAATGAGGCCGACTTCCATTATCCGGGACCGAATCCTTTCTCAAAGGAGACAGCCATTATGATGATGGCCGACGCCGTGGAAGCATCCTCGAGAAGCTTACCGGAATACACCGAGTTGTCTCTGCGCAACCTTGTGGATAAAATTATTGATACACAGCTAAACGAAGGCTATTTCAAACTGGCACCCATTACCTTCCGTGATATCCAAACCGTGAAAGATGTTTTTGTAGATAAGTTGAAGACGATTTACCATTCGCGCATCGCCTATCCCGAGTTAAAGCAGCCGGTTACTCCCACTCAATCGTAGCAGGTGGTTTCGATGAGATATCGTAAACCACACGGTTTACTCCTTTTACCTTATTAATAATCTCGTTCGACACCTTCGCCAGAAATTCATAGGGAAGATGAGCCCAGTCGGCTGTCATAGCGTCGGTAGAGGTTACTGACCGCAAAGCGATCGTGTTTTCATAGGTACGTTCATCACCCATCACACCCACAGACTGTACCGGCAACAGGATGGCTCCCGCCTGCCAGACCTTGTCGTAAAGCCCTGCAGCGCGAAGACCGGAAATAAATATATCATCCGCTTCCTGCACGATACGCACCTTCTCGGGAGTGATGCTCCCCAGTATACGTATTCCCAGGCCGGGTCCGGGAAAAGGATGACGGTGAATAAGGCTTTCCTGCATACCAAGCTCAAGACCTATTTTTCGTACTTCGTCCTTGAAGAGGAGGCGGAGCGGCTCACAAAGTTTCAGGTGCATCTTTTCAGGTAGCCCGCCCACATTGTGATGGCTTTTAATAGTTACCCCCGTAATTGATAGCGATTCAATGATGTCGGGGTAAATGGTCCCCTGAGCGAGCCATTTGATATCCTGAAGCTTGTGCGCCTCACGCTCAAATATATCGATAAATCCTTTTCCAATGATTTTGCGTTTTCTCTCCGGATCGGTCACTCCCTCCAGCTCATTGTAGAAATGCTGTTTCGCATCCACACCAATCACGTTCAGTCCCAAATGGGCATAATTATCGAGCACTGTTTCGAATTCGTTTTTCCGTAACAACCCGTGATCCACAAATATGCAGGTAAGATTCTTACCGATTGCCTTATTTAGCAGTACTGCCGTCACAGAGGAATCTACTCCTCCCGACAGTGCCAGGATCACTTTATCATTCCCCAACTGTGTTTTCAGGTCATCAACGGTGGCCGCAATGAAGGATGCGGGAGTCCAGTCCTTTTTCACACCGCATATCGTCAGAAAATTATCCAATATCCTTATGCCCTGTTCGGTATGAAATACCTCCGGATGAAATTGCAGTCCCCATGTCTCTTCGCTGTCTATTTTATAGGCTGCCAGAATAACATCTTCAGTGGAAGCAATTAACCTGAAATGATCGGGGACTTGTACAATTGTATCGCCATGCGACATCCATACCTGACTGTTCGTAGGCAGGCCACCCAAAAGAGGGTCGTTGCACTCTACCACCCGCAGATGTGCACGGCCATACTCCCGGGAATTGGTTTTCCCTACTTCTCCACCGTCAGTGTACGCCATTAACTGGGCACCATAACAGATGCCGAGAACGGGATATTTACCACGTATACTGCTTAAGTCGGTCTTAAATGCATGATCGTCGTTCACGGAGAAGGGACTTCCGGAAAGAATTACTCCTTTTACCGATTCATCGCCAAAAGGGAATTTATTATATGGTACAATTTCGCAGTAAGTATTTAAATCTCTCACTCGCCTGCCTATAAGCTGTGTTGTTTGCGAACCAAAATCGAGGATTATAATTTTTTCGTGCATAAGATTGAATTATGAAGGAAATATTTTAGCGACTGCAAAGATACGAAAAGTATGAAATGAGCACTATAATCATTGTCACAAAAGAACATGATTAACGCGAGTGTTCCATACACCATATAAAAAAACGTAATGATCATATAAAAATATTGGAAAAGCTCTTCCTGAGAATTTTAGCGACTAACTTAAAATCGAATTGTTACTGACATACGCAAACAGATAATGAAGAAATTATCTGTTTGAATGAAACAATTCATTCTTTTTATCTGTATTTTTCATATCTTTGAATTCAGAAGACAATGCGAATGAAGAAAATATGTATCTTTTTCATACTGCTGTTCAGTATATTCTCTACTGCGATACAGTCACAAACACTGGAGGATGCCAAAAGCTGGTATCTGGAGGGGCGATTTGCAGAATCACTGCCTGTTTTTCAAACAGAATACCGCAACAATCCCGGCAATGCATCCATCAATCAGTGGCTTGGTGTGAGTCTGTATGAGACCGGAAGGATAAGCGAAGCGGAGAAGTACCTTCAATTTGCGGCAGAGAAAAAAATCCCGGAAGCCTATATTTACCTCGGCGAACTATACACAAAGATGTATCGGTTTGAAGAGGCCGAGGCGGAGTTTGCTAAATATCAACGGGCAAACCGCAGAAATGAAGAAGCGCTGAGCAGGCTGACTACACGTCGTGAATATGCCGCGAAGCTGCAAAGGCTGGTTAACCGAACCGAAGATATTCAGATTATCGACAGTCTGGTATTACCAAAGTCCAATTTCCTCCTGGCATACAACCTGGGTAAATCATCCGGATCCCTGCTGAGTCTGAGTGATTTCTTCAAGACTCTTCAACCAAGCGATAAATCGCTCTACATGAACGGGAAACAGGACAAAATATTTTATTCCAGGAGTGATGATAATAGCGGCATCGATTTGTTTACAATGGATAAGCTAATCGACGCATTCGGAAATGAAAAGAAACTCCCTCAAACAATCAACGGAGAAGGTGATCAGGCCTATCCGTTTGTGATGAGTGACGGACTGACTATATACTTTGCCTCAACAGGGCACGAATCTCTTGGTGGATATGATCTCTTTGTAACCCGTTACAATCTCTCTACCGACAGCTACCTCGCTCCAAATCAGTTAAATATGCCGTTCAATTCACCTTTCAACGACTATCTGATGGTTGTTGACGAAGAGAAGGGGCTCGGATGGTTCGCCTCAGATCGTTTTCAGTCGGCAGACTCGGTTTGTGTCTATACGTTCATCCCGAATCCGCAGGTGATTTTGCTTGAGAGTGATCAGCCCCATATCAATAACAGAGCCAGGATCACCTCCATTGCTGAAACCTGGAAGCCGGGTACAGACTATGTTACACTTCGGGAGACCGCGAAACAAAAGACAGACTTCCGGCAGGAAGAAAAGAGTGATTTTCTGTTTGTGATCAACGATAGTACCGACTATCATACACTTTCCGATTTCAGGAGTAACAATGCCCGTTCCATCTTCTCTCAGGCACTCGGTCTGGAAGAACAACTACAGAGACTAACTGACGACCTTACCGCCAAAAGAGAACTGTATGCAAACGGAAACAATAACGAATCGCTCCGCACCTCCATCCTCGGCACGGAGCAGGAAACCGATATACTTTTCGGGGAAATTCAGCGCCTGAGAAGAGAAGCCAGAAATGAAGAATTACGTGCCCGGAAATAACTAAACCAACAGGATATGACACTTGACCTTATCATTGTAATTGCACTTCTTGTATTGGGTGTACTGTTTATGCTCGTAGAGATCTTCCTGTTACCCGGCATCAGCATTGCCGGTATTGCCGGAGCAATTTTTCTCACAGGAGGTATTGCATACGCATACCTCTTTATGGGAGCTACAGCCGGAAATATCTCTCTTGCAGCTTCAGCGGCTACACTGGGCATCACCTTTGTCTGGTTGCTTCGATCAAAGTCGCTGCGAAAGATATCACTCAATACCAACATTGAGAGTACCGTAGACAATACCAGTCTGCGAAAAATGGCTGTCGGGGATACAGGCATCGCAGTTTCCCGATTAAATCCCATCGGAAAGGTGATGGTCAACGGAGTCGTGGCCGAAGGGAAATCGGTGGATGGTGAATTTATCGACGAGGATACCGGCATTGAAGTTGTAAAGATAGAAACATACAATGTACTGGTAAAGAGAAAAATAAATATAAATACTTGAATTATTTGTGCTTTTATATAACACCAAAAACAAATCATTATGGCTTTATCATTACCACTGATTATTACCGTTGCTGTAATTATCATTTTCTTGCTGATTTTTTTCCATTACGTCCCTTTCTTCCTATGGATTAATGCGCTCTCGGCAGGTGTAAGTATTTCCCTCGTACAGTTATTTTTAATGCGTTTACGCCGCGTGCCGCCACATACCATCGTATACGCGATGATTGAAGCCCATAAGGCGGGATTGAAAGAAGTTTCACGAGATAATCTGGAGGCACACTATCTTGCGGGGGGGCACGTGGAGAAAGTAGTTCATGCCCTGGTATCTGCATCAAAAGCCAACATCGACCTTACTTTTCAAATGGCCACAGCCATTGACCTCGCAGGCCGTGATGTGCTCGAAGCAGTCCGTATGTCGGTAAATCCCAAGGTGATCGACACTCCTCCTGTTTCAGCCGTAGCCATCGACGGCATCCAGCTTATTGCCAAAGCCCGTGTGACGGTACGTGCCAACATCAAACAACTGGTTGGAGGTGCCGGCGAAGAGACCATCCTGGCCCGTGTAGGTGAAGGCATTGTCTCCTCTATAGGTTCGGCTGTATCCCATAAGTCGGTGCTCGAGAATCCCGACTCTATCTCTAAGCTCGTACTCAAGAAAGGTCTTGATGCAGGAACAGCCTTTGAGATACTCTCCATTGATATCGCCGACATTGATATAGGCAAAAACATCGGTGCGGTATTACAGATGGATCAGGCACAAGCAGACAAAAACATTGCCCAGGCGCGTGCCGAAGAACGTCGCGCCATGGCCATAGCGCTTGAGCAGGAAATGAAGGCCAAGGCTCAGGAAGCCCGTGCCAAGGTGATAGAGGCGGAAGCTGAGGTACCCATAGCCATGGCGGAAGCATTTCGTAGCGGCAACCTGGGTATTATGGATTATTACCGCATGGAAAATATCAAAGCCGACACCGACATGAGGGATTCCATTGCCAAGCCCCAAACAGGAGGAGGAAATAAAAAATAACTCTGAAACGATATTTTTAGACTATACTGATTATGAGAATTATACCAGAATCGGAGTTGATTATCAATTCTGATGGAAGTGCTTTTCATCTCCACATTAAACCGGAACAACTCGCAGACAAAATTGTAATGATGGGCGATCCTGACCGGGTGACGATGACTGCTTCCTATTTCGATACAATTGAGTGTGACATACAAAGCCGTGAATTTCATACCGTCACCGGCATATATAAGGGAAAACGGGTCACCGCGCTCTCTCACGGTATCGGCACGGACAACATCGATATAGTATTGACCGAACTGGATGCATTGGCCAACATCGATTTCAATACACGCATGGTAAAGGATGAATTCCGACAGCTCACCATGGTTCGGGTGGGTACCTCGGGAGGCATGCAGCCGCACTGTCCGGTAGGTTCCTATGTCGTTTCCGAGAAATCAGTCGGCTTTGACGGATTGATCCACTATTATGCCGACTCAAGAAATATCTGTGAAGAGGATTTTGAAGTGGCTTTTCAGAAACATGTGAACTGGTCTCCCTTTCACTGTTCCCCTTATGTGGTCAGCGCCGATGAGGAACTTGTCGACCGCATCGGCTATGATATGATCCGGGGCGTTACCATCTCGGCCATCGGATTCTACGGACCCCAGGGACGGCATGTACGCATGCCGCTGGCCGATCCGGATCTGAATGCAAAAATTGAATCTTTCCGGTTTGGAAATTACGCAATCACAAACTACGAGATGGAGAGTTCCGCTATCGCCGGATTGGGAAAACTGATGGGTCATAAAGCGATGACAGTTTGCACCATCATTGCCAACCGTGTTGCCTTGGAGTCAAACACGAACTACAAGGGTTCCATAGAAGACCTGCTTCGGATAGTTCTGGATAGGATTTAAAAAGCGACAGAGTCATGTCAATTAGAAAAGCATTTTTTCTCGTGTTCGGGTTGATGTTGCTTCAGATAACGACCGCACTACACGCGCAATGGGAAAAGCAGCCCGAGTTTCCAGGGGGCAGTGATGCGATGATATCGTTCATAGATTCGATTTTTCGTTATCCCTCCGAAGCGGTTGACAAAAAAGTGCAAGGGCGAGTAATAACAAATTTTGTTATAGAGAAAGACGGCTCCGTTACAGAAGTAAAATTAGTAAGGGGCGTAGATTCGTTACTCGACAATGAAGCCATACGTATCTTGGGTTTAATGCCCAAGTGGAAACCAGCCGAACAGTGGAGATCTTCTGAACAGGCCAGCTCGATCGTACGAGTAAGATTCACTTTACCTATCCTTTTTAAACTTGATGATGAAGGAAATGCATTGTCTTACAAGGACGGATTGAAGAAGGCAGAAGAAGAAAGAAAACAAGAGCGGGAACGGCGAGCAAAAAAACGTTTGCTCGAATAACCGCTGTTAATTTTAAAATCGTATGAAACGAGTATGTACAACATCGTACCCGGGATAATGATTAAAAGCGAGTTTCACACACCACAATAAAAAGAAAAAATCTTATGAAAAAACTTCTTTTATTCCTGTTGTTAGCGAGCAGCGTAGCGGCCTTTGCTCAACAGAACCAAACCCTCCCCGTAGACCCCAACGTGAGAATGGGTAAATTGGAGAACGGACTCACCTATTACATTCGTAACAACGGACTTCCCGAAAACAGAGCCGATTTTTACATCGCCCAGAAGGTGGGTTCCATGCAGGAAGAAGACAATCAGGCCGGGTTGGCCCACTTCCTTGAACACATGGCCTTTAACGGCACCAAAAATTTCCCCGGCAAGAGCATGCTCAACTATCTGCAGGACAATGGTATTAAATTTGGCACCAATATCAATGCCTATACCTCCTTCGACGAAACCGTCTATTATATAAATAACATCCCCACTACCAACCAGCAGCTGATGGACTCAGCCCTGCTGGTATTGCATGACTGGTCCAACGCCATTGCCCTGGAAGAAGAGGAGCTGGAGAATGAGCGGGGTGTAATTCGCGAAGAGTGGCGCACACGTGGTGGGGCACAGCAACGTTTATGGGATCAGCTTCTTCCCAAGATGTATCCAGGCAGCAAGTATGCCAAGCGGATGCCCATTGGCAACATAGACGTGATCAACAATTTCAAGCCGGACGAGATCAGGGCTTATTACCACAAGTGGTATCGCCCCGACATGCAGGGGATCATCGTGGTGGGAAATGTAAATGTGGATGAGATGGAGCAAAAGATAAAAGCACTGTTCTCCCCCATCACACTCGATGCAGAAAGGGCCACACGGGAATACTTCCCTGTTCCCGACAACAAGGAACCCATTGTTGCGGTAGCTACCGATACCGAAGCACGGAACACGAGCATCATGCTGTTTTACAAGCACGATCCAATGCCGGAGGAGCTTAAAAACACACAGGCCGGTTATCTGACGCAATATATTTTGAGTGCGGCCTCCTCGATGATGAACCAGCGATTTTCCGAAATAATACAAAAACCGGATGCGCCGTTCACGTCCGCCTATGCTTACGATGGCGACTACTTCGTGGCCAAGACAAAAGATGCATGGACAGTAGTTGCCGGAAGTGCGGAGGAGAAGATCAAGGAGGCCCTGGCAGCCATGGTCCGCGAAACGGAACGGGTGAAACGATATGGCTTTACCCCTTCCGAGTACGAAATTGCCCGTACAAATATCCTGAAAAGTTATGAAAATGCATACAACAACCGGGATAAACAACGAAATTCCGCTTATTCCCAGGAATATGTGCGTGCCTTCACCGACGGGGAACCTATTCCCGGCATCGATTTTGAATATCGGTTCATGCAGTCCATGACACCCAACATACCGGTGGAAGCGATCAACCAAACAATTAAGCAGCTCATCGGCGACGAAAACATCGTAATTTCTGTGACAGGCCCCAAGAAAGATGATCTGGTCTACCCTGCCGAAGAAGAGTTGCTGGCTGTACTGGATGCGGTAAAGGCCGAAACCATTGAACCCTATGCCGAGCAGGTGATTGATGAACCGCTCGTGGCTTCACCACCTGTACCGGGTAAAATCACAAAAGAGGAAAAAGATGCGGCAATGGATGCCACTGTCTGGACATTACAAAACGGCATGAAAGTGATCCTGAAGAATACTGATTTCAAGGATGACGAGATCAGGATGACGGGATCAAGCGTGGGTGGCTACTCGCAATACGCCATTCAGGACCCGGTCAACAGCAAGCTGATGAGTGCGGTGATGAGACTGGGTGGTGTAGGCAACTTCAGCGCGACAGACCTGCCCAAGGTGCTTGCCGGAAAAACAGCATCGGCCAGTCCAAGCATCGGCCTCATCACGCAAAGCTTCAACGGCTCCTCCTCGATCAGGGATTTTGAGACCATGCTGCAGCTGGTATATCTCTACTTCACTGCTCCCCGCAAAGACAACGACGCCTTCCAGTCGTACCTGCAACGGATGGAGACCCAGCTCAAGAATCAGGAAGCTGAACCAATGGTGGCCTTCAGCGATTCGATCACCGCTGCGCTGTATGGCGATAATCCGCTGGCCGTAAGGATCAGGGTAGCCGACCTAAAGCAACTCGATTACGACCGTATCATGGAGATGTACAAACAACAATTCAGCAATCCCGGTAGTTTTGTATTTACCTTTGTCGGCAATATCGACGAGGAGAAAGTACGTCCGGTGGTGGAACAATATCTTGCATCTTTGCCAGGTCAGGCTGTAAAAGGGGAATTCATCCGGGTACCGATGAATTTCAAAGAAGGAGAAACGAATAATATTTTCAAGCGTGAAATGCAAAATCCCAAAGCCTCCGTGTTCAACACATTCACCGGCAAAGTGGAACGCAATATGAAGAATCAGATACTGATGAGTATGTTCGACCAGATCCTGGACATTGTATACACCGAAAAGGTACGCGAGGAAGAGGGCGGCACCTACGGAGTATCCTCTGCCGGCGCCATTTCCCGTTATCCGGAAGGACAAACCATCCTACAGATCATGTTCGACACAGACCCTGAGAAGATGGCACACCTCAACGAGATCATCCACAACGTATTGAAAGACATTGCGACCAACGGACCTCGCGAAACGGACTTCACGAAGGTGAAAGAATATATGAATAAGAGCTACAACGAAAGCCTGAAAGAAAACGGTTACTGGCTGAATGTGCTTGACACCCGTTATTTCTATGGGGAGGATACCTACACCAACTACATTGAGACAGTAAATGCAGTCACTCCTGGAGAGATTAGGGAGTTTGCTGCAAATCTGATAAATCAGGGGAACAAGAAAACGATTGTAATGATGCCTGAATTGGCCAAATAAAAGAAGCTTACACTTTTTTCAATCTATAAAAGAGAGGGATTCCCATCACAAATGTGGTGTTACCCTCTCTTTTTCATGTAGATATGAAAACAACTTCAAGCAGTAAGCTTCCTTAAGTTAATTATTATCGAGAAACTCTCTTAATACCCTTCATTCTGAACGATACTTCCCCCGGATTTGTCTATTTCCCGTTGAGGAATAGGATACAGGTTATGCACATTCTGAAACCCCTTGGCACCTAATACATCCTTTGCAATATTCCAGCGTTTGAGGTCGCGAAAACGGTGAGACTCAAATCCCAATTCAACTCTTCTTTCGTGCACTAGCCAGTTTAAGACAACAGATGTATTTGCTTCATTGACATTTCTGTCGGGTAATGTTCCGCCCGGTGGCTGAGTTCCATCAATGGTCATCGAGTTTCTGGCTCTCTGGCGAATCCGGTTGATGATGCCGATGGCATCTTGTAATTTTCCGGTTTTAAGCAACGCTTCCGATTTCCACAAGAGAACATCGGCATAACGAATATAAATTTTATTGCTTGGCGCATCATCGTCACCTTTAAATTCCCCGTCGAGCGTTCCCAGAATTTTATTTATGTTCCTTGATTCAACATCTACAGTATAGAGCAACCGTGGATCATTATCCTCAAAGGCAGCGATGAACGATGCCTCTGGAGCCACGAACCCCCAACCCAGCAGGGCACATAGACCATTCCCTTTTCTTGGAGTCTGGGCCGATTCATGATGATAGCAAAAGATCACTTCCTGTTCCTGGAATTGCTTATTCACATCAAAGCTATCGAAGTAATTATTGTTCAAGTTATAATACCCGCTATTTTCAAGTTCCTCTACAAACGTGATAACTTCCTGCCATCTTTCGTTAAACAACGCTACTTTCGCCTGAAGGGCTATTACTGCTCCTTTTGACACACGCCATTTTTCCTGTTGATGAGAGTACCTGGCATCGGGCAGCAAGCCTTTGGCATCGCTTAAATCCTTATCAATCTGCGTCCAGACCTCCTCGGCTGTTGCTCTTACAGCAACTTCATAAGCTTCATTAAAAGATGTCAACGGCTTCAACAGCAAGGGAACTCCTCCGAAATTCGTTACCAGATCAAAATAGTAAAATGCCCGTAAAAAGTATGCTTCTCCTAAAAGCCTGTTCTGTTCCGTTTTATTGAAATTAAGCTTAGCCATCATCTCTTCATTGGTTAAATAGTCGATGGCGGTATTTACCCTGGAAACTCCTTCGTAATTGTATGCCCACTGTCCGTTGAATCCACCATTTGAAGCGATAAAGCTAAAATTATTAAACTCGTCCATCCAGGCCTGGTCTCCATCGGGGTTCCATTTCTTCTGCACATCGTCGGAGGCGATGTCCTGAAGGATAAAATCGCCTCGGGTAACCGTTCCGTCGTTCCATCCCCATTCTCCGATAATGTTCAACGTGCTCGAAAGCAGTTGATAAGACGAACTTACCGCATATTGTACAGTGGTAGTTGTGGGCTGCATATCCACCTGGTCGGGTGTCAGTAGACCTATCGGGTCTTTCGACAGATAATTCTCGCACCCCGACAAAAAGGACATCCCGATGATCAGTAAAGACAGATTTTTATAATATTTCATTATTCAAAAGATTTAAGTTGTTTAAAAAGAAAGATTTATTCCGCCAATAAAAGACTTCGACTGCGGATAAGTCCCCATATCGATCAAGTCCGTAGATTCCGGATCGAGTCCCGTATATCCGGTCAGTGTGAAAAGATTCTGGCCTGACACATAAATTCTTATATTCTGCAGACCGAGTTTTCGTATGTTTGTAAAAGAGTATCCGATTTCAATATTTTTCAACCTGAAATAAGAGGCATCCTCCACAAATATACTAGATATCCTGCTGCTTCCATTGTCGGTAAAACTCACGCGGGGAATTTTGTTGGTTGACCCCTCTCCGTCCCATGCATTCAAAATATTTGTGGTATAATTAAACGGACGCGTATCATAATCAATGATTTTCTTAGAATCGTTATACCTGTCCACGCTCCCCACACCCTGGAGAAGGATCGACATATCGAAATTCTTATACGAACCTGAAAGATTGAATCCATACAACAATCCCGGGTTAGGATCGCCGATGAAATCCCTGTCGTTGTCGTCAATTCTTCCGTCACCATTTCGATCTTTAAACCGGATATCGCCGGGCAGGGATGTTGGGTTCGTTGTACCATGCAGGTGGGTTTTGATTTCATCCGTATTCTGGTATACTCCTTCAAAAACATATCCGTAATAGGCATTAAGCGGCTGTCCGGGCTCCGTTCTTGTAACCGATCCGACCAGACTGGGAAGATTGGGATGCAGTTTTTCCACACGGTTCTTTACGGTAGACAAGTTGGCATTTATATTATATTTAAATGCGCTTTCGGAATTACGCAACGTTATTCCAAATTCCCAACCACGGTTACTCACCTCTCCTGCATTCACGATGGTAGGCTGCACGTCGCCAACGATACTCGGAAGACTTATAGGTAACAGGATGTCAGTGGTATATTTCTGAAAATAATCTACGGTGAAATACAATCTGTTTCTAAAGATACCTGCATCGAGCCCTATATTATACTGTGTGGTGGTCTCCCACTTTAAATCGGGATTTCCATATCTGGAAATAAGATATTTGTCCCCATCTTTTTTGATTAACGTCAGATACGCGTAGTTTGCAATTTCCTGATTCCCCAACTGACCGATACTTGCCCTTACTTTCAGGTCGGAGAGCCAGTCCTGTTTTTTCAGAAACTGTTCTTCAGACAGTTTCCATCCTACTGACAAAGAAGGAAAATATCCCCACCGGTTTTTTTCCGCAAACCGCGAAGACGCATCTGCCCTGAAGTTTGCAGTGAGCATATACCTCATATCGTATACATACGTCAACGAAGTAAAATAAGACATCAGTGCCCATTCCGAACCACTGCCTCCGTTCCATAAATCCTGTTCGGTGCTTCCAAAATCAATATATCTGAACTTCTCGGTATCATATTCATATCTCCTTCTTGACGCATTGATTCCCGATCCGTAGTTGGTAATAAATTCACTTCCGGCCAAAGCATTGAAAGCATGCAGATCGAACATTTTGTCGTAACTCAACGTATTGTTCCAGGTAAAAGTCAGCTCTTCCCCCCTATACTCATTTAATCCGTTGGGCCTGTTCTGGCGCCCTAATCCGCGATCAATCTGAGTACCGCCGCCATCATCATCTCCGAAATTAGCAAAAAAAGCCTTCTCATGCCGAAAGTTCAAATCAATACCTGCATTGGTTCTGAAAGTCAGTTCTTTTTCAGGTAAGAAAGATATCTCTCCGAAGAGATTTCCGAATGTTTTGAAGTGGGAGCGGGTATCGTCGGTGAAATAGGCCAGCGCTACCGGGTTTTGAGTCCATTCATACTTGTCGCTTTCCCACCCTCCCGTATCTCTGTTATTATGCACATAAAAAGGTAAATCGGTAAAGGGGTTTCTTTCCGAATAAGTGGGGTCATCAGGCGACTTATAGACCGGAATAACCGGTGGACGCAAAAGTGCATGTCTTATAATCCCGGGAGCATCACCCTTAGACGATAGTTTATCCTGAACGGCATAGGAAAGTTGCATGTTGGTTCCTATTTTTATTCTTTCCGTCAGATTGGCATTGATGTTCGTGCGAAAGTTAAACCGATTGTATTTATCATTATCATATACCACAATACCGTCCTGGCTAACATATCCCAGGGAGAGCAAGTATTGTAATTTCTCACTGCCTCCGCTTGCCGTCATCTGGATATTCTGTGTGTAGCCCGGTTCAAAAAGTTCATCCAACCAGTCGGTATTTGCAAAATCACTTCGTCCCTTGTCTGCGGTATAAGGGTTCGTTCCGGAGTAGCCGGCATTGTTCCATGCTTTTTCCACCACATTCATATACTGTTCGGTATTCAACATTTTAGGAAGATTTGAAGCCTGTTGTATACCGCTGTAAAAATTAATGTCGAAATTCGTTTTTCCAGCAGCTCCGCTTTTTGTAGTAATCACAATTACCCCGGCGGAAGCTCTCGAACCGTAAATGGCAGCGGCAGAAGCGTCTTTCAGCACAGTCATGGATTCAATATCGGACGGGTTGATAAATGCCAGTTCCCGGGTAGGTACCCCATCCACAATATAAAGCGGATTATTGTTCCCGATAGTACCCTCTCCCCTGATCCGGATATTTATCTCATCACCGGGAGCACCTGTACTTTGAGTCACCTGAACACCTGCCACCTGTCCCTGAAGCGCCTGTCTCACATCTGCTACGCGGCGGCGTTCCATATCGTCCACACTCACAGGCGCCACCGCGCCGGTAAGAGTTGATTTTTTTTGCGCGGAGTATCCAACTACGACCAACTCATCCATCAGCTGCGTCTCGGGTTGAAGATTTACTTCCAGCACCGTTTGACCGGTTATCATAATCTCCTGGTTCGCATATCCCACGTATGAAATTCTCAGGGTATTATTTACCGGAACATTTAATTCGAAGTTCCCGTCTATATCGGTAACGGTTCCATTCCCCGTTTCAACAACAAGTACGGTAACCCCCATTAATCCTTCATGGGACAGTGCATCTTTCACGGAGCCCCTGATATTGACCGTTGTTTGGGCCTGCAATCCTAGAGCAGCACAAACCGCAATTACAAAAAATAATGCTTTCTTCATGTTTTATAAAAGTTAATTTATTTATACGATATGATTTTTTCACCAATCCAAAGCTTGTTATTCGCTTTTTCCATTTCCATGCCCGACGGCAACTCCACGATCACACAGGCTTGGTCGGCCGGTATCTCTATCTCCGCTTTGTTTTTGACCGATCTGCCCAAATAAGTTTTTGAGAGCACGTCAAAAAGGTCGACCCCCTCCGTCACCGGTATATATTCCACTCTCACGGATTGATTATAGGGATTGTATAACAAAAAAGTGGGATAAGTCCGGTCTGCATAAAAGTCTGTAATGTTACAGTCAAGTTTAAGTACTTTTTCAACATTGGTTTTTTCTATCATGGCTCCGAATATGCCTACGGGAGCCGTACTGTAAAGGCTGAACATCGATTCCCTGGGATTGTCTTTGTGCCATTTGGGTCCGTCTCCGATAGCCACGGGATGCACCCCCTCCAACCGTGGATTATCCATGTCGTCGGCATAACGCAGGCCTTCGTAAGCAATAACGGAACCCGTATATCCCTGCATTCCCGGCAGCCATTGATGCGCATCAGGTATTTTATCGGGGAAGAAAAGCCGCGACGCATTCACGTTATTCAGCATCCATTTACCTATGGCCCTCGCGAATTCAGGTTGATACTTCACCATGGGAACAAGGGGCATGGCCATTTTTATGCTATTCATCAGAAACGCGTATCCGCCACCGTCGGTAATGCTCCCTTGCAGGCCGCTCACATCATACTCCCCCCATTTGTCCATTATAATGCCCCATCCGGTACGCCCGTTTTCACTTTTTGTACCCTCAAAAACCCAATCGAGCATCTTTGCCACATCATAATCCGTTCCCTCTTCGGCATTTAAGCGGGCAGCCGTGTAAGCTCCAATAGGCAGCAATATTTCGTAGAAACGACTTTCGGTCTGATTGTCCAACGCCTCAATGGCTGATTTTGCACGCTCCAGGTAGCGCTTATCCCCAAATAGCTTGTATGCCGCATACAGTACGTAACCATGTCCTCCGGCAGCATCCTGTTGCAGCGGGATCTGGTTTATCATGCCCTTCATTTGCGCATAATCGAAGTAAGAATAATCGTAATTCCCGTTTAATAACGAATCGGCTTTACAGAACTGTTCTGCAATCGTACGCTGTATGTTTTCGGCATTATCAACACCCGGAAAAACGTCACATACATTATAAAACAACACGTTTGGAAAGACATCATACCACCAGTCTCTCCCATAACCTCCACCCAGGAGAGCCACTTCAGGAGTCGTGTTGTTCATCATGATATTCCATCCGTTGTCCCTGTTAAAATAGTTCTGGATCATCTTCACAAAGTTATACCCGTTCTGATCGGTTTTGTCAATCCCTATCAATCCGGCGCCTAATATTGCCGCTAAGGAGTTGAGGCTTTCATGAAATTCGCCGTTGTTTACATCGGGGCCCTGACGCACGTCATGAACCGCAGTAAATAACCCGAATGTCTGTTGGGGCAAATTACGCTGGTTATTGTCGAGCCAGATCATCGGTCCCGCGGGCAGCTGGGAATCAAAATCAAAAACATATCCATCAAACTGCCGGGCCTTTTCTTTCCAATCCAGCAGGTCGTAAGGCTGCGGCATATTGGGCATAAGTTCTACCCTGTGAATGTCAACCTGAACAACAGGATCTCCATAATAAGGCTCCGCTGTATGGCATGACAAAAGGAAAGCAACATAACAGAACAAGAGAAAATTAAATATCGATTTCATACGATTAAAACTTTTATTTTCATTTTATTAGACTTTTTCTACGCTCAACATAGTCAAAACAAGTTTTGTCTTTGTATTCACTTATCAAAAAAGTTCAAACGTGTCATATGGAATATTCGCATTAAGCCAAATGAGCAGAGTCAAGCTTGCTTGAACTATGCCATAGCGGGTGAATATCTAACTTCAGTGAACTCGCTTTTAGTTATCGACATGGGTGTAATTGGTTTACATACTCGTTTCATACGATCATTTGCTGTACTTCGTATCGATATCGCTGATGATGTTTTTAGCCAGCGGCAACGATAATAATTGAACGGTTCCCACAATCACCAACGCGTACTTCAAGGCGAAATCTTCCGACACCCAATAAGCCAGAGATATAAACAAACCCATTCCGAAAGCGCGGCCAATAAATAATCCTATCTCGTGACTGAGGATATAGGCATATTCATTTCTGTTTTCAATCGCTTTTACGGCATCGATTGTTTTCATCATGGTTGGGAAATAGGCCAAGTCGTGCAAGGGTTGAAACAACACTTTGCACAGCACGAACACAATGACCCCAATGGCAGAAAAAAGGACGGCGTTAAACAACGTCCCCAGGAAAAAGACAAACAATCCAAGTCCGAAAATTGCCATCCGGTGCCTGGGCGCGGCAATCCGCCCCAATGTATAAACCAGGATTGCCGTAAGCAATCCGCCCACGCCTTGTATCAATCCCAAGGATCCTTCGTTGCCCACCAGACGCATCACCAATATGGCCGGCGCTGTTACCAAAAATCCCTGTACCATTCCTTTGAGCCCCGCGAGAGTCAATAGTTTCTGCCAAAGCAGGTGAAAACGGGTATAAAAAAACTTTTTCTGTACCGGGTTGTCGAAACGGCCTCTCGACAAAACCAATACGGCAGCTAATGCGACAAGTAAGCTGAACGCGGTAATAAACTGATAGCCGTTATTTACATCCAATATTTTTCCAAGAAAGACAAACCCGTCTACCGAAACCAGAAAAGCCCCTACAATCAACGGGACGGTAATGCTCCACAATGAGAAAAAGAAAGATTCCAGCCCGAAAAAGTAATTCCGGTTTTCATCGTTAGTTGAGTTTAACGTGAGCAGGTAACGGTTGGTCCAGAAGAAGCCGGTAGATGCACCCAGGATGAATCCGGACAACCCCAGCGCGATGATCCCTATGGAATTCACAAACATCATTGCCATTAATACAGCTGCCGACAACAAAATACCGAAAGCGTAAAGCGACGAGGAATTGAACCTTCTTAGCATTAACCCGTTAAGCACCGATGTAACCAACACCCCGAAGTACATACAAAGCTGGTAAATTGCCACATAAGCCGGACTACCCGTGTTACGCATGATATAAGCCCCCACGAAGATCTCGATAATGGGTAATATAAATGCATACAGCATATTTGTAACCAGGAGTGTTCTTATGTTCAGTGGTTGAGAACGAAAAAACAAGTATTCTCCCAATATGTTTTTTGACATATCGCTATTTTAATGAGTTTAGTACTTCCTGAATCGAAAACTCGGCTCCACAAATCACCTCGTCACTCGCCCCGTAGAATACTCTAATGGTATCGTCCTCTACATAATGGCCGTTTGTAAAGACGACGTTTCCGAAAAAACCGGTTTTCTCATAAGGTGCCATAGGTTCCATAATCGGCTCCATGCTCCTTGCCAGCACTTTCGACGGGTCATTCAAATCCAGCAGCAACGCCCCCAGACAATAACGGTGATCGGCATTTGCACCGTGATAAATCTCGAGCCATCCTTCCGGTGTTTTAATGGGTGCCCCTCCGGCTCCCACCCGTACCGAATCCCAGCTGTTCTCACGTGTAACGGCAATACACCTGTGGTTTCCCCAATGGAGCCTGTCGGGAGACTCGGCCAACCAGATGTAGTTCCCACCCAGCTCGGGACTGCTCGGACGATGCAGGGCATAATACTTTCCGTTTATCTTTTCTTCAAAAAAGGCACAGTCTTTGTTGTGCGGAGGAAAGATCATCCCTTTCCGGTCGTACGTCTTAAAATCGTTCGTGACAATCAGTCCAACGCCTACAGCCACCGGAGATACCATTGTATAGGTAAGAAAAAAACCATCTTCCATTGTAGCTACGCGGCAATCCTCAATGCCAAATGACTCCAGTGCACCCTCTCCGAATATGGGCGGATAAGCGGGGTCTTCACGGAAATGTATGCCGTCGTCACTCACAACCAGGCGCAAATAAGACAATGTGGTAAGATAATTTTGTCCCTTGTACTGTATCACCCGCGGATCTGAAGCATCCAACCGAGGGTCTTCCTTGTCAAAAACAAGTATTTCTATTTTTCCATTTTCATTATATACGGGAAAACTTATTTTTCCTTCCGCCTGTTTTGGCCGCTCCGCCACACGCAACAAAAGCCAGGTTTTGCCGTTCATCCTGAATACCCCGGGATTGAGTAAACAGGTTATTTCCATTCCTTCTATTCCCGGTACCAGATCTGAAGGGCGTAATAAAGGGTTTTTGTTTAAACGTTTCGCAATGTCCATGATATATACATTTTTTTTAATTTTCAATCAAAATTAATTGTTACAATATAAAACGAAGTATCCTAAGCGTTCAAAATAGTACACTTTTCTTTCAAAATGAAAAAACATACTTTTTAATAAGAGAAAGTATACCCTTAGAGCCAAGAACAGACTAAATTAAATAATAGTGTAAATTGTAAAGAGAAATCATGTAAATTTGCGTTTGGGCTCTCGCTAAATTCATATAAATTTTTACCATAATGAATCTCATTATTTGCATACTCTTTCTCTTTTTACCGATAATGGGGTATGCAATTGATTTTGACATAGAGACTCTGACAAATAAAGATGGCTTGTCCAACAGTTCCATCAATGTAATTTTTCAGGATTCCAATCAATTAATGTGGTTTGGCACCTGGGATGGCCTTAATTTATATAATGGGAAAGAATTTCAGGTATATAAGCCTTCTTCGGGAAACAGACAGAGTATAAGTAATAACATCATAAGAGATATTATTGAGGAAAAAAGAGATTATTTGTGGATTGCTACCGACATTGGCATAAATAGATTCAATCCCAGAGAAAAGAGTTTTGAGCGTTTTTTTGTTGATTCTCTAAGTCGTGAAATAACAAATGAACATTCTTATTTAATCGCTAAAAATTCTGAAGGTAAAATTATCGCGTCCGTCTATCAACAAGGTTTATACTATTTCGACTACAAAAAAAACCACTTTGAGCCGTTGAACATCAATAAAAAACTGAATATTAAACAAATTATTTTTGATGCTTATGACAATTTGTGGATATTAACAAAAGAGAAATCACTATTTAGTGTTACATTACAAAAACGAGAAAACTATCTTACCATAGACAAGATAAGTCAATTCCCATTGAAAGAAGTTGAGAATCTGTTTAATCTCAAATCAGGCAGTATACTTTTTCAATTATCCGATTTCAGGACTTACAGTTACGACAAATCTCGGGATAAACTTATTTTGCTTTCTATCGATAGAGAGATAGGAATTATAAACGATATCGGATACAATAAGGAATCAATTTTTATAGGAACAAATAAGGGATTGTATATGTATAATTCCAAGTCCGGGATCATTCCGGTATTAGAAAATACTCCTGTGTTAAATGTTTATAATGGCACTCAAAATATTGTATGGATAGGCACCGATATGAAAGGAGTATATAAAATTGTCCCTTCCTCCGAAAAATTCAAAGCATATTCATCAGAAAATATTCCCGGATTTGGCAATTCCGCTGTGAGAACATTTTTTGAAGATGAAGACAGGACTCTTTGGGTAGGCACCAAAGGATCAGGAATATATCACTTTCACAGAGACAATAAAACCGGCAAGTTAGCACTTAGAAACAGATTTAGTACAGAGAATGGACTATCAAGCAACTCTGTTTTTAAAATAACAAAAGGTTTTAAAAATGAATACTGGATTGGTACAGATGGAAATGGAATTAACTATTATGATAAAAGAACGGAAAGTATTCAAAATTTGATTTTTCCTGATAATTTAGTTCTTTCATCAATTTATGCCATTTTACCTGACAATGATAATATTTTATGGGTAGGGACAAGTGGAAATGGAATGTTTAAATTAAAAATAGATCTTTCAACAACTCCCTACCGGGTTACCGATTACAAACAATTTATTTCCAACGAAGAAAAAAACTCGTTGAGCAATAATATTGTATATTCAATAATCAAAGCCGACGACGAACATTTGTGGGTCGGTACACGTGGAGGAGGAATAAACAGATTCAATATTTTCAATGAAACGTTTCAAATTTTTAAATTTTCCGAAAATAACGATGGTAGTGACGATGTATTGTGCATGCACAAAGACAAAAAAGGGGATCTGTGGATCGGGACGAGTATGGGATTAAATAAAATGACCTGGAATAATAATGAAAAACCGGTAGTTTTTACTTTTAATGAGAAGAACGGAATGCCTAACAATACCATTCACGGCATTTTAGAGGATAAAAATAACAATTTGTGGGCAAGTACCAATTTCGGATTAGCAAAACTTATACCGAACGGAATTGATGAAGATTCATATCATATTATTTCCTATTTTATAAATGATGGACTACAGGATTATGAATTTTCAGACGGTTCGTACTATGCAAGTCCATATTCCTCTTTCTTTTATTTTGGAGGTATTAGCGGATTCAATGAATTTAATCCGCTTGAAATCATTCAAAACGAGTATATGCCCGGCCTTTGGCTGAATGCATTTCACGTGGACAATACGGAGACTGATTTATCCGATTTCCTTAAGCGAGCCAACGGCTCCAATGTACTTACCCTTTCGCACAAACACAAATCTTTCAGCTTCCATTTCATCCCGATAGACTATATAGCTCCGTCCAAATGTGAAATTGCGTATATGCTCGAAGGATTTCACAACGCCTGGGTTAATCTGGGTAACTCAAATGTAATAGTATTTACCAACTTACCGAAAGGAGAGTATGTACTTAAAGTCAAGACAAGCAATGCAAACAAAATATGGGGTGAAACGCTCTATAGCTTGCCCATTGAAATGGTTCCTCCATGGTGGAGAAGTAATATTGCATATCTCTCTTATATTGTTTTATTATTAGCTTTAACGGCAATTACAAGAAAAATGATCTTGTATCGTCTAAAACTTAAAAACGATATAAGAATAAAGGATTTGGAATCTCAGAAAGCAGAAGAAATCCATCAGGGGAAACTCCGTTTTTTTACTAACATAGCACATGAATTCTCCAACTCCCTGACACTCATCTATGGTCCCTGCGATAAGCTATTGAAAGAAAAAGAGACCAGCAATTCCACCAAGAAATATCTGCAGGTAATAAAATCTAATTCCGAAAGAATGCAGAATTTAATTGAACAGCTTGTTGAATTTAGAAAGGCGGAAACAGGACATCTAAAGTTGAAAATTGAACTGGTAGATATTCCTGAGTTGGTGAAATATGTTATTGACCACTTTATGGAGTTCTTGGAACAAAAAAAGATTAATTATTCAATCACATCCATCCCTGATGAAAATATAATCTGGAGAACTGACAGGGACAGTTTAGAGAAAATAATTTTCAACTTGTTATCAAATGCTGTAAAATATACGCCCGAAAAAGAACATATTGAAATAAACGTTTGTGTCAGGAATGAAGTTTTGTCAATTTCAATTAAAAACACCGGGATTGGAATAAAATCAGGGTACTATGATATATTATTCGACAGATTTGAGGTTCTTAACCGTCTGGAAAGACAAGCTTCCATTGGTGACTATCCTCGCCATGGCATTGGATTGGCATTGTGTAAAAGTATCGTAAATAACCTGAAAGGAGACATCAGGGTTGAAAGTGACGGAGAAACATATACTTTGTTTGAGGTATCTGTTCCCAACCTGGAACTAACTTCTGTAGAATCTGAGGAAATACGCCAGAAATCTGCTTTTTCACAGTTAAAGCCAGATATACCATTTGAAATTAATTCGCTCAGTGAAAAAGACAATCCGAGAGAAAATATAAATATTCCAGACGACGCATTTATTCTGATTGTGGAGGATGATCAGGAAATCCGCTCGATGATAAGAGACCTTTTAAGCTCTGATTACAATATTGTAGAGGCTTCAAACGGAAAAGAAGCATTGTGGATTGTAAACAGGCAACGTCCTATACTGGTTGTCAGCGACATTATTATGCCGGAAATGAATGGCGTTGATTTTGTAAAATCAATGAAAGCAACGGAATCGACCAAACATATCCCAATCATTCTTTTGTCTTCAAAAAACTCAGTTGAAAGCCAGATTGAAGGGTTTGAATCGGGTGCAGATGCTTATATAAATAAACCTTTCAATTTTCGTCATTTAGAAGTGATTGTAAAAAGCTTGCTCCATAAAAAAACCGTATTGGAAGAGTATAGTAATTCACCCTACTCGGCCCTTGAACAATATGAAGGCTCTCTTATCCACAGGGAAGATAAAGATATAATCATAAATATTACCAAAGTCATCTACGATAACATTGATAACGAAGAACTCACGATCGATTTTATTGCAAATGAAACAGCTATCAGCAAAATGCAACTTTATCGCAAGATAAAGGAGATAACAAAGAAGACACCCACTGAATTTATTCGTTCAATAAGACTTAAGCATGCGGAAAAACTTCTTAAAACCACCAATAAGACTGTTCAGGAAATCATGTACGAATCCGGATTCAATAACAAGGCCTATTTTTATAGGGAGTTTCTAAAAAAACAGAATAAAACTCCGAAAGAATTCAGAGAGTCGGCAAATTAAATTCCAATTGATTGTTAAAATATAAAAACTCATATAAATCACCGGCTATTATTTCTGCTGTACATGTTTGTATTTAAAAAAAATTGTGAAAAGGATGGCGACCACGAGAGCATATCCGGCAAAAATAAACCATACACTCTGCCATTCTCCCACCATCAGTGATTTTGTTTGCCCGTTGACCAACACATCTTTCCACTGCGTAAACTGATTCACGACCCATTGTGCCCCAAGAGTCCCCACGGTAGCTCCTATTCCGTTGGTCATCAGCATAAACATTCCTTGTGCACTGGCGCGAATATGATGGGGTGTTTCTTTGTCGACAAATAGCGATCCGGAAACATTGAAAAAATCGAACGCCACGCCATACACCAACATGGAAAGGATTAGCAACCAGACTCCATTTCCGGGATTTCCAATACCGAAAAAACCAAAACGAAGCACCCATGCAAGCATGGCAATGAGCATTACTTTCTTGATTCCATAACGTTTTAAAAAAAAGGGAATCAGCAGGATACAAAGGGCTTCTGATATCTGCGACAATGAAATCAATATGTTGGCATGCTGTACTCCAAAGGTATTTGCATATTGGTGTATCGCCTCAAAGCTGGCAATAAATGGATTGGCAAATCCGTTCGTAATCTGCAAGGAAATTCCTAAAAACATGGAAAAGATAAAAAATAAAGCCATCTTCCTTTGTCTGAACAACTTAAATGCATCCAGGCCCAATGCCTGGAACAGTGTTTTATCTTTTGTGTCGGTGCTTACGGGGCAGTTGGGAAGTGTAAAGGCATAGGCCGCCAAAATAATACCGATCGCAGCACTCACTACAAACTGCATTGCCGAGGTTTGGTAACCAATTACATCGACCAACCACATGGTGCAGATAAAACCAACGGTACCGAAAACACGGATGGGAGGAAAAGCCCTGACGGTATCCATTCCTCCTCTCTCCAGAATAGTATAGGCAACAGAATTGGATAGTGCGAGCGTGGGCATATAAAATGCCACACTCAGCGTGTAAAGCGTGAAGAATACTGAAAAGGAGATGCCATTATCCGTATTGAGGCCGTACAACCCAGCTGCAAGCATAAATGCGGCGGCCAGCAGATGGCTTGCTCCCAACAGCTTTTGTGCCGGCACCCACCGGTCGGCAATGATGCCCATAATGGCGGGCATAAAGATGGAAACGATTCCCTGTACGGAATAGAATATACCAATGTGGGACCCCAGTCCGGCTGGACCAAGATAACGGGACATGGATGTAAGGTAAGCCCCCCAAACAGCAAATTGGAGGAAATTCATGATAATCAGCCGAATTTTTAACGACATATATGTATTATTTATTGAGCGAATAACTATCGAATAACCACCTATCTACTCTCTATTGAGCCATGGCGCCGGATTTAGTTTGGTTGTCTTCTGCCACAACTGGAAATGCATGGCGGAGACATTGGTATCGGGATCGGTGAAAATGCGTCCCAATGATTGTCCTGTTTTCACTTTATCGCCCTGCTTTACAAACAAATCGTAGATATTGGCATAAAAGGTGTAATATTCACCATGCCGTACAATGACACATGTATTTGAGCCGGGAAAAGAGAATACCTTTGACACCTCTCCATCAAAAACGGTCCGGATGCTGGCTCCTTTCTGTGCTTGAATGTCTATCCCGTTGCTGTTAGTCGTCACGTTCCACTCGTTGTGTTTTTTGGCACCGAAGTTACCCACAATCGAAGCTGTACCGGTGACCGGTAATGGTAGTTTACCTTTGTTGGCAGCAAAATTCTTCGACAAATTAAATGTTTCATCGGTGCTCTTGCTCCTGTCTGCTTCTATGCGGGGCGCAGGGGTAGTGGTACGGGAAGCCTCCTTCTCTCCGGAAGATGAAATTGTTTCTTCTGTTTTCCTGCTACTTTCAGTTTCACGTGGCGTCCTGGCATCCTGTTCGGCAGCTTTCCTGCGACGTTCCATCTCCTCGGCCCGTCTTTTGGCCTCTGCCTCCCTCTCCTGCCGTGCCACCTCTTCTGCAATCAGCTTTTCAATCTGGTTATACAGCTGGTTCGCCTGGTTTTGCTTTTCCTGTAACGTTTTTTGAAGTTGCCTTTGTTGTCCTCTGGCAGCAGTCATCTCAGACTGCTTTGTTTTTTCTTCGCTCTGTAACCGTTGCTGTTCAGCCTGCAGTGCAGATAAGGCTTTCTCTTTATCGGACTTTGCTTTCACCAACGCTTCTTTTCTGACGGCAATTTCTGCATTTTGCTTCCTTATTTCTTCAGCCTGCGACTTTTGCCACTTCGAATATTCGCGCAGGTATTGCATTCTACGCAACGACTCACCCAAAGATTTTCCTGAGAAGATGAAGAATAATTTGTTCCGGCTCACATTGTGTTTCAGCATCCCCTGTATGGCATTGGCATAATTCTCCTGTTTTTGTTTCAACTCTTTGTTGAGCCGTTCAATTTCAGCTTCCAGCCGCAACTCTTCCTGTTGCAGCGCCGTTATCTCCTTCCTCTGGGCATTAATAAGTTCTTTGCGGGAAGATATCTGTTTATTAATAAGATTAATACGATCAAGAATGGAAGTCGTCTGATTTCTGACGTCGAGATACAGTCTGTTCGTGTTCTTTATCTCTTCCTGCAACGCCTGTTGTTGTTTTTGCAAACGCTCAATCTGCGGAGTTTGAGAATTTGAAAGAAAAACCGTTGCAATACAAAGAAAAATGATAAAAAGCCGTTTCATACGATTGTTTTATTCTGAAAACGATGGGCAACTGAGGGAAACAACTTCCTCTGTGACAGGGGTCGTCATATTCATTCTATTTGTTTCCGGAAAAAATTTTAACTATTTCGTCGACAGTAGTTTTCGTATATCCCGCCGGTACGCTCATAGTCAGCTGAAGTGGCTCATTGGTGACAATATCTGAGAAAAGCAGCTCTGCATTCACTTTGCGCGATGATGAAGAGAGAGTTATATTCATTTTACTGGGAAAAACAAGATCATTTTTTGCAGTGAAATTATGATAACCCCACTGTAATGATTGTTTTTTCTGTGACTGCATCAGATGAGTAAAGGTAATGCGGTCGTCCCCGTTTACCGTAAAGGAATAATCGATTCCCGATTCAGCATCCTTGGAGGTCATGTAATAGCATAGATCGGAAGTCCTGGTGTAGTTGAATTTCCTGTAATCGGGCAATTCGGGCTGATTCTTTCCCGACACAAAAAGTGCATTTGTGAACACCGACTGCATGGTGTAAAAATCGAAACCCACGGGATATGTCTCTTTCAAGGATACAATAGACTCCATTACATAGCGTTTGTTCATCCTGTCTACCACCATCATCGTATCGGGATTGATATAAAAACGAAACATCTCCACCCCGAAAAGTGGTTGTACGGAAATCTGTAATGCCCTGTCTTTTACAATGCGGATATTCGCCCTTGAATTGAGTGATTTTGTACCGTTGGTGAGATTCACATTCAGCTTCGCACTAAATGTATTATACTTAAATTCGCTGGTAATAATATCATTAAAAAGCTGGTTATGTGCCTTTTCCTCCACGGGAGATGTAGAATAGACCATCTGCTGCCGGGATTTACAAGCAGTGAAAAAAAGGCCTGATAAAAGGCAGATGAATAAAATCTGTTTGTAACGCATGACGCTAATTGTGAATTAGTTATTTATTATGGGAATACCTACAGTGTACCCGTTTCAATTTTTCTATCCAAGGTGTCGGAATCGCTCTCCAGCTCCCTTGCTTTTTTCCATTGCTCCAGTGCTTTCTCCTTATCTCCTGTCCGGTAAAGGATATCACCATAATGCTCAAGCACATCGGCCGAAGGATTTTCCTTACTGTACTCAATGGCTTTCTCAATATAAATTTTAGCCATGAAGTATGAACCCTGCTCATACAATACCCAACCATAGGTATCGAGAAAAGTGGGATTCATTGGTTCAGCCTTAATAGTGATACCACTCATTTGTTCGGCTTTATCGAGATCCTTCTTTTCCAATGACAGATAATAACTGTAATTGTTTAAAACGGACAGATTCTGAGGGTTCAATTTTAACGCTTTTTCGTAACTTTGAAATGCGGTCTCTTTATTTCCCAGAAAGTAGTTCAGATCTCCTATCTGCCCATGAAAGTCCGACTCCAGCAAAGGATTGCTGATGACTGCCTGCTTCAGTCCCTCTTCAAACACGCGCAGTGCCTCCTTGTAATTTTTTTGCTGATAATATGAGGCTCCCAGATAAAAATAAAACTGAGGTTCCTGAGGAAGATGTTTCAGGGCCTCGGTCGTTATTTCCCTGACCCTATCCATATTTTCCTTCTGCAGAATAATCCGGAGCATCTGGTCATAGCCGGCGGGATCGTCAGGATTATCTTTTGTATAAATCTCGAACTGTTTCATTGCACCGGTCGTATCATTCTGCAACATCAGTACATTCCCGTATATCATGTTCAGCTGCGTATTGTTGGGATATTGTTCGAAAAGTTTATGAAATAAGGAATTGGCTTGTTTGAGATCTTCCTTTCGCTGTTGCAAAACTCCAAGGTACCGTGTGAGGAGTTGCAACTTGGTCTCTACATCGAGTGAAGTACCGGTGATGGCTTGCTGCAATTCGCTTTGTGCCGCCGTTTTATTGTCTGTTTTTTCGTAATAGTTGACCATGGAAAGGATAAGTGCCGGATAATTCCGGTCGATCCGACCTGCCTGCTCGTAATACTGAAGTGCCTTATCAGACTGATTATCCTCAAGATAAAGGTCACCCATGAGAATAAGATATCTAGGATCTGCAGGATTCTTATTTATTATCTGCTGAATTTCCCCGAAAGCCTGTTCCTTGTTGTTCATCAGTGAATAAAGGCGGTATTTATTCAACGTGATTCCTTCTGATATCCCTATGCTCCTTTCCAGTGTATCAAGTATATCTATGGCCTTCTGAAGCTCGCCGTTATCGGCGTAGGCATTCGCCAGCTCAAACTGAAGTTCGGGTTTATCGGTATGTCGCTCGGCCAGCGCAGAATAAATGTCTACTACCTCCTGCTTTAAGCCGAGTTCCTTGCTCAGACCAGCTAACATCATGTTATAGTAATAGTTGGAAGCATCGTAATGTACCGCTTTCCGGAGAAACGCCAGAGCTTTATTTTTCTCCTGCAGGAGATTGTAGAAGGTACCTAGTTCCACCAGCACATTGGCATTGGTAGAATCCAGCGCATAACAATGCTGAAAGAGATCCATTGCCTCATCGTAACGTCCCTGTGCCTTGGCATTCAAAGCATCATAGAAAAAAAAATCGAATTTGCGCCTCTCTTCCTCGCTGAGGGATAACGCTGCCGTATCCTGCTGTGCCGACACTTTCAGAGGTATGAGTGCTGCAGCCGCGAGAAGACAAAACGACAATAAAGAGAATAGTTGTCTGTGAAATACGTTAGTATAGATCATTTTTGTTGATTCGGTTATTATTTTTTGCCGGTATGTCCAAACCCGCCGGCGCCCCTTTCCGTTTGTTCCAACGAGTCGGCCTGCTCCCATTCCGCAGTTATATGCTGTGCGATAACCATCTGACAGATACGTTCCCCATCGTTGACTACGAAGTCTTCATTCGAGAGGTTGACCAGGATGACCCTGATCTCACCCCGATAGTCCGCATCAATGGTTCCCGGTGCATTCACGATACCAATTCCGTGCTTTATTGCCAGGCCGCTGCGCGGGCGGATTTGCGCCTCATATCCGACAGGCAGTTCGATATAAATACCGGTGGGAATCAATGCCCGTTCGAGTGGCTTCAGCACCACCGGTTCTGCAAGGTTTGCACGTAAATCCATACCTGCAGAATGAACGGTTGCATATTGCGGCAGGGGATGTTCTGACAAATTGACTATTCTGATCTTCATTGGAGGAGTCTCTTCAGTTTGATGATGCGAATTTATACAATTCCGAGGAATAAAGGGTCAAATTGATGAAATTTAAGCAAATCAGGAACGACAGCAAAGAATATTTTGACAGATCCCCTTTCGTGAACTGCAAAAAATATCATATCTTTGCATATATGAGCGAACAGGACGATCTACTGGCCAAATTACGACAAACGCTGAACGAACAGGGAATAGACACGTTTCACATCCTCGAGGATCTGGTACCTATTGAGGAACAGATGGACTATTTCCGGTATTTCGACCGGTTACGAAGGGAGAATAACCCCTTTGTACGTGATGAGGAAGTAGCAGTATTGTTTTCACCCAATGAATCGATTGAACGTAAGAAGCGAAGTCTGACACTACTGGCTTCAATTCCCGACGTGGGCGCATACCGCTCCATAGAGACTTATCACAGTAGTCCGCTGGAACCCGAATTGTCCCACTGGTCCTCCATGGCGCTGGTCAGCAGCCGGATTGTACTGAGCTCAGACTTGTCGGGACATCAGCAGGTTTATATTTCCTCCGGATTGGGAGGTCATGACAAGAAACTTCGTTTTTTTTCCCTCTTCACAACCCAGGACAGACAGTTTTTTTCGGATCTGCAGAAAGAAATTGTGGAACGCGAATTCTCATTTCAACTGCAACAGGCCGAAATCGTAATTGAGAAGTTTGAAATAAAAGATAATTATTTCACCATACTGATGCTTTTCTCTTTCGAGAAAGATGCAAAATCGAGTCTGAACGCCGCTGTCACAGAATGTAACCAATATGGTAATTTTCTGGATTCCCGGTTTCTCTTCACGAATGTAAAGGTATTAACTGAAAAAGAAATCGCCCATTTACTGGAGAAAAAGTAAACCATCTGTCCCACCGTATTTCCGGCATCATGAGGCAATCAGCCAGTAAAAAATATTTTTGCACGGCACTCATCACCGTTATGCTCACCGCGCTCAGCCTCACGGGCCGTGCACAGGAGATCCCCTTCATACCTCCCGTTTATAACTATACGACTGGCAATTACAAGGCAGGGAACCAGAACTGGGCTGTTGCACAGGGGAGCAACGGCGTAATCTATGTAGGGAATAACAACGGACTGCTAAGTTTTGAGGGGATAAACTGGAAACTGCACAAGCTACCAAACAATCTTTCCGTAAAATCAATTTATATCGATTCGGACGCTTCACCTGAACGCATTTACGTGGGTTCATTCGAAGAGTTCGGGTATTTTGAGTACGACGAAAAAAATCAACTTATTTACCACTCTGTCAAAAGTCTGGTAAAAGATTACACGTTTCACAACGATGAAATATGGACAATTCATCCCTTCAAGGGCAATATCTACTTCCAGTCGTTTTCAGCTGTTTTCGCCTATGACGGGAAGAAGGTAACCACACTGAGCCCTCATCCGGCAGTGTTGTATTTCTTCCCCGTTGGCGATGACATGTTTGCACAGTTAATCAACAACGATTTCTATCGTTTCGACGGAGACAAGTTTCACCACATTCTGACACGTGATCAGCTTAAAGATGACAATGTGGTGGCGGTCTTACCTTTCGATGATGAATACCTACTGATAACATCTAAAAGCGGCCTCTACCGGTTTTCAGAGGATACACAGACACTTACCCCCTGGAAAACATCCATAGAGCCGGACTTAACGGGAGCCATCATCAACCGGGCCATTTTTTCGGCCAATGAACAATATATATTCGGAACACTCAACAGCGGGCTCTACGCCGTTGACAGGAAAGGGAACAAACTGTGGCATGTCAGCCGGAGCAGCGGACTGAACAATAATACCATATTGGCTTTATACAGCGACAGAGAACACAACATCTGGGTAGCCCTCGACAACGGCATCTCATACATTCGAACCCAATCGCCTTTTACTTTTTTTGAACCTAACGATGTACAGATAGGTTTGGTAGAGGATATCCTTTTCCATCGGAACAACCTCTATGTGGCCACAAACCAGGGAATTTATCATTATTCAGAAGCTGAGAAAAACTTCTTTCGCCTGCCAGAGTTCGATACTCAGGCATGGTTCATCAGAACTTTCGGGAATCAGATCTTCGTCGGTCACAATTTGGGTACTTCACTTCTTGAGAACGGCAAGGAGAAAGTGATTCCGGAAGCCCAGACCGGCGGGATGGATATAAAACAGGCAGTCATCAACGGGAAAAATGTTCTTCTTGAATCAACATATACCTCATTGTACATATATACCCAGACTTTGGCCGGCAACTGGATTTTCAGCCACCGGGCAGAAGGATTCCTGGACCTTATCAAAAACCTTGAGCCAGACCACACCGGAAACATCTGGGCCGGACACATGTACAAGGGAGTCTATCGTTTACGGCTCGACAATGCACTTCGAAAAGTCGTGGAGATTGAAAATTACCAGTCGCTCGATAGTGCGAAAACAGCACTACCCGATCCTGTAAAGGTAATGAAACTGAAAGGACGTATCGTGTTTACCGACGGGAACCGTTTTTACACTTATGACGACATACACGGAAAAATTATTCCGTATGACTTGTTAAACAGGTATCTGCCCGATTTTGCCGATACCTACCGGATTGTCTCCATAAACGATACGCTACACTGGTTCATCCGCAACACAGAGTATGCCCTGGTATCTTCCTCCGGAGACACATACAGGCTGGTCGATCGCATACCTTACAGCATTCTTAACAATCCTCCCAACATGGGACGAGCCAATGTGTATGTGGCCGATGAACAGACTACCTATTTCTGTCTGAATGGGGGTATAGGAAGATATATTTTTACTGAAGGGCCAAAACAAAAAAGAAGCACCTTATACCTCTCGTCAGCAGAGTATTATGACAGAAAAAATGACCAAACCTCCTATCTTGATCCACGAAAAAAAGCAATTATTGCTTATCAGCATAACGACGTTGGTTTTCAGTTTATGTATCCCGAATATTCTAAAAATGTATTCAGGGTAGAATGTTTTTTAGACGGCTACGATAGCAGATGGGTAAATACAGCCGAGGATCTTTCCATATCCTACAATAACCTGCCGGCCGGTGAGTATATCATGAAGGCACGTGTACGGGATAATTCAGGAGCGGTACTATCCACGGTCGGTTTTACCTTCCGGATTAAAAATCCATGGTATAAAACCTGGTGGGCATATCTCTCCTATGTCTTGTTCATCTTATTTATCACCGTTCTTCTCATTGAAAATCATGTACAAAAAGTAGTCGAAAGAAAAAACAAACTTTTTTCTGAACAGGAAAACCGGCGGCTCGCACAACTTGACAAACAGGAAAAAGAAATTACTGCACTGCGTAATGAGAAGCTGGAGTCGGATCTCATCTATAAAGGCAAGGAGCTGGCCAGCGCCACCATGATGATTATCAATCATACCGAATTTCTGAAAAATCTGCGTGCACGGATTCAATCCTGTATGCTGACAGGCAAAATCAACCGCAGCGAAGGAAATGAGTTGGTGACAATGATTGGAGAAAACTTATCGGAAGAGGATGCATGGATCGTCTTCCAGGAAAACTTCGACCTCATCCACAAAAATTTCTTCCGAAAGCTCAAGGAGAGATACCCCGCACTCACCCCATCAGATCTAAAACTTTGCACGCTACTCCGTTTGAACTACTCTTCCAAGGAGATTGCGGGGATGATGAACATCTCCATCCGGGGAGTAGAGGCTGCACGATACAGGCTACGAAAAAAGCTGGATCTCAACGAAGCCGAAAATCTGGTCGATTTTATGATAAAATTCGAATAAATGGCTACTGTACACTTATCGACATGCTATTTCATAATAAATTAATAATCTGAAACTTTAACCTTATCGACGTAGTAAAAAAGTATCCTTTAAAAACATGCTTTACAACATAAAGTATTTTTGAAGAGGCAATATATTTTACAAGACGGAAAGCAATTTATTATTTTGTGTCGAAGATTTTTTCAACAAAAATTATGAATCCATGAAATTGAAAATTGCAACAGTTTTAAATCTCCTGCTGTTCACCATGATGTTATTTGCACAGCAGCAAATAAACGTCTCCGGAACGGTGACGGAAGGAGCCACGGGAGACCCGGCTATAGGGGTTACCGTATTGGTGAAAGGAACGACCCTCGGCACCGTGACCGGGGTCGATGGAACTTACACACTCTCCAATGTACCGGCGGATGCGACCCTTGTCTTCAGCTACATCGGGATGACAACGATTGAAGAATCCCTCAACGGACGGACCTTGGTGAATGTGGTCATGGCGGAAGATGTACAGGCGCTGGAGGAAGTGGTCGTGATCGGCTACGGCACCGCCCGGAAAAGAGACTTGACCGGCTCCATTGTCAGTGTGAATGCCGAAGAGATTGCCAACCGTCCTACAACAAACCTATTGTCATCCGTACAGGGCAAAGTTGCCGGTGTACAGATTGTAAACTCCGGTCGCGCGGGACAGGATCCGGAGGTGCGGATCCGGGGCACAAACTCTATTAACGGTTATTCCCCTTTGTATGTGGTCGACGGCCTGTTTTCCGATAACATAAACTATCTGAATCCCGCAGACATTGAATCGATGGAAATATTGAAAGACCCCTCTTCGTTGGCAATTTTTGGGGTACGCGGTGCCAATGGCGTCATCATTGTAAACACGAAACGGGCAAAAAGAGGACAGACCGTGGTAAACTTCAACAGCTCACTCGGCTTTAAAGAGGTTACACACAAGATGCCGATGACCAACGCGGCACAGTTCCGCGAATTGTACGACGAACAGCGGATCAACCAGGGGCTGGGAAGCTTTGATTACACTGACTGGCAGGCCAATACCGACTGGCAGGATGTGATTTTCCAGCAAGGTTTCCTGACCAATAACAACGTAAGCATCACCGGCTCGGGTGAGAGGAGTCGCTTTTACCTCGGCATCGGCTATACCGCTGAAGAAGGTAACATCAAGCATGAAGAGTACTCACGTCTGACACTCAACCTGAGCAGTGAATACAGTGTAAGCAGTGCACTTCGTTTTGGCTACCAGGTGAATGCCTCGCGGACAAAACCCACCGACGCCAAGGGAGTAAGCGGAGCCATCAAGGCAGCACCGATCGCTCCCATCTATAACGAAACAGGTGAATTGTTACACACATTGCCCGATTTTCAGCGGGCACAGGTATGGAATCCCCTGATCGATGTAGAGACAAGGGCCAACCATTCCATCGCTCTGAACCATCGCGCGGCGGGTAACATCTACGGTGAGGTGGACTTTCTGAACCATTTCAGCTTCAAGAGCACCTTTTCACTCGACTATGCGGTGAATGAGAATCGTGGTCTCAGTCCCATCATCACCGTCTACAACCCGGACATCGGGGGTGCGGAGAACCTCACCACCAGTGAATCGGTCTCCCAGTCCAAATCGACCCGAGCTGTGGCTCAAAGTGACTATATCCTCACCTACGACAACTCCTTTGGCAGCCACAACCTGACCGCCACCGCGGGTGTCACCACCAACTTCACCGAGTATTCCTTGTTGGGCGCATCCCGTAGCCAGAACATCGAAGACATCATCTTCTCCGTGCCAGACAACGACATCAACAAATGGTGGATATCCTCGCTCTCCAACAAGTCGATGTCCAACAATGGCAGCCAGTACAAACGATTCACCATGTCCTACCTGCTGCGGGCACTCTATAACTACCAGAATCGCTACCTCTTTAACGCCTCCTACCGGCGCGATGGAGCCTCGGTCTTCCGCTCGGTAGGCAATACCTGGGACAACTTTTATTCCTTTGGCGCCGGATGGGTCGCCTCGGAAGAGGATTTCATGAAGGATCAGTCTTTGATTGACTACCTGAAGTTCAAAGGGTCATGGGGTGTACTGGGTAGTCAGAACACCGGTGGCTACAACTACCCCACCTACCCGCGACTTGAAAGTACCGGCAGTGCCGTCTTCGGTGACAATATCATCACCGGCTACTCGATACAATATCTACCCCAGAACCTGAACTGGGAGAAGACCTACGCCTGGGAGGCCGGCTTCGAGATTACCCTGCTCGACAACCGCCTGCGCCTGGAACCGGTATTTTATGATAAAACCACAAAAGATATCATTGTGATGCTGTCTGGCTTCTCCGGAGCCAAGAACTCATTGGAGAACCTTGGCGAGATACGTAACCGTGGTCTGGAGATTTCAGCCTCATGGAGCGATAAGCTTGGTAGCAATGGACTCAACTACGCCATCTCGGGGAACCTGACCACCATTGACAACAAAGTACTCTCGCTGGGTCGCGGACCGGATGATGCCATCTTTGCCGCCAACGGGATTGCCCGATCTCTGGAAGGCTATCCCGTGGGACACTTCTTCGGATATAAGGTGGCCGGCGTCTACCAGAACAGGGAAGATGTGAAAACCTATTATCCCAACAGCGTGGGGAGCGTGGCACCGGGTGATCTGAAGTTTGTGGATGTAAATGGCGATGGAGCCATCACACAGGATGACCGTACCATGATCGGTAACCCGACACCCGATTTTACCTATGGGCTCAGTCTCAACCTGGACTACCGCAACTTCGACTTCGGCGTGGAAATGATGGGAGTATATGGCAACGAGATCTACCGCACATGGGACGATCCCACCTATGCACAACTCAACTACCTGACCAACCGCATGGGCCGTTGGCACGGCGAAGGCACCTCCAACTGGGAGCCGATCCTCAACCCTTCACGATCCATCAACCTGATTAACTCCAATTACTTCATCGAGGATGGTAGCTTCTTCCGCATCCGCAACGTGCAGCTGGGATATACCTTTGAGGCCGACTTCCTGCAGAAAGTATATCTCAAGTCGCTTCGGCTCTTCGCCAATGTGCAGAACCTGAAGACCTGGACACGGAATACCGGATATACCCCTGAAATCGGCGGCTCTGCCCTGGCATTCGGTATCGATGGCGGTACCTATCCCATGCCGATGATTTACACCTTTGGACTAAACTTAACTTTTTAATCGCAGATAAGTATGAAACATAATAGAATATATCTCTGGATACTAATCGCAGTGTTGGCCACAGTGACACAGTCCGGCTGCTCTGACCTGCTGGACCAGAAGCCGCAGGGAGAATGGGTCGAGGGCGACGAAGGTAGCGGCGGCTCCTTTCAGTCCGATGTGTTCACCCTTTATGCCAAAATTCGCGGCTTTCATGTCACCTCCGGCACCACGGCCCTGGCAATACACGCCTTCCGTTCAGAAGATGCCGAAAAAGGGAGCACCGCTGCCGACGGGGCTGCCCACGGCAGGATGTTCGACGATTTTGAATATATTGCCACCAACGGCCTGATCAGCTCCTACTGGACCGCCAACTATGAGATCATTATCCTGGCCAACAAGATCCTCGATGATATTACGCAGGCAGAGACGAAAAACGGAACCCTCTCGGAGGGAGATCTGATCAATCGTTCCGAGGCCCACTTCTTCCGTGCATACGCCTTCTTCAACCTCGTACGCGCCTTCGGTGATGTACCCAAGATCGATTTCCGGATCGTGAATGCCGAGGAGGCCAATATCCCCAAATCACCGGCAACAGAGATCTATGCACTTATTGATGCGGATCTTACAGAAGCTGAAGCGCATCTGCCGAAGGAATGGGCTCCGGTCTACACCGGCCGGCTTACCTGGGGTGCTGCCAGAGTTTTGCATGCCAAAACCTATATGATGAGAAACGATTGGAATAATATGAATGTTGCATCCGTAGACGTAATACAGTCTGGTCTGTATAATCTCAATACCCCCTACAATCAGATCTTTCGCGAAACCGGAGAGAACAGCAGCGAATCTGTATTTGAGCTGCAATGTACCGCCACCCCCTCACAACCTGGCTCTAATGATATCGGCAGCCAGTTTGCACAGGTGCAGGGTGTCAGAGGTGCCGGCGAATGGAACCTGGGATGGGGCTGGCATACACCCACCCAACTGATGGCTGATGCTTTTGAGGCAGGAGATCCCCGAAAGGATGAAACACTGCTCTACTTCATCAAGACCGGGGGCGATCCTTCCTCCATCCCTGCCAATCAGCCCTATGGGGAGAAACCAATCGCCAACGCCGATGTGACCAACAAGTACTATAACAAGAAGGCTTACACCAACCCCAGCCTGCGGGCCACCTATACCAAGGGAGGCCACTGGTACAACATCCGCATCATTCGTTATGCCGACGTGATACTGATGGCAGCCGAATCTGCCAATGAACTGGGAAGAACGGGGGAAGCCGGGAATTATCTGGAGATGGTGAGAGCCCGTGCACGCGGAACAAATGCTTCCCTCCTGCCCAAGGTAACCACTGCCGATCAGGCGGTGATGCGCGAAGCCATCCGGCACGAGCGCAGGGTAGAATTAGGGATGGAATTCGACCGCTTCTATGATCTGGTACGCTGGGGCGTTGCACGTGAAGTATTGCATGCAGCAGGAAAAACCGGTTATCAGGACAAACATGCATTACTGCCGTTACCACAGACAGAAGTAGACAAATCGAACGGGGTACTGATACAAAATCCCAACTATTAAAAAGACAGACCTATGAAGAAAATAATATATCTTATCCTGATGATGAGCGGGATTATCCTTACTTCCTGCTTCCAGGATCTTGGACAAAACCCTCCCTTCAACTTTCCCGAGCAGCCCACGCCACCGCCCATCGGTGCCGATGGACAGATGTTCTACCTCTCATTCGACGAAGATCTGGAGGATTACCAGAGCCTGATGGAGGCAGCCGTGGTGGGCAGCCCCTCCTTTGCCGGCGGCAAGAGCGGCAAAGCCTATGCCGGTGCCGTCAACAGCTACCTGACCTTCGATGTGGCCAACATGGCTGCACCCCTCGGCAGCTCCATGACCTTCACCTTCTGGTACAAGGTGAACGCCACCCCCGACCGGGCGGGCATCCTGACGATCGCCCCCCCGCATGAGGGCAAGCCGGCCAACGCACAGAACAACCGCACCGCCGGCATCCGCATCTTCCGCGAAAATGCAAATGGCAAGCAGCGCGTCAAAGCCAATATCGGCAACGGCACGGCCGACAGCTGGCTCGACGGAGCCCAACTGGCTGACATCGACCCGACTGCAGCAAAGTGGGTTCATATCGCACTGGTCCTCACCCCGGACAAGGCCGCTTTCTACATGGACGGCACCGAGGTGAAGTCGATCTCCTTCACCGGCATCAGCTGGAATGGTTGTGACATCATGTCGATCGGCTCGGGAGCACCCCGCTTCACAGAATGGGGCCACCTCTCCGACCAGAGCCTGATCGATGAGCTGCGCATCTACAACAAGGCGTTGCCTGCTTCAGAGATTGCACAATTGGCTGCTAAGTAAAACCAAGGACTGCTCTTTCAATCACGCCGTCGGCTTATTTCCTTGAATGAGCCGACGGTGTATGGGTGTTTTTATTTTTTGTGGTGATAAAAAAAGTAAAATCCCAATCGGATGACACGTTACAAAATTGAATAAGACGGAATATGATGGAAATAAGGACAGCAGTATACGCTTTTATTGGGATAATCTGTACAGGTATATTTTCGGGCTGTGGCAAGAGCGATGAGGAAATACCGTCTGAACCTTTTCAATTAGAAAGTATCGAGATTAATGGAGAGGTAAACGCATCATCATCCTACAGGGACGTGAATCCTGAACTGGTGATAAAGCTGGTATTTTCAGAATCTGTGAAGCCCGACATGTTGGAGGAAAATATTACGCTGCGAAAGTCCACAGGAGAACCGGTACAGTTGAACTTCATACTGCATGGTCAATCCGTGCAGATTGAAACAGCAAACAAACTGGAATCATTCTCTTCCTATCGGCTGGAAATCAGCAGAGGATTATATGCAATCTCCGGTAATCGCATTCTTACCGGCAAAGTATATTCTATCTCTACCGGAATGGATGGCTCGGATAAATTTCCACGTATCTCCGACGAAGAACTGCTGACCCTGGTACAAAGACAGACATTCCGCTACTTCTGGGACTTCGGACACCCCGTGAGCGGAATGGCTCGCGAACGAAGCTCATCGGGCAATACCGTAACTACCGGCGGTACAGGATTTGGAGTAATGGCGATGATTGTAGCAGTAGAAAGAGACTTTATCACGAGAGACGAAGCGCTGTTTCGTATTGAGAAAATTGTGGCGTTCCTGAAAAGTAAAACAACCCGCTATCACGGGGCTTTTGCTCATTGGATTCACGGTGAGACGGGCGCTACATTACCCTTTAGCACATATGACAATGGAGCCGACCTGGTAGAAACCTCGTTGCTGTTCCAAGGCTTGCTGACCGCAAGGGGATATTTCAGTCGATCCACACCTGCGGAGATAAAGCTAAGGAATGAGATTACTCTTTTATGGGAAGAAATTGACTGGAAGTGGTTCCAAAAGGAGAGCGAGAATGTGCTTTATTGGCATTGGAGCCCACAGTACGGATGGCAGATGAATATGAAAGTTTCAGGATGGAACGAATCTCTTATCACCTATATTCTCGCAGCGGCATCACCCACGCATCCGATTACGAAAGAGGTATATGATCAGGGGTGGGCCCGCAACGGCAATATGATTAACAATACCACATACTATGGTCACCGGTTGCCTCTGGGTCCCGAGACAGGAGGCCCTCTCTTTTTCGCCCATTATTCATTTCTGGGAATAAATCCAAAAGGATTGAAGGATCGCTATGCCGACTATTGGGAACAGAACAGGAATCATTCATTAATCAATCATCTCTATTGTGCAGACAATCCGAAGAAGTATACCGGATACAGTGAATATTGCTGGGGATTGACAGCCAGTGACGGAAACCAGGGATACAGTGCCCACTCTCCAACCAACGACAGAGGCGTGATTGCTCCCACAGCCGCATTGGCATCTATGCCCTACACGCCTGAAGAATCAATGAAGGCTCTCCGTTTTTTTTACTACAAACTGGGAGACAAGATCTGGTCAGACTACGGATTTACAGACGCATTTAATCTTTCCGTGGGCTGGTTCGATAACCAACATATTGCCATCGACCAGGGGCCAATAATTATTATGATCGAAAATTACCGGAGTTCTCTGCTTTGGAACATACTGATGAACGATATTGAAATTCAAAGAGGCCTGACTGATTTGGGATTTCAATTTTCCTTTAATCCTCTGTCCTGAATGATCTGTGGGTGAAAAAACAATGATCTTATGATGAAACGGGCATAAGAATCATTCATTCCCAAGAACATGATTAAGTGCGAGTTCCATACACCATATTACAAAAAAATGTTTTAATCGTATGAAACGAGCATGAATTACGAAGTAATCGACTTTGTCAAAATCATTATCACACAAGATCATGACTAAAGCGAGTCCCATACACCATATTATAAAAAAATGTTTTAATCGTATGAAATATAAAAATTTTAAAATCTCGTTTTTAATACTCTTTACTGTAGTAATGACTGCTACAGCTCAGTATAAGGAGTACGACTCTCTGGCTTATGTATCCCGAAGAGGAGATACGTTACTCTATCGCCAATTGAATCCCCTGCAGGTGGAGGATGGTAAAAAATATCCTTTGGTGCTTTTCCTCCACGGGGCAGGCGAGAGGGGGGCCGACAACAGGGCGCAGCTGACCCACGGGGGAATGATGTTTACCAACCCGGTCAACAGGGAAAAGTACCCCGCTTTTGTCCTCTTTCCTCAATGTCCGTCAGATTCATACTGGCCTGCCCACAAAAGGCCGGATGGCTTTCAGCAGGAAAACCCTTTTCCGGCAAATGATGAAATATCAAGACCGCTGGCATTGACTAAGGAGCTGCTGGACAGAATTATTGACACATATCCGGTGGATAAAAATCGAATTTATATCACCGGGCTATCTATGGGAGGAATGGGCACCTTCGACATGGTTTGCCGTTTCCCGGAACTTTTTGCCGCGGCAATTCCCATCTGTGGCGGGATCCATACGGACAGGCTCAATGACTTCAGTTCAAAAACAGCTATTCGTATATTTCATGGCGATGCCGATTCGGTGGTACCCGTCAGGTTTTCGCGTGAAGCATTTATGAAACTGAAAGCCGAAGGAGCCAATGTTGAATATATCGAGTTTCCGGGGGTGAATCATGGCAGCTGGGACCCGGCTTTTAACAAGCCGGATTTCATGTCATGGATGTTCCAACAAATAAAAAAATAATAGGAAAATGAACAATCACAAATATTTATTAAACATTGTTCTGGTAGTCGGCACTTTTTTTCTGATAGCTTGTAACAACAATAAAAAAGAACAAGCGCAGAGGGCCGGGAATGGGCGCCCTGCCTCCTTTGTATCTGACGATGAATTTCTGAACTTCATCCAGAAAACGCATTTCAACTATATGTGGGAAGGTGCGGAAATCACATCAGGCCTCGCACCGGAACGCATACATATGGATGGGAAATATCCGCAGAACGATAAGGATGTAATTACTACAGGGGGAAGCGGTTTCGGTCTTGCCGGACTTGTCGTAGCCATGGAACGGGGCTTTATCCCCCGCGAAGAGGGCGTGGCCCGATTACACCGGATAGCAGACTACCTGGCTTCCGCCGACCGTTACCATGGTGTCTGGTCACACTGGATTCACGGACCCACAGGAAAGACCAAACCATTTGGCAAAAAAGACAACGGAGGTGACCTGGTTGAGAGCGCCTTCCTCATGCAGGGACTGCTTATCGTGCGGGAGTATTTCAAAAATGGCAACAACAGGGAGAAAGAGCTGTCACAAAAGATTGATACACTCTGGAGAGAAATGGAATGGGACTGGTACCTGAACGGACAGGATGTGCTCTATTGGCACTGGAGCCCGGAATACAACTGGGAAATGAATTTCCCGCTGGAAGGTTACAATGAATGTCTGATCACCTATATCCTGGCAGCCTCCTCCCCCACCCATCCTATTCCGGCATCGGCCTACCATAACGGATGGGCTCGCGGGGGAGCAATCACCAGCAAGAATGAGGCATATGGTTATCCGCTCATTTTGAAACACAATGGTGCTGAAGAATATGGAGGTCCACTCTTTTGGGCACACTACTCTTATATCGGACTGAGTCCGAAAGGGTTAAAAGATCAATATGCCGATTACTGGCAACTGAACAGGAATCAGGCTCTTATCAATTACGAATATTGTGTGGAGAACCCCGGGGGATATGAGGGGTATGGCGATAACTGCTGGGGGCTGACCGCAAGTTATACCGTAGATGGATATACGGCACATATGCCGGTGAAGAACGACCGCGGGGTAATCACTCCTACAGCCGCCTTGTCCAGCTTCCCTTATACACCGGACCAGTCTATGAGGGCCCTGAAGCATTTTTATAATGATCTGGGCAACCGGATATGGGGTCAATATGGTTTCTATGATGCTTTCAGCATACAGGACAACTGGTATCCGCAGCGTTATCTGGCCATCGACCAGCTGACCATCGCGCCGATGATCGAAAACTACCGGACCGGATTGCTGTGGAAACTATTTATGGGGGCCCCGGAGATTCAGGAGGGATTGAAAAAACTGGGATTCACGGTTGAAGAGAGATAAAAGATGCAAGACAAAAAACAAAAGATATGAAGAAAATTTTAATTTCCACTGCATGTTTGCTGGCAGTATTTGCGCTTGTATCCTGCGGATCACCCTCAGGCAACATTCAGAAGTCAGGCAAGTGGCAGAGTTATAGCCGAAACAAGCAGATAGAAAGGCGGGTGGATTCCGTACTGAAACTGATGACGCTCGAAGAGAAAATCGGCCAGATGACCCAGTTCTCCGCCAACTGGTCGATCACCGGCCCGGTAATGTCCGATGATTTTCAACCCTATCTGGAAAAAGGGTTGATTGGCAGTATTTTTAACGCCACCTCAGTGGAGGGAATCCGGCGTTTTCAACAATTTGCCGTAGATTCCACCCGCTTGGGTATTCCCATTCTGTTCGGTCAGGACGTGATCCATGGTTACAAGACCATATTTCCCATTCCGCTGGCGGAAGCCTGCTCGTGGGATCTGGAGATGATGCGACGAACCGCTGAGATCGCAGCCATTGAGGCGGCATCTGACGGAATCAACTGGACTTTCGCCCCCATGGTGGATATTGGTAGAGATGCCCGCTGGGGTCGCGTAATGGAGGGTGCGGGAGAGGATCCCTACCTGGGTAGCAAAGTGGCCGAGGCCAGGGTCATCGGCTTTCAAGGCAGTGGAGATGGAAGCAGGCTTGATGAACCGACCACACTGCTTGCCACAGGAAAACACCTCGCAGCATACGGAGCAGCGGAAGCAGGGAGGGATTATAACCCCGCAGAATTGTCGGAACACACGCTTAGAAATATATATTTACCTCCCTATAAAGCAGCGATAGATGCGGGAGTGGGTACCATGATGGCCTCCTTTAACGAGATCAACGGGATTCCTGCTACGGCAGACAAGTGGCTGATGACAGAGGTATTACGAAAAGAATGGGGCTTTACCGGCTTTGTGGTGACCGACTATACCGGAACGAACGAGCTGGTACCCCATGGCGTGGCCGAAGATGAGAAACATGCAGCTGAGCTGGCTGTCAATGCCGGTATTGACATGGACATGACCGGTGCTTCATTTATTAAATACCTCACCCAATCGGTTAAAGAAGGGAAAGTATCGGAAGAAGCCATAAACACGGCCACCCGCCGTATCCTGGAGATGAAGTTTCTGCTGGGCCTTTTTGATGACCCCTACCGCTACCTCAATGAAGAACGGGCAAGACAGAATACCATGACGCCGCAATTCATGGAGACGGCACGCAAGGCTGTCGCCTCTTCGGTGGTGCTACTGAAGAACGACAATCAAATTCTCCCCATCACAAAAGAGAGCGGAAAAACCATCGCGCTGATCGGCCCGCTGATGAACGATTCCATCAACCTGAACGGCGAATGGGCCGGTCTGGGCGACCGGAACAAAAGTGTACCCCTGCTGAAGGGACTCACAGAAAAATATGAAGGGAGCACCGTAAAGATTCTGTATGCAGCGGGATCCACGATTACGGAAACCACACCGGGCAAGATTGCCGAAGCTGTATCCGCCGCACGCAGGGCCGACCTGGTCATTGCCGCAATGGGAGAAGATTTCAACTGGTCGGGCGAAGCAGCGGTGCGAACCGATATCCGTCTTCCGGAACCGCAGCGCGAACTACTCAGAGCACTGAAAGAAACCGGCAAGCCTATTGTTTTAATCACGCTGAGCGGACGTCCGCTTGACCTTTCATGGGAAGATGAAAACCTGGATGCAATCCTCCAGGCATGGTTTCCCGGGACGCAAGGCGGGCACGGCATTGCCGATGTGATCGCCGGAGACTACAACCCTTCGGCAAGGCTGGTGATGTCGTTCCCAAGAAATGTGGGACAGATTCCCATCTACTACAACCAAAAGAATACCGGCAGGCCCGTGGATCTTTCGAACGAAAAAATCGACTATAAATCGAGCTATCTCGATACGTCCATCACACCGCTCTATCCGTTTGGATACGGCTTGAGTTACACGACATACGGTATCAGTGATGTAAAACTCGACAAATCATCCATGAAGGCGGCCAATGACAGGATTACCGTCACGGCCAAGCTGCAGAATAGCGGAACCAGGGATGGGGATATGGTTGTACAGCTATATGTCCGCGATCTGGTGGGCAGCGTCACACGTCCGGTAAAAGAGCTGAAAGGTTTTCAAAAGACAAACCTGAAAGCAGGCGAAAGCAAGCAGGTTTCATTTGAACTCCTGTCTGAAGATCTGGCATTCTACGGCATCGACATGAAGAAAAAAACAGAGCCCGGGGACTTCAAGCTGTGGGTTGCGCAAAACTCCGCGGACAATTCCAATGAAGCAAGTTTTACCGTGACACAATGAAATCGTCCACGGTAGCAAGGAGGTATCTGCATCTCCAAAAACCATCCGGGTGAAATAGAAACGGCTTCCGGAATTATTTTTAATGAATCTTAATAGCAGCATGCTAAAGTTATCATTATTTTTGCAGTGAATAAGATAACAGAGCATGAATGAAAATAATGACGGAATCAATATCGGCAGTCCTTCAACGCTGATGGAAACCCTGGGAATCGAGTTTACGCTTCTCTCTCCGGAACGTACGGAAGCGGTAATGCCGGTCGACAGACACGTGTGCCAGCCATTTGGCATCCTTCACGGAGGAGCCACGCTGGCCCTCGCCGAGTCGGTAGCCGGACAGGGATCGCTTCTCCTGTGTGAAGCGGATGAGATGCCCGCAGGCATACAGGTAAGCTGCAATCATGTCTCTTCCGTGAGGGAGGGTGACAAGGTGCGGGCCGTGGGCACGATCATACACAGAGGTCGCTCCATCCATGTATGGAATATTGATATTTTTACCTCAACCGACAAGTTGGTTTCTTCCGTACGGGTGGTAAACAGCATTCTGAAAAAGCGATGAGAGATCTGCACGCGCATCAGATACTTGATGCACTGATTGACCAGGATGCATGCTTCGCTATTTTCAGGCTGCCCGGTGAAACGTTGCCACGTTTTGTGATGCAAACATCGGGAACACCCGCCCTCACCAGCGACATGGATAAATTAAACGGCCAGACCGGTTTCGTGATTGCCCCATTCCGGATATCAGACGAAACACCGGTGATCATAATTCGTCCCGATTGCCGTGATCTCGCCGAGGTGGAAACCTCCCTTGTAAAAAAACAACCGGGGAAGCGGAAGAATGTGAAACACAAGAATATAGATAAAGGTGAATATTTGCAACTGTTTCAGCGGTTTCACCAGCCTCTGACCAATGGAACGATAACAAAACTGGTACTCTCCAGGAGTAAGGACATCGTCAGGAAAAAGGGTTTTTCGCCGGGCCATGCTTTTTTTCTGGCGGCGGAGAAATACGACCATGCTTGTGTTTTTCTGTTTCACACACCCCAAAGTGGCACCTGGTTGGGCAGCACACCCGAAATACTGCTGTCGGGAGGAAACACCAGCTGGCAGACAATGGCACTCGCGGGCACACGTTATCCTCACTCCGGAGCTGTTTCGTGGGACGACAAGAACCTGCGCGAACAACATCTGGTTACCTCCTACCTGCTACACCAGCTCTCCTCCTTTCAAATCACACCGGAAATAAATGGTCCCTACACCTCCAAAGCGGGTAACCTGGCACATTTGCGAACCGATTTCAACTTTTCCCTTCCCGATGAATCGAAAATCGGAACCCTGTTAAAGGCGCTCCATCCCACCCCGGCTGTCTCCGGTCTGCCCAAAGAGGAGGCTTTCCAGTTTATCCTGGATCACGAAGGATATGACCGTCGTTATTATACCGGATTTCTCGGTATGCTGGAACCAATGGCCGAAACAAATATCTATGTAAACCTCCGGTGTATGGAAATCGGAAAAAGTTCGCTTACTTTGTTTGCCGGTAGCGGCTTAATCTCCTCTTCCAACTGCAGGGATGAATGGAAGGAAACGGAAAAGAAGCTGGAGACCATGGCAAGTATTGTCAATTAAGATTTGAGAATGTATTCAGACAAGAAAAACGTTTTACAACTGGTGTCGTTGCTTAAGGCACATGGCATCACACACATTGTACTCTCTCCCGGATCACGCAATGCTCCGCTGATCCATTCTTTTGCCGGCGACAGCGACTTCACCTGCTACAGCGTGGTCGACGAGCGGAGTGCCGGCTTCTTCGCCCTGGGGGTCATTCAGGCCCTCGACCGCCCCGTCGCGGTATGCTGCACTTCCGGTACGGCCGCACTCAACCTGGGTCCCGCAGTAGCCGAGGCCTTTTATCAGCAACTGCCGTTGCTGGCAATTACCGCCGATCGGCCCCTCGCCTGGACGGGACAGCGAGACGGGCAGACCATCCCGCAAACCGGTCTCTTCGGAAAGCTGGTTCGCCATGCGGTACAGCTGCCGGAGATTAGCAATCCCGAGGAGGAGTGGCATTGTAACCGACTAATCAATGAAGCCATTCTCGCCCTCGACAACCAGGAAAAAGGTCCCACGCACATCAACATCCCGCTATCTGAGCCGTTATTTGGATTTGACACTGCCTCGCTCCCTGCCGTACGGGTAATTCGCCGTGCCAAACCACTCACCATGCTGCCGGATGAGGCCGGATACCGCAAACGTTTCCACTCATTTTCCCGACGAATGATCGTCGTGGGACAGCTACCACCGGAAAACGGACTGGCTGATTTGTTAAAGAGACTTGCAGCCGACCCCAAGACGGTGGTGCTGGCCGACCACCTTGCCAACATCCCGACGGGAGATTATTCCCGTTTCGATGTGGTACTCCGTACAGCTTCTGAAAAAGAACTGCAGAAGCTGACCCCCGATCTGGTGATCACCCTGGGCGGACACGTCGTTTCAAAGCGATTGAAACAATTTATCCGCAGCACTCCTACCTGTGAGCAGTGGCAGGTCTCTCCCTCGGGAGAGGTTGTCGACACATTTCAGCAGGTGACCGAAATTGTAAAATGTGATCCGGAAACATTCCTGCGATCCCTGGCGAAGCTCCCTTCCGATGATCTGTCGTCCCTGCTCCCCAACGACTCAGTCAAAACAGATCGCCAAACTGCGCCATTTGCGGAACATTGGAAAAACGCCTGCAAGGGGGCCACCATTCCTCACCCGGATTATTCCGACCTGTATGCCGTGGGTGCACTGCTGGAGAAGCTGCCCGAAAAAAGTTCGCTCCAACTGGCCAACAGCCAGAGTGTCTACCTGTCGCAGTTGTTCAGCATTTCCGATTCGGTCTATCGCTTTTGCAACAGGGGCACCAACGGCATTGAGGGGTCAATCTCCACAGCGGTGGGCTATGCCGCTGCAGCACAACGGCTCACTCTCCTGCTCACCGGCGACCTGAGCTTCTTCTACGACATGAATGGCCTCTGGAACAGGCATCTATCGCCAAACCTGCGCATCCTGCTCAACAACAATGGAGGGGGAGGCATCTTTGATACACTGCCGGGACTCAATCAATCGGAAGCGCTTACCGGCTACATTACGGTGACCCGCACCACCTCCGCAAAAGGATGGGCAGAACAGCAGGGAGTAACCTATCTCTCTGCGCACAACGAGGAGGAGCTGCAGAAGCAGCTACCCTTTTTGCTGAACCCTGAAAGTAACAACGCTGTTATGCTGGAGGTCTTCACGACCATGGAGAGGAACAGCCTGGAAATAAAATCCTATTATCGTCAACAAGAAACAAAAAGATTATGAGTAAAAGAAAATGGACCACCATAAAGGAATATGAAGATATTCTCTTCGACTACCACAACGGCATCGCCCGCATCACCATCAACCGTCCCCGTTACCGCAATGCCTTCACGCCCACCACAACCACGGAGATGAGCGATGCACTGCGCATTTGTCGCGAGATGGAGGAAGTAAGCGTGGTGGTGCTCACCGGTGCCGGAGACAAGGCCTTCTGCTCGGGGGGCGACCAGAATGTGAAGGGAAAGGGTGGGTATATCGGCAAGGATGGCGTGCCACGTCTCAACGTGCTGGATGTGCAGAAGCAGATCCGGTCCATCCCCAAGCCGGTGATTGCCATGGTGAACGGCTATGCCATTGGCGGTGGACATGTGCTGCACGTAGTGTGCGACCTGACCATTGCCTCCGACAATGCCATCTTTGGACAGACCGGCCCCCGCGTGGGCAGCTTCGATGCCGGCTTCGGCTCCTCCTACCTGGCCCGCATCGTGGGACAAAAGAAGGCACGGGAGATATGGTTCCTCTGCCGCCAGTACAACGCACAGGAGGCACTGGAGATGGGGTTGGTGAACAAGGTGGTACCCTTTGACCGCCTCGAGGATGAGGTGGTGGAGTGGGCTGAGACGATGATGCAGCACAGTCCCCTTGCCCTGCGCATGATCAAGGCGGGGCTCAATGCCGAGCTCGACGGGCAGGCCGGCATTCAGGAGCTGGCAGGTGATGCCACCATGCTCTACTACCTGACCGAGGAGGCACAGGAAGGAAAGCAGGCCTTCCTGGAAAAACGAAAACCGGATTTCAAGAAGTTTCCCAAACTGCCCTAAGTCTATAAGTTGATTTTCTGTAATACCGGGCGTTCAACTCCAGGTTTATGCGAACGATCACGAATTGGGAAACATAAACAGCTGATGATCTGGCTGCACAATGGCAATTCAAAAAAAACCTTAATAAGAATTCATGTTTAAAATAGAGATCATACCCTACAAGCTCCGGTTCAAAAAGCCGGCAGGCACCTCCCGGGGTATCTACACAGACCACCAGATATGGTACGTAGTATTCCGCGACGATGAGTATCCTACCCATTTCGGCATTGGGGAGTGTGCACCGCTGCATGACCTCAGCTGCGACTTTGATGCGGGGTATGCCGATCGACTGGCGGGCTTCTGCCGGATCACGGAGCAGGAACAGCAGATCAACACTGAATTGCTCCGTGAGCATTCCTCCATCCTGTTCGGGTTGGAGACAGCCATGCGTCATTACAGGCAGCATTCATGGCAACTTTGGGATACCCCTTTCAGTAGGGGTGAAACAGGGATCACCATCAATGGCTTGATCTGGATGGGTGAGTTCCGGGAGATGATGCAACAGATTGAGGCGAAACTTGAAAAAGGTTTTGGCTGTATCAAACTGAAGATCGGGGCGATTGATTTTGAAAAGGAGCTGGCACTGTTGCGTTTTATCCGTAGCCACTATTCTGCCAGGGAGGTGGAACTGCGCGTGGATGCCAACGGGGCTTTCAGCAGTGGGGAAGCAATGGAGAGACTGCACCGGCTGGCCGAACTGGATATACACTCCATCGAGCAGCCCATCCGGGCCGGACAGTGGAAGGAGATGGCGTTGTTATGCGGCTCTTCCCCCATTCCTGTTGCCCTGGATGAAGAGCTGATCGGCATCCACCCTCCCGCTGAAAAGAGAAAAATGCTGGAATCCATCCGGCCGCAATATATCATCCTCAAGCCCACCCTCCACGGGGGGCTCAGCGGATGCAATGAATGGATCGAGCTGGCCAACGAGCTTGGAATCGGCTGGTGGGTCACCTCGGCACTGGAGTCGAACATCGGCCTGAACTGCATCGCACAATGGTGTGCCACACTCAACAGCCCGCTTCCGCAGGGACTTGGAACCGGCTCCCTCTATACGAACAACATACCGCTTCCCCTGGAGATCAGGGGCGACCGGCTTTGGTTTGAGCCGACGGGGGTTTTTCCGGGTTTGAAAGAATTTCACAATGAAGAAGAATAAGATACGTATTGCCGGGAAAGTATTCAGTGCGGAGGAGATTCTTGCAGCGCAGCATGTCTATTTCTTCGCACAGTCACCCCTCCATCAACAGCTTCTCCTTTTCCTGCGTGAGTGGTTCTCTCCGGAAAAAACCATCAGCCTGCAGACATCGGGCTCTACCGGCTCGCCCAAACGGATTATCGTACGCAAGGAGCAGATGGTACAAAGCGCCCGGATGACATGCGATTTCTTTCAACTGAAAGAAAATGACAAGGCATTGTTATGCCTGCCACTCGATTATATAGCGGGAAAGATGATGGTGGTTCGAGCCATCTGCGGCGGACTTGATCTCTATCCGGTGACACCTTCCGGCCATCCGCTGGCGGGGACAACAACTGCGTTTGATTTCGCGGCAATGGTGCCATTGCAGGTCTACAACACACTTCAGTCACCCGAAGATAAAAAGCGATTTTCTCAAATAAAACGGGTGATCATTGGCGGGGGAGCAGTCGACCCGCAACTGGAAGAGGCTCTGAGAGATTTTCCAAACGATATCTACTCCACCTACGGGATGACAGAGACCGTCTCCCATATTGCCCTGAGAAAGATCAACGGAGCCGGGGCGGAGAAGGGTTATACCCCTCTTCGAGGCGTCAGCCTGGAGCTCTCCGATGAGCAGACACTGATTATCCACGCACCCCATGTCGCCAATGAGACGCTGGTTACCAACGACATCGCCGAAATCCATACCGATGGTACTTTCCGTATACTGGGAAGGAAAGACAACGTGATCAACACGGGGGGTATCAAGGTGCAGGCAGAAGAGGTGGAAAGAATAATCCGTCCCTGCATAAAGGGAAACCTCGCAATCACCGCGGTACCCCATCCCCGGCTGGGAGAGGCTGTCGTGCTGCTGATTGAACCCTTGAACAATCCCGGCATCCTTAAAAGAGAGGTTAAAAAACTCCTGCCGCGCCATCAACAGCCCCTACATATCTTTGTCGTAGAGAATATTCCGCAAACAGGCAGCGGCAAGACCAACAGAGTGGCAGCAAAGAAACTGGCAATGCAAAAAGCTACGTTGCCGGATTCATCCTCCTGTCATTGAACCATTATATGCTCATTCTTCCTGGTCCGGTAATTCCGGCGCCTGCTCATTTTGTCTTTTCCGATGGTCGTTTTCCTTTATAAATGAAAGGATGGTCTCGCCAATTCCGCCCAGGCTATGAATGGAGGTAACCAGGGAAGCATTAATCATATCACCGTGATAATTCTCACCTGAAGCCGACTGAACAGGATAAAGCAGCATAAAATTTATATTCCCGAAATGTTTGTTGATATAATCGGGTATTTGCCGCATGACAGGGTCGTAAGAGATTTTTCTAAGACGGCTCATCACAATGACCAGTGCTTCATTCTTACCGATCTCCTTCGTAAGACGGAGAAACTCGCTCCAGTCGTTAAGTTCGTTGAAGTCGGCATCAACGGGATGTACCTTATGCACATATCTTAGTATGTCAAGAACCTCTTCATTTGCATAAAAGGAAAGCCTGGCTCCTGAATTACGTCCTAAATTCCATATTTTGGAAAGCCAGAGAGGAAAACCAATTTCCTTGTCGGCATCTGGCGGAATAATAACCAATCTCCTCTTTATCGTGGAGAGAGGCTGCAATGCTTTGTATACAAAAAGGCTGGACTGACATTTTTCCAGAACCCCTTCGACCAGGTTGCCCAGAAAAGACTCTGATATCTCCTGTTTTTGATGAAGTCCCATCACGATATCGGTTATGTTATATTTCTTGACTACACCGAGAATACCATTCAGGATGTTCATGTCGTATCTGCTCAGCGGTTGTATGATCGTATCGGCACCGGTTCCCAGTTTAACAGCTTCCTCCAGCAGTTTGCGCGATTCCTTCTCAATATGAGGTGTGGATTCGCTACTTTTGATGATGTTCAGGGCATACAGGTTTTCCCGGTTATTTTTTGATTTGATCACCAGGCTCAGATCGATTAGGTCCTTAAGCGTTTCCCGATTGGCTACGGGAATCAGAATCCGTTCCTCGTTTCCGGTATCATTCCCGGGATCCATTCCTTCGGCAAAAGCGACCTCCACAGCCCCCTTCTGTGCCCTGAACGAAGCAATAGTACAGGTTACAAGAATCATGACAATGGTACCGTTCAAAATACTGTCATCGAGCAATCCTACACGGTGCCCTACCATCACAGCTGCCAGGGTGGCAGCAGCCTGTGCGTTGCTCAGCCCAAAGATAAGCATCCTTTCAGCATTGGTGTAGCCGTATATTTTCTGCGTGGCAAGTGCTGCCAGGTATTTTGCCAGGATGGCCACCACAGTCATGACAACCGCCACCTTGATGGTCTCCCAGCCCGATACAAATGCACGGTAGTCAATCAGCATCCCCACACTGATCAAAAAAATTGGAATAAAAATGGCATTACCTACAAAATCGATTCTGTTCATCAGGGAAGAAACATGAGGGATAAGCCTGTTCATGGACAATCCGGCGAGGAAAGCGCCGATGATTGCTTCAATTCCAGCCAGCTCAGCAAGAAAACCTCCCAGGAATACGATGGTCATGATAAAAATAAACTGAGAAGTACTATCATGGAATTTTTTGAAAAACCACGTCCCGATGATGGGGAAAAGAAAAATCACAATCAGGGCGAAGACAATCATTGAAAGTGTCATCTTTCCCCAGAAAGCAGGCGTCACCACACCCCCGTCCATGGCAACGATCACAGCCAAAACCAGCAGTGCAAGGGTATCGGTAATCATGGTACCGCCGATGGCAACCGTTACAGCCCTGTTTTTTCCCGCTCCCAGCTTACTGATGATGGGATATGCCACCAGGGTGTGTGAAGCAAACATACTGGCAAGCAGAATGGATGAGATCCATGTCATCCGAAGCAGATAATAACCGGTAAAGACACCTATCAGCATGGGAATGGAAAAAGTAAGCATGCCAAACATGAGACTCTTGCCGCTGTTTCTTTTGAACTCGGCCACATCTATCTCTATTCCGGCGAGGAACATGATGTAGAGCAGACCGGCGTTTCCAAGCATAATCATGTTACTGTCACGCAACATGAGCCCGAGGCCATAGGGACCAATCACAGCGCCGGCAATGATCAGCCCGATAAGTGAAGGGATCCTGATTTTATTGAATAAAATGGGGGCCAGAAGGATGATCACAAAGAGGATCAAAAACTGTACCGTGGGATTTGTAATGGGCAGTGATAAATCGAGCGCTATGAACATGTGAATGCTTTTTCAATAGTTACATCTCACCCGGGAAATCCATGTCAGCCCTCTCTTCTTGGAGGTCTGAATGGTTTATTGCTCCGGGGCTTATTATTGTCACTGTCGGGGCGCGAATAGCGGGGCTTGTTCTCCTCCCTGTATGGTCGGGAGTGATGGGAATTGTTATCATCCCGGCGATCAGGTCTGGAGAAACGGGGTTTGTCGTCGTCTCGGCGATCAGGTCTGGAGAAACGGGGTTTGCCATCGTCCCGGCGATCAGGTCTGGAGAAACGGGGTTTGCCGTCGTCCCGGCGATCAGGTCTGGAATTGTCGGATAGAAACTCCGATCGTGGAGAACCTTTACCGGAGTTTCTTTCTGAATGGCCGGAACGTGCATCGTTTCTTGTTTGCCGGTCGGGAGCTATCTCTCGTTTTGAACGGCGGTAACCCTCTTTTGAGTTTCGTTCGGCCTGTGCATCATAACGCCCCCGCCGTGCGGAATCCGCATCTCCTCTCGGATGCTCCTTCCGTTTGCCGGAAAAGATCTCATATTCCCGCATTTCACATTCCAGCGCCCCGTTATAGAGGAAGAAACGCCGGGTGTGCTTCAGGCCTATGGCATCGAATGACTCCTTCCTGTAACTCAGAATATAGGCATTATACCCCGCAAAAACATGTTTTAAACGTTCTCCGATCATTGCGTAAAGTCCTTCCAGCTCATCCACCTTCAGACGTTCTCCATATGGGGGATTGGTCATCAGTATTCCCCCGCTATCGGGAGCTTCGGCATATTGTTGAAAAGGTTTCACACTCAGTTCGATATATTTTTTCAATCCGGCATTCTTGATATTCTTCTCGGCAATGCCAATTGCCTGGGGTGAAATATCGGAACCGATGATGCGATGCTTGAGCACACGCGCTCCCGAATCATCATTGTAAATAGTGCTGAACAATTCTTCGTCAAAGTCCTTCCATTTCTCAAAAGCAAAATGCTTGCGGTGAATGCCGGGAGGGATACCCATGGCAATCATGGCAGCTTCAATAAGCAAGGTGCCTGAACCGCACATGGGATCCAAAAATGAGGTCTCACCGCGCCAACCCGATTTCAGGATCATTCCTGCCGCCAGTACTTCGCTGAGCGGAGCCTCGGTCTGAGCTACCCGGTACCCGCGCTTGTGCAGCGACTCTCCTGAGCTGTCAAGTGAAAGTGTACATTTGTTGTGCGAAACATGAATGTTGAACACCACATCGGGGTTCGACAGGCTCACCGAAGGGCGTTTGTCATACCGCTCTGCAAACCAGTCAGCAATGGCATCCTTCACTTTATAAGCTACGAACTTCGAATGAGTGAAGATATGGGAATAGACTACCGCATCGATTGAGAAGGTGGTGTTCAGGGAAAGATAATCATCCCAGTTTACCTGTTTCACGGCTTCATAGACCTCATCGGCGGTCTCTGCCTTGAAGTTATATATGGGTTTGAGAATCCGCAATGCAGTACGACAATGCAGGTTGGCTTTATACATCAGTGCATTATCACCGGTAAACGATACCATACGGGTGCCGATCTCCACACTGTTTGCACCCAGGCCAATCAACTCCTCTGCCAGTACATCCTCCAGCTCAGCCATCGTTTTGGCGATCATGGAAAATTCTTCAACATGTCGGGTCGTTCCCTCTTCAGAAGTTAATCCCTGCGGGTATTCTTCCGGTTCATGCACATCACGAAAGTGTTCGTCTTCGTTCATCCTTTTTCATCTAAATCAGGTACAAAGATAACATTCGTAAAATAATTTCACCTCACAAAAAAATAAATTCCCGACCACGAGCAAAGACAATGATTGGTATAACTTAGTTTGCGACGTTTAATGGTAATCTATTTTAGTGTAATCTCTTTTACATTTGAATTGTAATACCCCTCGGTTTTATGAAAAAAATTTTCTTTTATCTCTTCCAGTTTTTCCGGGTACTGCGAAGATACATTCTTTTTCTGACCGATATCCTCTTTTAAATTATACAGCCCGAATTCAGGCATATTCCCCAGTTCGTTGCCCGTAAGATTACGTTCAGGACCGCCATAGGGCGGTATCATTACCCATTCACCCGCACGGATAGCCAGCTTCCCGTTCGCTTCAAGCACCAAGCTCTTACGTCCCACATCCGATTTACCAAGCAGGGCCGGAAGAATATTCTCACTATCGGATTCTCCTTGTAAAGGTTGCCCGACAAGTTCCGATATCGAGGCCAACAAATCCATCTGACTGACAAGCGCATCGGAGGTGGCCGGCTTAATCCTGCCCTTCCAGTAGGTGAAAAATGGCACGTGCGTACCCGCGTCAAAAAGACTGTATTTCCCTCCACGAAGGGGACCTGCCGGGGTATGGTCGCCCAGCAGTTCTACCGCCTGGTCCTTGTACCCGTCGTTCAATACCGGGCCATTGTCACTGGAGAAAATAACCAGGGTATTTTCCAACAATCCCAGCTCTTCCAATTGACTCAGCACCTCCCCTACGCACCAGTCCGCCTCAGCAATGGCATCGCCCCGCGGCCCCATACCGGTAGCACCTGCAAAGCGCTCATTGGGTGTGCGCGGAACGTGAGGTTGATGTAATCCGAAATAAAGAAAAAAAGGATTTTCCTTATTTTTCTGGATAAAATTTTTCACTTTATCTATAAAATAATCGGCCATATCCTCGTCTACCCATCTGGCCTTTTCTCCGCCCTTCATAAACCCGATTCGGGGAATACCGTTGACGATGGAATTATTATGCCCGTGCGACCAGTGCATTTTCAATAATTCCGGATGTGTGAGTGCAGTAGGCTCGTCGTCAAAATTTTCCTCATAACTCACCTGAATGGGATCATCCTTCTCGAGTCCGACCACATTGCCATTCTCTACATACACAGTGGGAACGCGGTCGTTTGTAGCTGCAATAAGGCAAGAATAATCGAACCCTATTTCGTTGGCTCCCGGCTTCACGGTTTCATTCCAGTCAATTTCTCCGCGGCCCATTCCCAAGTGCCATTTTCCGATGGCACCGGTGGTATAACCGGCCTCCTGCATCATTTTGGGAAGCGTGTATTGTGACTCTTGAATGATAAGGGGTGCATCACCCGGTAAGATTTTGGCCTCTTTGTTTTTCCAGGGATACATGCCGGTCATTAATGCATAACGGCTCGGCGTAGACGTGGCTGAAGTGGCATAGCCGTTCATGAACTTTATCCCCTCGTTACCCAAACGGTCAATATTCGGGGTATGGATCGTTTGCGCGCCATAAGCGCTCACATCACCGTAACCCAGATCATCTGCCAGAATAACAATGATATTTGGCTTTACTTCTTTCTCTTTTGCACAACCCATTAAGCTCAACGTACCGGCTGTGCACAATGTCAATTTTGATTTTATTTCCATTTTATACAAGACCTTTTAAAATACAATGAATGTCACCAGATAAAAGACTTATTCTATCACTCCTTCTTCGTAATCACTCCTATTGACCCACCCGGTCTGATAATCTTTAATCTCCCCGTTCATAAATCTTTCATAGAAATTATGGTTCTTTTCATCCATGAACGGATATTTATCGAATATATCTCCTTCTCCGGATACACGTGGGTCCTTTTGTTCGCGCAAATTATCGAAGAGTTTCTCATTCATCTCTTTTCTCAGGTTATAAAATAAAGGGTTCGCGGCTAAATTAATCAGACATTCCGGATCCATTGCTATCCAATAGAGCTCTTCCTGAGGATTTTTTCCAAACGACATGTTCCACAAGTGTGTATCCTTTCCATCTCTGCGTAAATTAAGAATTTCCGTTTTCGTAGGTGATCCGTCCGTGTTGAGGTACCCCGTCTCCGGATTTCCGGCAGGCCAAAGATCCGGTTTAAAATTATAAATATACAAGTACCCGTCTTCTATGATAGAGCGTATTGGATAACCCTGATTCATTGGTCTGCCATAATCATGCCTTTCCTGACCCAAGAGTGTATATGACCGCTCCTTGTCAGATCTGTTCCTGAATATATCAGTCATATCCTTTCCTGCGGGTTGCATTCCATGGTTTTCCACACCTGCAACTTTAAGGAAAGTGGGAGCAAAATCAACAAAGTTGATGTACTCGTCAAAGACCCTTCCGGGACTGGTAATGCCCTGCGGCCATATCACAGCCAGTGGCAAATGATTTGAATATTCATATTGCATTCCCTTGCTTCGCGGAAAGGGCATCCCGTTATCAGAAGTTATTACAATTAAGGTATTATTGAATAATCCTCTTTCTTCAAGCTCCTTTATCATCATCCCTATTTGTCTGTCGAAATATTCCACCTCAAAGGCATAGTCTAACATATCTTTCCTAACGACCTCATTGTCTGGCCAGAAAGCGGGAACTTGATCTATATCACTCAAATCTTTACCACCTTTGGAGATTCCGGTTCCAAATTCGTACGCACGGTGCGGTTCATGACTACCAAACCAAAACATCCAGGGTGTCGATCCGGGAACATCATTTAAAAACTCTTTAAAATTGGCCGGATAGTCTATATTTGAGATATGTTTTGTAGGAGGAGTCAATCGTTTTGCCTGGTATGGAGTACCCGTTAACCTGCGTTGCTTCGGATTACCCGGAGCCCAGCCCTTACCCGTAAAGGCAACACGATAACCATTATCTGCCAATGTTTCTACGAATGTAGGGAATTTGCCTTCCGGCCAAAAGCCGATATGATTTGCCGCTTCCTCCAATTGCCATGAATACTGCCCGGTAAGGATGCTTGCCCTCGATGGCGCCGATTTAGCATTGGATGTATAAGCATTGGTAAACAATATACCTTCCCTGGCAACCCTGTCGAATACGGGTGTGTTAACCCATGTGCATCCGTAAGCTCCTGCATGGGGAAACGACATATCATCTGCTATAACAAAAAGAATGTTCGGACGGACCGGGTCTGAAGCCTGAACAACAGAACCATATGCGCTTAGGGTAAGCGTCCCTGCTAGCAAATTAACACTTTTAATAAATGAGTCCATAATCTTCTTTATAACTTCAACTTGATTCTTGACGGTTTACTTTCATTACCAAATGCATCGAGAGCGGTAACCACATAGATATATCTTTTGTCTCCGCCCTCATAGGGCAGCACAAAAAAATTATCAGGTGTCACCTGTATGATATTTTCCGCGCGGTTCAAATCTATCTTTTCCTTGTGATGAAATCGATATACCACAAACTTTTGTGCCGTTTCAGGCTGCAGGGGTCTTTTGTTATGTTCCCACGTAAGAAAGTGCATATCTTCGGTAAACACTTCCGTAAGTTTTTTTACAGCTCCGGGCCGGCCGTCATGCATGTGCGTGTAGGCTGGTATCAATGCCCTGGCAGGGTGGATATCGGTTTTTAGCATACCCGCCACACCTTCAAAATCATCCAGGATCTGGTAACCGTACCAGTAGCAGTTGCCATGTACAAATGTCATTTCACGGGACTGACGGATCTTGGTCTGAAGTTCATTTTTATCGATACTCCGTTTCAGATCCTGACCGATATAAAGATGTTGCTGAAAATTATTGGCGTTCCACCAGTGTAGCAAGGTAGTGTAATCAGCGGCAGCGTGGCCGATCTCCCAGTAAAGCTGCGGCAGGTTGTAATCGATCCATCCCTTTTCTACCCACAGTTTAATATCGGCATAGAGATCGTCATAATTCTGCAAGCCGTTTGTATCACTTCCTTCGGGATCGTTTCTTCTGTTTCTGTAAATACCGAATGGACTGATACCAAATCGCGTGGAGGGCCTGGTGCCGGCAATTGTATACTTTATCTGCTGTATAAGCAGGTTCACGTTGTTGCGTCGCCAGTCGCCCCGCTGCGACGGAGAAAAACCCTGTGAGGCAGCATACATGCTGAAACTTTTGTCGTCGGGAAATGGAGTACCTGCAATGGGATACGGGTAAAAGTAATCGTCCATATGGATGGCATCCACCTCATAGCGTGAAACAATATCCCGTACCACCTCACAGATAAAACTCCTGTTTTCGGGTAGACCCGGATCGAAAAAGAGCTGATTTCCATATTGCACGAAGCGCTCGGGATAACGCTCATAGATATGTCCCCCGGCTAGCCGGTTGCTGATATTTGTTTTCACGCGGTATGGATTCAGCCAGGCATGCAGTTCCATTCCACGCCGGTGACATTCCTCGATCATAAAGGCAAGCGGATCGAACGAGGGATCATCGGGAGCCTTACCCTGCACTCCCGTAAGGAAACGGCTCCATGGCTCCAGTTCCGACTTGTAGAAAGCGTCGGCCTCGGGACGTACCTGAAAGATGACCGCATTAATGCCTGCCTCATCCAGCTTCCGCACCATCTCTGAAAAATAATGCTTCATGGCCGCACTGTTCATATGTTGGTAGCGCGACTGGCCGACGGTCTGTATCCACGCTCCACGAAACTCACGCTTGGGCATGGCAACGGACTGCCTTGTAAGTATTGTTTTAGGGGTACCACACGCCGCAAAAAGAAGAATCACAAAAATGAAAAATAAAGGTCTGAAAGCTTTTATCATAATGGGATATAGAATGGAATTTTTTCAGGGAATAAAAATATAATCATCTGTTCCGAGCAATTGTTCGGCAAGAGGCTGTTTTGGATAAACAACAATGCGGCTGTAATGCGGAAAACGATTCTCCAGACGACTGGGAAGATTTTCCAATATGGGTATATGAGAAATATAACCACTATGGGCAGAGATGAGGATGATCAAATCATCCTTCCTGATCTGATCACCACAGGAGAGAGGATTATCCCAATCCTGGAACGGCTGAAAAGTAAAGTTTCCTGATTTTTTCTGACCTGAAATGACCTGCTGCGTATCGGAATGGCCCAGATGCAATACCGGGACAGAAAGCTCCGATGAAAGCTTGGACACCTTGCTTACCCACATGTCAAAGCCATCCTCTTTTTCGGCCAGGGGTGGTGAAATGACCACAATTCGCTTGTGAGTAATCAGTCTCTGCTCCACATGACAAACCCACAGGTTTTTATCCATATACTTTATAATCTGCTCGATTTTCTCTCCCAGTAGTTTGTCCCACAGACCGGCTTTACCTGGCCAGCCAATGATTACCAGATCGGTCATCGTCTCACGGGCTATCCTTATGATGCCGTCAGCGGGGTTATGATCTATGGTTGTGATGATATCCACATTTACTTCGGCTGCTTTTGCGGTAGAAACAAATTCCTGAAGTTTCTTCCTGAAACTGACGATATTCTTTTCTGCCTCCTTATTATTGGGCACAACCCCAAGTAATGAAATGGGATTGACTGACTTCTTGTCCTTCAATAACAAAGCCAGATGGACATGATAACCAATATTGGTCGGATTAGCAATGGGCACTAGTAGTTTTTCCTCCGCAAAATGCCCTATTGAGGAAGGTGACAGCGGTTCATTCTCTTCACTGATAGCGATTTTGCGTGCCGACCGCTGGGTGAAGACAGAAGCCACAATGCAGGTGATCAGGATAAGGATGATGGTTCCATTGAGAATATATTCATCCAGAATTCCGGCCCTATAACCGACCAGGATAATTGCCAGGGTAGCTGCAGCATGCGAACTGCTCAGCCCGAAAATAAGCGTTCTTTCGGTTGTGGAGTAACGGAATGTTTTCTGGGTTGCCAGTGCCGCCAGCCATTTTCCGACTAACGCCACAACGGTGAGAGTCAGGGCCACGATCAGAGTACGGGGACCGTTAAGTACGACAGAAATATCCACCAGCATGCCGACCGATATCAGGAAAATAGGAATGAACAGGGCATTACCAAAAAACTCAATCCGGTTCATCAACGCTGAGGAGTGCGGTATCAGCTTGTTCAAAGCCAGACCGGCCGTGAAGGCCCCTATAATGGGTTCGATTCCTCCCAACTCAACCAGGAAGCCGGCAGAGAAAACGACAAATAAGACAAAAATAAAATTGGAATATTTTTCTGATTCGGCTTTTTGAAAAAACCATTTCGCTATGTGCGGTGTAATGATAAAAATGATAAGTGAGAAGATAATCAGCGATACCACAAGCTTCAGGAAAAAACCAAAGTTAAGCCCGCCATTACTGTTTGATAGCACGAGTGCCAGTATGATAAGCACAGCCGTATCAGTAAGGATGGTGCCACCCACCGTGATTGCTACCGACTGATTTCTGGCAATTCCCAAACGGCTTACAATGGGATAAGCGACAAGCGTGTGTGTAGAAAACATGCTTGCCGTGAGAAAACTGGCGTTTACATCATAGCCCAGCAGATAATGACATACCGGGTAGCCTATCAGTAAGGGGATGATAAAAGTAAAGAATCCAAACGTAAGGCTTTTGTTGCGATGCTGGACAAACTCCCCCAAATCGAGTTCCAGTCCAACAATAAACATGATATAGAGTAACCCGATGGTTGAAAACATTTCCACACCACCATGCGTATTATCAATCCAATTCAGACCATAGGGACCAATAATTACTCCTGCCACTATCAATCCGATGATACTGGGAACGTTAAACCGTTTCAGAAAAATAGGTGCCAGGAGCACGACCAGCAAGAGAATGGCGAATATCAATACCGGATTGGTAAACGGTAGTGTAAACTCATGTTGTATTTCTGTAATATAATCTGACATTGGATAACTTTATTGATCCCCGAACAGAGTTCTCGCACGAAGGAAGCTGCTGTCAACGACAAAAATAAACAATTAATTTGACTTATTTGACAACTGTTTCTTTTTTGGCGCTGCGAAAGTAATTATCTTTGCGGGTTATATATTCGAGATATGAGCAATCAAAAGAAGATCGAAATAAAAGGTGCACGCGTCAATAATCTTAAGAATATCGACGTGGACATCCCCCGAAATACCTTCACCGTAATTACAGGCCTCTCCGGTTCCGGGAAATCATCACTGGCCTTTGATACGCTCTATGCAGAGGGCCAGCGCCGCTATGTAGAGAGCCTGTCGGCCTATGCACGCCAGTTTCTCGGACGGATGCACAAACCGGAATGCGACTATATACGGGGTATACCGCCCGCCATTGCCATAGAGCAGAAAACAACCTCCCGCAATCCACGCTCCACGGTGGGCACCTCCACCGAGATTTACGAATACCTGCGTCTCCTGTATGCCCGTATCGGCAAGACCCTCTCTCCCATCTCCGGTAATGAGGTAAAAAGACACTATGTACACGATGTGGTGGGAAAAATGCAGGAATATCGCGAAGGAACACGAATGGCTGTACTCTCTTCCATTCAGTTAAGAAACAACCGTGACTTGCGTGAACAGCTTGAGATCCTGCTAAAGGAGGGCTTCACCCGTGTGGATGTGGGTGAACAGTTTTACCGTATCGATGAGCTGCTAACACAAAAAAGCCTGCCTCGCGTAGAGGAGGTGCTGCTGGTCATCGACCGCCTCTCATGCTCCTCAGATAAGGCGACCGTGAACCGGATGTCGGACTCGGTAGAAACAGCTTTCCTGGAAGGGGATGGCGAGTGTATTGTCCGTTTCTGGGGTGAAGAGGGTATGGAAACATTCCTTTTTTCCAACCGGTTTGAGGCAGACGGCATCACTTTCGAGGAACCTTCAGAGATGATGTTTAACTTCAATAGCCCCGCAGGAGCCTGCCCGAAGTGCGAAGGGTTCGGGAAAGTCGTCGGCATTGACGAGAATCTGGTAATCCCCGACAAAAGCCTCTCCTTGCAGGAGGAATGTGTACAGTGCTGGAAAGGTGAGAAGATGAGCGAGTGGAGGCGGGAGTTTGTGCAGAACGCCTACAAAGCCGATTTTCCGATACACCGGGCCTATTACGACCTGACCGATCAGGAAAGGGATATTCTCTGGAACGGACGGCACGATTTGGGAATATACGGAATTAATGATTTCTTCGGGATGCTCGAAAGGAATCTCTATAAGATACAGTACCGGGTGATGCTGGCTCGTTATCGTGGTAAGACAGAATGTCCCGTATGCCGGGGTGCACGACTCAAGCCCGAAGCTCTCTATGTGAAGGTCGGGGGAAAATCGGTTTCCGACCTCGTGCTGATGCCCGTGACCGAACTGAAACAGTTTTTCAACGATCTCCGGCTCAGCGAGACCGATGCGGCTGTTGCGGAACGGTTGCTCACTGAGATCAACAACCGCCTGCAGTTTCTCACCGACGTGGGACTGGGTTACCTCACACTAAACCGCCTGTCAAATACTCTTTCGGGCGGTGAAAGCCAGCGCATCAACCTTGCCTCCTCTCTCGGCAGCAGCCTGGTGGGCTCACTTTATATTCTCGATGAACCCAGCATCGGACTTCATTCGAGAGATACCGATCTGCTCATCGCCGTGTTGCGGGAATTGCAAAGCCTCGGAAACACGGTAGTGGTGGTGGAACATGATGAAGAAATCATCCGTGCGGCAGATTACATCATTGATATTGGACCCAGAGCTGGGCGATTGGGTGGAGAACTGATGTATCAGGGAAAAGTGGCGGAACTGGAAATGAATAGCCACAGCTACACCGTAAAATACCTTACCGGTGAGGAGCAGATAGAAGTACCCGCCAGCCGGCGCAAGTGGAATAACTACATTGAAGTGAAAGGTGCCCGCCAAAATAACCTCAAAAACATCAACGTGAAGTTTCCCCTGCACGTGATGACGGTGGTCACCGGGGTCAGCGGTTCGGGAAAATCATCACTCGTGAATGATGTGTTTTTCAATGCGCTGCAACATCATTATAAGGGAACGGCCCTGGAGCGTGCCGAATTTAACAGTATCGGGGGTGACATCAAACTGATGAAAGGAGTGGAGTATGTGGATCAGAATCCCATTGGCAGGTCGTCCCGCTCCAACCCCGTAACCTATCTGAAGGCATTCGACGAAATCAGAAAGCTTTTTGCGGCGCAACCGCTGGCAAAACAGATGGATTTTACCCCGGCCTACTTCTCCTTCAACGTGGAAGGAGGACGATGTGAGGAGTGCAAGGGGGAAGGAACCATCACCGTGGAGATGCAGTTTATGGCCGACATCCAGCTGGAATGTGAATCTTGCCATGGCAAACGGTTTTCACCGGAAGTACTCGAGATTGAATACAGGGGAGTTACCATTTATGACATTCTGGAAATGACGGTAGACCAGGCGATTGAATTCTTTCATACACAAAAGGGAACTACAGAGAAGAAAATTGTCAAAAGAATCCAGCCTTTGCAGGATGTAGGACTGGGTTACATCAAACTGGGGCAGGCCTCCTCCACCCTGTCAGGTGGAGAGAACCAACGCGTGAAGCTGGCCTTCTATCTTGGTGAAGAAAAATCCCAACCCACCATTTTCATATTCGACGAACCGACCACGGGATTGCATTTTCACGATATCAAGACCTTGCTCAAAGCATTTGATGCCCTGATAGAGAGAGGGCACACGGTCATCATCATTGAGCATAACCTGGAAGTGATCAAATGCGCCGATCATATTATCGACATCGGTCCGGAAGGCGGTAAGGCTGGCGGCTTTGTGGTATGTGAAGGTACTCCCGAACAGGTTGCCCAATGTGAACAGTCTCACACCGGCCTTTTTCTGAAAGAGAAATTACAGCGGGAGAGAGGCTCCGATTCACAATAGATTTCTGAGTATCCAATAAGCAATAATTACAACCAGTAAGACAACCGCAGACCATCTTCCGTAAAAGATTCTTTCGAGCCCCGGATGCCGTAGTCTACCCCCGAGATATTGGAGATAAATACCAAGAAATATATAAGGAATTGCCAGGACCATAAAGGCATTTTGCTTGAGCGCAGATCCTATGTTGGCATGCAACAGGCTGTGTACTGCCCTTTGTGAACCACAACCGGGGCACTGGTATCCGGTCGCCATCAAAAAAGGACATTTGGGAAACAGGGGTTGTGTCTCCGGATCGAAACGATAAAACAGAAAAAGTGCCGCCACGAGCAAAAAACCCACCACGACACCCGATAAAGTCTTTATCATTCTGTTCACGGTCAGCGCGACAAATATCAGAAATTATACCCGCTGGCCGAGTTTTCAATAATCTTTTCCATATACCCGGACATGTTGCCCGTACTGAGAAGGCCGATCCAGCCGATGAGGGCCACAATACCCAGGATGAAAGCCACGAGAACCCACGTCCTCGCCGAGCGGGCTGCAGCTTCCGCATCCTGGTACCTGCCATTGAAATACAACACATCTACTTTCGCAGCATATACGATACCTGCAATACCGAGCGGAACACAACAAAACAAAGTCACAACGATAGATTGCCACAGCCAGTTATTCGGTTTTAATGGCGGGATTTCCTCCATTCGTTCAGCTTTTTGCTCCGGTACTGGCGGAGGAGTAAAATATTGATCTTCCATATTTTTAACGATTATGTTGCAATTAACTCTTCCAGATTCGCCAGGGAACCCACAAAGACAATGAAAAGGACGATGGCAATCACGATGAGTAGTACCCAGCCGATGGCAATCCACATAGCTATTCTGGTCCATTTTGCCGCAGTACGGGACGATTCGGCCGCAGCAGTGTAGTCGCCCCTGTTGTAAAACGATTCAACCTGAGCGGCGTAGACAATCCCGATGATTCCAAGCAAGCTCAGAAAACTGCTACAAAAGACAAAAGGAAGGATGGTTACCAGAATAGACTCCACCAGCCATGTTTTTGGCATGGGCCGGGAAGTATCTGCAACGTAGGGCGCGGCATATTGCGGATAAGGACCGGGCTGACCGGGATAATCCGTCCGGTAGGTACCGGAACCGCCGGAGAACAGAAACCGCAGCTCCTCCACTTCATCGACCCGTTTCCATTGATCCATGCCCTGGGTCCAGACCAGTGTATCCCTTTTCACATGTTCTTGTATGAGTTCCTCGGGGGAGAAAGTTCCCTTTTGCTTTCCTTCCGTGTCAATATAAAAATAGCGATTCATAGAATGTGATTTAATAGTTTTACAAATGTACATAAAAGTTTATGGTTTGTTGAAAATATTTATGGTTAATTTCTACAGGAGTCCAACCTCTCATTTCTATCCTGAAACGGGCGGATTAACAGGCATTAAACTTATCCGACAGTGCAGGATATATCAAAATTGGCAGAATGTCTCTCGACACTCTGCCAAACATGTTAACCTTAAATCTAATACTATTATGAAAAAACCACGAGACAAATATAAAAAAGAAATTAAATCTCACCAAATAATTTCAATAAAAAAACAAAAAAGATTTATTTTAATCAAATTGTAAGCAAGCTCAGACAACCGGCAAACCCATTCCCGTTATTTTGCGGTACAGATCGAGTGCATAAACATCGGTCATTCCCGAAACATAATCGATCACTGATTGAATTCTGCCATACATGCCGGCTGAATCGGTTTCATATTGTTCGGGAATCCTGTTCAGCAGCAATCCTGAATAGGCATGTTCCGGATTCTGTATCGCTTTGGTAAAGACTTCCAGCAGAAAACCTATAATCCGGTAGCCTGCCAGTTCCACATCCAACACATCCCTGGAACGGTAAATATGTTGCCGGGCAAACAAGCTACAGGCATGATAGGCATTCAAGGATAGCGGTGATATGCGGTCAATGAGCGACCCGGAAAAGGATCCTGAAAGAATAGACTCCTCGTTTGCAAGAAATACCTTTGAACATTCATCCACCAGCAAACCAATCACGCCGGAACGCAAATAAGCAATCTGTTCATTCACATCGGTGACCCTGGTCAATGTTTGCTCACGACGCTGACGGGCTTCAGGATCAAAAAATCCCAGTAGCAGTTCAACCGCTTTTTCGGTAGTGACCAAGTGCAGCTTATGGGCGTCCTCAATGTCCATTACCTGATAACAAATATCATCAGCAGCCTCCACAAGGTAAACCAGAGGATAGCGTACATACTTCAGCGGATTGTCCTGTAGCCGGATTATGCCCAGGTCATCGGCAATACTCCGGTAATCGGTCTCTTCCGAAGCGAAAAAACCAAATTTATTTTTGCCACCGCTCAATACCGATGAATAGGGATATTTCACGATGGAGGCCAGCGTGGAGTAGGTCATGGCAAATCCGCCTTTCCGTCTTCCACGAAACTGGTGCATAAGCAGCCGGATGGCATTGGCATTTCCTTCGAATGAGGTAAAATCGGACCATCGTCCTCCCTCTTCCTCAACGGCATTCTGAAGATACATCCCCGTTCCCTCTGAGAAAAATGTGGAGATGGCCTTTTCACCCGAATGGCCAAAAGGGGGATTGCCCAGGTCGTGGGCGAGGCAGGCCGCCGAAACAATCGCACCGATCTCTTCAAAATGGGCCTCCGAACCGGCATGCCTCAGGCGCAGCGTACGTCCCACATTTTCGCCAAGTGAACGTCCCACACTGGAGACCTCCAAGCTGTGAGTCAATCTGTTATGCACAAATATACTCCCCGGAAGCGGAAAAACCTGCGTCTTATTCTGCAGACGCCGGAAAGGGGATGAGAAGATCAGCCTGTCGTAATCGCGCTGATACTCCGTTCGATCGTGTTTCGTGGCATGGACATAATGCTCCATACCAAATCGTTTTGCTGACAACAACTGTACCCAATTCATTCTAATTCTCCTTCATGAAACAAAGATAACACATTTTTTAAGAGAAGATATCGGTATAAAAACAAACGAATCTCCACAAATAAATGTAAATTTGTGCCTTAATTACAGAAAGGTTCATCAATGACGGACATCATAAAGCATGAATGCGGTATCGCTGTGATCCGCCTTCTCAAACCCCTCGACTATTATTACAAGAAATACGGGACCTGGCAGTATGGGCTGGATAAGCTTTATCTGCTTATGGAAAAACAACACAACCGCGGCCAGGAGGGTGCCGGACTGGGTGCTGTAAAGCTGGAAGCGTCTCCCGGCAACGAATTTATTTTCAGGGAGAGGGCACTGGGATCAGGAGCCATATCGGAAATATTCTCCAAGGTACACACGTCGTTTCAGGAATTCACGCCGAAACAATTGCAGGACATTGAGTTCGTGAAAAAATCCGTGCCTTACGCTGCGGAGCTTTTTATCGGTCACCTGCGTTACAGCACCACCGGGAAGAGCGGACTGACCTATGTACATCCGCTTTTACGCCGCAACAATTGGGCTTCACGGAGTCTTGCCCTGGCAGGTAACTTCAACATGACCAATGTGGATGAGATGTTTCAGCAGCTCATTGAAGAGGGCCAGCATCCGCGTGACTATGCCGACACCTTTGTGATGCTGGAGTCTATCGGACATTATCTCGACAGGGAGGTACAGTACCAGTACGATCATCTGGAAAAAAATCACATGAACGGTCAAGAGGTGAGTCACCTCATTGAAGAGAAGCTCGACATTCCTTTTCTGCTGGGGAGAGCATCCAAAATATGGGACGGCGGCTATGCACTTTGCGGCCTTGTGGGCTGCGGGGATGCTTTTGCACTGCGCGACCCATGGGGTATCCGCAGCGCTTTTTATTATTACGACGATGAAGTGGCCGTGGTGGCTTCAGAGCGCCCCGTTATCCAGACAGCCTTCAACCTGAAGAAGGAGGATATTCACGAACTACAGCCGGGCGAAGCTGTAGTAGTCAAGAAGAACGGCACAATCTCACTTCATCAGATTCAGGAGAAAAAAGAAAAAATAACACCCTGTTCTTTTGAGCGGATCTACTTCTCGCGGGGATCCGACTACGACATATATCGGGAACGAAAGAGACTGGGGGAATTACTGGTGCCCAAAATCATTGAGTCCATCGGTGACGACCTCGAGAATACGGTGTTTTCTTTTATTCCCAACACCGCTGAGGTCGCCTACTTCGGAATGCAGCAGGGACTTGAAGATTATTTCAACCACAAAAAGGCATCCACGATACTTGAGAAGGGTAAGACACTGAGCAAGGAAGAGATCGATGAAATCCTCTCCAAACGCGTTCGCTCGGAGAAGGTGGCCATCAAAGATATCAAACTGCGCACATTTATTGCACAGGGCAATACCCGCAACGACCTTGCCGCACACGTCTATGATGTAACATACGGGTCCCTGCGAAGAGGGAAAGACAACCTGGTCATCATCGACGATAGTATTGTGCGCGGCACGACACTCAGGCAGAGCATCATCAAGATACTCGACCGTCTCGATCCGAAAAAGATTGTCATCGTCTCCTCCTCGCCACAAATACGTTATCCCGACTGTTATGGCATCGACATGTCGCGCATGAGTGAGTTCATAGCATTCCGTGCCGCCATTGCCCTCCTGAAGGAGCGGGGTATGCAGCACATCATTGACGAGACATATGAAAAGTCGGTTGCACAAAGCCGGAAGAAGAAGGAGGAGATTGTCAATTACGTGAAAGAGATCTATGCTCCCTTTACCTATGAAGAGATTTCGGACAAGATTGCACAAATGCTCACCTCGGCTGATATCAAGGCAGAGGTAAAGATTGTCTTTCAAAGTATCGAAGACCTACACAAGGCATGTCCCAACAACAAGGGTGACTGGTACTTTTCAGGCGATTACCCCACCCCTGGCGGGAACAGACTGGTGAACAACGCCTTCATCAATTACGTTGAAGGACAGGAAGGACTTCCTCATCAATATACGCTGAATTTCTAACCAGAGAAGATGATTGAACAGGTAATCATATTGGAGAGTGTGGATCCGGTGGTTTTCTTCGGAATCAACAACAGCAACATCCAGTTGCTGAAAACATTATACCCCAAACTGCGCATCGTGGCAAGGGGTAATGTAATAAAGGTGATTGGTGAAGAGGAGGAGCTGGCCGCATTCGAAGAAAAAATACACGAACTGGAAAAATTCAGTATCGAGATGAATGTGCTCAAGGAAGGGGATATCCTCGATATTGTGAAGGGAAAGACACCCGCTGTGATCAATGTGGATAACCTGATCATTCACGGATTAAACGGGAAGCCCATCCTTGCACGCACGGCAAACCAAAAAAAACTGACGGAAGCATTCGATGGAAATGACATGGTCTTTGCCATCGGGCCTGCCGGATCTGGAAAAACCTATACAGCCATTGCCCTTGCCGTGCGCGCCTTGAAGACGAAACAGGTACGAAAGATCATCCTCAGCCGTCCTGCCGTGGAAGCCGGTGAAAAGTTGGGATTCCTGCCGGGCGACATGAAAGAAAAGATCGATCCCTATTTGCAACCCCTCTATGATGCTTTGGAAGATATGATCCCCCCGTTGAAGCTGAAGGAATACATTGAGAACAAAATCATTCAGATTGCACCGCTGGCCTTCATGCGCGGGCGAACACTCAACGACGCTGTAATCATTCTCGATGAAGCACAGAACACCACCAAGCCCCAGATTAAGATGTTTCTCACAAGGCTGGGTATAAACGGGAAAATGATTATTACAGGAGACATTACGCAGATTGATTTACCCAATTCTCAACCTTCGGGACTGGTTCATGCCATGAAGGTGCTGCATCATATAAAAGGTATTGCCACAGTAGAATTCAATAAGAAAGACATTGTACGCCATAAACTCGTGCAACGGATTGTGGAGGCGTATGAAGGAGAGAAACAAATCAGCGGATCGGTAGATATCTAGATTGGCAGAAGTACGGATCCGGGTTATCTAATTATCAAATTATCAAATCATATGGATGCATTGACAAGAACAGATTATCACTTTCCGGGACAGACCGGGGTCTATCATGGAAAAGTACGCGATGTATATAGCATAGGCGACAACCAGCTGGTCATGATCGCCACGGACAGGATTTCGGCATTCGATGTCATACTGCCGAAGGGAATCCCCTACAAGGGACAGGTACTCAACCAGATCGCCGCTAAATTCCTGGATGCCACAGCCGACATTGTACCCAACTGGAAAGAGGCGTCGCCCGACCCGATGGTCACCGTAGGCGTACGCTGTGAGCCCTACAAAGTGGAAATGGTCATTCGCGGTTATATTACCGGCAGTGCCTGGCGCGAATACAGGCAGGGAGCACGCACATTATGCGGTCTACCTCTTCCGGAAGGTCTGCGTGAAAACCAGAAGTTTGAAACGCCGCTGATCACTCCCACCACCAAGGCCGAGGAGGGACACGATGAAAACATCTCGAAAGAGGAGATCATTGCCCAGGGCCTGGTAAGCAGGGAAGAATATGAACAGCTGGAACAATATACCTATGCGCTGTTCAAGCGTGGTACCGAGATGGCCGCAGAGAAGGGTCTCATCCTGGTGGATACCAAGTATGAGTTCGGAAAAAAAGATGGTAAAATCTACCTTATCGATGAAATTCACACCCCCGATTCATCCCGGTATTTTTACAGCGATGAATATTCAGTACGCTTTGAAAAGGGGGAGGAACAAAAACAGCTATCGAAAGAATTTGTCCGCAAATGGTTGATGGAAAACGGATTCCAGGGACGGGAAGGGCAACAGATGCCGGAGATGACTGATGCATATTGTAACAGCGTCTCCGACAGATACATCGAACTATATGAAAAGATTACAGGGGAAAAGTTTATAAAAGCAGACGCCGCCGATCTGGAAATGCGCATAGAGAAGCATGTAACCGATTATTTGAATAAATGAGCTACAAAGTTGAAAGGGTAAATCCGTATAACAACCATCAGCCTAAAAAGGAACAGGTTACCCGGATGTTTGATGAGATTGCGCCCAATTACGACAGGCTGAACGGCACCCTCTCGCTGGGAATCGATGGTTACTGGCGCAGGGATGCCCTCAGGGAACTGAAGAAGTACCATCCCCGAAACATCCTCGATATTGCTACCGGAACGGGCGATTTTGCTATTCTGGCCCGGCACATCCTACATCCGGAAAAAATTACAGCCATTGACATTTCAGATGGCATGATGGAGGTTGGTAAAAGAAAAGTAAAAGCGAGAGGACTCGGAGACATCATTTCTTTCGACAATCAGGACTGTTCGGCCATGTCGTTCCCCGATAACAGCTTTGACGCAGCCACGGCAGCCTTCGGCGTACGTAATTTTGAGAATATCGATATAAGTTTTCAGGAGGTGCTTCGCGTGCTGAAGCCGGGTGGTGTCTTCCTTTTCATTGAGTTGACATCTCCTGTAAAATCACCGGTGAAGGAACTCTTTACCGCATATACGAGGTATGTGATGCCTTTTCTTTCTGGTCTGTTTAATACCGAACAACGCGCCTACCGTTATCTTCCCGAATCAATTGCCGTCTTTCCGCAGGGAAGGGATATGATGCTGATTCTGAAAAAAAACGGATTTACGAATATCAGACTGAGAAGGTATTCCCTGGGGATTGCCACCTTGTATATTGCCGAGAAACCCGTCGATTGATACGATGATTTAACGATGTGAATAAGATGGATACCTATGGACTGATCGGATTCCCTTTGAAACACTCCTTTTCTGCGAAATTCTTCACGGAAAAATTCGAGCGGGAAAAGATTGATGCAGAATACCTTAATTTTGAAATTGAAGATGTGCATGAAATACGCCGGGTAATTCTCTTTCATCAGCATCTGAGGGGCATCAATGTGACCATACCCTACAAGGAAAAGATTATTCCCTTTCTGCAGGAAATATCTCCGGAAGCAGAAAAAATTGGTGCCGTCAATGTTATCCGGGTGGAAAGGAAACCGGGCGACATGTATTTTTACAGGATGACCGGCCATAATACCGATTATGTTGGTTTTCGTGATTCCCTCGCTCCGATGCTAAACCCGGCCATCCACAGAAAGGCCCTCGTTTTGGGTACTGGAGGAGCATCGAAGGCTGTGGTGCAGGCTTTGGACGATATGAATATCGACTGGCTTTATGTGTCACGCACTCCCGGGAAAAAAAGACTCACCTATGAAATGTTATCACAGGAAATATTATCGTCTTATCACCTTATCGTGAATGCCTCGCCTGTAGGGACCTTCCCGCACAGCGACACTTGTCCCGACATACCCTATCAATTTCTTACACCCGGCCATCTGCTATACGACCTGGTATATAACCCCGAAGAAACCCTGTTCCTTAAAAAAGGAAAGGAAAGGGGTGCCCTGATAAAAAACGGAAAGGAGATGCTGGAGATACAGGCCTGCGCTGCATGGAAAATTTGGAATCCCTGACCCTGCACTTCGTACAATAAAAAACGCCCTCCTACATATCACATGTAGAGAGGGCGATGAAAACTCCTTAGTTATTAATTGGTGTAGTGTTAACTAGGAAATATATAGAGGTGCGAAAGAGTAGTTTGTTCCTATAATAACATGGGAGCCTCTGTAGTGTTTTGCGGAGCTGCTTCCGGAGTTATTTCCTTTCCTTCATCATCGAAATAAACGGTCTTTACCGACTGATCTTCCTTATCTGTTGCAGTAACCTTCGTTATTTTCTTCTCTGCATGATACTGCAACGCGTTAATGTCATATTTATCGATGAGCTTACGGACAGCCTGCTGTACTTTTTCATTCAGGTCTTCGAACTTGACGTTTGCGAATCCGTCTTCTTTTTGTTGCGTTGCCTCAAAGACTTCTACTGAAGGAGTTTCTTCCTGTCTGTTTTTTTCAGCGGCCTCGGCTTTATGTTGCGATGCCGGTACTTCGTTGCCTTCCGCATCGAGATAAACTTTCTTTGTGGATTGGTCATCTTTCTTAATCAGCATTACCTTCGTAAGCTGTTTGCTCGCATTAAACTTCAATGATTTGACATCATATTCGGCGCTTAGTGCATTAACAGATGCCTGTACTGCCGGACTCAGCGAGTCCAACTGCACTTCCACGTATCCATTATCGTCGTCCATTACTATATTAACTGCAGATACTTCATTGGCTGCATTGACCTGTTGCACACTTGCTGTTGTAATCACAGCTCCCATCAGAGCAATTGATAAAATAACTTTTTTCATAATGATAAACTTTAAATGATTTGCCATTGATTTTTTAATTCCATTCTTGACAATTCAACGAGTCATTGTCTGCAATCAATGTAACAGATTTCATGCCAAAGGAAGTTACATGGAACCAGAACAAACATCATTCACTTGTATTTCAAATATTTAATTAAAAACCGCCGACAAGGAGAAGTGAAAAAGAGTATGTGGAAATCGTGTGGAAGGGTGTAGAATCATTCCACACCCTTCTGGGGTATTTCCACATTTCAAATAAATTATCCGAAACAGCATATATGGTTGTATGTAAAATATATCCTTTATATTTGGATATAAAAAAGGAACCTCATGCGAATGGCACACTCACCGGAATATAAAATCAGAATCAAGATCGGGCTAATCCTCCTGGTAATACTCCTCTATTTCATAGGCCTGTTTGTTTATTCTTTTACATTAAAGAAGAAAATAGATATGCAGAAGCAGGAGATGGACAATGCTTATAAAGTGCTTTCATACAGCAATGATCTGATTATATCGGTTCAGGAAGCACAGGACGTGCTGAACAGATATCTGGTATCTCCTTCGGGGAGATATCAGCGGCAGTATGATTCCATTACCCGTGACATTTTCAGGCAGATCAGTTACATTAAAAGCATATCACTTGAAGGGAGGGAAGACATGCTTCTGGAAGACATTGATTCCCTGCTGCAGGAAAAAAACGGGATTGTACGCAGGCTTACCATTCAATTGAGGTCTCGTAATCCGATGGTGGAGATAGACAAGAAGATTGAACACTACGATGAAATTATTCAGGACTCCATAGTAGTCACCATGAACAAAGACACCACCATGGTGCCTGTTCCAAAAAAAGATTTCTGGGGACGCCTTAGGGATCTTTTCGATCCGCAAAAGACACCTGACTCCACTGTAACCATTGCTCGAACAGAACAGAGAGCCCTTTCCGTATCGCGCGTAGATACCACGTTGTATGCAGACCTGAAACAGGTCACACAAGAAGCATCAAAGACATATATTTCCCAAATGGCAGGCATAGAAAGAGAGGTCCGTGAGCTTGTTGTCGCGGAACAAAGCATCTCTTTAAAAATATCTAAACTGATCACGCAGTTTTACAATGCAGCTATTGAGACAACACGCATGGGTACTGACAATAGCGAGATGTTAAGCCGGAGAACCATTACTTTTGCACTCTTGGTGGGGGCCATTTCCATTATTTTGATCCTGATTATTGTCTTCCTGATTATTGACGACCTGAATAAAGGACAAAGGGCACGGGTTGATCTTGCACGGGAAAAACAAATCACTGAAGAACTGATAAGCAGTCGTCACAAATTATTGCTTTCTGTATCTCATGATATAAAAACACCGCTCAGTTCCATGATGGGTTACATGGAGATGTGGGCTTCGGAAGAGTTACCCGTCAATATAAAAAGACAACTACAGTCTGCCAGAAATTCAGGATTGCATATTTTGAGCATGCTTGCCAATCTGCTTGAGTTTTCGCGCATGGAAAGCAACAAGAGCGCCCTGCATTTCAGTCGTTTTAATTTAATTGAACTGATGGAAGATGTTATAGGCATGTTTCGTCCTTTCACCAATGAAAAAGGACTTGTCGTAAACTTTGAAAATCATCTGGATACCCCCTTTTACACAGTGACGGATTATACAATGCTCAAACAGATACTCATCAATGTGATATCAAACGCGGTAAAATATACTCCGAAGGGAACAATATCAATCAGACTGGAGCAGGATACATATCTTATTTTTACTGTCTCCGACAGCGGAATAGGCATTGACAAAGAGGACATCGAACAGATTTTCAAACCTTTTTCCCGATTAAAGAACCGTTTAAAGACAGAAGGTAACGGATTCGGGTTGTATGTTACAAGGGGACTTGTCGATTCCCTGAAGGGAGAGATTTCTCTCATCTCCGAAAAAGGAAAAGGCACTACCGTCACCATCCGTCTACCTGTTACTCAGATAAAATATAACACTGAAATGGATCAGCCTTCGGAAGGGGTCGTAAGTGGCACACCGCCTGAAAAGATTCTGCTGTTTGAAGACGACACCTCACTGGGAAACATGCTCAGGGAATATCTCACCGGGAATGGTTTTAAGGTAAAGCTCTGCAGTAACGCAAGTGACGTAAAAGGTTTTATCCGGCTCATTTCATCTTTCGATATCGTGTTCACCGACATGCAGATGGGAGAAATAACGGGGCTTGACATCCTGCAGCTAATCCGGGAAAAAAATGATCATATACCCGTATGGCTGATGACCGCATATGATGAATACACATCTGAGCTGGCATTGCAATATGGATTTAACGGACTTATAACCAAGCCGGTATCCATGAATCAACTCCTTGTGATACTCACAGGGAAAAAGGTGCACACACGGGACGGAGCCACGCTTTCCGGCCGGTTTCCGCAGCTGGCAGCCATGTTTAACGAGGACACAGAGGCCATAAAAGATATACTTTCAGGTTTTGTACAAACCTCACACAAAGATCTGGATGAATTAAAGGAATTGATAAGGCGTGACCGGTTTAAGGAAGCCCGGCAGTTATGTCACCGTATTCACCCCTTTTACGGCCAGCTTAACGCCGGTCATCTTTGTGACGCATTACGCAAGATGGACAAGTTTCCGGGAGATGGTGAAAAGGAGTGGCCGGAATGGAAGGAAGAGCTTCTGGAGACAATTGGCAAGCTCGAGTCATTTCGTGAGACCATCCGGAGAGATTTCTTATAGCCCTATGCCATAAAGGTGAATCTTGTTGTAAAGTGTCTTCCGGTCGATCTGCAGCAACATGGCGGCTTTTGTCTTGTTACCTTTTACACGTTCCAGGGCTTCAATGATCTTTTCTTTTTCCTGATCCGGTTCACGTAAAAGGGATATGTCTCCTTTTATGCCATTGCCTGTTTTTTTTTCGGTTAAAACGGGCAAGCTCTCCCCGGTGATTGTATCACCAACTGAAAAAAGCACTGAACGGCGGATTACATTACGGAGTTCACGCAAGTTTCCGGGCCAGCTGTAATTTTCAAGTTTCATACATGCTTCGGCAGAAATGGAAACGACGTGCCTGTCGAGTTCTTTATTTGCTTCCTCCCGAAAATGGTTGGCATAGCGTTGCACGTCAGATACACAGGCCCTCAGTGGAGGCACCTGTATTATAAATTCATTGAGGCGGTGATAAAGATCTTCCCTGAAGCGCCCTTCGGCAATGGCTTTTTCCAGGTCCTCATTGGTAGCGGTGATAATGCGTACATCCACATCGATATCTGAGGAGGTACCCACAGGCCTTATTTTTTTCTCCTGCAACGAACGAAGCATCTGCATCTGAACACCGTAGGGCAGGTTTCCCACTTCATCGAGAAAAAGCGTTCCGCCACAGGCTTCGGCAAAAAAGCCGGTTTTGTTTTCAATTGCAGAGGTAAATGATCCTTTCTTGTGCCCAAACAGCTCGCTTGGCGCCAGTTCCAGGGAGAGGCTTCCGCAATCTACGGCAATGAAAGGCCCCGAGGCGCGGTTACTCCTTTCATGAATCATCCTGGCTACACTTTCTTTTCCCGTACCGCTTTCCCCTATGACCATCACAGCCATTTGCGTGGGTGCTACCAGGTTGATATGGGCATACATCTGTACAGAAAGAGGGCTGCGGCCAAATACAATACTCCTGGAACTGTCAGGCGGGATTTGTGAATTCGTTTTCCTGGTCTTTGAAGATTTATCCGTTCTGGCTGTCTCGAAAACATCTTTTATTTTTTGATTAAGCAGAGAGGGATTAATCGGTTTTTCGAGATAGTCGAAGGCTCCCAGTTTAATGGCAGAGACAGCCGTCTGCACGTCCCCATAGCCGGTCATGATGATCACGGGAATATCTGTTCCTTTCTCTTTTAACCAGCTAAGCAACATGATGCCATCACCATCGGGCAGGCGCAGATCAGACAAGATCAGTTCATACTCCGACTTGGACAGCGTTTCGCGTGCCGTAGTCATACCTGAGCACAACGTTGCCATGTATCCGTTTCTCTCAAACCATTTCACCAACATGGTTCCAAAAGATCGGTCATCTTCTACTATGAGTATCCTTCCGTTCACCGGTCTACATATTGCGACGGCATAAAGATAGGTTTTTTTTTTATACAGCTACTCACATTGACGATTGGTAACGTTTTATTGGACTGATTAAGTTTTTTTTTGAACTGTCTTCATCCTGGAGCAATACAAGATGGAAAGAATATTGTATATTTGAACTGATTAAACCCTCTTCATGAGCAAACTTCCAAAAACAGAAACAGACAAACGGTTGCAAAAGCTGCAACAACTGTTGTCTACTATGCAGGCCGAGAGCTGCCTTATCACCTCACAGGTAAACAAATACTGGCTTACCGGATTCATTTTTGATGGTTATATCCTGGTATATGCCCAGAGCGACCCGCTGCTGTTTGTAAGGCGTCCCGCCGGGTTGTGTGGAAATAATATTTTTATGATCCGTAAGCCTGAACAGATACCCGGCCTGCTTCGTGAAGCGGGCTTCAGGGTTCCCGGACAGGTTTTATTGGAAAGTGACACGATCACGCTCAGCGCAGCGCTCCGCTTACAGGCAGCGCTGGAGATGCCGGAGATCAAGAATATCTCTGCCGCGATCAGGGAAATAAGATCGGTCAAGTCAGCATACGAACTGGATCAGATTCGCGAAAGCGCAGCCATTCATGCAAAAGTGTATGAATTGATCCCCTCCCTCTACCACAAAGGGATGACCGACCTGGCGCTGCAGATAGAAATTGAACGGCAGATGCGCCTGCACGGATCAATGGGTATCTTCCGCTCTTTCGGTGAGAACATGGACATCTTTATGGGAAGCATGCTCGCGGGTGACAATGCGCAGGTTGCCTCACCCTACGATTATGCCCTGGGTGGTGCAGGCATCACCCCATTGCTTCCCCTGGGGGCCAGTGGTACACTACTCGCACCCGGAACCACCCTGATGGTGGATATGGCGGGAAACTACCGTCCCTGCATGGACGATATGACCCGTACTTTTGTGATTGAGCATGCCCCTGATATTGCTTATCGGGCACATCAGGTATCGCTTGACATTTTACACACCATTGAGGCGACCGCAAAGGCAGGCGTTCCCTGTGCAGTGCTCTGGCACATCGCCGAAAAGATCGTCAAAGAGAATAAACTGGAGGCATATTTCATGGGTACCGCACAACAGGCCAAATTTGTGGGTCATGGCGTGGGGCTGGAGATCAATGAGCCTCCCGTGCTCACCCCCCGCTCAAACGAGGTTCTGGAGGCCGGCATGGCCATTGCAATCGAGCCCAAGTTCGTATTACCGGGCATTGGTGCCGCAGGTATCGAAAACACCTATATCGTGCACGACGACCGACTGGAGAAGGTTACTCTTTGTGAAGAATCTCTTATCATTTTATCATAATACATGCGAGGGGCAAAACCTGCAAAATAGAAAAAGAAACCGGGTCTACCCCAGACTAAAGAGCTGGAGTAAACCCGGATTCGATTCCGTGAGGGAAGAACTAACCTGGGATCTATTTCTTCAATGTCTTGATAAAAAAACCTCCCACTACCGATCGGGCCTGGAAGCCTATCTGATTGGCGTTGGTGGTTTCATACCAGTCGGATAGCGGTACCCTGTCCGTTGTCTCTGTCACGTACGCGTATAGCGGATCAATAAACCGGCGAAATGTATCGTCATCGTCGGCCATCGTAGCCGTCCACACAATCCAGTCGGCTTTCGTATATGTCATTCTGTTGTCAAGAGGAAGGCCGTACCGGTTTTGTTTGGTGAGGTAATATGCAATTTCTTTTTCAACAATCTCGTCGGGGAAGATATCCAGCTCCAGCAGTTCATCCCATACCAGGTTATATTTTTGGCTCCAGGTGTCGGGCTTATCAAACGTAAGGCGATAATGGTTCCCATCGTCGGCCATCTTCGTCCACTCCTGTGCCATCTCCCTGGCAGCAGCGGTATATTTCTCAGCCACGTCGGTTTTACCAAGCATCCCTGCCAGACGGCCATATCCGGCAATGCCCATGATCGCCTTTACTGATAGATTCGCATTGTGTGCGAAGTGCCCTGCAAAGTCATCGGTACAGAGCTGGTTCTCGGGATCAAGTCCTTTCTCGAGCAGATAGTCGGCCCAGGTGGTCAACACCTGCCAGTGTTTTGCAGCGTAATCAGCATTCTTTTCTATGTGCGCAATGGCAGTAACAAGAATCAGCATGTTGCCGCTCTCCTCAATTGGCATATCTCCGCCATAGGTTTGCCCGTTGGCCAGGGGATATGTACCCACATCGTGAGCTGCAAATGGCCTGGTCCACTTGCCGCTTTCAGAGTAATAGAAGATGGGATTCATCATTCCCTTGAGCAGCTCCAAATTGTATTTTAGATAAAGCGGCGAGGAGGGAAAGGTTATGTCGACCGTGCCTATGGAGCCGTTACTGAAGTTTTCTTTCGAGAAGAACAGCGTTTCTCCCTCTGCACCTTTCACCAGTTTATGGGCGGCGACCGACTGCCGATAGGCCAGCTGGGAGATACGGGCATAATTCTCACCTCCAGCCTGAAGAAGGTCGTTGTATACCTTGTTGTCCCACCGGTCACATCGTTCCATAACCGACTCATGAGTGGCTACAGCATCGGCAAGCACCTCTTCAAACGTTGTTTCACCCCCGTTTGTCCACCATGCCTTCAGATTCTCTCCGAAATACTGGATGGATTCAATATCATCATAGCCGAGCATGACAAATCCCTTGACCGGCCTGGCAGCTATTTGTCCAAGCTTGTCGACTGTAGCCAGTACCGGCATCGATTCTGTCATCAGGGCTGTGAAACGTTCAGCATCATGCGGTAGTTTACCATCCGACCTGAATGCCTCTTTCAGGGCGAAATAATCTCCAATAGCCACCGTCCTGTTTTCTTCCTCGGCCGCAGCCAGATAAAAATATCCCCAGTCGATCCTGACATTGTCACCCTTGCGTTGCAGAACTGGTTGCGCAGTGGTACCGGTGCGCGCAAAAGTCACCTCTCCGCTTCTGCCGGTAATCAGCTCCACCTCCTGATTCAGTTCGTGCACAGCCCATTCGGGTGTTGCCTCAAAATAAATTTCCACTTCATGCTGCTTCCCATTATTGGATACTACCTCATAGTTGATATAATTGACCGGACGGGAAAGCAGGTTCAGGTCGTCCATCATAAGTGGTGAAACAAATTCAACCATCAGGTCCACGGGGCCGCAGGTAAAGTGGTATTTTGTTTGTGTGGCAGTAATTTTCACTTCATTCTGTACTGCTGTCTGCGCGAAGAAATCCTGCCGGTCGCTCTCTTTGAATATTCCAAAATCCACGTAGGCCAGTCCTCCCCTGTCGAGACACCAGGCTGCGATAACATTTTCACCTTCGGCATTTAGTAAATCCTTGTCTATTTCCACTATCTGATCGCTTTTTGCCCTGTTGCCGGTATCGATGACAGGAATACCATTCAAATAAAGCAGAAAATCATCGTCGTGCGAATAGCCCAGAAATAGTTTTTCACCTTCAGCCGTCTCGGGCATGGAAAAAGTGCGCCGTATCCATATCTCGTCGGTCTCCCAAGGTGTGGAGGTCTCCCCGCTGCCAGGAGTGCCGAAGGCTCCTTTGCCGTTTTTCCAGGAGGAATCATCGAAACCGGGCTGTTCCCAACCTTCTGCAGGAGCGGTATGCACATATTTTCCCTCCCACGCGTCGAACTTGGCTGTAGGAATCACCGGTTGCAGGGGAATATCCTCTTTTCCGAGAAACCGGTAAGTTTCGCCGTTCACGCGCAATACCCCTGTAAGCGATTGATTTCTTCCGGTCCAGTGTTTTACGGGAGCGTCAAAGAGTTGATCAGTTGTGGACCACGCGCTGAAATAGGGATCCACGGTGATGAGCGGATAAGCGGGTGCCCGGAAGGAAGATCCTGCCTCCTCTTCAAAGCCGGGGCCTGGAGACTGGCAATTCTGACACAACAAGCCCATGGCTATAAGGACAATACAAATAGATACAAATGGTTTCATATATATATTTTTATGGGTGTGGCATTTATTTTCCACCTCACCCCTGTTAATTAATTGGTTTCTTTTCATACACCATCATGTAAAAAATGATTTAATCGTATGAGAAGGAATAAGGAAGATCCTTCTCTCCCGTTCCCCTCTCTTTATTGGGTTGGGGACTCATCATAAACATAACCTCGCCGCCCTTCATCAGATCGTCATGGTGCAGGTAGTTTCGGGTATATTTTTTACCGCCTCGCTTCATTTCCCGGATATAGCGATTTTCCGGTCCATTGTCTCTGGCCTTTATTTTCAGCAACTTCCCGTTCTCCAAATCGATCTCCACAGAACGAAAGAGAGGAGATCCGAGTATATATTCATTACTACCCGGACATACAGGATAGAACCCTAATGCGGAAAAAACATACCAGGCCGATGTCTGGCCGTTGTCTTCATCACCGCAGTAACCATCGGGCGTAGCCGAATAGAGTCTGTCCATGATCTCACGTGACCAGTATTGTGCCTTCCAGGGCTCACCCGCATAGTTATAGAGGTAAACCATATGTTGAATGGGCTGGTTTCCATGCGCATACTGTCCCATGTCCATCACCTGCATTTCCCTCATTTCGTGAATCATGGAGCGGCTCTTCAGCCCCTCCGACCCGGGAATGAGAAATACGGAATCAAGCATTTCAGTGAAAATCTTTCTACCCCCCATCAGGTCGATCAATCCCTGGGGGTCATGAAAAACGGACCAGGAGTAGTGCCAGCTGTTGCCTTCGGTGAAATCGCGACTCCAGGCAGCCGGATCGAATTCTGCCGAGAAGGAGCCGTCGTCGGCACGACCCGCCATCAGCTTATGTTCCGGATTAAAGAGGTTTTTGTAGTTCATCGCCCGTTCACCAAAGATGGCAATCTCGGACTCCGGCTTGCCCAGGGCTTTTCCGAAGCTGTAGATGCTCCAGTCGTTATAGGCGTATTCCAGTGTACGGGCCACATTCTGGCTGATTCCCACGTTATTGGGGATATAACCATACTTGTTATACTCAACATAGCCGGTACGTCCCGATGCAGGTACTGTGGGGTGTACGCTGTTCGCACCATGCTTGAGTGCTTCCCAGAGTGTTTCGGTGTCATACCCCCGCAGCCCTTTTATATAGGCGTCGGCGACAACCGAGGCAGAATTGTTTCCCACCATGATATTCCGGTGGCCGGGGCTGGCCCATTCGGGAAGAAAGCCGCTCTCTTTATACGCATTGACCAATCCCTCCTGCATCTTCAGGTTCTCGGAGGGATAAACAAAATTAAGAAAGGGAAATAAGCTCCTGAACGTGTCCCAGAAGCCGGTGTCGGTGAACATGTAGCCGGGAAGCACCTTCCCGTTGTATGGACTGTAGTGATAGATATTTCCATCTGCATCGATCTCCGAGAGGTTCCGGGGGAAGAGCACCGTGCGATAGAGGTTCGAATAAAAGGTACGTATGTTGTCGATGTTGTCATCCTCCACCCTGATCCTGCCAAGCACATCATTCCAGCGTGCTTCGCCCCTCTTCATGATTCCATCGAAAGAGTCGTCTCCCAGTTCGCGCAGGTTCAGCAACGCCTGCGCCTCACTGATGAAGGAGGAGGCCACATATGCATGCACCTGTTCATTATTGGTTGTTTGAAAACCTATTACCGCCCCGGCATGATTCCCGGTATAAGTTGTCTCTTTTTCCGTAATGGTACCCTCTTTTACAGCACCATACCGGGTGAAGGGCTTATCGAAACGGATCACAAAATAGTTCCTGAAGTTATCGGGCACACCGCCCCTGTTACGGGTAGTGTATCCGGTAATCATCTGTTTTTCAGGAATGATTCGCACATGGGAACCTTTATCAAAAGCATCAACGATGATGAAAGAGCTGTCGCTTTCCGGGAAGGTGAACCGGAACATGGCAGCCCGTTCTGTAGGGGTAATCTCGGTTGTCACGTCATGATCGGCCAGATATACTCTGTAATAATGAGGTTTTGCCACTTCAGCCTTGTGAGAGAACCAGCTGGCTCTCTCCTCTTCGTCGAAGAGAGGCTTCCCCGTGACAGGCATAAGTGAGAACTGGCCGTAGTCGTTCATCCACGGGCTGGGCTGGTGGGTCTGTTTGAATCCCCTGATCTTGTCGGCGTGGTAGGTGTACATCCATCCGTCACCCATCTTACCGGTTTGGGGTGACCAGAAGTTCATTCCCCAGGGCAGTGCGATGGCCGGATAAGTGTTCCCCGTGGAGAGTTCAAATTTTGAATCTGTACCCACCAGTGTATTGACATAGTCCACCGGTGCGGAGGGGCGGGCATTCAGGGTAATGATGATCCCCAAAAAGTAAAGGAATCCCGTCAAATCAATTTTCTTCATTGTTGTTCAGTTTATCTGTTTATCTCTTCCTGCTCATTCCCATTTTAACAAAACCGATATGCCGGCGGGATCATTCTCAAACCGGAGGAAAACGGTTTTGCTTTCCTGATCCCACGACATCTCGTGATCAATTTCACCGTTCCCGTTTCTCACCTCACTGAGGACTGGTTTCTCCGGCAGGAGAATACGCATTACATTGGTAGTACTTATCGGACTCTTCACGGTGAAGGCATAGCTATATGTGGTACTCCTCTCATCACTCACGCCTGCCGCCGTGGCAAGCACACGCGGTTTTTGCCTCTCTTTCAGCGAGGTTATATCGAAAAGAAATGCCTGTTCACCGGGGTGGACAATTTTTTCGTTTAACACGGGTACCTCGGGATTGAAGAGATCAACAAAAGTGCCTTTTGCCACATAAGGAGTGGAAGCCACCGACTCGTCGAGTACGGAAATAATCCTGTAAGGGCCTCTTTTCAGGCTGAAGTAGTTCTTGAATTGAAGCTCTTCCCCTGCCGGCTCCCGATAAAGTCTTTGCAACAGAGCGACAAACTTTTGGTCTCCATTTTCACTGAGTATGAACTCTTTGGGATCGTTTCGCAGAATATACACTTTTCCCTTACCCACCTTGTATTCACCTTCGTCAAGGGAAGGGTCCAGTCCAAGTTGTGTAAACAGATGATCGGCAGCCGTGGCAAAATTGTTCGTGCCACTGTTCCACCATTCCGGTACTTGCTGAAAAGGATCGCTATCCCTACCGCAGTAGAGAAGTATACCTCCGTTGTTTACCCAGTGTGCAAGGTATGTGTGAGCCCCGGGTTCCATCGGCTTCATTCCGGAGTAAGAGAGGATAAGCAGGTGTATATCCTGTAGGGTTTCACGATAGGAAAGATTTTCCATATGCACAGTTTCCACGGGAACCCCTCTTTTGAGTAAGGGAAGCGTCTGTCCGTAGAAGCTGGCCAGCTGCGGATCCTCATAACCCTCATGTTCGGGAAAACGCTGGAACATCAGAGAATTGGACATCATCACGCCAATACCCTGAGATCCTTCCACCCGCTCCTTGGTTTCAGGCATCTGCCCCAGCGTGTTCACCATCACCTGCATTTGCGTGGAATAGTGTCGGGGTATGCGCTCTTTCTTGTCACTATTGCGGCTGGTACGGTACAAACCCTCGTAAATACGTTCCGGCCAGGGCATGATCTCATACTTGTTGATACGGGGATAGAGCAGCTGGGCGGTAAATGTAGCCTCATAGTTTTTTTTGTAATCCACCCAGTCGCGCGGCCAGTCTTCGATAGGATCGGTCAGGAAGAAGATTTCTCTTCCGGTGGGTGCCGTCATTGATTCCATGGAGCCATACTCCAGGAAGGCAGTCTCAAACACCCGTTCTTTCATTTTTCCGTTGAAATAGTTCGGTTCACGGGAGGTACCGGTCCATACCTGGGCAATATACCCGTCGACCGAAGGCAATGAAGCCAGGCTTGCTTCGGGGCTGACGATTTTCCATTGGGCGTAATTAACCAGCGAATGCGTGGGAACATAACACTTCACATCCATCCCTCTGCTTTTCCCATACTCCCGGGCATAGGAGAAGACCTCATCGAGCGCCTTGTAATAGAGATGATATTTCAGTTTGTTGGAAAGGTAGGTGTTTTCCGGAGACAGATGCTGCGCACGCCAGGGGAAACCGTAAAACTTTTCCCATTCCCGTTTAAAAGCCTCACTATAGCCCGCCCTGGCCCAAAACTCGGGTTCTTCCATAAAGATGGCATCAATGCCGGCGTCGATAGCTCGCTTGATATGTCGCTCCTTCAGATAGGTAAGAAAATTATCCGTGGGCACAATATAAGGCACCATGTGTCCATGCCATATGGTATCGCCGTTCAGTTCCACCTGTCCTTCATCGAGATGCATCTTTCCATCCCATTCACCCGTGAAATAATCCTGATACTCGCCCCAGGCAATACCCGTCATGTAATGAGCAACGTATCCCTTGTCTCTCCATGAGCGTACCCGTTCTTCAAAAGGGATTTTTTCCGATTTGTCGGAAGGGTTACCACCCACCCCGTAGACCATGACCGCATTGGCTCTCACATCGATGGTTGGCCTCCACTCGCGGGATGTTTGGAAAGTAGTGTGTACCTCTTTCACGTTCTGGGCGTGAAGTTGCATGCCCGAAAGCATGAAAAGAGCGATCCATAATCTTCTCATATGACCTGTTTTTAGTTACAAGAAATATGGTTCAAAGTCTCTCCCTAAAAGAAAGACTTTGAACCATAAAAATAATCAATTTTTACGGAATCATCACTTCCAGCGGCTCATTATAATTCCAACGTCGGGTACCGCTACCCCGTGGTGTATCGTAATTTATTCTTGCTGCAGCGCGAATAAAGACAATCCGCCCGGAAGGAATGGTTCCGTTCGACTCGAGGGTGATAGTTTCACCCAGCAAATCCTTGAACGATGTGCCGGAATATTCAATTGATTTGGACCATCTCTCATCCCGGGCGCGGTAGCCCACGGTGGAGGAGTAGCTCACAAAAAGCTGGATGTCGGTTACGTTCAGAAAGGTACTACTGTACCCACCCATGGGTTCTATTTTCTGTCGGAATTCTTCCTCTGACACTCCGCGGGTCACTTTCACCTTGGCTCGAATCTTCCCGTTGATCACACGGGGTTCTTCCACCCATTCCACATTCAAAAAGGGTTGTACTTCAAATCTGACTTTCGTCACACCCTCGATTTGCATATTCTGCGTTTCGTCGGCAATGGGTACTCCACGGTCATCCTCTCTCAACAGGGGAATAAAGGGGCCGTCAATTCTCACGTTATATTCCCCTTTAAAAAGCTTGGTGTTGCGGAAGGTACCGTCCGGCATACAGAAAAAATCGGGGTTGTGAGTCACATTATCTCCCCAGCTGAGCTCCGTAAGGCGCACCCTGATTCCTTCGCTTCCCTGGTCCGTGAGTACAGGTTTTCCGGTTGCCGCATCCACGACTACCCCCTCCAGTGTCTCTGAAGGAGCCTCATAGTTATCCAGCTCAAACATGCTGCAGGAAGCAAGCAAGAGCAAAGAAGCCAATAAAAATACTATCTTGTTCATACGATTATATATGTTATGTTATTATCTGTTAGGCTGCTGGTCGATGACAGGGCTCTTGGTCACCTCGCCGCCCGGAATGGAAAAGTAATAATCTACTACATTGTATTCAAAGGTCTTCAGGCTCACCCATTGAAAACGGGCATCGAAGAAATATTTCCCGCTCCCGGTAGAGAAGAATGGGTAAAGTCCGCGGAACCTGTAACGGTTGTTGTTGCTGAAGGTGTCCTTGTTTCTCTCTTCGCCCCAGAAGCCGTCCCGGTTTTCGTAATGCTGCACGCGCCAGCGACGGATATCCCACTTCGTTTTATGCTCCAGCGCCAGTTCCTTGCGTCTCTCCTTGCGCACTATATTACGTCCTTCTTCATTGGCAGTGATTGCAGTAGAAAGCAATGAAGCGCCGGCTCTCTCCCTGATGAGATTGACATTATCCGTTGCAACAGTCAAAAGATCAGACCCATCGGGTGAAGGTTGTCCTGCCAGGGCAAGTTCCACGGCCGCCTCGGCAGCATTCAGCAATACCTCGGCATAGCGCATCAGCACAAAATGTTGATCAGACTTTCCCTCTCCTGCCTCAAAGGAAGGATCATCCTTCAGCCATTTTCTTCCGTAAAGGCCTGTCAGGCATCCTTCTCCATTATCATAAAAAGGTCCGTTGGCACCGGCCGCAGTCATCTTGGCACCTTTGTAAATCAGGGTGTCCTGACCGCTCCCCTCCCTTGGACTGAGATAAAGTGTCTTGGGCTGTTGTTTATAGGCATCCAGATGTTGATATCTCGTTTCTGCTGTCTGATAGGTATAATTGTTGAACAGGGGGTCGATGGGTTCACTCCCTGTATATACCCCTGCCCGTATCTCGATATTCTTTCCCTTGAACCGATCACCCGGAAAAATCACATAAGCGCGCAGTCGCGGTTCGGCATTTTTGAAAAAGTCGAGGGGTGAGTCGTACATCAGGTACTTGCCCGCTGTATTCGTATTTCCGGTGGTCACTTTTACTGTGCCGTCAGGATATCTGTCAAAACCTTCATAAAGTTCCAGGAAGTCTAGCGTGACACAGGTACCCGATGCCAGGGGAGCCTTGAAGATGAACGGTGCGCTGTAGGCATCATAGCCGTGCGTGAGGGTCGGGTATGCATATTTTTTCACGTAGATATTCTCGGGGCTTTCCGGATCACTGAACATATCCACCATATTTTGGTATTGTGCTTCGGGATTATTAGCAGCCCATTTCTTTTTATAAAGTGAATAGCCTCCCTCCTTAATGATCTCTTGTGCTGCAAGGTATGCTTCCCGGAAGTATCTCTCAGATGCAGCCTGCCATCTATCCTCTGCAAAACCTATGACCCTTACGCCGGTCTTCTCTCCAAATCCGGTGAGACGGCCAGATACGGTCTCGTTGTATTTGGCTACGCTACCGGCGTACAACATGGCTTCCGACTTGAATGCCAGCGCTACATACTTGTTGGCATATCCACTTTTGGGACTTTCTTCCGACAACAGTTCGGCAGCCCGGTTAAAATCGGCCAGCACCTGATCCCAGGTCTCCTCCTCAGATGCACGGGGTACTTCCAGTGCCTCCTGTGATGCCGGGTATTGAATCACTTTTGTCACCAGCGGTATACCGCCAAAGCGGCGTGCCATGGCATCAAAAACAAAAGCCCGTACAAAATAAGCTTCCCCCAGGTAATGATTATACATCTTCTCAGGAAAAGAAGCTTCGTAAAGCGGCAAATTCTCTATCAGATAATTGGCATCCCTGAGAAGGGTGAATGCCTTGCCCCAGTAGGGAGTTCTTTCGGAGGTAAATGCCCGGGAGATACCGTCGCGGTTCACCGCCTCACCCGTGCCTTCAATTCCCATTGCCCCGAGCCAGGAGTTGAATTCCACACCCCATTCGGCCATATATTTGAAATCTTCAAATGGCATATTGCTGTACATACGGGCCATGTAGATCTCCATACCCGATTCATTGGTCAGCAGGTCTTCATCGCTGATAATATTTTTGGGAGGAATGTCCAGATCTGCACATGCAGTGGTCAACAGGAACAGAGCCAGTACAAGTTTAATTATTCTATTCATTTTTTTCATTTTATGTATACTCAAAAGATTAAAACTTAAGGGAAAGTCCCACGGTAAACGTTTTGTTCAGCGGATACATCCTCCCCAAATCATCGTCGGGATGTTCAGGGTCTACAAACCTTACACCGGTGAACGTAAGCAGGTTATAAGCATTGGCAAAAAGCCGCAAATCCATCGATGAGAACGACTGCAGTTTTGGCAGCGTATAACCCACTTCTATACTTTTCAGGCGAAGATAGGCCGTACTTACACGGTTAAATCTTGAATTTCCGAACGGATAGTTCCCGGTAAATCCATAATATCCTCTTATCCACTCCGTTTCCGGATCATAGGGGTCGGCCAGTGGATCTGTAGGATGCCAACGGTCGAGGTATTGTACCAATGTGCCCCCTCCGTTACTTCCCCAGATCGAGTAGAGTGGTTCCCTATACTCCATGGAACCCAAAGCCGATCCCTGCAGGAGAATGCTCATATCCATATTTTTGTAGTTTCCGTCGAAGGTGAGGCTATAGTTCAACCATGGAGTCTGATCAAACGCGATGGGGTGCACATCCAAACCATTTATCTCTCCGTCACCATTCCAGTCCTGGTATTTATAGTCACCCGGCAGGATGTTCCTGTCTTTATAGATCGGATATCTCCAAATATCTTCCCAGCTTTCATAGCGCCCTGCCGACTCGTATCCGAACTGCATACCCTGATAACGGTTCGTAAGGTTGTCGTTACGCCACCTGTCATACGAGTTACCATAAGGGCCTTTTTCCGAAGCGGTAAGATACTGCTGGCGGGTAATGGTGCCAATTGCCTTCATCCTGTAATAAAACTCACCAATCCTGTGCCGGTGCGAAAGTTCCATATCCATCCCAAAGTGACGGTCGCTATCGAGGTTTTCTCTGGGTGCCGTTGCACCCACCACGGTGGGTAGATCACCCGACCGGCGTGCAAAGCGTCCATGTCTTTCCCTGTTGAAGAAGTCGAAAGAGAATCCAAAAAGGCCGTTCCACCCTTCAAAATCGACACCCACGTCGAGCGTACGGGCAGTAAACCAGGTGATAAGCCTGTTGGGAAGTGCGAGCGTGGATACTCCGTACACAAACTCATCTCCATAGATGTATCCCGGAGCGTATTGATTGTAGTATCCTTTTTCCGCATTTCCGGAAGTGGCGGGATAGACATAGCCTGTTGCCCAGTCGTATTGCAGTTCTCCGTCGTCACCCAGTACGCCATAGCTTGCCCGTAATTTTAGCTGGTCTACAAAGGATGCCCTTTCCCACTCTTTAAAAAACGGTTCTTCCGATATACGCCATCCTACGGAAGCAGATGGGAAGAAGCCCCACTGATGTCCTTCCGCGAACTTGGATGATCCGTCATAACGGAACTGCGCTTCTGCAATATAACGGTCGGCATAAGTATAATTTGCCCTGCCTATCAGGGCAGAGTTGGCCAGTTCGTAAATATCATTGAGTCCGCTCTGCATGCCTCCCAGCTGATTTTCATCCACACCCGCCAGAAGATAATCCATGCCGAAGGCGAGATCACGCTGTGCATAAAAGTTGTCACCGGTACGTCTCTGGGTTTCCCAGCCCAGGATACCGCTTACATTGTGTAATCCCTCAAACTGCCTGTTGTAATTCAAGATGAACTGTCCCAGCAGCTGTTGCTTGCTATAAAGTTCTCTTCTGATCTGATTGGGAGAGCTGTTATTATAAAGCTTCGCATCATAGTTGCCCGTCAGTTCGTTATACATGTACTGATAGTACTCTCTGCGTTTGATGTTGTTATCATCCATCCGGTAATCGTAACTTAGCAGCGCTTTTGCCGAAAGTCCCTCCAAAGCATCTGACAGTTTCCCAAAATCATAGTTAAGGCCTGCCGACGACATGAAATACTTCTGTGCATATTTTCTGTAACCGGAAATATCGGAGGTCATCTTGGCCACCGTATTTTCCTCCAGGTCCAATCCTTCGTAATTGAGCATGGTGTTTTCCGGGTCGGCGTATGCCGGAAAGAGTACACCCTGCCGCCAGTAGTTACGGATGATATCCACTGAACTGGAATAGGGATTATTGCGTTGATCGGCAATACCGCTCAGGTTCAGGTCGAAGGTCAATCCGTCAAAAATCTCTGTGGTGATATTGGATCGCAGGTTTATTTTATTGTAGTTCAAATCGCCCGACTTGAAAAAACCTTCCTGAAAAAGATAACCCATACCGATGTAATATTGTGTTTTCTCGCTTCCTCCCGTAATACTCAGATCCTGCTGGGTCTGGGGTGAATAATCGGAGAAGAGCAATGATGTCCAGTCGGTCGTGCGGCGTGTACCATTACGGTATGCTTCGAACATGCTCTCGGGAAAAATGATATTTCCCCCGTTGATATTATTCATTGCACGTTCGTTGTAAAGCGTCATTGTCTCGAAAGGATCGGCAAGCACCGGCATTCCCGAAGGTCTCTGAAAAGTGTAGGATGCATTAAAGGCCACATCGGCTTTTCCTTCTTTCGATCCCTTCTTGGTGGTCACGAGCACCACACCGTTGGCAGCCCTTACACCATAGATGGCCGCCGATGCATCTTTAAGTACCGACACATCTTCGATGTCGTTGGGATTGAGTCTTTGAAACTCGCCGGCGCTGCGGGGAATTCCGTCAATCACCACCAGCGGACTTCCCAGACCACGGATATCGAAACTATTGTTAAATGATCCGGGCTCGGCGCTTTTCTGCCATACCCTCACTCCGGCAATCCGTCCGGTGAGCATATTCTGCGGATTTTCATTTCTTGTCTGGATCATGTCGGAACCCTTCACACCCGAGACGGCCCCTGTAAGGGTAACCTTTTTCTGTGTGGCATATCCTACCACGACCACCTCATCGAGGCTCTGCTGCTCATATTCCAGAACCACATTGATGACGGTACGCTGATTCACGGGTTCTTCTTTTGTAGTGAACCCTAAAAAATTGTATTCGAGCACTGCATCGGCAGGAGCCACGATGGCATACTTCCCATCTATATCGGTGACGGTTCCTATGGTGCTGTTCTTGATGACCACGGTCGCCCCGGGTAACGGTTCATTACCACTGTCTCTCACCACTCCCGTCACATTTACATCCTGTGCCAGTGCTGTGGCAGGAACAAGTAAAAGTGCAAGCAGGATCATTTGCGAAAATAATTTCGCACGAATAAAAAAATTCTTCATCATTCCAATGTATGTTATTTTGTTATTTAGTCATCTCATAGCGTGATAACACAGCATATTCAGCAGCGAAAGCAAAGCTAAACATCCCTTCAGTCCTGTTGTTGCTGTTATTCTGACTCCATCCCACCAACAAATTGGTGGGTAGAAAACCCTTGTACAGAAAGTGGTCATACCCGTAGTCGAGATTCTGCTGAAATGTGGCAATATACGTCGACACCTTGTCATTTACCGGAAAAAGATCCACATAGCCCCGCATCAGCACCCCATTGAACCAGTTATTGAATCCGCTGATGTTGTAGGTATAATGGTCGGGCAGGTTGGTTCCTTTCTTCGCAAAAAAAGCAAAGCTTGCGTCCGAAAGCTTCTTTCCGTCGGACAGGTATTTTCCATCCGTCGTAGCCCTGTACAGATCTGCAGCTCCCGAAAGCATGGTGCCGCTGTTGTAGCTGATTGCCGGCCCCACCTTATCACGGCAGGTGATTCCTTTCCGGTAAACAACCCCATCAATGGTCTCCCACTCGGGCGTACCTGGCGTGCACCCTCCCATCATGTCATCATACACTCCGTCTCCACGCAGCAACGCCTCTTTTTGCCACTCATAAATTTTTTTTGCAAATGTGAGGTAGTAATCGCTTTTTTTCAGGGATGTTGTTTTCCTTGTCTTTTTATCCCCGGCATCGATATAACGGTATGTCACTTCGTCGTTTTTCCCTTTATACAATTCATGGAGCCAGACGAGGGGACTTACCATGGGGCCGTTACTACAAGCATGTTTGGTCACGTAACCGGGTCCCCATGTAATGCCGCCGGACTCATTTCCGTTCGCATCGATCGTGCAATCCCATCCATCGAGTACATATTCGGTCAGATATTCGGCTTTCTCCAGGTAGGCCGCATTGCCTGTCAGCTTATATGATTCCAGAAGTTCGCGTACAAGCCACATCTGGTCGTCATACACATTCTCGATGCCCTCCACTTTGGCTCCTCCTTTCGAAGATCCCCTGTTCACACCGTATACCGTCCATTCTTTGGTCTGTGTATATGAGGTGAGGGAGAAAGTTCCCAGATAATAGTCGGCATTGTCATATAGATTACCCAACACTTCCACAAACCTGGTGTAATGCTTGTTATAAAGGGATGCATCTCCTTTCTCCTTCTCTGTCTGAAGTCCGTGCAGAATTGCATTTACCGCCTCAATGGCGCTGGTATACATCCATACGCTTCCTTTTTCATCGGATCGTGTGCCTGTATAAGGATTATAATATCTGGCCATGGCCATCCCGCTTCCGGTGAAATGCGCATTAATGGCATTGTCGGCGAGCTCTATAGCACGTGTCAGATTTATCTCAGCCAGAGGCTCTTCCTGTAGTGGCGGCTCCTGGGAACCCCGATCCGGCACATTCTCCGTGCAGGCACAGGTCATGAGCCACAGGAGACTTATAAATGCAATAATTAGATTTTTCATCCTGTTCATGTTACTAAAGATTATTTCAATTCAATTTTATGAATAACCAGCTTGTTCTCGCCGGTATTGGCCTCTCCATTATATACACCGATGGCCAAGGTGACATCTGTCCCGTTAAACTGTGTAAGGTCATATTTGAATGATGCATATCCCTCGGGATTATCTGCGCCTCCATTGCCATGTTTGAATTTCCAGGTTCCGTTGGCGGCAGCCATGGCCTCCTGGGCGGTATTGGATACCGGTGCGAGATGGGTTACCGTTCCATCATTCCCGATTGCGGTTATTTTAAAATAGGTAAAGTTACCGCCGAAGCTTCGCGTACTGAGTGTGAACTGGTTGCTTCCAGTTGCAATCGAAAACTTGGCGTATATATATGCTTCGGGCACTTTCGTATCTATATCGGGGGTATTTCTCGTTTTGATGATATAGCCTTCCGAGGGGAACACCTCGGGATCTTTTCTCAGGGGTACGAACGACCATTCGGCACCCACATGTCCGACATTTCTCCAGGCACGGTAGGCATTTACATAATTACCGCGATCTCCGGTGACGGGGCTGATTCCGGTAAACAGCTTTTTGGTATGCGGCATTGTGGAGCGCACGGTCTCTCTGGTCAGCTTCCACCCTTCAATCACTTCGGTGCCGGGCAACCAGCCATAGTTTTCCACCTTCCTGTCGGCAAACCTGATGGCACGCAACACAAGCTGCTTCCAGTAATCGCCTGTCGACTGACGGTAGATTCCGATGGCCAGAACGACCTCTTTCCCTACATAGGCGCTCAGGTCGAACTCGAAGTCGGAATAATTACCTGAACCATACGTACGTGTTGTTCCTATTTTCACAGCTTTGGGTTGATTTTCAGACAGGTCTACAACCTGTACACCAAAATAGGCAGGAGCAGATGCGTCGGCATTATGTGTGCGTGCTCTCAGTGAGAGGATCTTATTCTCTGCAGTGATCAACTTACTTCCGAATACGAAGGAGTCAAACACATCAAGGTCGGCCGGATTCTTACGGTCGCTGTCATTATTTCTGATTTGAAGTGTGGTACCTTCATTCTGTTCTTCCCATGCCCCGCGGAAATCAAGTGTGGACATATAGTTGCAGGCCCAGTCCCAGTGAGGATATTCATCGGCATTTCTTCCACCGCGATATTCGTTATAATACCATTTCTCGGCATGTTTCAAATCGTCGGCCGTTAAGCCACGGAGAAGCTCCTCGCCCCCCATTCTGAGATCGATCGTCACAGTTTCATCCACAAAATCGGTCGCTGCAACCTCCTTTATAATCGTCACATAGTCTTGCTTTGTGAAAGTGAGCGTGTATTTATCTTTCACCAGATTTGCAATGATATACTTACCGTCGTTTCCGGTGATTACCGTTCCTGCCGGCCCGGCCGAGACAGTCACGCCGGCAAGCGGTGCTCCATTATTCTTGGCATCAGTCACGATTCCCGTTATCTTTGCCGAAGCCCTGATCATTTCAGCATCTCCGATTGCGCGGTTGTTTTCACCGAATTTATCGGCTGTAATGGTTACACTGACCGTCTGCCACCCCTCCCTGGAGAACATGATGGCATGTGTTTTCAAGGTTACATTGTTCATCTGATACCTTCCCTCTTCGTCGGTGGTTGTAACCATGTTCTCTTCATTAATCCCGGAAAGAGTGACATTCACTCCCGGGATGGGGTTGCCGTTGACATCCTTTACCACTCCGGCCACTTCACCGAGCAGGCTCTGTGAAGATTCTTCCTTTTCGCAGGAAAACAGTCCGATCGATATAAACACAATCAAAGACGTGTAGAATAATTCTCTCAAGTTTTTCATTCCATTCATTAATTAATTTGCATTTTTTGTTTTTCATCCCATATCATCAAATATGTCATGATATCATTTTTCCCGTGCAGCGTCTCCAATATAAGCCTGCTGCAATTTCTCTGCACCAAATATAAAGGCGGACGGGTTAGCCAAAGGGTTACATTGGGGTTACATTTTACAAAATAACAGTAATCAACACGCTATTTAACCTTTTCCCAAACAGCTCTTAATCAATAAACAAAATTGATCATTTGCAATATAAGACTGATTATGGTATCTTTGTAAAGGCAATAGACAATTGCTTCTCACGGGAAGGATACATCCTTCCATCGGTTCCAAATGCTATTCATTTTCATGGTTACATCGACAAAAAAAATCATATATACTCTCCTCTTTTTTTTCATCTTTCTCTCCCGGCCTCTTTTCGCAGAAGGACTTCGTTTTCTTGGAAACGACTATCCAATTGAGCAGAGAACCTCTTACGATGTCTTCAGTGAACGTCAGGTTGCTTTTTCGGATCACTTCAACATCAGTTTCCGTCTATCGTTGTATATGACAACTGATATTGGTAACATTCTCAGAATAAAATCGGCTGAAAACGGGAGCATCTTCAATCTTTTTTATGATGGACACGAAGAAAACCATCTGTTTCTCTTCAATGAGGAAGGAAAAAACAATTTGATTCATATCTCGCTGGAAAAGAGTCAATATCCGCCACGTGAATGGTTTCAGATAGATATCTCATTCGACCTTGAAAACAATCTCATCACGCTAACCATTGGCGACAGCACCAACAGTGCGGCCAATGTAACCCTTCCGGAGTCGTTCACACCCACCCTCATATTCGGTAAAAGTGATCATGTGATTGACGTGGCTCCTTTTGCCATCCGGAGCCTGAAGGTGGGCAACACGCGAAGCTATCGGTTCCCATTGAAGGAGTATCAGGGCAATGAGGTGCATAACAACAAGGGAACCGTCATGGGAAATGTTATTAATCCCTATTGGTTGATCAATGACGCCTATCATTGGAAACCGGAGACTTCGACACGTTCGGCACAGGTCTCCGGGACTAATTACCATGAGACACGAAAAGAACTGTATCATTTCAACAGAGATTCCATCATCATCTATAACCTGAGAACCACGAACAAGGAAACGGTGATCTTCAAGGAGCCTTGTCCGGTAGACATCAGACTGGGAACCAACTTCATTGATCCTGTACAGGACAAGCTCTACTGTTATGAGGTATATTACGATAGTACCTACCAGGGGCCTACGGTAGCAAGTCTTGATCTTCGCAGCTACGAATGGCGCATTGAGAGTTATGACCGGCTGCCAATTCAACTTCATCATCATGGTTCCTATTTCGATTCGTCAAAACAACAGTACCTGATATTCGGAGGATTCGGTAATATGCGCTACAGCAATATCTTTTATCTCTATGATATCAATTCACAGCAATGGGATACACTTTCCACGCGGGATGGAGAAACAATCAACCCACGTTATTTCACGTCAATGGGGCACCAGTTGAAGCAGAAGAAACTCTACCTCTTTGGGGGCATGGGAAATGTTACGGGTAACCAGCTGCTGGGAAGAACTTATTATTATGATTTTTATCAATTGGATTTGCAGACATCACAGATATCCAGAATATGGGAAATCCCGTGGGAACAGGAAAACATGGTACCGGTGAGGGGCATGGTGATCAATGACGATGATTCATTTTATACCTTATGTTATCCAGAGCATTTCACCCAGTCTTACCTAAGATTATACCGCTATTCACTGAAAGATGGTAATTTTAGTATATTGGGTGATTCCATCCCGATATTCTCCGACAAGATAAACACCAATGCAAATCTCTATTATGACGACGATCTGCACGCTCTTTATGCGGTAGTACATGAATTTTCCGACGATATTGCATCAGAGGTACATGTATATTCACTTGCTTTTCCACCGATCACCGGCCATGAGCTGGTCAGTTATGCAACGAAGACGCGTTCAGATAAACTCCTCTTTATTTTTATCCTCACGGGAGTTATCGTAGTTATTTTCGTCATTTCTCTCGGACGTTTCCTCAAATACAAACGCAAAGAGACCTTTTCTCCCGATAGTGGTACACCCTTTAAAACAAGCCAGAAACAGGTATCCACATTCCGGCCCAACGCAATTTATCTATTTGGAGATTTCATGATTCGCAATCGCAGCAACAGGGATATCACTTATCTTTTCAGTAAAAAACTAAAAGAGACATTTTGTTTACTCCTGCATTTTAGCGCTGTAGAGGAGGGTATCACCTCGCAGCATCTCAGTGAGATATTGTGGCCCGGCAAACCGTCTCATACAGTAAAAAACACGCGTAATGTCACACTGAACAGGTTGCGTAAAATACTGGAAGAACTGGATGGCATTGAATTGTTGTACGAGAAGGGTGTTTTCAAGCTAGTGCAGGCAGATCCCCTGTATTGCGACTTCACTATATGTTTGGAGATCCTTTCGGGAAGCCGCGACGAGGAACAACTAAAAGAATTTATAGCCATTGTTACCCGGGGAAAATTTATGAGAAATGAAAACGAACCGGAATATGACTTTCTGAAAGAACATACCGAAAAAAGTATTGAGCCGCTGCTTATCAGCACTATTGAATGGAGCTACGAAACGGAAGCATACCTTACAACTGTAGAACTGGCCGATGCAGCATTTCATATTGATCCGGTAAACGACAGGGCCATAACTTACCTGGTTGCGGCATTGCAGAAACTCAAGAGGCACGAAGAAGCGAAATTAAGATATCTCTCGTTTCTGATCGAATATAAAAAGACGATGGGAAAAGAATACCCCAATCCTATAAAATTATAAACCAATTACCTCATCCGTTCATTGTTCCGCTCACTTTTCAGTTCACAGTCCCCTTCCCCGCCCCATTGACCCCCGACAAGTGGAATACCATCCACATCAGGATATTACATGAACGTTAACGCCCGTGAGACGGATTATAAAACCGTCCTACGGGCGCTCCAGTACAGTGTCTCCCTGTTTCGAACGGTCACTGTTGATTTAAACTAATCGGAATTATTTGATGACCCTCACCTTATACACGTCAATTTCGGGGATCGTTATTTGTTTGGTTGGATTCATGGAGTAAATGTTGTGGGTCCACCAGCTTATTTCACCCTTGGTATAAATGAGATGATCCGCTTTTTCGTCGTAATAGACCGACTTGACATCGGGCTCGTTCGCAAGGGGAGCAAAAGGCTCGAACGCATTCCTGTTTGAGCTGAAGCCACCGCATTGCCGTAGCGATGTCTTTTTTCATCTTTCTCATGTTTATCTGCATTGAAACGGGCCATAGGCTGACTTAATCCGCATTGACTCATTGTTGCTGTCTAGCAGTATGATGGAATAAGTATCACCTCCCGGATTTACCTTAATCACGACATGACCTCCCTCCCCTGACATTTTCCTTACTTGATCTTCACCCAAATAAGCACGTGACAATTCAGGTATATTGGTGGGAATAATATGCTTTAAATTGGGGTTTATACTTTTATTGGCCATACTTTGCAATACCGATAAATTAAGATGTGATACGTGGGACACCTGTATAATGATATTTTGAGGCTGTATATGCTGAAGAAAAGATTCACTCATGGCATCAATCCAGGAGTGATGATTTGCCTCGCACACCTCTATGGTACCAAGCACCTCTCCAACAGGAGTTTCCACATCAAGCCACTTCTCAAGATTAATGGGTAGACGTCCATTGATATCGCCACCATTGAAATAATCAAATGCTCCGTAACTGATACGAACTCCTGCACATAGTTTATTTTCATGCACATTTTTCAAATCCAGAGGAAAGAGATTGCGTGTGTTCTCTCCTTCTCCGGTCCATATTATTCCGTTCGCAATGATATTTCTTACTTCAAAATCAGGATATCTTTCTGGCTCTTTAAGCAGGGCAAATTGGCTTTTACTTCCCGGGACAAAACCTTCAATAACTGTTCCGCTTTTCCCGTGATGCCATTCTATAAATTTTAAATAGTTTTCAATTGCTTTGCCCTTCAGCCGAGAAGGATATGAATAGGTTGGCCAACCACGATCTACTATTTTAGAGAATGGAACATGTTCATACAACTCTGTAACCCCACTTAAAAAATAATCACCTCCTTTTTTTGTTTTAACGGAATTGGTGTAGACACCTCCCAAATGATCACCGTGAAAATGTGTCAGCAGAAAGTAGTCTAACTTTACTTCATTCCTAAAATCTAATCGCTTGGAAATATAACGTGCAATCCATTCTCCAGGTTGTCTGCTATCATCGGGAAAACCCGGAGTGGTTCTCGGATCACTGTGTGGCCCGGAATCTCCCGCATCGATCACCATGGTAGTCCCGTCAGGAAAAATACAAAAAACGGCTTCTCCTCTGCCTGTATGGACATGATGTATTTCCATTTCTCCTTGTTTCCACTGAGGTAATACTGTGCCTGTCTCCTGAGAGAAAAGTTTCACAAAGAAGAAAAGAAATATTGCGAAAAAAAAGATCAATCTGTGCATATCCATTTCATTTTTCAAAATTCCACTCATCAATGACTGCCGGCGTTCTCTTGCGAATAATTTTATCAAATTCAGATACCAACTCAGGATGTTGGGAAACCACATTCTCCGACTCAAAATCATCTTCAGAGATATTATAAATTTCCCATTTTGAATCAGCGTTACCACGAACATTATTTTTCACACCTTTCCATTCATTCATTCTGATGGCGTACTGGCCCCCGCTTCCCGAGAATTCCCAGTATAAATATTCATGCTTCTCCTGTGCTTCATCATTTCCCAACAAAGTATTGAGAAATGAAATTCCATCCGTATCTTCAATAATATCCCCCGTCAGTTCAGCGAATGTGGCCATAACATCATATTGTGCAGAAATGTGATCGGTTCTAGTACCTGGCTTTATCTGTTTCGGCCATCGGGCAACAAAAGGAACCCTGATTCCACCTTCATAAAGTTGGCCTTTTTGACCTTTAAGTCCTCCCGAGCTATTGAAAAACTGTGTATCCAAACCACCTCCCGAAGCAGGTCCGTTGTCACTAGTAAACATGACGATTGTATTATTATCCAGCCCTGCCTCTTTTAAATAATCCATGATTACGCCTATTTTCTCATCCATTCTTGTAATCATGGCTGCATAGGCACTCAAAGGTTTTGGGTGAGGGGTATACCCTCTTTTACCATCATAAGGAATTTCGTCCAATAACCCTTTATACATTTTTAAACTTTCATCTGGAACTTGCAATGCTTTATGAGGAACTGTGAAAGCCAGATAAAGAAAAAATGGCTTATCCTGGTTGCTCCTGATAAACTTGACAGCTTCATCAGCCATTAAATCCAGGGAATAATTCTTCCCCTGATATTTCTTGTATGCATCCAAAGCGACTTCTTCCTCTTTTGATATTTCAGGGTGCACAGTTGTCACATTCCCGTTTAAAAACTCCTGCTTGTCGTTTCTCCACAAAAAGTCAGGATAATGATTGTGCGCATGGACCTGGTCAGCATATCCATAAAAAAAGTCAAACCCTTGCTTGTTTGGAGAACTGTGTGACGCAATACTTCCTAATCCCCACTTTCCAATAAGCGCGGTAACGTACCCTCTTTCTTTTAACATGTCAGCCAGAGTGTACGTGTCTTTTGGCAGTGGTTCTTGTCCTGTTTTACGTGGATCGTCTTCTTTCAACTCCCTGTTGTTCCTTATATACGCATTACCCAAATGTTTCCCGGTCATCAGGCATCCTCGCGTGGGAGCGCTTACAGGGGCGCTCGCGTAATGTTGAGTAAACAAAATCCCTTCATTTGCCAACTTGTCAATATTGGGTGTTTTGACGTATTTTTGTCCGTAACACCCTACATCCCCGTATCCCAGGTCATCGGCAAGGATATATATGATGTTTGGATTTTCGTTATCTTTTTGACTATATAGTGGTAATACACAAAAACACAATGTCAAAGAAGCCAATTCTGATGAAATAACAAAGTTTCTTTTCATAACACTCCCAATTTAATTAGTTGTAATCAACTTGCTTAAATTAACTGGCACATCTGTTTCGATGATACCCGCACCCATTTTGTGAATCGATTCGTACTTGGATCTTATTTCTGCAATATTTTCATCATCATGCTGCATAAGCTCCTTGTCCAATGTTCTGGAAGTCCCTACCACACATGTACTGCCTCTACTGTTGATCATGTTAAACAATTCGGGACTTTCCGGAATTTCATGTGTGACAAAAACAATAACATTCTTCCAGGGTACACCAATGTTGTCAAATTCAAGTACTTTATCTTGATTGTTTATAAAAATCTGCATCATTACGTCCTTGTTCATAGCATAACAATGTCTTGCCTCCTCAAATGTGTAAGCCATAATGATGGCGTTAGCTTCGGCGTCACATTCTTCCACTGCTCTTAATCGGTCTTCCACTGACACATCTTTTTTATCTAGAACCAATACGGATTTTCCCTTCGCCCACTTCAACGCTTCTTCAAGCGTGGGTATTTTAAATGGCGTAATATTACCATCTATATCCCGCAAGAACAGTTTTTGCAACTCTTCATAGGTGTAGTCCGATACCAAACCGGTACCGGTTGTTGTCCTGTCAAGTGTCTTATCGTGATGCAAAACAATCACGCTGTCTTTTGAATATCTTGGATCCACTTCTATTATGCTATAGGTATATTTCAGCGTGTTCTCGAAAGTTTCCAAACTGTTTTCCGGTAATTCTTTTCCCGCCCCTCCTCTGTGCGCACTTAATAAATTTATCCTGTGGCTATTACGGATAGTGTCATTCAAATAGGAATGAAGATGGGCTGCAGAATCAAAATTTAAATAATACCTGTCATCTGTAGAAATTTCCTTGTGTCCCGATGAACAGGAACAGGAGAGTAACAAAAAAATAATTATAGCACCCGGTCTATTTATCAGCATATTGCTTTTTATATAGTTAAGCATAATTTCATCAATTATAATTTGGGTTTTGTTTTAATCTGGTATTTTGATCCATGGCATACTGCGGAATTGGTTGAAGATAATTTTTATCAGGATCAAAAATTACAGTACGAACAGGTATTTTCTCATAAATTAATTTACCACTTTTCTTTGTTATCTTCATCCCGTAAATTGGTCTTTTAAATATCGTTTCGGCAGTACGCCATCTCATAATATCATAGAAGTATTTTCCTTCAAATGCCAATTCTATTCTCCGTTCATGTCTGATCTTTTCTCTCATTTGCTCTTTGTTCAAATTGGGTGGCAGAGGAGGTTGTCCAGCCCGTGCCCTCACCTTGTTAATCGCATCGTACACCTCACTGTCCGGCCCGCTTACTTCATTCTTCGCCTCTGCATAGTTCAACAATACTTCTGCATATCTGTAAACGATGAAATTTGTTCCATCCAACATGCTATTTGTAGAATAAATAGTTGAATCCTGCAGTTTCTTTGTAAAATATCCTGTTCTACCGGCATTACCCGATTTTCCTACTATATTAATCTCATTGTAGTTATTGGGTATGCCCAATCTTGTGTAAATAGTATCTCCCCTCCATACAGAACCATCATAAATGATGGATGCGTAAAAACGACTGTCTCTGTTCTTATAAGGCGCGTCAGGATTGAACATGGAAGAACCTTCCGCTTCAGTTTTCCCGTCTGTAAATTCATAACAGTCAATTAAATTCTGTGTTGGATCACAGGATCCCCATCCTGCACCTTTTTGCACCATAGGTACTCCCCAGAACTGGTTGATTCTCTTTCTTTTCACTTCAGGTGCGAATTGAATATCAAAAATAACTTCTTCATTGTTTTCATTTGCTGCGTAGAATAAATCACCATAGTTGTGAAAAAGATCATACACTCCAAGCTCCATAATTTCTTTATGTGTGTTTACTGCATCACTCCATTTACCAGCATATAACTCCTCCTCTCCTTTTAACGCCAGCGCGGCTCCTTTAGTTGCGCGACCCAAGTTTGCCCCGCCAACAGTCAGTGGCAGGTCTTTAGCAACTTCATCACATTCATTCTGAATAAATGAAACACAATCTTCATATGAATCTCTCGGATAAAATATTTCTTCACCGCCACTATTTCTTAAAACCTTCGTAATAATGGGTACCCCTCCATGCAAATCTATTAACTGCCTATAAAAATAGGCTCTTAAAAATCTTGCTTGCGCAACAAACCCCTTTTTTGTTTCATCATTAAAATCTGAAGCTGTTACTTTCTCAATAAACAAATTACATTGCCGTATGTTTTGATACATTTTTCTCCACTGGTTATTAAACAAGGGGTTAGAAGGGCCATAACTTCCATTGTCAAACAGAGAGTAAGATGGAGTACCTGTGGGACCATATGTGGTGTTATCAGTGAAATTATCCAATGGATCGTTACTGATCTCACTCGGTAAATTTGTCCATACTGAAGGATAAGGACCTGCATTTAAACTGTTATAAATATCATTAAGGAATAAATCGGCAGTTTCCGGATTACTCCAGACCGACTCATCGGACAATCTGTCTTTTGGACTGATTTCGAGCTCAGTACATGAGAGGAAAATGACTGATGGTATTATAAAAAATAATATCTTATTCATAATTATGTTGATGCTTGTTGATTTTTTAAAATGAAATACTTGTCCCTATGGCAAATACTTTCTGCTGATAATAATATCTGCCCCGTGCGCTCGTCAGCTCAGGGTCCATAAACTTCAGACCGCTGAAGCTTAATAAGTTCTGACCCGTGACATAAATTCTAACTGACTTTATCGAAGTTTTATTTATAAGTTTTGTCGGGAGATGATACCCCAATTCTATATTTTTTAATCTTAAATAGGTGCCATCCTTTACCCAGAAACTTGAAGGCTGGGTATTATGAGTAATTGGATTCGGAGTCAAGCGGGGATATGTCGCATTTGGGTTTTCCGGAGTCCAGTAATCAGTCTGTTCCTCAAAAATTTTCGCTCCATTAAAGAAAGGCGCTGCCAGTTCATTATCTATGTAGACACTCATTTCACCGGCTCCCTGCCATAACATGTTCAAATATAAACCTCGCCAGCTCAAATCGGTATTAAATCCGAATATTAGCTGAGGAAATAATGGATCTCCAATCACGGTATAATCATTAATGTCTATTTTCCCGTCTGGGGCGGTAATATTTCCATTTTCATCTGGTGCACCTGCAATATCAGCATATTTTATATCCCCCGGCTGAACTTTTCCAAAAGATGGTACAGGCAAACCTGCTTTCAAATTACCTTGATCATCAAAATCACTTAGTTGATACAATCCAAGTGACTTAAGTCCGAATCTGGTATTAAGCGGTCTGCCGGTCTCTCTTCTATTAGGATTATTATAAGTTGCTTTTGTTTCAAATGTTTCTATTAACTCATTTTTAGCATGAGACAGATTCACCCCAAGATTAATGTTGAAATCATTAAAGTCATGATTTAAGGCAATGCTAAAATCAAAACCTTTATTCTTCATAACTCCGGCATTTACTTGAGAAAGGCCTATACCATACTCTGCAGGAACAATTGTAGCAGGGTTTATTAGCATATCTGATCGCTTTTCGGTAAAAAGATCGAAGGTAACATCTATTTTTCCATTTAATAACAGTGCATCAATACCTATATTACCTTTTTTTGCTTTCTCCCAGGTTATATCCGGATTCGCTTGCACACTTTCATAGACTCCCAGTACCTGATAAGGATTTATACCTCCAAATACATAACTATTTCGTGTTTCGTACGCAGTCAGATATTGAAATGCGCTGCCTGCTAAATTTCCGGACAAACCATATGATCCACGAATCTTTAAATTATTAATCCACGGATAATTATTTTTAATGAATTTCTCTTCTGAGATCCTCCAACCAATTGCCAATGAAGGGAAAAAAGCAAATCGCTTCTCCGGTGCAAAATAATAATGGCCATCATAGCGCCCGGACAATTGCAACAAGTATTTATCGAATAATGAATAATCTAAACGATAAACCCATCCCATCTGGGCTGATTTCGAAGAATTGCCACTGTTATCAAAATTATTTTTGTCGCTGCTTCCTAGCGAAAGTTCGTCTACAAAAAGTTCATAATTAACTCTTGAAGCATTTAAATCATTATAATTCGTACTTTTTCCCTCATAGACCCCGAGAAAATTAATCTCCTGATTCTTTAACTTTTTTTGGTATGTGACAAAAAACTGGGTAATCATATGAATATTTTGATTAAAACCCTCAGATAACGATGGTTTTATTGGGCCTGATGGTTGAGGAACATATTCATTGTTTGCACTTAATTTGTAAAATGTGTATGGAAGTCTCCAGGTTTTGTCAAATGAATATTTTGTATTATAGCCAAAGACTCCCTTGATTATCAGGCCGGGAATAAATGGAATTTTTTGTTCCGCCAGTAATCTTATATTTAAATTATTATCTGTATTTTTTCCGTATCCACTCTCGGTGATCGAAGGTAACATATTGTGAGCAGGTAATCCATTACTAAATCTTATGGGATAAATCGGAGGTACTTCTGTAATATCAGTAAATAAACCAGAACCGCTTGCATTGCCAGGATTGTTTTTTGTTTCTTTGCCGGCATTCAAATCAAAAGATATTTTGGTTGTTTTTGTAACATTCGCATCAACATTCAATAGTAGACTGAAGCGGTTATAATTTATTTGAGAAATAATTCCCTCTTGATACAAATAACCCAGATTACTATGAAACTTGATTTTTTCAGTACCACCGCTAAATGATAGAGAGTGTTTCGTAATCGGAGCCTGAAAATTAACTATTTCATTAACCCAGTCTGTGTTTGGATAATGATCCGGGTCGGTACCATTCTTAAATTTCAGGAGCTCTTCATCTGTAAATGTCTGTTTATTCCCGATATTTAAGTTTGCTTCGTTCAATTTGCTTGCATATCCGTATGCATCCAAAAATTTGGGTAATGCTGTAGGTTGTTGAACACCATAATAGCCATTATAATTGATGCCGATTTTTCCTTCTATTCCCCTCTTCGTTGTCACTAAAATTACTCCATTGGCACCACCTATGCCGTATGGAGCTACCGCTGCGGCATCTTTAAGTATTGAAATTGATTCAATTTCATCAGAATTCAGCTTAGATAAACTATTGTAATTTTGAGGAATACCATCAATGACTAATAAAGCGTTTGCATTTCCAGTTGTACCAATACCACGTATTCTGAGTGAGGCTGCGTCACTACCGGGTTCCCCGCTGTTTTGAAAAGACAGTATTCCAGGAACTCTCCCGACAATACTGTTATTTATATTTGCGACAGGGGAACTGGTCAAGTCTTCTCCGTTCACTGAAGAGACAGACGCAGTGTTTGATACTTTTCTCTGTACTCCATACCCAACCACGATAACTTCGTCCAACAACTCCGTGTCTTCCTGCATCACCACATTCATCGCGGTAGCGCCATCCCAGACAACTTCCTGCGTTGAGAAACCGATGTATGTAAAAACTACCGCTGCTTTTGCGGGCACTTTGATCGAGAAGTTCCCGTCCACATCCGTCACCGTTCCGTTTGTGGTACCTTTTTGAATCACGTTCACCCCTATGAGCGGGGTGCCGGCCATGTCTTTTACGGTCCCCCTCAAGGTACTGTCCTGCGCAGCTGCTCCTGTTGAAAGAGCCGTAAAGAACACAATCAAGCTTATAAACATACTTGACAATTTAATTCTAACCATAATTTTTTTGTTAATCAAATCGAAATTTCTAATCAAGACGCAAAGAAAAATAATACATGTTAAGAAGCGGTTACTTTTCAACGAAGAATTTGTTACTTAACATCTGGGAATTGAACGGAACTCGGGAAAACGCCCTCAAGACATCAATGAACTGCCTTGTGATGTAGGAGACCTGGAGTATACCGTCGTTTCACATGATACCATCCGCCTGTTCTTTTTGCGGTTATGTTAAAAAAAATGCGGACTGCCCTCCTCCACCGGGGTAATTTAATAAATTTCATTGTCTGGTTTACGATTTAAATTAAACGGGTATTAAACGGGTATTTCCGGCGAAAGCCGGTTGAAGGAGAAGGGAGTTTGCAGATAACTGAAACCCGGTGCGGTAAAGGGCAATCGTGCGGGCAACATATGAATCTCTGATTACAGAACGGGACAGCCTATAGCCGGACTTCTGAAATCCTATTCGTCATACACTCTGATGAATATATGGGGATATAAAAAAGAGGCGCGGACGATTGTCAATATCCCTCCTTATCTTCTGTATTTCGTGTGCTTTACGTTCCAGATGAGTGATTCTGCTGTAAATTTCATTCTCTTTCCAGATATCCGGCGGGGTTATCACGGGTTTGCCCTGCTCCAGAAATGTTCCGGCCACCTCCTCGTCCGCATGATCCCGGTGGAAGTGGCTTATGAAAAGAGCATCACAATGTGTTGCGAGTCTATCTATTACCTCTTTGGACAAAGCGAACGAATCTGAACTGGATGAATATCCCCGGGTAATATCAAAAGCAACGGTTACGGTTTTAGTACGTATGATAACGCCCATATTGTAAAGTTTCCAGATTTTCACACCTGTTGAAACCTTCGTGTTTTCTATTTCCTCTAAAACGGATAAGGTACGCTGAAGATGGAAATTTTGCACCGAACTCCGCTGCGGTGCTCCTTCATCATGAAAAACGGCATCCAGCAATACCATAGCCATTTGCCGATCTTTAGGTGCTTCCGGCAATACGAATGTAGAAGTGTTATTCAAAGAGACTGCCTGGACTTCTACCATTTAGATGCAATCATTGCTGTTAGTTACCAGTACGACTCCCCTTCAGTGGTTCCTGAAAACTTTCTTATCCAGTTAGTCCGTCCTTGATATTTCTCTTTGCCGGACATTCGAGTAGGAGATAAAAAAATTCTGGCAACCGATTTTAAGAAGATAATTGCCAGAATTTTTAATTGTTATTTACTGATATTTTAGCGATTGGTCAGATGAGCAATAAATTACAATCGAATTCATACTATTAGTAAGGTTTACATATTACAATATCATTTTTTCGTGAAACAGGATTCACCTCTAGTAATTGTAATTCACCTTTCACAACTTTCCCCGTAATTACAGTATTTTTAGGAGCATGAAGTTTAAAATCGATATTCCACTCTTTAGGCCATGCCGGCAACAGGTAAATTTTATCAGAATATTGATCGGTTTGCAATAGCATCGATTGAAATGCTTTCATCAATACTCCCCCATGATCTTGATCGGGAACCCAATCATAGTTAGGCCCCCAAAAAGCTGGGAACCGGGAATTTTCATCAAAAGATGTTGCCCTGGCAACGATGTTTTCTTTTGCCTGATCTGTCATTCCAAGATAAGCCATAAAAATATCATCTTGTCTCCATCCCGAGCTACCCCTATCTGTCCGAAGTTCTAAAGCATTTTTTGCCCAATCGATATTAGGTTTATCTATAGCGAAATGTCTAAAAGGAAAGACGGCATACAGCTCCGGGTTTTCAAGGTTTCGTTTATCGTTAAAAATTCTAGCCGGGGCAAGTGTTGTTCCTAATTCTGTTTCATTTGTTGGAATATCAGGGATTTTACTTTTTATAGTTTTCCAAAAAACAATGTTAGCACTTTTTTCTTCCGATTCAGGAAGTTGTATTAATCTTTGCGTTATACTATGTAATCCTGCAATTTCCGGCATTGGATCTGTACAATCCCACCAGGTTTCCAATGCTTGTGACGGATGCATTACCCATTTACCTTCATTATTTGCCGGATAAAAGTTATCGAAAAACTTCATTACATCATTGGCAACAGGAATTATTTTCTCGTTCAAGAAAACCTGATTGGGTAAGAAGTCATAATAATCGAGCATCATGTTAACTAACTCCGGGCCTGCTACCCATTCCCATTTATGCCATCTGCTATCCTGCAATTTATCTACGCGCTCTTCCATTTTAGTCCAACCATAATCATTTGTAAAACAAGCCCCCCAGAAATACATACATTCAGGAAAATATGCACCGTCAAAATTGAAATACTTTTTGGTTCTGTATTTACACAGATTATAAATATCATCCGCGTACATCTTAAAAAAAGGTTGGGTAAGATCAAAATCTCCTGAAGTATTCAAACTGATATAGGGCAGTCGGGTGTTCTGCCACCAATACCCTGGTCCCCAGCGGCGATAATCGGGATCTCCGGAGGTTCCTTCTGCGGGTACTGTGAAAATTGACCCATTGAATTTGATCGGATAATTTCCTCTTCCTGCCGACGCTGTGATAAATCTTTGAAGCACATAACCCCTTGATACGAAAAAAGCACTGCTATCGTCAGGATTTGAAAGATCATTATTCGTGGCATCCATCCAGCTTCTATCCCAAAATTGAGTCCACCATTCCTTGTGTTTCCTATCTCTTTCCCTAAATGATTCCGCGGAGATTTCCCGGGATAACACCTCTATTTGATTTTGCCATTCTTCGGGACTTGAAGGATGTTTTGTCAAAACGTATATTTCAATCCTTGAGTCTTTTGATTGAGATGTTCGGAGTTCATAATCACTGATTTTTTCACTTTCAGTACCTTTAATAATCGCACCAAACGTACGATTAAGAAAGGGATCAGTATTGAAAAAACCGGATAGACCTTGTAGTTCGTTAGTGAGATCAAACCCTACCGACTTTTTATTATGATGTAGCCAGCCGATATAATCGTCTTTATCCTCTATTACCTGATCGGGTTCAACTATTACACGGTCGTTCAAGCGATTCGGCTTGGAACGATTTTCCAGCAAGTCACTTGCGCTTACTTCAGGTAAATCATACGGCTCTGTTCTCCAAAGTTCTATGATAGCATTGAATTGTACTGGAGTGTCACCGTGAGCATCCACGTATACAACAGGATTGTTGGCATCAACCCAAACTGAAAGACCAATATTTTGTTCTTTCCCTTGCAAACCTCTCCGAGAAGTGATGACAATTTTCCCGCTTTGCAAGTCTAATTCTTGATTAAAATCGCTATCATCGAAAATAATCCGGGGTTCAGTTTTAATTCTGACTTTTCCTATTTTCAGCAATCTTCCATTATCGCTCCATGAATCAGTTTTACCAATATAGAAGCATATATCTCCTTTTTGATCTACCCACACGTTCAACCCAATGTCTCCATTTCCTACCGGCATGGAGCCCGTATGATCTAAGGAAGGAGAAGTCCAGACAACATTGTATTTATCTAGAGAGTTGTTCTTTGATTTTTGTTCTTCTGTATTACCACAGCACACGAAAATCACCATCACTAAAAGATAGAAAATGAAACTTTTTTTCATCATATCACAATAGGTTTGAAGGATAGCCCAACAAGTCCCTTTGGTATCTTGTTGAGCTATCGGCATTATTACTTTATAATCATCAATTTACATTAGAATTAATTGTATCCGGGATTTTGAATGAGATTTTTATTCACATCCATTTCTCTCTGTGGAAAAGGTAATAAATAATGTTTTGCCGGGTCAAATTGCCTTCTTTTTCCGCCCGGATCTACAAGCGTTGGGATATAGGTTTCCGCTGTTTTCCATCTTTTTATGTCACCCCACCTTATTCCTTCTAACGCAAATTCAACCCGTCTTTCGTTTCTTATCCGCTTTCTCATTTCATCTTTTGATAACCCCGTGGGTAGCTGCGGCATGTTGACCCTGTCTCTGACTTTATTAATTGCGTCATAAACAGAAGCGTCGGGGCCACTTACTTCATTTCTGGCTTCTGCATACATTAATAATACATCTGCATATCTTAAAAGTATCCAATCCTGATCGCTTTGGGTACTATAATTGATTGGCAATGCATCCCAATTGCAATATTTTACCGGACTGTAACCTGTTGCAGAAACGGCATTGTAATTAAACCCGACTTTCTGCCCGGCAGAATTGTAAACCGAATCTTCAAACGCTTTTATTGTCATCAACAGTCTTGGGTCACGGTTTAACCTCCAGTTCGAAGGATCATATAATGGAGATATGTCTATGGGTTTTCCGTCGGCACATTCATATGCATCCACTAATTCTTGTCGGGGTTCAACTACAGCATGCCACGACCACCTGATATCCAGCTCACTATATATATCCGGATTTAAATACCTGGTTGAAAAAATGATTTCAGGATTATTTTTCTGCCCACTGGATAAGAATAAATTCCGAAAGTCGTTATATAGACTAAATTTCCCATCGCGTATTATTTGATCTGCAATTTCAGCCGATTCCTGCCATCTTTGATTATGTAGCAGGACTTTTGCTTTCAGCGTCATTGCCGAGCCTTTCACTGCATGCCCACTTGAATAAGTTTTATCAGGCAGATTTGCGATTGCAAAATCCAGGTCTGAAAGTATCTGGTTTACAACTTCTTCCTTTGTGCTCTGTTTGACTTTTGCTTCTTCAATAGTAACAGGGCTTGTATAAAGCGGGACTCCGCCATAATGTTCAGTGAGGGTGAAATAAAAGAGAGCCCTCAGAAAACATACTTCTCCTTTATATACATTCAATGTTTCTATACTTATAGGAGTTTTTTCAATATTTTCAAGAAAAAAATTACAAGAACCTATTCCAGCATAGCAATTTGAGTAAATATAACTTACAATTCCGCCTGAATTGGGTTCAATATTTCCTTGTGCAATATTTATAATTGAATGCCCCTGGTTTCCACACACATCGCCTGCCATAATATCAAATTCGGTATCTTTATGGGTAAAAGTGAAGGCTCGAAGCCTTGAATATACACCGGTAAGTGCCATTTTTGCTTCTTGTTCATTCTGCCAGAAAGTTTCACTGGATATCTGATCAAGTGGATTTTTGTCAAGAAAATCGGAACACGACAAAGATATCAATGCTATAATTCCAACGGCAATAAATTTCATATATTTCATTTTTAACATAATATCATGAATTAAAGTTTTATTTTAATACCAAATGCATAAGTCGTTAGTTGGGGATATACGCTGTAGTATTGAGTTGTCAAGCTTGACCTTTCAGGATCTGCACCCGGATAGCTTGTAATCGTAAACAAGTTATCGCCCGAGAAATACACCTGGGCATTTTTCAGCCCTATCTTACCACTAATGTGCTGTGGTATGTTATACCCGATTCTTAGGTTTTTCAAGCGAAAATAAGAAGCATCGTGTAACCAATATGTGGAAGCAGTGCCCATAATTGGCTGATAAGTAGATTCGAATATGGCAGGATATTTGTTTGTTGAACCTTCTCCGGTCCATCTGTTTTTAACAAAATCTTTTGTTGGGGAAGAACCTTGTGTGTAAGGTGTAAAACCCCATCCGCCAGTTCCCCCAAGATAATTTTTTATTCCTTCTATGCCCTGGAAAAAAATAGAAATATCAAAGTTCTTCCAAAAAACATCGATAGATCCTCCGTAATAAAACTTCGGATATGCGCCATCAACCACGACCCGGTCTTCAGCGTTAATGACACCATCACCTGCATCCGGGACCCCGTCGTTATTGGTATCAACAGTCAACTGGTCTTTGTATTTTAAATCTCCTGGCTTGGGACCAAATGGATGCCTCGGGCTATTATCAATCTCTTGTTGATTCTGGAAGATTCCATCCCATTCAATTAAATAATACGAACCATAAGGAAGGCCTTCCTGGACTGTAGTTGTCCCGTATGAAGGGCTTATAATTTTTACTACTTCATTTTTATAAGTGGAGAAATTCAGGGATGCATTGTACCGGACTTTTCCAACGTTGTTCCGGTGTCCCAACTCAAAATCCCAGCCGGTATTTTTCATCTGTCCCCCATTCACGGTCGGAGCGGATAATCCTATACTGGCAGGTACCGGAATACCATATAGAATACCATCGGTAAATTTATTGTACCAGTCGGCAGTCAGAGAGAATAATCCGTTTTTTATATTGAGATCCAGACCGAAGTCAGTGATGGTAGTTGTTTCCCATTTCAGTTTTTTGTCAACAAGCCTTGTCAATCTTACGCCCGATTCCAAATCATCGAATGCGTACGAGGTGGTTGACAAGACGTCCTGATATGGATAGGTACCCACATTCTGATTTCCCAACTTTCCCCACGATGCCCTGAACTTCAGGTCATCCAGCCACGACGTTTCTTTCATAAATGATTCTTCTGAAATTCTCCAGGCAGCGGACGCAGATGGAAAAAATCCCCAACGGGTATCGGGTGCAATCCGGGAAGTCCCATCGTATCGCGCGTTCGCCTCAAATAAATACCTATTCTTATAATCGTAAGTGATCCGTCCGAATAACGATTGTATGGCCCATTCAGAAGCAGTACCCGATGTGGATTGGTTCAATGATGAACCCGCGTTTAATTCTTTCAGATTGTCCGTCGGGAAATACATTCTTGATCCTGCAAGCGTTCTGTAAAGATACGACTCCTGGTTGTAGCCGGCTAAAACGCCCAAGTTATGAATAGAGTTAAATGTATTATTATAATCCAGTGTTGAATAAAGGGTGGTCAGGTTTGAAGTCCATATATTATCTCTTACTCCCAGGTTCCATACCGCACCATCATGCGCATACGATCCATCTTTAAAGTAATAATTGCTTACGGCATGTTCGTGGTTCTTCTGGAAATTATAATTGAAGTTAAATGCACCTTTAGTCTGCCAGTTCAAATTATTGGTCAGCTTCACATTTGCATAAATCTGCGGCCTTACATTATAATTATTGGTAACATTCGAACCTTGCGCTATGATGGAAGCAGGATTTCTCACTGTCCACTCGGCGATGGAAGAACTGTATCTTGCTACATATCCTGTTGAGCCATCCGGCAATGTTATGGTAGGGGTATAATTCGGGCCCGGCCCATAAGCATGCATCACAAAATAAGCCTCATTATGGGCACCTTGCACATCCTGGGTAATATCCCTTCTCATACCCTGGATGTTTCCTCCCAAAGTAAACCAATCTGTTACTTTTGTATCGACAGATAGCAGTAAATTATACCTTTTGAAGTCATATAAATCCACGATACCCCCCTGATCCAGGTAACCCAATGCTAAATTAAAAGAAGTCTTCTCATTCCCCCCACTTATACCAAGATGATGATTGTGTACAAATGCAGTTTTAAAAATATAATCTACCCAGTTGAAATTGGGATAATTAACCGGATCGTCCGGGTTATTCCTAAAAGCGTTTATTTCTTCCTGTGTAAAATATTCGGGTTTACCCGACCGTTTATTTGCTTCATTCCACAATTCCATATAATCCGCCGAATTAGTTAAAATATCAGGCAGACGTGTTGCCTTATGGGCTTCTAAACTCACATGATATTCAACAGATACATCCTGGATCTTGCCGGTTTTTGTGGTAATCAGGATTACACCATTGGCAGCTCTTGCTCCATAAATTGCTGCAGATGCAGCATCTTTCAACACAGAAATCGATTCGACATTGTTCGGATCAATGGTGGATATGTCACCTTGAACTCCATCAATTAAAATAAGAGGATTACTTCCGGCGCTACTAAAAGTTCCAACACCTCTAATACGCATTGTACCGGCATCTGCCCCGGGTGTACCCCCACGCTGGTTAATCTGTAAACCTGAAACTTTGCCTTGTAATAAATTCTGGACATTAGGTGTTGGACGCTTTGTAAGTTCCATGCTTCCAACTGAGGCGACAGAGCCAGTCAAATTCACTTTTTTCTGTACCCCATAGCCCACAACAACCACTTCATCGAGCGTCTCCGCATCCTCTTGTAACACGATATTGAGGGTTGTTCTTCCGTTAACAGCAACACTTTGTGAAACCATACCCACGTAAGATATTTCCAAAGTAGCGTTGGAAGGGACGTTTGAAAGAATAAAAGTG